>Ga0099364_10001777_pt1 | contig 35020 bp, 28 predicted proteins | sample TergutTh196P3_FD_73070 | JGI IMG/M metagenome (GOLD analysis project Ga0099364, IMG submission 73070) | Microcerotermes parvus P3 segment gut microbial communities from Pointe-Noire, Republic of the Congo - Th196 P3 | ecosystem: Host-associated > Arthropoda: Insects > Digestive system > Gut ... | reverse complement strand
CGGTGCATAAAACACACATCTTTTCCAGTTGAGGCTGACCTGTAACTGAATTTTACGTTTATCCTGCACGACTTTCAGAAAACCATTGACCGCGGATATGCATAAGTGTTATGATTAAAAAATCATTTTTGTTGGCTTTTCTATATGATTATCTCGCAAATAGTGAATATTATTCTTAAAATTGGGGGAAAATGAAATGTTTAGAATGTATGCACCAACACGGATTCTGTTCGGCTCGGGTATGCTTAAGAATCTGCACAAAGAGAAAATGCCCGGCAAGAAAGCCATGATTGTCATATCCCGCGGAAAATCCGGACTTCTATATCTGCCGAGCGTCGAAGATCAAATGAAACAGTGCGGGGTGGAGACCGTCCTGTTCAACAAAGTGGAGCCAAGCCCACGCAAGCCCACAGTTGAAGAAGGCGCGGCTTTTGCCCGGGAAAACAACTGCGACTTCATTATAGCGCTCGGGGGCGGCAGCGTGCTTGACGCGGCAAAAGTAATGGCCATGCTCGCCGCCAATCCGGGCGACTTATGGGATTACGCCGCAGGCGGCACGGGCAAGGGGCTTGTCGGGCCAAACCGCTCGCTCCCTGTAGTCACTATCCCCACCACGGCAGGTACAGGGTCGGAAGTGGATATGGTCGGCGCCATCTCGAACGAGGAGACAGACGAAAAAATCGGCTTCGGGCGGGAGGATATGTTCCCTGTGCTGTGCCTTTCCGACCCCGAATTGACGCTTACTGTACCTCCGGAGTTCACCGCTTTTCAAGGATTCGATGCGCTGTTTCACAGCGTGGAGAACTACATTGCCGCAATCGGAAATGTAATGAGCGATATGTACGCCTTGACCGCGATAGAGAACATCGCGTCGGGTTTGCCGGTAGCGGTGCATGACGGCAAAAATCTGAAAGCGCGCGAGAAAATAGCGTTTGGAAATACACTCTCAGGCCTTGTGATGGTGACTGCGGCAATAAGCAGCCAGCACAGCTTTGATAACGGATTGTGCGGGTATTATCCTGATCTGCCGCACGGTGCGGGCCTTATAATGCTTTCCAATGCATACTTCAGCCACTTTATAAACGCGCACGCCTGTGACGACAGATTCATCAAGTTGGCGCAGATAATGGGCATGCCGAATGCAAAAGATCCGGCGGACTTCATTACGGCACTTGAAAAATTGCAAAAAGATTGCGGCGTCTCCGACCTGAAAATGTCAGATTACGGCATCGACCCGTCTGATTTTTCAAGATATGTGAAGTGCGCCAGGGCGACAATGGGTGAAGTCTTCACTTTCGACAGGGTCGAGCTGAGCGACGAGGATTGCGTGAATATCTATAAAGCGGCATTTAAATAGTGAAAGGATGGTGATACGCATGCTGTACCCGAATGTGCTATCCCCCATCCGCGTAGGCAAATTCGTATTCAAAAACCGCCTGGTGGTCGCGCCGTCTGCTTTTGCGACATTTGACAGCGCACACCCTGTCCCGACCAGTGAATCCATGAAATTGTTTTCAGACCGCGCGAAGACCGGCGCCGGGCATGTGACTGTCACAGGCTTTTCTGTGGTTCCCGAATATGAAAAAAGGTGGGATCTCAGCGTCAAGCAGACAAAAGACAGGCTCGCAACTATGGTAGAGAGCATCCACTATTACGGTGCGAAAGCCTCAATGGAGTTTGTTAGCGCATTTTTCGGCGACTACGGGGTGTCGGACGGCGCGCCGGGCATATATGGGATCGTCGCCCGGGAGATTCCGGTAGACGAGATGATGCGTTATCGTGACAGATATGTGGAATGCGCGATGATACTCAAGAAAATCGGATTTGACGGTCTGTTTCTGCATTTTGGGCACGGTATGCCTATGGCACAGTTTTTATCGCCGCTTACGAATAAAAGAACGGACGATTACGGCGGATCATTTGAAAACAGGATACGCTTTCCGCTTGATATGCTTGCCTCCATCCGCCAGGCTGTCGGCGATGATATGTTTATCGAGGCGCGCATATCCGGCTCGGAGTACCAACCGGGGGGCATTGACCTTGACGAAGGCATACGCATAGGCGAAGCGCTTTCCCCTTATCTGGATGTGTTACAGGTATCCGCCGGTTTGCACACCCCGGACTGGATGACGCACACGCACCCGACCGGATTTCGCGGCCGCCTGCCGAATGTACACCTTGCGAGAGCGTTCAAAGAATCCGGGCGGATCAAATGCATGATCGAAACGCTGGGCGCCATTCGCGACCTGCATGATGCTGAAGAAATCATCACTTCGGGAACAGCGGATCTAACAGCTATATGCCGCTCGCTGATAGCGGACCCGGAAATGATATCTAAATGCATAGAAGGCCGTATCGAGGACGTTGTTCCATGTATACAATGCATGCGCTGCCACGACAGCGGTATTTACGGACAACACCTACAATGCTCAGTAAACCCGAAAACAGGCATGGAACTCTGGATCGGGGGTATGGAAGAACCGGTAAAGAAAACCGTGAAGGTTGCTGTCATTGGCGGCGGCCCGGCCGGCATGATGGCGGCACTGACCGCGTCAGAACGCGGGCATGACGTCACGTTGTATGAGGCTTCCGGCTCATTGGGCGGGCTTATGAGGTATGCGGAGCATGTTTCGTTCAAGTACCCTCACGCCAGGTACATTAGATATATGGCGGACAAGATTTGCAAATCCTCCGTAACTGTAAAGCTGAACATGCGCGCTACGCCGGAAATGATAAAAGCCGAAGGATATGATGCCGTAATATCCGCCGTTGGTTCGGCGCCGGTAGTTCCGAGCATTCCGGGAGTTGAACATGCCGTTACAGCTATACAGGCGCATGGCGCGGAAGACAAGCTTGGCGACAATATCGTAATTATCGGCGGCGGCCAGGTAGGTATTGAACTTGCTTTGCATTTGGACATGACCGGCAAAAAGACGACTGTCCTGGAAATGCAGCGGGAGGCCGCACCGGATGCTACGACGACGCAGAGGGATGAGCTTATTGCCGAGCTGCGGAATAGCGGCGTAAATGTTTTGAATTTTGCGAAATGTACTGCAATTGAGCCCGGAAAGGTATTTTTTGACCATGATGGCGTTGCAAAATCGATTGAAGCGGACAGCATAGTCATCGCAGCCGGAATGAAGCCGAACACTGCCGAAAGCGATAGCTTTATGGGCATTACTGAGTTTTACCGCTCGATCGGCGACTGCAATTCCCCCAGAATTCTTGAATGGGCAATAAAAGAAGCGTATTACGCAGCTATGAATCTTTGATTGTAAGGTGTAACTACTCAGAACCTTGCACTCGGACGGCTATTTCTGCTCACGCAATCGCTCGGCGGCGCGTCCATGCGCCAACTCGCGAGCGCTCCACCGTCCTTGGTTGCGCTTTGCGTGAGCAGAAACAGCCATCCTCACCGGTTCTGAGCAGCTACATTGTAAGAAAGGAATGGTCATTAAAATGGCAAATAAAACCATCGATATAAAAGCGGATAAACGAACTATAAAAGCAGCCAGCCTGCAAGGCCCGATCAGCGGCCCGCCGACTTGGGTGGACAGTGACAACAGCGGCAAAGTGATTCGTGTGAGACCCTTTTATTATGATGAAATAGCCGATATGAAAGAAAAGCGGCTTTGGAAAATAGAGGGTAGGGGCAGCGTTTTTGAACCACCGGCACGTACGACTCCCGGCGCTTTTTATCTCGGGTACAAAACGCGCGTGTATTCCAAAAACCGCGTAAGATACCCGCTGAAAAGGGTGGACTGGGATCCAAACGGGGACCGCAACCCCCAAAACCGCGGCATAAGCGGCTATGAGCGGATCAGTTGGGATGAAGCTACGCAGATTATTGCGGATGAGCTTATCAGGGTCAAAGAAAAATACGGCATGTCCGCTGTTCTTTCACAAGCGGATATGCATGGCGAAGGCAAGCACGTAGCCCCTTCGCATGGGTGCGCCAACAAGTTGCTGTCGCTGCTCGGCGGTTATACGATCCAGATGAGGAATATGGACAGCTGGGAAGGCTGGGCTTGGGGCTCAAAAAATGTCTGGGGCGGCGAACCCGTCGGCGAAATGGAGCCTGCGGGCAATCTGTGGCCTGACGTCATCAAATACAGTGACGCGCTGCTTTTCTGGGCTGCCGACCCGGAATCCACATCAATGGGTTTTGACGGCTATTTGGCAAGCCGGCTGAGCCAATGGGTTCACAATATCGGGCTGAAGTATATATATGTCGATCCGGCCCTGAATTATTCGGGATGCTATCTCGCGGACAAATGGATACCGGTCCTGCCAAATACAGACGCCGCTCTTTATCTTGCCATCGCGTACGTCTGGTTGACGGAAGGGACATACGACAAGGAATATGTCGAATCCCATACGGTGGGCGCGGACGATTTTTTCAAATACGTTCTTGGGGATACGGACGGGCAGCCTAAGACGGCAAAATGGGCTTCCGGGAAATGCGGCGTACCCGAGTATACAATCAAAGCGCTGGCGCGTTATTGGGGCAAGAAAACCGTCAGCGTGTCTATAGGAAACGGCGGCCCCGGCATTCGCGGGCCATTTTCAACCGAACCCGCCCGCCTCCAGTCGATACTCCTTGGCATGCAAGGCCTTGGCAAGCCGGGCGTCCATCAAGTCCAATGGCTGGAATGGGGCATTTTCTCAAAGGATTTGCCGCTGCCTTTCCAGAGCGAGACAGATCCGAAAATACCCAACCGCTCGCAGCCAATACCACCTCCCGGCATCAGCGAAGCATTTGTCATGGAAGACATGGAAGGACGCTTGAGGCAAATCGTGGAGACATTTGAGGAAAAGGGCCTGATCACCGACAGGAAGAAATTCATGGACGACATCGAAATGCTCAGGAAGATAACTAAGCCTTCGGAGACGCCTCCCGCCCAGTCCATCCCGAAGTGCATGGTGCATGATGCCATACTGGACGGTCATGTCGAATGGTATGGCTTGAGGTCTTTTTGCGGGCCGGCTCACGAGCAATGGGTAAAGCACGAGTTTCCTGTGCCGGGGTGTTCGAATATTCATATGATATGGACTGATAGCCCTTGCATGGTGACGTGCTGGAACGATGGTTTCCGTTTTGTCAAGGCGCTTCGCTCAGACGACATTGAAACAGTAGTTGCACAGCATCCTTGGATGGAGAATGATTGCTATCTGGCGGACATCATACTGCCGGTCGCAACGAAATTCGAGATGGAGGATATCTGTGAAGACATTAACGCCGGCGTTTTCAATTCTGTGTTTTATGAAGGGATGTCCTGCCCGCCCGTTGGCGAATCAAAACATGACTTTGACTGCGTCGTGGAAGTCGCCAGAAAGCTCGGCGACGAGTATTACAAAGCTTACACGGATGATGAGCTGCCGCTCGATCGCTTGATTGAACTTTATTGGCTTTCTTCAAATGTTTCTCATTTAGATACTGAGGATGAGTTCCACAAGAAGGGCATATTCATCGTACCGCCGATGGAGGGTATTTTAGAAAATGTGCCGGTGGGCCTGAGGGCGTTTGCCAACGATCCGGAAAACAATCCCTTAACGACGCCGACGGGAAAGCTGGAGTTCACGTCTACCGATATAAAGAAGCATTTCCCGGACGACGAGGAACGGCCGCCCTATCCTAAATGGGTGGAGCGGAGCGAATTGCACGATGAAAGTCTTTCCGGCGACCGCGCGAAAAAATACCCGCTTCTTTGCATGTCCAACCACGGCAGATGGCGCTTCCATGCGCAGCTTGACGACCATCCATGGAACAGGGAAATCAGCCACATGAAAATCAGGGCTAAGGATGGGTATCAATACGAAAGTGCGTGGTTTAACCCGCGTACAGCCGCAGAAAAGGGGATTGCTCATGGCGACGTCATAAAGGTATTCAATGAGCGCGGCACGGTACTCTGTGCGGCTTACCTAACCGAGCGCCTACGCGAGAATGTGATATATGTTGACCATGGCGCCCGCTACGACCCAATCGAGCCCGAAAGCATTGACCGGGGAGGCGCAATCAACTTGATTTCGCCGACAGCAATCATTTCAAAAACCGCTACGGGCATGGTTGTAAGCGGGTATCTTGTCGATGCTGCGGTCGTGAGCGATGAGGAGATGGCCGGCTGGAAAGCCAAATATCCGGCAGCGTTTGACCGTGCTTTAGATAAGGCTACCGGCGTATGCCTGGACGGATGGCTTATCGCAGGGGAATCACGATAAGTTGTAACTGCTCATAAACCTTGCGCTTGGACGGTTATTTCTGTTCACGCAATCGCTCGGCGGCGCGTCCATGCGCCAACTCGCGAGCGCTCCACCGTCCTTGGTTGCGCTTTGCGTGAACAGAAACAACCATCCTCACCGGTTTAAGAGCAGTTACGATAAGTATATTATAATTGTTGGGAGGTTAAGCTATGCCAAAGGTTTTTACAGTAGATGTGTCCCGTTGCAATGGCTGCTTTACATGCCATACGGCTTGCAAAGACGAGCATGTCGATAACGATTGGACGCCGTACGCGAGGCCGCAGGCTGAGATTGGGCAGTTTTGGGTTGAGGTGAAGGAGACGGTGAGAGGGACCGTGCCTAAGGTCAGATCGACATATATACCGCAACTGTGCAATCACTGCGAAAAACCGTCGTGCCTTAGCGTCTGCGCAGACGGCGCAATAGAAAAAAGGGAGGACGGCATCGTAATAATTTACCCTGAAAAATGCAAAGGATGCGGCAGTTGCGTAACTGCTTGTCCGTATGGCGCGATTTACAAAAATGACGAACTCAAAATAAGTCAGAAATGCACTGCTTGCGCACACTTGCTTGATGCGGGGCTGACGCTTCCGCGCTGCGTTGAGGCGTGCCCGGTAGACGCGCTGAGGTTCGGAGAAGAATCTGAGCTTATGGACTTTATTGAAGGGGCGACTGTCAGAAAACCCGAAGCCGGGACTGTTCCAAAAGTCTATTATCGCAATATTCCGGGCGAGTTCATCGCTGGCACAGCATTTGATCCTGAAGATATGGAGGTCGTTATCGGCGCGCGCGTAAGAGCCACAAACGGAGGGAAAATGTGGGAAGCAGTCACTGATGAGTTCGGCGATTTCTGGTTCAAGGATCTTGCCGTGGGTAAATACGACGTCGTAATCGAGGCGGAGGGTTTTGAGTATAAAGTTTTTAGCGGGGTAAGCTCTAAGGGCGGCGCCAATCTCGGTGATATTGCGCTGGACAAATCAAAATAGCAAGCGTGCTGTAACTGCTCAGCACCTTGCGTTCGGACGGCTATTTTATGTTCCCGCAATCGCTCGGTGGCGCTTCCATGCGCCAACTCGCGAACGCTCCACCGTCCTTGGTTGCGCTTTGCGTGAACAAAGGGTCTGTCAATATATAACTTGTTAAACTGCCAGCTTACTCATTGACAGACCCTCTAAATAGCCATCCTCACCGGTACTGAACAGTTACAGCGTATTTAGTAAAAAACGCATAAGGAGGCGAGAATTGATAATGAGTAAAAAGCAAATCTGGGAAACGCGGCCGCTTGAGTTCTGGGCAAAGGCAAAAGAACTCAGAGCAGGTTGGCAGAAATCTATCGAAAGCAAGGAAAATGTCGTCGGCCAGGGCAATACAGGGCCTTATTGCAACTGGGCGGATGCTTTCCCCGCTATCACCCTTATCGAGGATAATCCTGCAGGAGCAATGATACAGGCAAAGAACGAGCCGTATGCACGCAAAGCGCGCCTGGCATGCGAGATCAGAGGATGGGGCCGTGAGATATGCGGTTATCAAGGCAATTGCTGGGGCGGGCAATTCCTTGGTTATATCGAGGATGGGTCGCCATGGCCGGAACGCAAAATGGTGGTGCCTATGCCGTGCCAGTGCGATCAGCACACGAAGCGAGGCCAGCAAGCGCGGGACTTTGAGAATATGCCGCAGTGGAGCGCCGATTCTCCGATTTATTACGGTTCTTACCACGAAGAACGCGACACGCCAATGGCTGAGCATAATGTCTATTGCTATTTGCGTGTAATCAATGACATTGAGCGTATTTTCGGTCAAAAGTTTGACGACGAGGAGTATATCGAACTCCTCAAAGCTGATCAAGAAGCGAGGAAATATGGGGCTGAGGTTTCCAGGCTTATGATGACGACCGTACCGGCGCCACTGTCGTCAAAAGATCTGTTCTCGGTGTTTACCATCGGTTTGCAGACAAAAATCAACCCGCAAGCTACACTGGACTTTTGGAAGATGGTGCGGGATGAGGTGAAGTGGCGAGCCGATAATCAGATTGCGGCAGTTGGCAACGAGCGGTTCCGATGGATTGAGTCGCACCCTCCGTCCTGGCATTTTATGAAGTATTACCGTTACATGGAGGAATACGGCGCGGTTTGCCTTGGTTCACCGTACGCGCATACAGGAGGGGATTCGGAAAAACTGGAAATCAAGCCCGACGGAAGCCTTGGACCCAGAGAAGACACAAGTTACCCGAAAGACACGCCTATAAAAACGCGCGAGGATGCAATGCGATTCTCTCTCGGACGAGACTCCCGGCTGCTTCTTTCGTACAAAATGGACGAATACCTCCGCCCCCACACTATTGTGGAGTTTGCAACGATATGCAAGGCGGACGGGGCCCTATTGCCGATGTGGCGTCATGGGGTGGGCTGCACACTGACCCGCAAGGAACAGGGCATGCGCCTCAAAGAAGCCGGATTTAGCGTCATGCACTACGAAGGCAGCGCGCCCGGCGATCGCATAGACTTAGATGAAATGCGCTTTTTAGACCAGTTGGATAACTGGATGCACAGTCTCGGCTATCAAAAGTTTGACAGCTGATGCTTTTCATAGAGTGTTAGGCATGGCCTTTACAGTAAGGCTTTGCATAATCGGTTTATATTCTGAAAATAAAACAGAAGGGAGCACAATTCATGATACATGATTATGGCAAGTGGCCGGAATCCCGGTGGACATCCGATAATATAGACCTGAAAGCGTCAGGGGCAATGACAGCCGGGGTAGACATCGGCACGACGAGTGCACAGTGCGCGGTGTTTTGCAACGAGGAATTGATTGGCTGGGCGAACATCCGTATAGGCGCGTGCTATAAAAAGGCGGCGGACGATGTGATCGCGGAAGCCTTGGGCAATTCCGGTCTGACGGCTGACAAGATAGGTGTTGTCGCGGCGACCGGTTTTGGCAGGGAAAACGCAACCTATGCGACAAAGAAGCTGGATGAGGTGCATTGCCACGCCAAGGGCGCGCGGTTTATTTACGGGCCCGGCGTTACCACGGTGGTCGATCTAGGCGGCCAGACGCTAAAAGCCATCCGGCTGTACGAATGGGACAGGGTACGGGATATAACCATGAACGATAAGTGCGCAACGGGCCAGGGGAGGAGTATTGAGCGGATGTGCAAGCTGCTGCATGTCCCCATCACGGAGATCGGGGTAAAATCCCTTGACGTGAAAGGCGATCCGGAGCCGGTCAGCACAACGTGCTACTGTTTTGCGCAAACGGAAACAATGAGCCAGTTTCGACCGGAGTACCGGGCGGACGATTTGACGGAAAACGAGATATACGCGGCACATATGCTGGCGATAGCATGGAGGATGCTTGGTGCGATCGGGAAACTGCAGCCGCTTGATGTCGGAGATATCACGGTTTACGAGGATCTTGGGTTCACGGGCGGCCTCGCAAAGAATGCGGGCATAACTAAGCGAATCGAGCGGGAACTGAACGTGACGGCGCTGACAAGCGAATATGACCCGATGCTGGCCGGTGCGATCGGCGCGGCGCTGTTGGCATAGGAAGGGGTGAGTATTAATGGATTTCAAAGCTTTAGTTGACAACCGTCATGAGTATGCAAAAGCGTGGAAAGCAAAAACAGGTGGCAAGGTGCTTGGATGGTATGAACCGTATTTTCCGGAAGAAATCGCGTATGCTGCAGGCGTGCTTCCGGTGCGGATACTGGCAAGGCATGAACCGGACGATGTTTCGGACAAGTGGATATACTCCTCGTGCTATCCTGTGCGGGACATGGTGAACCAGTTTTTGAAAGGGCGTTATAACTATATAGATGGTATAGTTAACACGGAAGGCTGCCAGTGGATGTTTAACGCATGGGAAGTGGCGGTGAACAATAACCCTAATCTGTTTAGCCACTACCTGTTCCTTCCTGACCACACTGACGCGCCAACGTCAAAGATGGTGACACGGTCGGAGTTGGATCATTTCAAAGGCCTGATGGAGAAATGGGTTGGCAAGACGATCACAGATGCCGACCTTGACAACGCGATTGAGGTATACAACAAGAACCGGCTGCTGCTGAAACGTATCTGCGAGCTCAGGCGTATGGAGCGCCCGCTGATCCATGGCGCGGAGATGATGAACATCGTGCTTGCCGACCAGTTGATGGATAAGGCTGAGATGAATGAGATTCTTGAGAAATTCATTCCGGAACTGGAATCGCGTGAGCCCGGCCCTGACCGCATCAGGCTGATGCTTATTGGCAGCGAGACGTGGGATACGGCGCTTGAAGATATGGTGGAAGCTCTTGGAGGGGATATAGTAATCGATGAACTGGATAATGGCACGTCGTACTACTGGAACAATATTATCCCGCAAAAAGACTTGTTGATGGCAATCTCGCTAAGGTATCTGGGCCGTCCTAAGAACCCTATAAAAGACAACAACTGGCGTAGGAGGCCGCAGCACATATTCCAGCTTGCAGAGGACTACAACATAGACGGCGTGCTGGTTGTAAAGCAGATTTATTGCCACTTGCACGGAACGGACAACTACGCAGTATGGAAGATTTTGCGTGAGCGGTATATCCCGTATCATTTCTTTGAAAGGGATACGACGCTTCCGCTTGAGGAGACGCAGTTGAGGTTGGAATCGTTCATGAACATGCTCAAGCCCGGGATCAACCACCTTGCGGGCTGGCATAAGGTCTTCGGTGAAGATTAAGGAGGAGATGAAATGATAACAGCAGGGATCGACGTGGGCTTCGTGAATACAAGAGCAGTTGTGATGAAAGACGGTAAGGTCATAGGCAAAGCCGGCGGGTTGTCCGGCGGCGCAGGCCGGCAGGCTAACGCGCGGGCAATCTATGATAAAGCGCTCGCGGATGCCGGGGTGAAAGAAACGGACGTGGAGAAAGTCGTCTCCACCGGCAAAGGCAAGTTCAACCTGACATTTTCTGACGAACAGCTCGGTGAAACGCTGACCGCCGCAAAAGCGGCTAAAATGCTTGTGCCTGAATCTACTACAGTCGTGGATATCGGCGCCGATGAGGTTTTGGTCGCAACCCTCGATAGTGAGAAAATAACGGAATTCGTCATCAACCAGAAATGCGCCGCCGGACTCGGCGTCTTTCTGGAGGACATGGCGGAACGGTTTGAGATAAGCATAGAGGAACTGAGCGCCCTTGAAGGGCCGTGTACAGTCATGGTAAACGACGGCTGCGTGGTGTTTGCGGAGCTGGATGCATTAAGCCTCGTCAACCGCGGCACGGACGTTAAAGAGGTGATGAAGTCACTGATCGAGTCATGCGCATGGAGGGCAAATTCAACACTGAACGACATTTATAAAAAATCTGATGATTGTGTTGTTATGTTTGGCGGGATGTCTCAAAATGCTGCTTTTGTGAAAGCTCTTGCCAGAATATCCGGTATCGAGTTTTTAATCCCGGATGATGCAGTATTTGCCGGCGCAATTGGCGCAGCCGCTCTGGCAGCCGATAGATGTGGCAAGTAATTCTATAGAAGTGGTTTAAGTGAGCGCGGAAGATCAATTACTGGTATTTGCGATATAGCAGGCGGAACAAAAAGAAATTTATACCAGCTAAAGGAGATTTACTAATGTTCGATTTTTCCGGTAAATACGCAGTGGTGACAGGTGGAAGCAAGGGCATTGGCGAGGCCATAGTAAAAAGGTTTATCGCGGACAATGCGGCGGGCGTTGCGATTTTGGACTTAACGGAAGCTCCATATGCAAAGGAACTTAACCAGGCAGGCAATAGAATTGTTTCATTCATTGGCAATGTCGCCAACCGCGAGGATGTCCGCTCATCATTTCGTCAGATATATGAAAGATTCGGACGGGTGGATTTTTTGATCAACAATGCCGGCATCGCCAGAGACGCAATGTTTCACAAAATGGACGACGAAATATGGGACGCAGTCGTCGACGTGGATTTGGGGGGCGCTTACAACTGCACAAAGCAGGTCGTCAACAAGATGCGCGAACAAGAGTCCGGACGCATTGTTTTTGTTTCCTCCATATCGATTTACGGCGGCATTGGGCAATCAAACTATACGGCAGCGAAGGGCGCTCTCATAGCCCTTACGAAAACCCTCGCCATGGAGCAGCAACGCAAGAAAATAACTGTAAATTGCGTAATACCCGGAGGCATAAAAACAGATATGACTGCCGGCCTCACAGGCATGCCTGATGATATCCGCATGGGCGAACCCGAGGACGTTGCAAGCCTTATATGCTACCTATGCACTGACGAGGCGGCTTTCATCAACGGTGCATGCATCGATATCAACGGCGGCGTCCGCTGAAGCTCCGAAGGCCAACAGCGTTTTGCAGCCGATAGCTGCAGCAAGTGTAACTACTCATGGAACCTTGCGCTCGGACGGCTATTTCTCCACACCGGTTTAAGAGCAGTTACCAGCAAATAATATTATGGAAGTGATTTAAGTGAGTAAAGTAATGGGTATTTCCGCAGCGCTGGATTTAATCAAGGACGGTGATTCGATCGCCCTTGCAAGCGCGGGCAATTGCGGCTGGCCTAAGTATCTGGTCAAAAAATTGGAGGAAAGGTTTCTTGAAACAGGCAGCCCAAAAGGGTTGACCATATACGCGGGATGCGGGCAGGATGACGATTTTTTTGCCCATCCCGGTTTCGTTAGGAGGTTCATCGCATCCCATCCGAAAACGGCGCCGGCCATGCTTGCCATGGCTGTAAAAAATGAGTTTGAAGCCTATGCCCTCCCCCAAGGCATATTGCAGCAGCTGTACCGCTGCAGTGCGGCAAAGCAGCCCGGGCTCTTGTCAAAAATCGGCATTGGAACGTATATCGACCCCAGGCAGGATGGCGGAAAAATATGCGAAGCGTGCAAGGAAGATATTGTCAAGCTTATGGACATCGACGGTGAGGAATGGCTGTTTTATAAAAGCCATCCTGTGACCGCCGGAATGCTCAGGGGAACAACGGCTGACGAAAATGGGAACATCACCATAGAGCATGAGGCCTTGAGGCTGGAAATCCTGGAAATCGCGTTGGCGGCAAAAGCGTCAGGCGGCAAAGTTATCGTACAGGTAAAACAGATAACGGAAAACGGCAAGCTCGACCCCAAAGACATAGTGATTCCTGCAGAGCTCGTCAATGCTGTCGTTATTTGCGAGGAGCCGGAAATCTATCACAAGCAGTCGGAGAATGTCATGTACAGCCCCTATTTCAGCGGCGAGCATAGAGCCCCTGCCAGCGCGGCCGCGCCACCGCCCTCCGAGCTCAACGCCAACGACATTGTGTGCAGGAGAGCGGTATATGAAATGTTCCCGGGTGCGGTTATCAACATCGGCGTAGGCATTGGCATCGGTACGGCTGCTGTCGCAACTACGGAAGGCCTTTCCGAAAAGGTCACATCCACGGTCGAACTGGGCGTTTTTGGCGGCACGCCGCAACTGAGCGAATTCCCGGCTACTTTGAATCCGACATCAATGATTTCGCATGTTCACATGTTTGATTTTTACCATGCCGGCGGCTTGGATATAGCTTTTCTTGGAGCTGCGCAGATAGATAGGCAGGGCAATGTGAATTCCAGCATGTTCAATAATGTATCGTCCGGCCAAGGCGGTTTTATCGATATCAGCTCCACCAGCAAAAAAGTTGTGTTTTGCACCTATTTTAAGGCAAAAGGCCTAAAAACGAACGTCGCGGACGGGACGCTGAATATCCTGCAAGAAGGAAAAATCCCTAAATTGGTAGAAAATGTGGATCAGATAACATTCAATGGCAAAATTGCTTTAGAAAACGGAAAAGAGGTAGTCATATGCACGGAGCGCGCCGTTTTTCAGCTGACTAAGGATGGGCTCATGCTTACGGAGATTGCACCGGGAATGGATCTGGAAAAAGACATTCTGGGGCATATGGAGTTCAAGCCTATCGTAAGCGACCAACTCAAGGCCATGGATTCCAGAATCTTTGTTCCGGGCCGTATGGGCTGCTTTGATTGAAAGGTTGGTATCACATGAAAATAAAAGCTGCTGTCGTTTACTACCCGAACGCTCCTTATGTAATAGAGGAAATTGACTTAGCTGAGCCAAAAGAAAATGAAGTGCTTGTGAAAATCGCCTCAAGCGGGGTCTGTTATACAGATTATATGGTCACGAGCGGTGAAGCGCCGCTCAGTTTTCCTGTCGTGCCGGGTCACGAAGGCAGTGGCATCGTTGAACGGGTGGGCAGCCTGGTCACTGACTTTGCGCCGGGCGACCGTGTTTGCATGTCTTTCAGTTACTGCAACGAATGTTACGCCTGCATAACCGGCAGGCCTTATGAATGCGAAGAAAACCCGCGGCTCAATTTCGGCGGGCGCGCTTATGACGGTACGTCGCGTCTGACAAAAGACGGAATGGAGCTTTCAAACTTTTTCAATCAGTCCTCTTTCGCGACCTATGCAGTCACACACAGGAACAATCTGGTCCTTGTGCCGGACAGTATGGATCTGAACCTGACCGGCCCCCTTGGCTGCGGCATTCAGACAGGCGCGGGCGCCGTGCTCAACTGCTTGAGCCCTGAACCTGTATCATCCTTTCTGGTTGTTGGCTGCGGCGGCGTCGGAATGAGCGCCCTAATGGCCGCGAAAGTCTGTGGCTGCTCTGTCATAATCGCCATCGACACGGTGGATTCCCGGCTCGACCTGGCGCTGGAGCTTGGAGCGACCCACACGGTCAATGCAGGGAAAGCTGATCCCGTCGCCGCCGTAAAAGATATCACAAACGGCAAGGGCGTGGATTATGCCGTGAACGCCAGCGGCAAAGGCGCGACCGCACGCATGGCGCTGGATTGTACGCAGAGCTTTGGAAAGCTTGCTGTAATCGGCGGCGGGGGCGATGTGTCTTTCAGGCACATCGGCGCCCGCGTTATAATTGGCTTAACTGAAGGGTGGAGCATACCTCGGCTTTTCATCCCGAAACTGATTTACTTATATCAGCAAGGATTGTTCCCTTTCGACAAGATGGTCAAGTTCTACGATTTCGATGATATCAACACCGCCTCTGACGATGCCCTTTCCGGCAAAACAATCAAGCCGATACTTTTAATGGATCGGTAACCAATGCCAAAAGGTCAATAAAGAGAACCAAGCCCCGTAATTCCGGGCTTGGCTCAAAATCCCCTTGACGCATGCACCAATGCAATCTGCTGTTCGCACTGGTGCATGCGGTTTTGCCGAGTGCTCAGCCGCCATGCAATATCCGCATAACGGTTACTTCATCCTTATCCTGCAATACCGTGTCTGCCTTTGCGGGTTTTTTCCCAATTAAAAACATAGTTTCCGAAAGCTTCGCAAGTGAAGCGCCCATGCCATTGAGCCTCGCATGTTCCCTCAAAGCTTGCTCAACCGTCGCGCCGTCAGCAATATCAATCTCCTCGTTTCCGGAGTAATTTGGCAGATCGACGCACAAAAAACGAAACCGAACACGCATAAATCAGTCCTTCTTGCCTTACTCCGGCGGAGGCGGCGGAGGTGGTGGCGGAGGGCATACTTCGCTTATGACATGCTCCATCCCGCCAAGATTGCTTAGCATTTCCGCAAGCGGAACCATATCCAAGTCCCAACCCATAGCATTGAAGAAATTATCAGCCAACAGTTCGTGATCGATCATATTCCCGGCGATGGGTCCTTCATGCGGAGGCAGGGTTTCATGCACGCGTTTGGATATAGTAAAGTCTTTGCGACGCAGCCCTTCGCGAACATTAAACGCATGCCGCATATTGTAGATGCGCAGTCCTAGCGCAAACCACTCCGGAGGCGAGTATTTGAACCCTGTAACAGCTTGCACCTGATTGTACACCCTGTCCGGAGGGTTGCTGCCAAACATGCAAAAACCGGATGTGTTTCCCAACTCGGTATTGGATGCACCGCTCAAATCCTTGTATCCGGTCCCCTTATAGTCGATATCGTGCCCTGCGGTGTGTGTGACAAAGAACCCTATGCCGCCTTTGACATGCCGCCCCGGAGTGGGGTCATACTGATATATGCGCGCCAAACCGTAAGCAAGCCGCGCGTCGTGCTGGGGAATCTCAATTCCGCGGGCGACCACAAGATATTCATGGCCCTTGCCAAAATGATCGGCGGCGGCTTGTGTGCCTTTCATCAGGATTGCTCCTACGCCTTCACCCTTGCCGATTTTCTCCGTAATAGCAACTATCGCGTCGCCATTGCCCCAGCTAAGCTCGATACCGTCGAGCTCGCCCCGCGATAAGACTCCGTTTTCAAAACACTCCATAGCCCATGCAACGGTAGAGCCGGCTGAGATTGTGTCAAGCCCGTATTCGTTGCACAGATTGTTAGCCTGAAATACGGACTCCGCATCACTGTTAAGCAGCATTGATCCAAACGACCCCATCGTTTCATACTCCGGCCTTGGCGAGTGCTTGAGGTCCCACCGCTCAGACGGGTAATCGTGAAATGCGCCGCAATGCAGCGGACAGGAATGGCAGGCAAACGATTTGGTCTTGGAGAAGTCAATCCCCATGCTGCCGACTTTCTCCGCAGCTTCCACAGGATAGTCACCCACACCGGAGCCTCCCCAGTTCTTTACGCCTGCGTCTCCGCTCTGAGTCGAGGCGACGTAGCCCGCACCTGTGCCGTAGTTGCCGAACATATTGGTGAAGCCAATACCCGGACCTTTCATGAACTCAACAACCGCCGCATTGTTTTCTCTGACCTTTTCTTTGTTGAACACCGGTATTTCCCGGTTTCCGCGCACCACGATAGCTTTGAGCTTTTTTGAACCCATTACCGCTCCGCAGCCACCGCGCCCTGCCGCCCTGTGTCCGTCGTTCATCACGGCAGATATCAGTGAAAGGTTTTCCCCTGCCGGGCCGATAAGAGCCAATCTGGCTTTATTCCCATACTTCTTTTCTATGACTTCCTCGGTTTGCAGCGTTGTTTTGCCCCAAAGTTCCCCGGCATCCAATATCTCAACTTTGCCGTCGTCAATGAGTATGTATACCGGATTTTCCGCGATCCCCTTAACAAACACGGCATCGAAACCTGCCTTCTTGAGCGCAGGGCCAAAGGTGCCTCCGGAATTGGCGTCGTTCCATCCGCCGGTCACAGGTGATTTGCAAACAACCGTATATCTGCATCCAAACAAGACGCCTGTGCCGTTCATAGGTCCTGTGACGATACCAATCATGCTGTCTTTGCCGAATGGATCCGCGTTCGCGGGCATCTCCTCAAATAATATCTTGGCGCCGAGGCCATATCCTCCCAGGAAATTGCGGGCATCTTCCTCCTCCAGGTTACGGCTTTCAATGCTGCCCGTGCTGAGATCAACGAATAACAGTTTTCCTATATATCCATACATACATTGTTTCCCCTTTCGTTATATAGCAGCTGAGTTTTGATTTTATTATTCAGTAATGCACTAATCGAGCATTTTACAATAAAACCGTATCTTCTGCACTATATCAGAGCGTTTTCCAAAAGAATGGCTACTCCCATGCCGCCGCCGATACAAGCGCTGCATATCCCATATCGTGTACCTGTTCTTTTCAATTCCTCAGCTACCGTCATTGTCAGGCGGATGCCTGTGCAGCCTTCGGGGTGGCCGATAGCAACAGCGCCGCCGTTAGGATTCAGCTTCTCGTAAAATGGCGAGCCTATATAACAGTCCGTCCCAAGCTCTGTACTGAGAATTTTCAGGCAGGCGCACACCTGAGCGGCGAAAGCCTCATTGATTTCAACAACGCCTATCTCGCCAATGGTGAGCCCTGCTTTTTTCAGGAGCTTAATTATCGCAGGTGCGGGGCCAATTCCCATAATCGTAGGGTCTACCCCGGCGTATGCAAAGGCGTTTAGGTACGCAATTGGCTGAAGATCGCGCTTTTTCGCTTCTTCCTCAGTCATCATGACAAGTGCAGCCGCACCATCAACGCTACCGGACGCGCTTCCGGCTGTTACGACTCCGTCTTTATCAAACACAGCGCGGAGGGTTCGCATGACCTCCAACGTAGAGTTGGGCTTCAAATGCAAATCCTTGTCATAAACAGTCGTTGATATCTTGCCTTTTTTATCTGCGGACTTCACCTCGATAGGTATGATTTCGTCATTAAACCTGCCGGAGTCCTGCGCTTTTTTTGCTTTCATCTGGCTATCGTAGGCAAAGACGTCGGAGTCTTCCCTGGTTACGCCGTATATTCGCGCCGCTTTATCGGCTGTAAAACCCATACTGGGTATCACGCCGAATATTTCTGTCGGGGTACACGGATCGCTCTCCCCCCATCCTCCCAAGGTGATCCCCTCTTTAGGGATGCCTGTCCAAGAAAAAGACAAGGGTAAAGAGATTAGCTTGTGGCTGTTCATCTCACATCCGGCTGCGATATAAACGCTGCCCTCACCGACCCACATTTCCATCATGTTGTTAATTACTGCGGTGAATCCGGAACCACAGACACGGTTTACCGTATAACCGCAGGCCGTATCATAATCGAGACCGGCTTTCAGGGCTACATGGCGCGCCAAATTTGTGGCTTCGCGTGTTCCGGAATCCATCTGGCCCATTACCACACCGTCCACGTCGCGTTTACCTAGCCTGGAACGCTCAATGGCGGCATTAAAGGGTACGACAGCCAATTCCGGAATAGACGTTTGTATGAATTCCCTCCCGTTCTGGCTGGATAATGGTGTACGAGCATAACTTGTGATTACTATTCTTTTCATGAAAATCCGTCCTTTGCTGTCTTTATCATTAATTTTTGCGGGAGTCCAGAAGCTTCCTAACCCTCTCAAAGATACATGTCGTCTGCTGCTATTAGAGAATGCGGCGGCTTTGTAATAAACTTTTCTTTTGGCCACGGGCCTTTAATAAGCTGCTCGATATATAACACTGACGCCGGTATTTCTTGTTGCTTCAGATTTAGTGTATCCGCTATGGTCTTTGTGGATTCTATCAGGCTGCTAAACTGGCTAATGCCGCAATTAAGCAATCCTAACGTGCGGTAATGGCCATATAGTTTTTCGGAGATCATATCGGTTATTTCCTTGCCATACTTTTCTAATGAGTGCTGATATTCCACCCAGAGGTTTCGTTCGCCGCGCAGCCATCCTTCAGTAAGAAAATACGCAGCGTGCTCCGCAGAGATTTTCATTCTTTCTGTATTTGAGCCAATAAGCAAAGAAATACAGTCTTCTACACGGGGGATAATCAGTTCAAAATTCCCGGTTTCCAACCCAAGTATTGCATTCCCGCAATATCCAAACGCCAAGAGGACCCTGTTGGCATCCGTAGCATTTAATTCCTCTTGAAGCCGTACTTTCAAACGCTTCGGGCTATCATGCAAACCGGATTCTATCCATTTGATAGGGCAAACAGCACCGACTGTGCCAACAGCGTATAAGACCTCATCTTCTATGGTTTTGCACGCGATTATTACTGTTTTCATCATGACTGCCTCAATGGATCGTCAAATGAAGTGCACCATCAACAATTCCGCATATGGCTGAAGCTTGTATAATTTCCGCAGCTTTTACATAGTCCATATGGCACTGTTTCTCACATTTCCCCTAAAACTTGGGGCCGAAGCGCATGGCGCCGTCGAGCTGATAGGAGCCTCCGTTGAGCAAAGTGTTGCGAATCAGCTCCATCGCCAAGGAGGCGAACTCCGACGGGTATCCCTGACGGCGCGGGAAAATGAAGTGATCTTTTGCAACTTCTGATAAATCTTTCATACCGGGAGGCAGTATCCTAACAGGCGCTTTTGCCTGCTCGCCCATGCCCTCGACGCGGATCATATTTGTGTCGACAAGGGCGGGGCAAATCGTGTTTATACGGATTCCGAACCGTGCCAGTTCCCGGGCGATAGGAATGGTCAAGGCTTCCACCCCGCCTTTAGAAGCGCTGTAAGCGACCTGCCCGATCTGCCCATGCGAGTAGGCTTGGGAAGTTGTGTTGATGATAACTCCGCGTTCGCCGTCATCATTTTCGGGAGCTTCGCTAATGGCGCGGGCGCCATAGCTGACATAGTTGAACGTACCGATTAGATTGATATCGATTACCCGCTTAAACTCGTCAATAGGATAAACGCCGCCGCCTTTGGGCAGGATGCGGTTTCCGGAGCCGACGCCGGCACAGTTCATGACGACATTTAAATGTCCGAATTTCTCCACAGCCCCGCCGACGATTTTTTCCGCCATGGCAGTATTAGAGACGTCGGCGCATTCACAGTATACAGCATCGCCCAGGGCGGCGGCCATTTCCTCGCAGCGATCCTGATAATAATCAACAATGCACACTTTGCCTCCTGCGGCAACGATAGCTTCCGCGGCGGCCTTTCCCATTCCGGATGCTCCGCCTGTTATTATGGCGCGTACTTGATCAAGCTTCATAAAATGTCATTCCTTTCCGATAAGTTGTTGTAACTGCTCAGAACCTTGCGCTCGGACGGCTATTTCTGTTCCCGCAATCGCTTGGTTGCGCTTTGCGTGAACATAAACAGCCATCCTCACCGGTTCTGAGTAGTTACAAGTTGTTTTTCCCACTGCTCTTTAATGCCAATAAGCCCGGTGTCAAAGCAGTATGCCGCCATTTGTTTTAAGTCAGCCGCTATTTCGGGCTTGAAGTCCATAAATGCCAGAATGTCTTTTTCGACGTCCAAACCCGGCGCATATTCTGTGAGGGTTATTTTACCGTCAATAAGGCTGAATACGGCGCGCTCTGTTATATAGAGGACTTTTTTGCCGCTTCGCACTGCATCATTGCCGTTGAAGCTGATTTGGGTCACTTTTTTCAGGAATTTGCCGCCCTTGCCGGGGTTTGTGATTTTAAGCGCACCGTTTTCGATCGCATACTTTCCGCCAATAGTAAAGGTGCTTAAAAACACAACTTTTTGCGTACTCGCTGCAATATTGATAAAGCCGCCCGACCCTTTGATTTTGCCGCCGATTTTTGTCACGTTCACTGAGCCTTCCTCATCGACCTCAGCGGCACCGAGAAAAGTGACGTCCAAACCGTGGCCGTCTATAAAGTCAAACATTTCATCCTGGCTCATGTAAGCACGGGCATTAAAAGATGAAGGAAAGTGCATTTCTCCGCCAAGGTGGCCGCCTATAGCGCCCAACTCGTTGCTCAGGGTGTACATATCTTGAATGCCTTCCTTCGAGGCGATGTAAGACATTCCCACCGGAATGCCGACGCCAATGTTGCATATGCATCCCGGCCAGAGTTCCTCCATCGCCCTGCGCGCCACAAGAAGCCTTATCCCGTCGGGGGCATAGCTCTCTAACGGGATGATGCTTTCATCTGTTTTGTAAAAACCTGTCTGTCCGGGAAAAAACGGCTCGTTGTTTAGAGGCCAATGATATTTTTCCAAACTCGTGCAAGGCACGACATAGTCCACAAGCATACCCGGCACTTTTATCGCGCCGCCGGGCAACGACCCCGCACGGGCAATGTTTTTCACCTGAGCAATCACAATGCCGCCGTTGTTGTGCACTGCCATGGCAAGATATAGCAGCTCATGCTTGACAAGCTCCTCCTCGTCCATGATGTTCCCTTCGGAATCCGCTGTTGTCGCACGTATTATGGCGCATGTGATAGGAGGCAGATCGTAGTGGAGATATTCATTTCCGCCAATTGTGACCACTTCCACAATCGGCTTTTCCTGTGCTTTTCTGTTCGCGGCGCCGGCTTCGATGCGCGGATCCAAAAAAGTATTGACCCCCGCTTTTGAAAGGCATGGAGTGTCGTTCGCCTGCGCCCTGTAGATATGCACGACGATTCCCTGGCTCAGTGAATAGACCGAAAAACTGTCGCCGGCCATGAGATCGCTATCAAGGTTTGGCAGGCCGCTGTAATAGGCTTCCAGCATGCCATCCCGGGAAAAGTCGGACGAAAACATATTTCCGCCGGAATGAATCAACGAGATGCCGCTTGGATGCCGTTCTTTCTCAAATCGCTCTGTAATAGCATGATAAACTTCCAGTGCCGCGCCATAGGGTCCGACGCCGCTGATCCCTATAAATGCACCGTCCGGGATTTTAGATGCGGCTTCGGCTGCTGTTACTATTTTGCTTTTCATCTTCCCTCCTGATTCAACTTTCAGTTTTTATATTTACTTCTTCTCATAATAATACAGTACTGTATTGCGTCTGTAAACACTAAAACTCTGCGTAGGCAGCATTTTTTACCGGATTTTTCACTAATTTGTTAATGCGTATAACAATTTTTTCATTTTCTTAGAGATTCCTACAATAAAATAACTTGACATGTTATTTTAAAAGCAGCATAATAAGGAAATACCATATAAGATAATACTGGATAAAAATGCAATATGCAAAAGGAAGTAATCGAGCATGATACCATATATTGACAGCATGAAAACCGCGTTTGACCTTACGGGAAAGACTGCCATAGTAACCGGCGGAAACGGCGGCATCGGCCTGGGTATCGCGAAAGCGCTCGCGGAGTGCGGCGCAGGCATAGCCATCCTCTGCCGCAACATGGATAAAGCGAAAGCAGCGCTTGAGGAGATTGGCGCTTATGGCGGAAAATGCCTGGCATATTACTGCGATATAACAAGCCTTCAAAGCGTTAACGACGCGGCGGATGCCTTGAGCAAAGATTTCGGCGGTATTGATATTCTCGTAAATAATTCCGGCATAGCCCGCGGAGGCAAATTTTTAGACATGGACCCGGATTTTTCTGACTGGAATGCGGTAATTGAAACCGATCTTACCGGTATGGCCCATGTCACATATGCCGTCGCCAAGCGCATGCGCGACGCCGGCAAAGGCGGCTCTATCATCAACATCACTTCCAATGCGGGAGCTATCGTCAACAAAGGAATCGGTTTATCCATATACGCCGTTGCAAAGGCCGGTGCAAACCATTTTACACGTTGCATGGCCGTTGAGTTTGGCGAACACGATATCCGCGTGAATGCCATAGCTCCGGGATATACGCGCGCTGGCTTTGGCGCCGAGCCAATCCCGATGTTGACCCAGCTTGTAAACGAACAACAACCGCTCAAGCGTATGGGGGAGGCAATCGAGATTGGCGCGTTAGCGGTATTTTTAGCTGCACCCGCGTCCGCGCACATCACCGGAGAGGTCATTACGGTAGACGGCGGATACACACTGTCTTGTTGACAGTGCCGCTAAAATACAAGAAATTGGAGGGGGTTAGTAAATTGATAGCAATGAGAATGACGCAGGCTGCGCCAATGCTTTTTGGAACGGGTTCGCTGCAAATGCTTGGTGATGAGCTTAAAATGCGAGGGTTAAAAAAACCTGTCATAATCACGGACAAAGGCGTTACCGGTGCGGGTGTTACGGAAAAGGTGAAATCAGTGGTCAAGGAAGCGGGGCTTGAGTGCGCGGTTTGGGACAATTGCTTGTCAGACGCCCCGACCGACAGCGTCGATGCCGCTGCTGCCGCGGCAAGGGACGCAGGCGCCGACGCAATTATTGCGTTGGGCGGCGGGAGCAGTATGGATACCGCGAAAGCTGCTTCGCTGAGCATTAATAACAATAAAACTATTCTTGAAATCATGGGCCCGCCCCCCTCTGAGGCCATGGGGCCGCCTCCTCCTCCCTGCGAACCGGACGTTCCGATTTTCACGATTCCGACGACATCCGGCACGGGAAGCGAAGTAACAACAGTCGCAGTCCTTGTCAACTCCGAAAACTTGAAGAAGTGCGGGGTCGTTATCACAGGTTCCGCGCTCGCGATAGTGGATCCCGAGCTGACCGTGGGAGTGCCGCCGCAAATCACTGCGATGACAGGCATGGATGTGGTTGCGCATGCCGTGGAGGCAATTACGGGGGTGATGCGTAATCCCATGTCTGATTTGAAAGGATATGAGGCGCTGCGGTTGGTGAACGCACATCTTTATGACGCTGTCAAAGATGGCACAAATATTACTGCCCGCACAGGGATGAGCTTTGCCAGCAGTCTTGCGGGTCTTGCTTTCAGCGACTCTATTACCACGCTTGGCCATGCAATTTCACAAGCTCTGGCGTCTGTTCATCATCTTCATCATGGTTTGATCTGCGGGCTAGCCACGCCCCCCCAGCTCGAACTTTTCGCCACGGTGGTGCCTGAGCGTGTCAGGAAGATCGGCGAGATATTTGGTGCCGATATCCCGTTTGACGCGACCCCCGAACAGATTGGAAAAATCGCAGCCGATAAGCTCAGGGTGTTCATGAGTCAGATAGGGATACAGTCTTTTGAGCAGATGGGCTATGCCAGGAAAGACATTACGGATCATGTGGGCCTCCTGATGGACGAAATGATGAAAGATTTCTCGCCTTGCGAAATTACAAAAGATATAGCTTATAATGCGCTTGACAGGATGTACGACTACAAAGGCGCATAGCATGAGGACATACACCGCCTCTGAAACATCTATTCGTGACAACAACCCTATATTAAGGCAGGTGGAGAAGTGCTAGTATTCATAGGGAAACGATTGCTCATGCTGATACCCATTCTTTTGGGGATTTCAATAATAGTGCAAGTACTTATAGATATCACCCCGGGAGACCCCGTAATGGTTATGCTTGGTGGGCAGGCAACGCAGGAAGAAATGGATGAGGTGCGCGAACGCTTGGGGCTCAATGACTCGCTCCCTGTGCGGTACGTGCGGTATATGAGGGGCGTGCTGCAAGGCGATTTTGGAAGATCGCTTGTTTCAAACCGGCCGGTGTTCGACGAGATGGCAACCCGCTTCCCATACACGCTGCTGCTTGTCGCGCTCTCAATCAGCCTGTCAATACTAATTGGGATTCCGGTAGGCGTTTATGCGGCGACGCATCAAAACACATGGAGGGACAATGCATCTATGTTTGTTGCTTTGTTCTGTGTTTCGATGCCGTCGTTTTGGTTTGGCCTGATGCTGATTCAGCAATTCGCCGTAAGGTGGCGATGGCTGCCGGTCGCAGGCGGCGGCAGCTGGAATGGATGGGTTCTTCCAATCGTCTCAATGGCACTGGGCATAACGTCCACTATAGCGAGGCAGACGCGTTCAAATATGCTGGAAGTAACACGGCAGGATTTCGTAACGACCGCGAGGGCGAAAGGGCTTGGCGAGGGTAGGATCAGATACCGGCACGCACTAAAAAACGCCATGATTCCGGTAGTAATGGTTATCGGGAACTTGTTCGGCTCGCTGCTCGGCGGTTCGCTCATAGCCGAGGTCATCTTTTCATTGCCCGGTCTTGGGCAGTATACGATCCAAGGGCTCCGCAACAGGGATTATCCAATAATTCAAAGCAGCGTCCTCATCCTTTCGGTACTGTTCGCAATCGTGATATTGCTGGTCGACATCATGTTCGCGCTTATTGATCCGCGGATTCGTTCCCAGTATACCAGAAAGAGTACACGGGGAAAGAATAAGAAGAAAGGCGTGATATTAATTGAAAAAGACGCGTAAAAAAACCAGGTTGTATAATGTTTGGCGCCGGCTGAAAAAGAACAAGCTTGCCGTCGTGTCGTTGGTGGTTCTTGCATTGCTTTATCTGATGGCAATATTTGCGCCGATATTGGCGCCGTATGACTATTCGACACAGAACACCCGGCGTACTTTAGAAGGGTCCAGTTCAGAATTCTTGCTTGGTACCGACAGGCTCGGGCGCGATGTTCTGAGCCGCCTGATATACGGTTCGCGGCAGTCGCTCAGCATGGGATTGATCGCTGTTGCCATAGCTGTAACGGTGGGCGTCACATTGGGATCGTTCGCGGGATTTTTCGGACGGTGGGTGGATAACCTTTGTATGCGTTTTCTTGACATATACCAGTCATTGCCGATGTTTCTTTTGGCTATCACGCTTGCGGCGATTTTGGGGCCGAGCCTTAGAAATGCTATTTTAGCTCTGGGGATCAGTTCGATGCCGATATATGCGCGCATTATGCGAGCGGCTGTGCTGACGGTACGGGAAAAAGAGTATGTTGAGGCGGCTAAAGCTATAGGCGCAAAGAACACCCGCATTATTATCAGGCATATTCTACCGAATTCCATGGCGCCGATAATCGTCGAGGGTACAATGGGAATGGGGGTAACGATCCTCGCAGGGGCGGCACTCAGTTTTATCGGGCTCGGCGTCCAACCGCCTAGTCCGGAATGGGGCGCCCTGATTTCGGACGCGAGGGGCATAATGAGGGATCATCAGACGTTGGCGTTGTACCCCGGTATCTGCATTATGATTACGGTTCTCGCTTTCAATTTGGCTGGGGATGGTTTGCGGGACGCATTGGATCCGCGCCTTAAAAACTGAAGCAGAGGTAGTAGATATGGGCGAAAACTTACTTGAAATACGCGATCTCTCGGTGGAGTATCATACGGACGACGACGTCGTATATGCAGTAAACAACATAAGCTTGGCTGTAAAAAAAGGCGAGACGATTGGTCTTGTCGGCGAAACCGGCGCGGGGAAAACGACAATTGCCAAAAGCATCCTGCGTATTTTGCCGTACCCGCAAGCAAAGCTTGTTTCGGGGGAAATTCTTCTGGATGGCGAAAATCTGCTTAACCTCACAGAGAAAGAGATGCGGAAAATCCGCGGGAACAGGGTCGCAATGATTTTTCAGGACCCTATGACGGCGCTCAACCCCATAGAGACTGTCGGATATCAGATAGCGGAATCTATAAGCCTTCACAACAAGGTTTCGCGTTTGGAGGCAAAATACCGCGCGTGTGAGATGCTTGAGATGGTTGGCATACAGATGGAGCGTTATTCTGAGTATCCGCACCAGTTTTCGGGCGGTATGAAGCAGCGCGTCGTTATAGCGATGGCGCTTGCGTGCAACCCTGTGCTATTACTGGCTGATGAGCCGACCACGGCGCTTGACGTAACGATTCAGGCCCAAGTGCTTGATATGATGCAGTCGCTAAAGGAAAAGCTGGACACATCTGTCATAATGATTACGCACGACCTCGGTATTGTCTCAGATTTCTGTGAATCAGTTGCAGTCGTTTATGCCGGCGAGATTGTTGAACGGGGAACAGCCGAACAAATCTTTGATTTTCCGTCTCACCCATATACGCTGGGGCTGTTTGGTTCTCTGCCGAGGCTTGGCACAACGGAAAAACGCCTCAAGCCGATAAAAGGTTTGATGCCGGATCCGACGAACCTGCCTGCAGGCTGCCGGTTTTGTGAGCGTTGCCCCGATGCGGTCGAGGAATGCGAGCAGACGCAGCCACAAAATATTGAAATTGCACCCGGCCACATTGTTAAATGTGTAAAAGCTATGAGGGAGAAGTGAGATGGCGGCATTACTTGAAGTTCAAAACCTAAAAAAATACTTCAAAAACCGCAGCGGAATGCTGCACGCTGTGGACGATGTGACTTTCACTCTTGACGAAGGCAAAACGCTTGGCGTCGTCGGGGAATCGGGCTGCGGCAAAACTACTCTTGGCCGCGTCATATTGCACCTGATAGATTTAACGGATGGGCATATATTCTTTGATGGCAAGGATATAACGCGCCCAAGCAAGCGCGAACAGCGCCGGCTGAGTTCGGATATGCAGATAATATTTCAGGATCCGTTTTCATCGCTGAATCCGCGGATGTCTTTGAGCGATGCGATCATGGAGCCGCTCATACTTCGCGGCGGCATGTCCAAAGCGGATATGCGCGCTGAAACCCGGAAGCTTATGGACACGGTAGGCATTGCTTCCCGATTTGAAAACTCATATCCGCACGAGCTTGATGGAGGGCGCCGCCAACGCATTGGCATTGCGCGCGCGCTTGTATTGAACCCAAAATTCATCGTATGTGACGAACCTGTGTCGGCGCTTGATGTATCGATACAGGCTCAGATAATAAACCTTATGCTTGATTTACAGGAAGACCGCGGCTTGGCGTATATTTTTGTGACGCATGATCTTTCGGTAGTCAGGTACATATCTGACGATATTATGGTCATGTATCTTGGCAACATGGTAGAAAAAGCCCCGGCAGATGAACTATTCAACAATACCGTTCACCCTTATTCTAAAGCGCTATTGTCAGCTGTTCCGATTCCGGACATTCATACCAAAACGAAGCGCATTTTGCTGAAGGGCGAGCTGTCGTCGCCTATCGACCCAAAACCGGGCTGCCGCTTTTTGCCGCGCTGCCTGTATGCCGCTGAGGAATGCTCAAATCCGCAGATACTTGAAGAATGCTCACCCGGACATTTTGTCGCGTGTTGCAGATATAAAGAAATAAAAAATAATGAGGAGGAAAAATGAAATGAGGAAATCGATTACGAAACTGCTCGCCTTATCGCTCGCCTGCGTTATGCTTTTTGCATTGCTTGCGGCGTGCGGCAACGGCGGCAGCGGCACAGAAGGCGGCGGAAGCGCTCCCGCCAGTGATGGCGGCGGCGGAAGCACTCCCGCCGGCGGCGGCGGAAGCGCCCCTGCGGGCGATGGCGGCGGAGGAAGCGCCCCTGCGGGCGGCGACCCCGGCAGGACGCTCAATGTAGGCATCTTTGAAGACAACGGAACGCTCGCACCTCACGGGGTCGTGAGCAACGGCGGATTTCTGCACGCTATTCGCTGCTTATATGAAGGGTGGCAGGATTTCCTTCCTGACGGCACGTTTATTCCGCTGCTTGTCGAAAGCATCGACACCATCAGCGATCTCAATTTTCACCTTAATCTCCGGCAAGGCGTAACATTCTCCAACGGAAATGATTTCAAGGCGAATGACTTCATGTTTTCAATGCGTTATTCTGCCGAAAATCCGAGATATGCCAGTGAAACCGCACAAGTAGACTGGGATAAGACGGCCATCATCGACGATTACACGATTGACCTCTGGATCACGTCTTATAATGCCTCTTTCTGGTACGCGATTTCGCTTATGTACATTCTGGATGAGGAATCTTTTGATGAGGATACTCATGGAACCAATCCGATTGGCACAGGTGCGTATCAGCTGGTCGAGTATATCGCGGGCAGCCATCTCATACTTGAAGCGCGTGACGATTACTGGGGTCCGCGTCCCGCAATTGAAAGAATCCACTTCTGGATATTAAACGAGTCTTCGCAGAGGGTAAACGCGCTCGAAACGGGCTTGATTGACTATTCGCCCATTCCGATAAGAGACGCCTCTTACCTTGAGTCGCTCGGGTTCACTATTGAACAGACTTCGGCGGGCCATACATGGGCCGTGTTCTTCAACATGACTGAGGGCGATCCGCTCCATACGCTTGCTTCCCGCGAAGCCATAATGCACGCTATCGACCGTGAGGTTATTCGTGACGTCGTACAAAGCGGGCTTGGCAGAGTTACGGTTTGGCCGTCAGGGGAGAGCGTTGTTGACTATGAACCCCGCTTTGCAAACATGAGCGATGTATATACGGTTGGTTATGATCCTGCCAGGGCAAGGGCGCTTGCCGAGCAAGAGGGGCTTGTCGGCCAGACGCTCCGCATGATCACAAGCGGCGCAGAGGCAGCCAACTTAATGGCGGAGCTTGTACAGGCTCAACTTTCTGAAATTGGCATTGAGACCACGATTACCCAGTTTGACGAGGCCGGATATTTTGCAACCTTGCAGGATGAATCGAATTTTGACATCGCGTTCCAACAGGTCGCGGGCCCCGAATCCAGAGCTGCACGGTATCTGCAGTCTTGGCCCGGATTCTTCCGGCTTGGCTGGTATGACGACGAGAGAGAGGAGATGCTGGATTACGTAACGGCGGCTAGATCCTCCATGGATCCTCAGGCATACTCAGACAACTTCTATCAGGCGTTGCAGATATTCCACAGGTGGCATCCATGGTACACTCTTTTCGAGAACGTTATCGTCTATGCGCATTCCCCTGACATCGGAGGCGATCATCTAAAACGCGTTGACGTCGGCGGCGCCCGCTTCCAGTGGTGGGCCTGGAACTAGTTGATGTGTACATTCAACGCAAGTCAGTATGTTTTGAAGTTGTTACGGGCTGATAAGTACTGACAGGTAAACAAGGGATGCGGCAGACACAATGCTATACCGCATCCCTTGTCTTGAGGAATCGGAAACGGCATCGGAAAAAGGTCATAGCTGCACTAACTCTGTGCTTTCCCGACCATGGGCTGATGTATTATACATAGCCGCTGAATCGAAGTAAGTATTTCCAAGGAGGAAACAGTATGGACTACAGGCAATATGTAGCGGAAAAGGCGCCCATCAAATGGCCGTATCCGGTGGACTACGCCAAGGAAACGCGTGAGGATTGTGACATCCTCATCGTTGGAGGGGGATATGCCGGCGCTTTCGCATCAATACATGCCGCGAAGCGGGGCGCGAATGTTATAGTAGTTGATAAAGGCGCCATCACACGGAGCGGCGCCGCCGGGGCAGGCCTCGATCACTGGGGGTATGCTTGCACGTCTCCGGATTCTTTCGCGACGCCGGACGAAATGTTTGCAAATAAGCCGCGCGATCCATTCATTTCCGGACACGCGCTCTACATAACAATGAAAGAATCATATGAAGCGCTGCTCGACCTTGAAGAATTTGGGGTAAAGATCCGCGACACAGACGACAAATTCAAGGGCGCACCGTTCCGGGGCGAGGAGTCGAAGCTGCTTTACGCATACGATTACGACAACCGGACGACTATACGCTTTATAGGGGGCGAGGGTGGGAAGCCGGCCCTCCACAGAGAGATGAAGCGGCTCGGGATCAAGATGTATGACAGGGTCATGACGACGGCATTATTGACCGAAGACGGCAAGCCGGGCAACAGGGTGATTGGCGCTACGTGCGTCAATACGAGGACCGGGGAGTTCTATGTATTTAGAGCAAAGGCGACGATATTGGCGACAGGCAAGCCTTTAAGGCTTTGGGATTTCAATACCGAGCTTGCAGGCTCAAACGCGCAGCACGACGACCCGAACTGCGCCGGCGACGGTTGCGTCATGGCATGGCGCGCCGGAGCCAAACTGACACAGATGGATTTCAGCAGCCCTTCTGCCGGCGGCAGGCGGCGGTTAGCTTACGGTCTTGGCGGTTCTATGGGAACGTGGTATCCCTGCACGCTTGTCGACTCGCAGGGCAAAGAGATACCATGGGTAGACTATCAGGGAAATCCGATCAAGACTGTGGAGGAACGTTCGCACCTGCCACAGGGGGTAGATCCATTCAGTATTAGGGACTCACATATAGCTTTCGTTATCCACGATTTGCCGGAGAGGATGAAAGCGGGCGAATTCAAGCTTCCGTTTTTCGCCGACATGACTGAGATGACAGATCATGAACGCCGCGCCCTATACGGGGTAATGCTCGGCAATGAGGGCAAGACATGGGTGCCGTTTGTCAAGATGCTAAATGATGCCGGGTTCGACCCGGCAAAGGATATGGTGCAGGTGTCTATGACAGGGAATAATCCGGATCATGGATGGTGGGGCAGCCTCGCCGGGCCAAATATCCGTGAGACAGGCGCGCACATTGGATACGGCGGGCTTGTCGTCGACTGGTCGATGAAGGGGTCGCTTGAAGGGCTGTTTGCGATTGGAAATCAGATTGGAACGATTTCAGGCGCACCCGCTGCTGCCGCGACGGGCCGTTACGCGGGGCGCACTGTACCCGCCTATGTTAAGGATTTGGAAAACCTTCCGCTATGCGAGGATCAAATTAAAGCGGAAAAAGAAAGGGTCTACTCGTTCGTACAGCGTCAAGAGGGTTACGGCTGGAAGGAAGTGCAGCTCGGCCTGTGCCGGATAATGCAGGATCACTGCGGCGACTACAGGCTCAAGGAAGGCATGGAGCTTGGATTATGGTGGCTGAACTCAATCCGCGAAAATGAATTGGTGAACACCATGGCTGCCAACCCTCATGACTTGGGCAAGGTGTTGGATGTCGACGTAAGGCTCACGATAGGCGAAATTATGCTCAACCAGTCTATCGCCCGCAAGTCGTCGAGCCGGCGCATGGGCGTAAATAGGCTCGATTATCCCGAGGACGGCGACGACTGCGGATATCACCAGACACTCAGGCTTGAGGACGGCAAGGTCGTGGTGGAGGAACTGCCGTATTTTTACTGGGAAGAAGAGGGGAGCTACAGCGAAGCTTACAAAAAGCATTGCTGTTTGTAATGTAGGAGGTTGTTGAAGAATGTATAACGCATATTTTATGCCGAGCCCCATGACCCCGAACGAGTGCATTACATTTGACGAGGCAAAATGTACCGGCTGCAACACATGCGTCGATGTATGCCGATGCGATGTCATGATGCCGCACCCCGAAAAAGGCAAGCCGCCAATCGTTACATATCCGGATGAGTGCTGGTTTTGCGGATGCTGCGTGGCGGATTGCCCGGTAGAGGGCGCTAACCGCTTCAACGTACCGGTGCATCAGCGCCTCATGTGGAAGAACAAAGAGACAGGGGAGATTCGCAGAGTCAAGTACAGCTATATGAAATAGCCGCCCGGGCGCAAGCTCTGAGCAGGTATAAAAAAAATAAAGGGAACAGGTGAGATATATGACAGAAAAGCAAAACTATATGATGTTGTTAAGTGGGCAGCAGCCGGAATGGGTACCGCAATATACGATGGGGCCAAGCCCGATTGGAATACCATCGGCAATAAGAGGGATTGCCCCTTCATTTCTGTTTTCCCATCTCCATGCGCCGGGCGTGACTAAGGATCACTGGGGCGTTACGAACGTTCCGGTCCCCGAAGCGGGCGGTTCAAAAATCCCCGAACCGAACAATTTCATTTTGCGGGATATCAGGAAATGGAGGGACGTTATCAAAGCACCCGATTATTCGCATGTTGATTATGAGGTTCTTGCTAAAAAGGATATAGAGAACGCAGACGTTAACAGGGAGGATACAGCGATTTCATACCTTCTATTCGTAGGATTCTTTCAGCAGCTTGCCGCTTTTATGGGATTCACGGAGGCACTTTGCGCAATGTACGAGGAGCCGGAAGAAGTCAAGGCCTTGGTTGAGTACATGTGCGACTTCTATTTAGACATTACTGTAAAAAGCATTGATTATTATAAGCCTGATGTTTTCAACGTAACGGACGACACCGCGACATGGCAAAACCCGTTTTTCTCTATCGAAATGTACCGGGACTTGTTCAAGCCTTCGGTTATGAGACTAGCGAAGCCGGCGCTTGACCGCGGGCTTCCGGTGGAGATGCATAACTGCGGCCGATGTGAGGACTTTATCGACGACTGGCTGGATTTTGGCGTTGTTTCGTGGAATCCCGCGCAGACTTCAAACGACTTGCTTGCAATAAAGAAAAAGTACGGCAACAAGCTTGTTATCAACGGAGGATGGAATACTGCCGTCGTTGCGGGTGATAACGTAACCGAGGAGACCGTGAAAGAATTGGTATACAAAGCTATTGATACTTACGCGCCGGGCGGCGGTTATGCTTTTTGCGGCAGCTTCTTAGGGCCGCTAGACGATGAAAACACGAAGCTGAAAAACAGGTGGATTGCTGAAGCTGTTAATACACATGGGCGGACGTTTTACAAATGAAGAAAACAAACAGTCGGGTTCCATACTTTATATGCACCATCGCAAGCGGGCTGCAGCTAGGGGCGCTTTTCACATGGTCTTATTATCGTGAGTCTCTGACGGAGCTGTTTCCGTCGTGGACGGCCGGCCAGCTGTCCCTGGTATTCAGTATGCAGAATATAACTGTGGTCATTCTAGCCTTGGTCAGCGGCGTTTTGCTCAAATACCTGAAACCGAGGGCGCTTGTGGCGATGGGGGCCGCCGGAGTCCTCATTGGCCTTGGAGCTTTCCCTTTGTTTCCGACGGACAATCCGGGGGCGGCATATATCATGCTTTTTATTTGTTTCGGAATTTTCGCGGCATCCGCGTCAGGCTTTTCCGGGATCGCCATTCCTGCCGCTTATCAGCCATGGTTTCCCGACCATTTAGGTCTGCTGACAGGGGTTCTTTTTTTATTCTCGGGCATTTCACCCATTATACTTGGTTATATCTGCAGCCTGCTGATACCAACGGTGGGTGTTCTGAGAGCAGTGCAGATTTTGGGCTTTATCGGCTGTTTTCTGCTCGCTGTCACTTTGCCTTGGTGCAAGATGCCCGGCCCGGATGTTAAGCTTCCGCCCCCTAAAACCATCGAGAACGCGGCAAGCGCACATGATTATTCATGGAAGGACGTTTTGCGGAGCCCTCTGTTCTGGTGTTTTTTCCTTTACAATATCATGGCGCGCTCAGTAGGCATGGTTCTTTTGGACTTGGGCGGAACAATAGCAGGCGCCTTTGGCGCAGCGACGCTGCTCGGCTTGATGACTTCTCCCGCAAACGGAGCGGCCAGCGTTGCGGGGGGATTCATACAGGATCGCATAGGTACAAGCAAAACCATACTTATCTCCTGCGGGCTACTGGTTCTGGGCAGCCTGCTGCTTATAACAGGCAATGTATCGGGAAGCGCCTATCTGGTAATTACTGCACTGGTCGCAGGCGGTGCAGGGTTCGGATTCAGCTTGGTAATAGGCGCCGCTGCCACACGAATCCTTTTCGGCAATAAGTATTTCGCCCAGAATTACGGTATTATTACCTTGAGCCTCGCTCCCGCAGCCGCCTTCGGATACTTAGCCGGCAGGCTGCTGGACAGGTTCGGCAACTACAGCGGAGTGTTCATATTGATCATGGTGCTCAGCGTGCTCAGTCTTGTGTGCGGCCTGGTTTTGGCCCGTTTAAAGGGCGCTTCAAAAAAATGAGGTAACTACTCAGAACCTTGCGCTCGGACGGCTATTTCTTCTCACGCAATCGCTCGGTGGCGCTTCCATGCGCCAACTCGCGAGCGCTCCACCGTCCTTGGTTGCGCTTTGCGTGAGCA
>Ga0099364_10001776_pt1 | contig 35035 bp, 25 predicted proteins | sample TergutTh196P3_FD_73070 | JGI IMG/M metagenome (GOLD analysis project Ga0099364, IMG submission 73070) | Microcerotermes parvus P3 segment gut microbial communities from Pointe-Noire, Republic of the Congo - Th196 P3 | ecosystem: Host-associated > Arthropoda: Insects > Digestive system > Gut ... | reverse complement strand
ATTGTAATGCCGTCCGCGAGTTGGACTGTAGCGAAAAGCTGGCCAACCTCGACGCTGTATGAAAAACTGTGACGCCAGCCATAGCCAAGCTCGCCGTCACTGCCGTCCTGGGCGTTGTAATAGCGGGTGAACTCAAGCGGCTGCGCACCGAACACCGCAAAGTCAGTATAATCCCATGTGAAGTTTCCGGTCGGCATGTATATGGGGTCGCCGCCGTCGTATATTACGTTCTCTTGCTCAAGGCGGTCTATTAGAAAAGCGCGAAGCTGAGCGTTATTTGCTATCGCGTCTTCTGAGTAATTGATCTGTATTGGGAGGTCCGTCGTCCATTGCTGCGTTGTTTCGTGAGTTGGCTGGAAGCGGACAATGAAGCTAAACTCCGTCTGGATGCCGTCCCAATCCAAAGCGCCGACTCCGGGCGGCATGAACGCCTGTTGCTCGGTATCCCAATAAAGGCCATCCCATATCAGCCTATTTGCTATAGGCTTTTCTTCGCCTTCTTCCGTCTCATTGATATACCATTTCTCACCCGGGATCTCATCGGTATCACGGTCTAGCAAGTCGCCCCACTGGCCTTCCGAGAATCCGACCGCGATAAGGCCCAGATATTCCCCGGCTTGCGGAGGATCGCTATCCGCTGCCCCCGGTATCGCGCTCCACAGTTCGAGGCGTATATCCTGTGACTGTTCCACGACAAACTCGAACATGAAGCCACGCCCGTCAGGGATCATTGGAAGGTGGACCGTCCCGTATGTGCCCGTTCCCAGTTCCCCCTCCGAGAGGGGCCGCAGCACAGGGTATTCAGAAAACATGAAGTACTTATCCTCTGTGATGGTATATGTGGCTTCAACGTACTCAAAGGTTGATACCGAAGCGTCCTCGTCCAGAAACGCATATGCGGGGACTATCCCTATGAGCAGGCATATTGTCAGTATCGTTGAGATTAATCGTGTATAAAACTTCCTTGTCATGATCGTACTCCTCTCATAATATGCGATTGTTGTCAGCGGTCATTATAAGCTACTATAAAAAACACAATAACCGTTTATAATCAGAAAACAACGCTTTTGGAGTCACAGGTATAGTTTAGGGAGTAAAAGGTCTGGTAAAGAAAGTCTATATAACGAAAGGATTAGATCACCAGTCCAAAAAAAAGACAAAAACAAAACTAAAATGAATATATACAGTCTATATTAGACTTATACATCTGTTTAATCTTGGAGCTATCATTGTTAAAATAGCAATGGCAGCTTCATTTTATGTAAACATGGGGATTTAACAGGTGATTGACTTAAAGGCTATTGGGAAACGAATCAAGTTATATCGCAAGAAAGCGCAGCAATCACAGTCTGATCTTGCTGAAAAGTTGGGTGTTTCTGTCAGCTATATCAGCCAAATTGAACGCGGTATTGCAACAGTTTCCCTAAAACGGCTGGATGAAATCTCCGAATGTATAGGAACGTCGCTGCAGTCATTGGTGTCCGATGTAAACATAAACTATAGGAACTACCTGATGCCGGAGATATTTGAGGGGATAACATCTCTTTTTCCGCCTGATAAAAAGCGCCTGATCGCAATGATTGAAGCCTACATTAAACAAGTATGACCCCTCTTTTATTTACTTTATGCTGCCGGTGTAATATAATGCTTTCATACTTTTACAAGGTGGCATAATGATGAGCGAAACGCATACTAATAATATTCTCTGTCATGTTTTGGAAAGGGTGTATAACATGCAGATTGCAGTTTGCGATGATGAACAGCTATTTGTAGACAGCTTGAAAGACGCAGTCTATGCATACTCTAACATGTATAGGCTGGAGATTGCCGTAGACAAGTTTTATTGCGGGGAAGATTTGCTGGATTCCGTAACCGATTACGACATAGTGTTTTTGGATTATAAAATGGGCGGGATCGACGGATTGGAAACGGCAAAAGCGCTACGGGATAAAAACTCAAAATGTACTATCATATTCTTGACAAGCTATCCTCAGTTTGTCTATGAATCATTTAAAGTGGCGCCGTTTCGTTTCTTCAAAAAGCCTCTTGATGTTCAAGAATTGCACGAGGCGCTGGACGATTACTTCACTCAGTTTGGCAACAACTATCCATTTATCATCATGGTGAATGGGGAAAAAAGATGCATACAAACAAATGACGTCGTATATTTGGAGGCGGATAACAAAAAATGCTATGTTAATCTTGTAAATGAAAGGCTGCACTGCGCTTCTACGATGGCCCAAGTGTCAAAGCTTTTGCCAAACAGTATTTTTTACAAAGTTCACAGAGCGTTTATTGTGAACTTCAACTACATTGACAGGTATGTCAAAGAGAAGATCTATCTCAAAAACGGGCATTATGTATTTTCCAGCCGAATGTACCTGTCGTCATTTAGGAAAGCGTTTAAACAGTTTGTAAAAGGCCGTGTTGCGTAGATGGATGCACAAAAAAACGGGGCTGTCGCACTAAGATTTCTCAAAATCGTTTTGCGACAGCCCCGTTTTTTTGGTTACCAACCGAATATCGCGCGCCAAAACTCAGCAAATATTGATAGCATTTCTTACGCCCCCTTCCTTGTTGTCTTTTTCAAAAGGTATGCTAAACAAGGAAGGGCGTGCTAACTTTAGGAGTAACAGGCCACTTTTAGGGAGTGAAACGCTTTTTACTGACGAAAATACGGCAATTAAGCATTCTCATAATGGTAAAAATATGTAAACTGGACATATAAGCCTATTTGTGATAAAAAATGGCATAAATACAGCCCGCTATTGCATCGCGGGCAGTTGATTATTCGCTCTATTCTGTATATACAGCAGGGAATGGCAGGAATTAGTGCTGATGAGTCAGATTATTACGTTTGCAACTTCATTAATTGTTTTCATAATTCTTGCTCAAACAACTACTTTGAGCATCAACAAACGTGTTGCAGCGGTGTGTTTAATAGTGTTTTTTGCCGCATCGTTTATTCCGGGAAATTATCTACCTGCAGCAATAAATAGTGGATTATATATAGTACTGTCCGTTTTTGTGCCGGTCATTGCGTTTTTGATATCTGCAAGAAATATTCAACTGAAGTTGCTAATCTATTCATCGCTTCTTTATGTTGGGTTGATTGTTTCACTGTCATCTTTGCTATACTGGGTTACCAATGTTTTTTTGCGTACCGTGATAGATTACATTTACACTGATATGGTCACAATATCTATTTTATTGATTGTCAGCATAATTACATCAAAAAGCGGCTCGGTTGGCAAAGTTTTCCGCATAATTGCCAGTATCAGGGCAACTCAAAAGGTGATGCTGCTTGTCTCGGTGTGGACGAGCGCTTTGTTGACAAGCTTATTGTTAACTCTTCTTGAGTTTATAGAATTGCCGGGATTTGAATTAGCAGGGACGCTGGCCGCTGTGATTATTATTCTGATGGGAATAGCATTCCCCATGTTGATTGTGAATAGCTTATCGAATGAATATCACAAGAACATTGCTGATGTCATGGACAAACAGGTTCGTGCACAGGCGGCGCATTATGAAACGATGTCGGCCATGAACGAGGATATAAAAAGGTTTCGGCATGATTACTCAAACCTCAGGTCAGGCATGATCAGCTTTCTCAGGAGGGGTGACGTTAGCGGCGCATTAACCTATCTTGAGGGGGACGAAATGTCGCCAAAAGAACTGAGCGCCGGTTATGAGACAGGCAATGTAATACTGGACGCTCTATTAAGCGAGAAACAGATCGCGGCATCGGAGGTGAATGCCTTGATCGAGTTTAGCGGACTTGTTCCGGGTGATTTGCTCAAAGCAGCGGACATATGCGTCATTTTTGGCAATGCGTTGGACAACGCTATAGAGGCGTGTTCGAAGGTGTCCGGTGCCGACAAAAAAATAATGGTCCGATCTGATTTATCAGAGGGTTTCCTTTTTATCAAGATCAAAAATCCGGCCGCATCCAGCGTCAAGATATTAGGCAACACGGTCGCCACAACAAAAGAGAACAAGGGCAGTCATGGATTCGGGCTGCAATCAATCCGGACTGCCATCGGGAAGTATTCCGGAGACATGGCATTATCATGTGAAACTGGAATATTTTGCGTTGAAATCGATCTATATCTGCATCAGTGAGCCGCTTGCGGCTTAAAAAACTGACCTGTCACTCCCTAAATCACACCTCTCCCTCCAAAAGCATTGCATTTTGATTTATAATTGATTAGCATGTCCAATGCAGAAGACATCTGAGTGTTGTAAACAGAGGCACATGCGACAAGGGTAAGGGCATCAAAAGTTTTTAGCTATGCATTTTTAAAAACAAAAAACAGAAAGGCGGTATTTAGTTTATGAAAAAATCCAGGATACTTCTCAGTACAGTTCTATGCGTTGTCATTCTTTGCTCGTTATTAGCACCGGTGGCATTCGCAACCAGCGGTTTCAATGAAAATGGCCCAGTGGTTTGCGCTATTCCAACAGATAAAAGTTGTGATGCACGGCTTGTTTTTATAGATCAAGTATCTACAAGGGCGATTCCCTGTCATTGTGGAGGTACATGTTTCTTGTTACCATAGCCTGTGGCTGCCATCCTCCTTATACCACGTGGATGTGTACCACATGCGGATACGGAGTCTAATAGCAAAGGAAGTTTGCTATGTTTGAGAAACTTTAATCATTGCCTCGACAACTGACTTTTAGCTTGCGGTATTTTGCTGAAAAACTTAACATGGATGCTTGTCGCGTTGGCTCACGTTTAGAACAAGCGCTGACCATGCATAACGTATGGTGCATGGCCAGCGCTCGCAATAATAACCAGAACCGTCTCTCCTTAATGTCCATTCTAAGGATTGAAATATGCAAAACATCCCTATATAATGAACAGGCGGTGTTTGACAGTGTCGAATTATCCATGATGGTTCCGGAAACAATATAGCAGGTGGATCTGAAAATGAACAAAAGAACCGGGCCCATGTTTATGAAAAGACTACTAAGCATTCTATTAATAGCTATGGTGATGCTCGCGCTTGCCATAGGTTGTGCTGTGCCCGGAGACGAGGCTCCGGTAAAGACCTCCCACCACCCGCAGCCGCAGCCTGAAAATACAGGTGGTGCGGCTGAGTTAATAGAGTCTTATTTAGTGACGCTCACTTCCGCGGAGTTTGCGGGCAGGATGGCGGGAACTCCGGGTAACGCGCTTGCCGCGTCCTGGCTTGCGGACAGGCTCATTGAATTTGGCATTGAGGCTTATGACGGAGTTAGTCACAAGGTGGGATATACAGGCGGATCATACACTTTTCAGCGCTCGGAAATTGTTATCAGGCATGGGGACGATGTGGATACGCTTGTTCAAGGCGTCGACTTTTTTATTTCGCTCAGCCAGGGGAGTTTCAGTATTAGTGTTGACCGGGATTCCGGCGGATATGCGTTTAAGGGAGACGAGGAAGTCAGGGGGCAGGGGACGACCGGCGGGTTTGAGCTCTTTGTGAATTTTGAAAGCCGCAGAAGGTTCTCTAATGCGGCTTACAGGCCGGGGGCGGACAGGTTATCCGGGGATATCGTCGTGCAACTGTCCGACGACGTCTACGGCAGATTGCATAACGGTTTATTTGATCGCATAGAAATCAATAATGTGGTGGTCTATGAGGAGATGCGGCTCGATCATGTGGCCGGGAGGATACGCGGCAGGGATTCGTCAATAGGCGTCGTTTTATCAGCCCACTTCGATCATTTAGGCGAGGGGGGCTCGGCATTTTTCCCGGGGGCGCTGGACAACGCAAGCGGAACGGCTGCGCTGCTGCACATAGCGCGGAAGCTGAAAACCATATCGGAGGGGCAGCCATTTGATTTTGACGTTATAATAGCGTTTTTCAACAGCGAGGAGCATGGCGACGCGGATATGCGTCCCGTTGGCAGCCAACATTTTATTCCGATGTTGACAGACAATTACGAGACGATTTTCAATATCAACATTGACGGCGTAGGGCTGGGCGACGACGAAGCCTATATCGCCGGCGATGTCGGAGATAGCGGGTTGATTTCCGCTTTTGAAGCTTTTGCGGATGGCAGAGGGATAGCGCTTGATGCAAGCACAAGCATAATGAGCGATCATCTTAATTTCAGGGCCGCGGGTTTGCCGGCGATTAATTTTACCTCATCTTATTACCCGGTCACAGGTGTTGAGGTCGCGCATACAAATGAGGATACATATGAACGCTTGTCGATTCATCAGATTATTCGGCTCGCAGACATGATAGCGGACTTTACAGCGGAAAAAGGCGGCTCTGTTTTCATCAAGGCGGACAGCGTACCGCTGGCTATACAATTCGCGGAGGTTTTCAATAGGCTGCGCGATGGTGAAGATATCAGATTCCATGACGATTTTTACATGCGTCTCCCTGAAGAAAAACAGTTCTACTATACGTATAATGAAGCGTTGGAGGATGAAGAAAGGCTTGCTTACATCAGCGTTTTTGGGGATTACAGCCTCAGGGTTATCGGCGGCGGCCCTAACTATTCCGGGCGAAGGTCTTTTTACTACTTCAATTCAGAAGACCCGGGTTCATTTGACCTGACCATATCCCCCACGGATCCTGAGCGCATTGAAATGTACCGGGAAGCGCATGACATAAGTGAAGCTGCGGATATGCCGGGTTATTTCCTTCTTCGCCCGCTTTATATGGGAAACGTGATACCTATGATAACGGGGTTCGTATTCACCGACGGTCAGCATTACTTCGATGTTTCTATGGTATATACGGGCGTTGGTATAGAGCAGAGTGACGAAACGCTTTTCAGGTCTGAGCCGGAAGGATATGCGATTTTCTTTGTATCGCAGCTTGAAGGCATTCCGACCAGAAATGAAGAGGAATACATAAAGCTGATACGCGGCTTAAGACTGGATGAGTTTACCGAAGCCTGGAGTATGTTTGTAGATTAAGCTTTTTGTTCATCTTACTATATGATGGCTTTCATCAGTGCGATAGCGGCGCAAGACGGTGACCGGTCACGAACCGCCATCGAATTGATCTTACCGTCCCAGCATTGCGGCGCCGATTATTCCGGCGTCGTTTCCTAGAGTTGCTTTTACGATTTGCGTTTGCGGCGCGGAGGGTGAAAAAAAGCCGCATTTTTCCGCGTTTACCGTTGCCTGAAGCGGATCATGCAGACAATCCCAAGCGCCGGAAATGCCTCCGCCTATGCAAAAAATATCCGGATCAAGTATGTTAATTACGCTCACCATGCCGACGGCAAGATGCTCGATATACCGCTCCACGATCAAACAGGCGGCGCGGTCACCGTCGCGAAAAGCGCCAAACACCATGCGGCCGTCAACCCTGTCCGGGTTCCCGCCGCAGAGCTCCCACAAACGGCTGTCGGAGTGCTTTTCCATAAACTCGCGAGCGGTTCTGTACAGGCCTGTAGCGGAGGAATAAGTCTCCCAGCAGCCGCTGCGCCCGCAACCGCATTTGCGTCCCCCCGCGATGATGACCATGTGCCCCAGTTCGCCTGCCGCACCGCTAAGGCCCGTGTGCAGCCGTCCGTTTGAGATAAGGCCGCCTCCGAGACCGGTGCCGAGCGTGATAAGCACGGCGTTCCGGGCCCCCTTCATACCTCCGGCGACAGACTCGCCGAGAGCTGCGCAGTTTGCGTCATTGCCGATATAAACCGGGAAATCGTACTTTTCCCGGATTTTATTTTTTATATTAACTCCGGCCAGCGGAAGGTTCGGGGTAAAAACGACTTCTCCGGTTTCCGAGTTAATAGTGCCGGGTATACCGATACCGACAGAGCGCGGCTTTTCCCCCGTAACGCACAGCAAATCTCCGCAAGCTGCCAACAGCCCGTTTATGACGCCCGTCGCCCCGCCTCTTATATCAGTCGGTATGCTGACACGCTCAGTGATCTTGCCTTCATCATCCACAAGCGCCGCAGCCGTATTCGTCCCGCCCAAATCAATACCAATGTACATGTGATTCTCCTGTTGTTAATAAGTGTTACGTTTAGGGATTAGTGTTCCTGTGTTGGAATCTCATTCCGCTCACAATACCCAAACAAAAAGACTAACCCCTAGTCCCTAGTCCCTAGTCCCTTGCGGGCGAAGCCCGCATCAATAATTGCTCATTAGATCAAAAGAGTAACCCTGCTCGCGCAGGCCGGCTATGATTCCGGGAAGAGCCTCAAGCGTTGTGCCTCTTCCGTTTGAGTCATGCATGAGAATTATAACCCTATCCCTGCCATACGTGGTGCTGAGCACATTTCCCGCTATAGCCGCAGCGCTTCTGTCGTGCTGATTCGGATGGGAGTCACGGGAATCGATATGCCAGTCATAATACAACATGCCCATTTCATCAAGGAGTTCCTTACGCTGCCTGACTATTTCGGGATCTCTGCCCATAGAGCCGCCCGGAAAGCGGTAGAGGTTCGTCTGGTAATCGAATCTTTCCAAAAGGAAATTTTGGGCATTCATAACGTCCTCATAAAATGCGTTAATACCGGAGTTATATAGATTCGAGTAATTATGCGTTGCCGAATGGTTTCCGATCTCATGTCCCTCATTTATTATTCTCCAAAATAAATCATCTACGTCTCTGCGGGACAGTACAAAAAATGTAGCGAGGATACCTTCAGCAGCAAGAACATCAAGAATACCGGGGGTGACGGCGCGGGAAGGTCCGTCATCAAAGGTTAGATACGCTATTTTCTTCGGTTGCGGCGGCCTGATCTGTTCCGCCGGCTCAGGCGGCTCAGTAGGCTCTAATGGCTCTTGCGGCTTAATAAGCTCTGGAGGATCGGGTGAAACGTGAGTTATCAGGGTGTCCTCTTGCGGGTGAGACTGAACGGCATCCTCCCGCGCGGAAACGGTGACTTGCTCACCGCCCGGCAGTAACGCCAACAGCTCTGTGAGCGAAACATACCCGTTAGGCTCATTCTCGGCCGGCTCGTCATGTACATTCAACTCATATGCGTTCGCAGACAGGCTGACATCCGTCTGCGGAACGTAATATACGACGGATAATATAATGGCCAAAACAGGCACAAGCACAAATGCAAAAACAGTTAAAATAACCAATAAAATTTTTCTCATATAGATATCCTTAAAGCGGACAAGCCGCAATGCAGAATGCAGAATGCAGAATTAGGGAGTTTTTTTCCATTTTGCGCAGATTCATGGCACTAAGAGCTCAACATGTCCGTCAGCATCTCGTTAACGGTGCGCGGGTCGGCCTTTCCGGCAGTTTTTTTCATTACCTGTCCGACAAGAAAACCAAAAGCCTTTTGTTTCCCTTCTTGGTAGTCCTTAACGGACTTTTCGTTTTCCGCTAAAACTTCGCGTATAGCCGTCTCAAGCAGCCCGGTGTCACTGACTATCCCAAGGGCGTTTTCCCTGACATAAGTTTCAGGGTCCACATTCTCCTGAAAGACCTTCACCAGAAGCTTTTTGCCCGTTGCGCGATTAATTACGCCTTCGTCGACCAGTTTTATAACTTCAGCAAGCTTTTTACAGTCGATAACGATGTTGTCGTCAGGTGTAGCGGAGGCTTTTGCGATAGCGAGCAAGTCGCCGATGATCCAGTTTGAAACCTCTTTAGGTTTGTCAAAATGCGCCAGCGTTTCGTCAAAAATCCGGGCCAGGTTTCGGTTGCCTGTGATAAGGCCGCTGTCATACTCGGGCAGTCCGAGCACGGAAGTCATACGCTCAAATTTCGCGTGCGCCGGTTCAGGCAGGGCAGAACGGACGCTGTCTATCCAGTCCATGCCGATATGGACCGGCATAAGCTCCGGATTTGGAAAGTAACGGTAATCGGCGGCCTCCTCTTTCTCGCGCATGGGGAAGGTCTCACCGCGGTCTTCATCCCAGCGCCTAGTTTGTTGAATAAGCGTTTCGCAGCCGGTCTCAAGGGCATCGATGTGTCTTTGAGATTCATATTCTATGGCCTTTGTGATGGCTTTGAGAGAGTTCATGTTTTTGATTTCGGTGCGGGTCCCCAGCACGGTGTTTCCGGTTTCGCGTACGGAAAGATTGACGTCGCACCGCATAGAGCCCTCTTGCATCTTGCAGTCGGACACGCCGGCGAAGCTGAGCAGCGAGCGCAGTTTTTCCAGATACGCGACGACTTCCTCAGCAGTACGGAAGTCAGGGTTCGAGACGATCTCCACCAGCGGGACAGAGGAGCGGTTGAAATCGACCAGAGTAGAGCGGGTATAGGGATCGTGTATCAGCTTGCCGGCGTCTTCTTCCATATGGATACGCTGCAGAGTGATACTTTTCTTTCCGCCGGGCGTTTCTATTTCAACATAACCGTTTTTGCATATGGGAGCGAACCACTGTGTTATCTGGTAGCCGGTGGGGAGGTCGGGGTAAAAATAATTCTTCTTATCAAAGGTCATAACAGACGCGATCTCACTGTTTGTTACGAGCGCGGCCGCAATGGCCAGATCTACGGCTTTTTTGTTTAATACAGCGGGCATTCCCGGCATTCCGGCACAGGCCGGACAAACGTTCTCGTTAGCCTCCGCGCCGAATTTCGCGGAACATGAGCAAAACAGTTTTGACTCGGTCGAAAGTTCGATGTGAACCTCAAGTCCCATGACTACTTCATATTTCATGGTTATCACCGCCTATTTTTTCTTCCAGGGGGACTGAATGTCCGGACGATTCAATTTTTTTCATGGACTATTTGACACGAGATTCTGAACAAGGGAAAGCAGAGTGTCTTCACGCATTGTGTTGGTTATGAGTGTGATCACGTTTCCGCGGTACGGCATTGTCACCGCAGGAAGGCCGGCAAGCTGAGGTAAAGCGCAGGGCGCGGGTGTTATAATTGCGTCATATTCGTCAAAATAGAGCGATTGTTTGATAAGCCGCCGTACCCGCATTGCCTTATCATAATACCGCATGTAATTATCCTGAGACAAAACCATAGCGCCCATGACGGCGGCGAGTTTCACGTCCTGCCCGAACGCCTCCGTACGGCTTTTTATGTACAACTCGCTCAGCCCCGAAAAGTTTTCCGCCCTATATCCGAATTTGACGCCGTCATAACGACTTAGGCAGGCGCTCAACTCCGCGCAGCAAAGTATCTGCATGACCGGCCCGTAAAAGTCAAAATACTCCAGCCCAATATCCCCCGCATCAAAACCTCTATCCCGAAACTCATCTAAAAATTCCGTATCCCGCATTCCAAAAAGCCCCAAACGAAAGGCATATTCCGCATTCCGCATTCCGCATTCTGCATTGCGCGGCTCAGCCGCGCCAAACATCGCCCCGTCTTTCGGATCAAACCCGGCTATCACAGCAAGGGCGCGAAAGCCCTCTTCAGGAGTTTTGCACAGGATGCCGATCTGATCCATTGAGGGAACTGCGGGGATGAGCCCAAAGCGGGAGACAGTGCCGTATGTCGGACGGATATAAAATAAACCATGCGCCGCTGCCAAGGCGCTGACCGCTCCCGTATAGTCATTGCACAGCGCCAGCGCAGCAACGCCGCCGGCAATGGCGGAGACGGCGCCGGAGACTCCGGTCGTTTCCGAAAATAAACCAGCGACGCCGAACTCGTCCATTTTAGTCTTGCCGAGTATAGTAAAACCCGCCGCTTCAAGGCGCGTCACAACCGTGGCGTCAAGCGGCGAGACAAAGTTCTCCAACATCTTCGAACCCGCCGTCACAGGTCTGCCCCTATGCATAATGGAATCTTCCAAAACGGCGCATAAAGAAACCGCCGGCCTCACAACATCATATTCGGTAGCAAAATAACCCATAGCATTAACCCATTCCTAACCCAAAGTGCCCGGAACCTGGAAAAACCCGTCGTATTGCTCCGGGGCGTTTAACAGAATCTCGTCTCTTGTCATGAGTTTCCCGGCGACGTCTTCGCGCAGGACATTACTTAGGCAAAGAACTGTGACAAGCGGCTCTACACCGTCCGTATCGACGCTATCCGGCGCCGAAAAACCGCTTTCTAAAGCTGCGGCGATGCTGCTCAGCATCTCCCGTTCATCATTGTTCAGGCGGAGCATTACCACCGCTTCATATTTCGTAAAATCATGCATGCGCAACACCTCTCAGTATATTCATGGCTTTTTTATAATCACTGCCCTGCGTTTTGTACAAAGCTTTTTCGGCTGTAGGCTCAAAGCCATTCATTTTATATATCTTCACAGCCTTATGGCTCCACGTCTGCGTGTGCAAAAAGAAATCTTTGTCGCCGTCAATTTCGATCATCATTTCAGTCACACGAGATATGATAGATTTGCCCAGCCCCAAGTCCTGATACTCCGGGATAACGGCGACCCAGTGCAGCCAGGGACGGCGCTCTCCCGCGACATCAAACCACCATGCCGTCGCAGTCGCTACTTTATAACCGTCACTGTTTTCGATAAACAGGCAGCGTCTGCGCAGCTCATCAGAAAACGGCATGAACTTCTCGTTAAAGTGCATGAGAGCGGCAAACTCACTGTCAAACTCTAAAACGGAAGCCTCTATCCGTGCCCAAGCGGACTCGTCGCCGGCACTGTACAGCACAAAATTGAAGCCTGCCGGCAGGGGAGAGAAGAAAACCGGAGTCCCCGCCTCCCGGCGCATATAAAAACCCGCATACGGTACGCTTTTGTCAAGCATATTGAATCCTCCGGAATGTAACGAGGTCATGGTATCATTTTCTTTTTTATTTGTCAATTTTACCTGAAAAATTTTCTTGTTGCAGGCAAGAGTGTATGATACAATTATACGAATAAATTGGAGTGTGAAGATAATGCCTTTGAATAAAAACATAAAGAAGATCATGGTCATAGGATCGGGTCCGATAGTTATAGGACAGGCCGCAGAGTTTGACTATGCAGGAACACAGGCTTGCCGGGCGCTTCGTGAAGACGGTATTGAAGTAGTGTTGGTAAACTCAAACCCCGCAACGATAATGACAGACAACCAGATGGCGGATAGGATATACATAGAGCCCCTCACGCTGCCTGTGCTGGAAAGGATAATCATTAAAGAAAAGCCGGACAGCCTTCTTTCGACGCTTGGCGGGCAAACGGGGCTTACGCTTTCGATGCAGCTTGCAAAGTCCGGATTTTTGGAAAAGCACGGCGTTCGTTTGCTGGGCGCAAGACCCGATACAATAGACAAGGCAGAAGACCGGCAGCTTTTTAAAGACACGATGCAGGGGATCGGACAGCCTGTCATACCGTCGAAGGTTGTGACGACGCTGGAAGATGCGCGTAGATTTGCGAGAGAGACAGGATTCCCTCTCATCATCAGACCGGCGTTTACACTCGGGGGTACCGGCGGAGGGTTAGTGCGGGATATGGCTGAACTTGACGAGATCGCCTCAGGCGGTATTCGCATGTCGCCGATCGGCCAGATACTTGTCGAACAGTCGATAGCCGGGTGGAAGGAGATTGAGTTTGAGGTTGTAAGAGACGCAAACGATAATGCCGTTATAGTCTGCGCGATGGAGAATGTCGATCCGGTCGGCATTCATACGGGCGACAGCATTGTTGTGGCGCCGACTATGACGCTCGCGGACAAAGAGTATCAAATGCTGCGCCGCGCGTCTCTCGATATCGTCCGCTCACTTGAGATAGAGGGCGGATGTAACGTCCAGCTCGCACTAAAACCGGACAGTTTTGATTACATGGTGATCGAGGTAAATCCCCGAGTTTCACGTTCGTCGGCGCTCGCGTCAAAAGCTACGGGATACCCCATTGCCAAGGTTGCGACAAAGGTCGCTATCGGATACACACTTGACGAGATCGTAAACGCAGTTACAGGCAAGACCAGCGCGTGTTTTGAGCCTTCGATTGACTATGTCGTAGTAAAATTCCCAAAGTTCCCATTCGATAAATTCGTTTACGCTAAGCGCACCCTCGGTACGCAGATGAAAGCAACGGGCGAGGTCATGGCAATAGGCACTACGTTTGAAGAAGCTATGATGAAAGCTGTGCGCGGCGCGGAGATAGGCAAGGACTCGCTCAGAGACAAGATTTGTGAGAGTCAGAGTCTTGAGACTATAAAAGAACGCATGCGCGACAGCACAGATGAGCGGTTGTTTGTGGTTTATGAAGCTATTCGGCGCGGAGTGCCGATAGATGAGATATATGACGTCACAAAAATCGACCACTGGTTCCTAAACAAGTTCAATAATATCGCGCAAATGGAAAAGAGACTTTCCGGCGGATTTGACGATGAGATCTACCTGAAAGCAAAGCGCCTTGGGTTCCCGGACTGCGTTATTGAGCGGCTGTCGGGCAAAAAAGTCACAAATCCGCGCCCGGCGTCATTTAAGATCGTTGATACCTGCGCTGCGGAATTCTCGGCGGACACGCCGTATTTCTACTCGACCTATGACGAAGAAAATGAGGCGGCGGAATTCAAAAAATCCCTTGCCACAGGTAAAAAGACAATCATAGTGTTTGGCTCCGGGCCGATTCGCATCGGTCAGGGCATCGAGTTTGACTATGCGTCCGTACACTGTGTCTGGGCACTTAAAAAATCAGGTTATGACGTGGTTATAGTAAATAACAATCCCGAAACGGTCTCGACTGACTTTGACACGGCGGACAGGCTATATTTCGAACCGCTTACAAATGAAGATACGTTTAACATCATAAAAACGGAAGAACCGTACGCCGTTGTTGTTGCGTTCGGAGGGCAGACCGCAATCAAACTTACATCGTTCCTGAATAAAATCGGAATAAAGATATTAGGCACACCGCCCGACAGTATCGACGCTGCGGAGGACCGTGAGCGATTTGACAAGCTGCTTGAGGATTTAAACATTCTCAGGCCCGAGGGCGGCACAATAATGAACGAAGACGAGGCTATAGCGGCGGCGGGCCGTATAGGGTATCCGGTTTTGATGCGCCCATCCTATGTGCTTGGCGGACAGAACATGATTATTGCGTTTTCCGAAGAGGATATACGCGAATACATGGAGATAATACTAAGGCAGAACATAGAAAATCCCGTACTCATAGATAAGTATCTGGTCGGTACGGAACTTGAGGTAGACGCCATATGCGACGGTACGGACATACTGATCCCCGGCATTATGGAACATGTCGAACGCGCGGGTGTCCACTCCGGAGACTCGATCGCCGTGTATCCCGCATGGAACGTAGACGACAAGATGAGCGAAAAGATCATAGACCACACGAAGCGTCTCGCTATGGCGCTGGGAGTGGTGGGGATAGTAAACATCCAGTATCTCTTGAGCGAAGGTGAGCTGTACGTTATCGAAGTCAACCCCCGGTCTTCGCGCACTGTTCCGTACATAAGCAAAGTCACCGGTGTGCCGATGGTGGAACTCGCAACGCGCTGCATGCTTGGCGATTCTCTTACTGAAATGGGTTATGGCGTGGGCCTTTACAGGAAATCGCCGTATTTTGCGGTCAAGGTTCCTGTGTTTTCGTTTGAAAAGCTGGGTAATGTGGACACACAGTTAGGCCCTGAGATGAAATCGACCGGTGAGGTTCTTGGGGTGGCCTCAACGCGTGAGGAAGCTCTTTACAAGGGCATGCGCGCGGCAGGGTATAAAATGAACAAAAAGGGCGGTATCTTCATATCGGTCCGGAATCAGGACAAAGCGGATATGATGCATGTGGCGCAGAAGTTCGCAAAGTATCTGGGCTTTAAGATATACGCTACGGTCGGTACAGCGGAAAGGCTGAAAAGCATAGGGATAGAAGCCATTACTGTTGGCAAGATATATGAAAGTGTAAACAACGCCCTCAGCCTTATTGAAGAAGGAAAAGTGGACTATGTTCTCTCTACCTCCACAAAGGGCCGCGACCCGGAACGGGACAGTGTGAAGATACGCCGCAAGGCTATCGAGCGTTCGGTTCCCTGCCTGACGTCTGTGGATACGGCTAATACGATAGCCGACTGCCTTATGAGTAAGTATTCACAGGGGACGATCGAACTGGTCGATATCAACGATATGCGCAAGGAGAAAAGGGTCTTGCCGTTTACAAAGATGCAGACCTGCGGTAATGACTATGTTTACTTCAATTGCCTTGACGATAAGATATCAGACGCCGAGAGCCTCAGCATACGCCTTTCGGACCGCCACCTCGGTATAGGCGGAGATGGGGTCGTATTGATCGAAAAGTCGGAAAAAGCGGATGCCGGGATAAGAATATTCAACATGGACGGGTCCGACGGCGGCGTCGGCGGAAATGCCCTGCGCTGCGTGAGTAAGTATCTATATGATGAAAACATAGTCCGTAAGCCCGAGATGTTGATCGAAACCGACGGAAATATCCGCCCTGTTCGTGTGTTCACGACCGGCGGAAAAGTGTCTGCTGTGACCGCAAATATGGGTAAGGTAGAATTTGATCCGGCGAAAATACCCGTAGCCCTGGAAGGCGACAGGATAATAAACAGACCTGTACTGATAGGCGGACAGGAGTATAACATAACCTGTCTTTCTATCGGAAACTCACACTGCGTCGTGTTCGCGCCTGATATACACGGGCTTGATCTGGACCGGCTCGGCCCCATGTTTGAGTATGACCCGATCTTTCCCGACCGCGTGAATGTGGAGTTTGTGCTTGTTATGGATGAGACGACGCTCTTTGTACGTGTATGGGAGCGCGGCAACGGGGAGACGCAGGCATGCGGTACCGGTGCGAGCGCGGCTGCCGTCGCTGCGGTGGAAAACGGGTTCTGCAAAAAGGACACGGATATCAAAGTAAAACTGCCGGGAGGCGACCTTATCGTAAGATACACCGAAGACGGCGTATTCCAGACCGGCGGCGCCGTAAAATGCTTTGACGGAACGATAGAAATCTAGCTTTACATTTTCTCCGGGGCTGTTACGCCGAGGAGAGCCAGGCAATTTTTGATAACGGCGCGTGTCGTGTCAGCCAGCTTCAGCCTCGCCAGAAGTAATGCCGGGTTCTCCCCTTTTAAACGGCATGCCGTATAGAATCTGTGGAACCGCGCTGCGAGTTCTATGACATATTTATTGATCCGAGACGAGTCGTAGTCACGCGACGCGTTTTTAATTTCCTCCGGAAGCTGAGCGATCTGTTTAATGAGCTCTTTTTCCGGCTCCGTACACAGCAGCGCCGAGTCTATTTCATCATATGCCGGTACGGCGTGACCTTCCTGCGCCAGCGCCGCTATCATGCTGCATATACGCGCGTGAGCGTATTGGACGTAATAAACGGGGTTTTCGCTGTCTTGCCTGACGGCGAGGCCAAGGTCGAACTCAAGATGGCTGTCGGGCCGGGCGTTGAAGAAAAATCTGCATGCGTCGACGGATATTTCATCCAACAAGTCATTTAGCGTGAGTGCCTTGCCCGTACGCTTAGAGACCTTAACGGTCTCGCCGTCACGCGTCAAGCGCACCATCTGCATTATAAGAAAATTGAGCTTATCCCCATCCACGCCCAGCGCTCGGGCCGACATGGACGCTTTCATCCTGATCGCGTGGCCGTGGTGATCCGCGCCCCATACGTCGATGACTTTATCAAAGCCGCGCTCCAGCTTATCGCGGTGGTACGCTATATCGACTGCGTAATATGTGTAAAAGCCGTTGGCGCGGCGTAATACCTCGTCCTTGTCTGCACCTAAGTCAATGTTTTTTAGCCATAACGCACCGTCCTTCTCATATGTCAGTCCGCCCTTTTCAAGCATAGAGACAGTTTCCGCTATATAGCCGCTTTCATGCAACTTGCTCTCAAGAAACCATAAATCAAAATTTATGCGATAACGCTCAAGATGCTCTTTCATCAGCGCGATATTAAAAGGCAGCGCGAATGCGGTGAATCTTGCGACGCGCTCATCCGGAGGAAGCTCTTTCAGCTTGTCCCCCTCGGCATCGTATATAATCGCCGCAAGAGAGCTGATATCGTCCCCGTGATACCCGTCTTCGGGAAACTCGTAGTTGTTCTCGCCGAGGCAGAGCTGCATGTAGCGGGCGTCTATTGACCTGCCAAACAGCTCAACCTGATTTCCCGCGTCGTTTACATAAAATTCGCGCCATACTTTGTATCCCGCCATACCCAGTATTGAAGAGAGTGTGTCGCCCAGCACTCCGCCGCGGGCGTTTCCTATCGTCATGGGTCCGGTCGGATTGGCGGATACGAACTCGACCATAACACGCTTACCCTGCCCTATATCAACTGAGCCGTAATTGCCGCCCATGATCTCCGCAGCCCGTAAAACCTCGCCATACCATTTTTCGGACAGAATAAAGTTAATAAAGCCCGGCCCGGCCATCGAAAAAGAGGAAAAAAAACTCCCCTCAAGATCAATATGTCCCGTAATCGCTTCCGCGATCTTCCTCGGCGCGAGTTTCAGTTCGCGGGCCGACGCCATAGCGTGATTTGCGGCGTAATCGCCGTTTGCGCTCTCCCTCGGAATCTCGACCGTCCCCGAAAGCGCCTGACCTCCCGGAAGCTTGCCTGCATCCCGAGCCTTATCACAAGCATCAAGCAGCAGCGCGTCGATCTGCCGCTTAGCATTTTCAATCAAATTCATCTTCGTCCTCCGTCCCTCGTATACTAACCTAACGCGCTAAAGCGCAAGATATAAGATTAAAGATACAAGTGTTAAGATATCTCAGCTCTTAAAACTTTACTCTTAGCTCTTACCTTACGGACTCAAAATTTCCTTGTTTATTATTTACGCTTTGAGTCCGTAAGGTACTGTTACCCCTGCGCCGCCCACAGGCGGCGCTACTGAGCGCTTATATTGATTTTGAACAGATTCCGGCTCACAGCGATATTATCGACCTCTATGTCATATCGTATTTCAAGGTTTCCGCCGTCGTCACACAGATTCTTTTTAATGCTGTGCGTATCTATCCCCATGGTGACGGGACCAAAAGGCGTTTCGTACAGGAAATGATGCTTTTGATTTTCGCAAAAAATCATATCCGCGATTTGCCCGCCGCCGCGCTGCAGAATGACGCGGTCAGGCTCGACGTTAAAAATAGTCGGCAAACCTTCGTACCCTGTTAACGCGCTCTCGATATAGCTGAACGTAGAAACTCCGTTCTCCTGCAAGTATTCGCCGTCTGTCATTAACTCAAAACCGCCTGCTTCGTCACCGGCCGGCCCTATCGAGCCTATTATAGAAATAGTAACCTTTTTCATAGTGTTTCCCAACTTTAATGATTCACTCCAATACTATCTGTTTGACCATACCATGCACGTCAGATTCCATAAAAAGAGAAGCAAGGTTGGAAAACCCTTCGGCCGTATCTGTTACAAAGTAACTGACCTCCCCTGCTGTTCCGCTTTGTGACAGCATATCCCCCGTGCGCAAATCTTCGGCGACAAGTTTGGCCGTTTCGGCGCCCGAGTCTATGAGACTCACTCCCGCACCCATCACTTCCGATATCACACCACGAAGCAAGGGATAGTGTGTGCAGCCCATGATAAGGGTGTCTATCCCCGCCGCACGAAGCCTTCCGAGATATCGCTCTGCAATGGAGGAGATATCGCCGTATGAGACTATTCCGTCTTCAACCAGCGGGACAAATACCGGGCAAGCCGCAGTATAAACAAGCGCTTCCGGCGCCGCTTTTCTGAGCGCCGTCTCATAGGCGCCGCTTTTGATCGTTGCGGTCGTTCCGATTACGCCGACCTTTCCGTTCTTCGTTTGGTGTACCGCCGCATTAGCCGGAGCGGTGACGACCTCGAAAACGGGCATGTCATAAACAGCGTCCAGAACGTCAAAAGCCGTTGAACAGACGGTGTTGCATGCGATAACCATAGCTTTTATGTCAAACGCGGCGAGAAATGCCGCGTCCTGACGCGCGTATTTGATGATAGTTTCACGCGAACGTGAGCCATACGGGACTCTTCCGGTATCACCGAGGTAAATAATATCCTCTTCCGGCAGAAGTTCAATGAGTCTTTTGACTGTTGTAAGTCCCCCGAGCCCGGAATCAAAGACCCCGATCGGCCGTGTGTCCATTATTACTTCCTTTCACATGTTCCCCATAAAGACGTTTTTCAGATACATACCCGCCGTCTCGCGGAGCTTTATTACGGTTTCGCGTGGGGTATGCGCTCTGTCTGAGTATCTGTAGCGCGGAAAAAAGCGCGACAGATGCAGCGGTATATCAGGGTCAACAGACGAAAGCCATTTCGAAAGCGCCTCGATATCATACTCGTTTTCGCCCGGTATTACAAGCGTTGTCACCTCAACATGACAACTCCTGCGTGAAAGCGCTATAGTCTCCATGACCGATTCAAGACCGCCGCCCAGATTTTTGTAAAAACTCTCCGAAAAACCCTTTAGATCTATATTCATAGCGTCGATCAGCGGAAGCAGGATTTCAAGCGGCTTATTGCAGATATATCCGTTTGTAACTAAAACGTTGGATAAACCCGCCTGACGGATAAGCTTTGCGCAGTCAAAGACGAACTCATACCCTATCAGCGGCTCGTTGTATGTATAAGCTAAACCGATATTTCCTGCGCTGACGGTCTGCTCGGCAAGTGCAAGGACCTCGTCCGGCTCAAGATGCTTTACAGACCGGGCTCTATCGTCATATTCAATAGATATATCGGAATTCTGGCAGAACGGACATCGGAAATTGCAGCCGTAGCCTCCTATAGAAAGGATCATCTTTCCCGGCTTAAACATGTACAGCGGTTTTTTCTCTATCGGGTCGAGCGCAACGGCGGAAACATTCCCATAACCCGAAGCGGTCAGTATGCCGCCCCGATTCTCCCGTACCCCGCAAAAACCGGCTGCGCCCTCAGCAATACAGCATTGACGCGGGCAAAGCTCGCAGTCTGCGGCGCTGTTTTCGGATTCGCTCCAAAACATTGCCTCTTTGCTACTCATGTCTGATAACTTCAAAACGTTCGAGTTTTACAGGCTCGCGTTCGGATATGCCCGCTTTCCGCCGGGCGATGGATATTTGCTCATCCACAGTATCCACACCGTCCAGGTTGGGCAGCAGGAGTCCGCGCTTATACCCGCTGGTAACGATGACGCCGTAGCGTTTCACGTCCAGTTGATCCGGATCGGATATGGGCTCCGGGGCGGATAAGACGTCCACTTTATATGTCAGATACGGCAGTTCCGAGACGGAAACAGGATCAAAGCGATTATCGCTGAGTCCTGCGGAAACGGCGTTTTGAATGATTTCATGGGCGACGCTCCCGGTGGTAGGGGAGATCGTTCCTATACAACCGCGCAAAAGACCGTTTTTATGCAGGGATACGAATACACCCGCCCTGCCGCCGGTCAGTTCATCCGGGAGACCGTCGGGCAATGGCAGATTTACGCCGCTACATATCCTATGTTCCAATGAGCGGCGAGCAAGGGCGCGATAATCGTCTTCACTTTCCCTGCCGCGATTTGCCCTGTCCAGTGAGATTTTTTCAAACTGTTCGAGGAAATTACGATTTTTGTCAGCCTCGCCGGGTTCGAAGGACGCGACGGCATACCCCACGCCGAAAGGGCCTTCATAAGACAGCAGCCTTGAACGCACTTTCCGGCGGTCAAAGCACCCGGCAAGAACCATAAGTGAGTTATATCCGCATTCTGCGGCGCACTCCCTGATTTCATGCGGTATATTAAATAATGCAAGAAAGTCCCCCCCAGACAGCGCGTCGGCGACGGCGGAGTCGAACTGCGGACCCTCGGGAGCGAAGCCGTATGGGCCTGTGCGGGACAGCTTATGAGAAAGGTCGCTGGAGGCGATAAGTACCGTTTTTCTTCCGGTTATCTCTGCGGCTTCCGCAATTATCACACCCAGCCGGTAATGCTCCGAAGGCGCCAAACCGGATTGTGAAATACGTACTGTTTTATAACCAGAGTAGCGGTTGCCTATAAACCACATAGGGACCGTAACGCCATGATCGAGCTTAGCGTCCCGCTCGCCCAGATAGCCTGCAGATATGCCGCAGCCCTCGGCAAGGCGTATTACCTCTGCAGAGAGCTCCTCGTCATATTGCGCCTCAAGTCGTGTCTTGCGGTCATTGAAACGTGAAAAATCTCCCACTGCCTTTGATCCGGGCGAAATATGGAAATAGTCGGAATAGAGTACGTTATGCGGTGTTATGAACACTATCGTTTCCGGGGCGAGACCCGCGATCTCTACCGAAATCTCTTCAAAGGCCGATAATGTCTTTTGGATTCCGCGCTCTTGGCCCTGTCCGACGCCCGGCACAGCCAGCGGCGGATGCGGGACGGTATACGCTTGCACAATAGCCATACAAAAAAACTCCTGTTGTTTGTCTAATACTATATCCTTGTTTTAAAAATGTCAATGGTTTAGTACTCAATAAACAAACAGAGGTCAGGTGACATAACTGACCCCTGTTTTCTGTGCGCGAATCCGCGATCACATACCCAGATAGGCTTTCTTTATATAATCGTCCTCAATAAGAGAAGCGCTCTCCCCGCTAAGCACCACACGTCCGTTTTCCAGAACATAGGCGCGGGTTGCAACCTGCAAGCTCTGGTGTACATTCTGCTCAACAAGCATGACTGTAATGCCTTCTTCTTTGAGTCTTGTAACAATGTTGAAAACTTCTTCTACTATGATCGGCGCGAGGCCGTATGACAACTCATCAAACAGAACCAGCTTAGGCTCAGACATTAGCGCTCTGCCCATAGCGAGCATTTGCCTCTCACCGCCGCTCATAGTTCTGGCAAGCTGTTTTTGGCGTTCCCTGAGCTTTGGAAACAACTCAAACACGCGCTCCATGACCACAGTTCTGCGTTTCCAGTTGTCTCTGTTGTACGCGCCCATCTCCAGATTTTCGCGTATAGTCATGTCGGGGAACAGCCTTCCGCCTTCCGGCAGATATGAGATGCCGCTGTTGATTATCTCGTTTGACGACAGGTTGCACAGGGAGCCGCCCATATAACAGATATCACCCGAAGCGGGAATAATTATTCTGACTATCGCGTTGAGGAGCGTAGTTTTGCCCGCACCATTAGCGCCAAGCAAGGCGACGATCTCGCCTTCCTCTACACTCATGTTGACGTCCCACAGCGCTTGTACGTTTCCGTAAAAACAATTTACATTTTCAATAGTTAACATAGACATGGCTTATGACCTTTCATATTCCGATTTGCCCAAGTATACTTCTATTACAGCACTGTTGGTAGAAATCTCCTCAGGGGTTCCTTCGGCTATTTTAGCGCCGTGATGCAGGACAACGATCCTGTCACAGATAGACATGATCGCCCTCATGACATGTTCGATCATAACGATCGTAACGCCTGATTCGCGTATCTTCCGTACGAGATTCATCGCATCTTCGACCTCTGTCGGGTTTAGGCCGGCCATAGTCTCGTCAAGCATCAGCAACGTGGGTTTTGTGGCGAGCGCCCTTGCCATTTCAACTCTTTTCTGCCCGGCCAGAGTCAAATCGGGAACATGTCTGTCCTCTTGATTGCCAAGCCCAACAAACTCCAGTATCTCACTGACTTCGCGCTCTGCCTGCTTGCGTGTTTGACCCTTTTTTCCAAACAGCGCACCCATCATAGCGTTTTCGCGAACCGACATGCCCGGGAAATTCTTTGCGATTTGGAATGTGCGCCCTATGCCTTTGCGGCATATGTAGTTGGGGCTGCGTCCGCTGATTTTGGAGCCGTTAAACGTAATAACGCCGGAATCAAGCGTCAAGGCCCCGGATACCAGGTTAAAGGTCGTCGTTTTACCGGCGCCGTTCGGGCCGATAAGACCCAAAATCTCACCCTGGCTAGCTTCAAAATCGACTTTATTTACGGCATTGAGGCCGCCGAAGCTTTTGGTGACGCCCTCGGCTTTAAGTATCTGCATCGTCAGTCCCTCCTTTCTCTTTTGCCGGAGGTTTTATCTTTGCCATGATTTTCACATAGGAATCATACCCGAAGCCAATGATTCCGCCGGGCAGGAACAATATAGCGAGTACCATGATAAACCCGATAGCGATCATGTAGTAACTCACCAAAGCGGGGTTTGTGATAAGAGTATTTTGAATGTACGTAAAAACTGCGGCGCCGATAATCGGCCCGGAAAGATTGCGCGTACCTCCGAATATGACCATTAGTACGGGCATAAAGGAATAGTTCATATCAAAGGCGGTGTTGGCGTCAACATAAAACCAGCGCGTAGCTACAAGAGCGCCGATGGCTCCCATAAAAAACGCGCTGACTGCGAACATAGTTACTTTTACGACGGTTGTATTTACCCCAATATGTGCGGCCGCATCTTCACTCTCGCCGATGCTTACAAGCGCCTTGCCAAACCTGGACCTTGTAATCAGCCACGCGACGACGAGCAGCAACACGAGAAGCCCAAGCATGTAATAGTACATATCCAGCAGTGGTTTAGGCGGCACAGTGATACCAATCGCGCTGGTATAGCGCAGAGTGAGCCATCTTATAAGGTTTCTGAGCAGTTCGATCAGGCCGAAAGTGAATATCGTAAAGTAAACACCCCGCAGCCTGAGCGTGATAGCGCCTACGATAACGGCAAGTACAAATGACGCCGCGCCGCCGATCAGGCCCAGAACGAAAAGGGAGTATTCGCCTCCGATGAGGGCGGTAAGATATATCCCCAGTCCAAAAAACGCGGCGGTCGCAAGTGAAACGTACTTTGTAGGACCGGAAAAAAGATTCCAGCTTACTGCCAGAACCACGTACATTATGATCCTGCTACCAAGATTTGGTACGGAACTGTTGAATCTGGGCCATACGGCGACAAAGGCTATCACAAGGATCATGATGATCGGCGGGACGATCTCCTTAAGATTCAGTTTGCCGTTGGGCAGTTTAAATGAAATCATACGGCGCTACCTCCCTAACAAGCCTTTTGGCCTTACAAGGAGCAAAGCCATGATTATAGCGTAGAAGACGACAGTTGTGAGACTGGCCTCATATCTGGTGACAATTTCCCCGACAATGCCAAGTATAAATCCGCCAAGAAGACTCCCCGGTATGCTCCCCAGACCGCCGAGTACAACGACAATGATGGCGATCAGTGTGTAGTTCATGCCCATAATGGTCAGAAGCGGCTGGATAATACTAAGCAGCGAACCGGCTATTCCGGCCAGCATGGCGCCTATACCGAAGCATATGGCCATGATGGTTTTGATTTTTATACCCATAAGCCCGGCGGCCACAGGATCCTGCGAGGTTGCTCTTATGGATTTTCCAAGGCGCGTCTTGAGTAAGAACAGATAAAACGCTACCGCAATGATTATAGAAAAACAAAGGACAAGCAAGCGGTTTGCGGGGAAATAGGTCGGCCCTAATTTGATCGGCGCCGCCATAAAAGGATAGCTTATGGGGTTGGGCCCCCATATTCTTGTAGCTACATTTTGAAGAATAAACATGGTTCCGAAAGCCAGCAGCATAGCGTTGCTTTGAAAGATTTCAGGTATTCTGGATATTTTTTTCAGCCGCTCAAACAATGTGCGGTGCATGATGAATCCGGCGATCAAAATGAGAGGACAGCATAACACAAGCGCTAACAGAGGATGGATACCGGTTCTGACCAGCGCCCAGGTTATTACCCCGCCGTACATGATGAACTCACCGTGAGACACGTTCAAAATCTTAGCCACGCCATACTGCATACTGAGCCCCATCGAAACGAGCGCGTAAATGCCGCCCATTATAAGTCCGATGACAAGCGTGTTAAATACCGTAACCAGCGTATATCACCCCTAATTAAATCAGCCGCCTGAAAAGGTTATACTTATACACCCTTTCAGGCGGCCTGATCAATGATTTTTAGCCGCGAAAACTATGCGGAATGTAGTGCGGGATTTTACAAAAATGCGCTAAACTGCGATTTAGGGTCTTGGACTATTACCATGCGGGCTTCGGCATGAGGGGCGCAGCGGTCCTGAAGGGGCTGGCGTCAATGATTTCAACGCGCCCGTTCTGCCACTGACCGATATTACCGAGGTATGCGTCTCTGTGCATTGAGTTGTTTACATACCACATCGGACCTATACGCGTCTCGAATCGGTGGCCTGAGTTGAAGAAATCGGCAATCTTTGTGTTATCCAGCGAGCCGACCGTTACCAATGCTTCTTCAAAAATGTCGAATATGATATCGTAGTACAGGTGAGTCCAGTAGTCGATGGGCATGCCGGGATTCGCTGCGGAAAATTCGTCATAGAACTTTTGCGCTTCGGGGTGTGACTGAGGAGTCCATGCAGACCAGCCGGAAATACCCTGGACGACATCATCAGCGAAGTTGTTGGTTAAAATGTCGGTGCATATCGCGTTGCTGAACAGCATGAAGTCGGGGTTATAGTTAAGCGATTGCATCAGCTCGATGACCGGATAGTTCTGGCCCTGATACGCAAACATCAGGAATGCCTGAGCTCCGCTGTTTTGCGCGTCCATAAGGATGGAAGTAAAGTCCTGCTGATCGCCGGGGATTTGCGTTTCGTTGACAATCGTGATACCTGACGGGGGGAACAATTCGGCAGAAGCGTCCCTGTATTCCAGACCGTGCTGGTTGTCAACATAGACTATATATACGGTGGTGATGCCCTGCTCTTTAAAGAGATCAACAAGCGCGGGCATCTGATGCGCCGAGTGAGCGTTAGTGACGAAGAAATAGGGATAGTCCTGATAGTTCTTTACGATATCGCTCGCGCCGCCTTCCGCGCTGAAGAGGAAGAATCCGTTCTGGGACGTCAGGGCTGCCTGCGCCGCGAGGAAGGAGCTGCTGCAAGACGGTAGAATAAAGTCTACCTGATCTTCAAACATCATTCTCTGCGTCAGCATAAGCATTGTGGCCATGTCTGACGTGTCGTCATAGCGGATAAGTTCGATGGGCAGACTTCTCTCGTATTCTGCGATGTAGAGTCCGCCTCTGGCGTTTACATTCGCTACCCATTGTTGATAAAACACGCCGAAACCTGTGTCTTCAAAGGATTGGAATATGCCGGAATGCGGGCGCGCTGCGCCGATAACGATATGCGTTCTGGTGTCGAAGTCATCGGGTCTGTTTGCGGGATCAGGCGGAGGAGGAGGCGTCGCCGTAGTACCGCTGCCGGGCGACGGGGCGGGCGCAGGGGCGGGTGCGGGTGCAGGTGCAGGGGCGGCGCCGCTTTCGCAAGCTGCGAGAAGACCAAGCGCCAAAACAAGTGCGAGAGCCAGAGCAAGCCATCTTTTCTTCATGTATAAATCCTCCTAAATTTTTTTGGGTCGCATCTCCAAAATAGGATATGACAAAGCAAAGAATACAACGAAATACCTGTTTTGTCAACAAGCTCTTGTAAAAAAGTGACAAAAAATCAACCCGGTGTAACACTACACCCCCGGAAAGGAATGGCTGTTTTTGTGTTCCGAACGCAGGGGGGTGAAAGTAACAACACGGTCAAAGCCAGTTCTTTATCCCCAGTACTGACGGGTCGTATTGAAGCGCCGCTGCTTCGTCCGCGTCCATTTTTATGTAGTCGACCGCGATCCCAGCGGCCTCTGATGCGATCCGGCGGCAATTTGATCTGAATTCGGGGTCCTTATACCCGTCGGCGAATCCGTTTGAGATTTCTCTGCAGATTCCGCTGCCCGCTGCTTTGACAAAGTCGCTCACGAGGTTATTGTAGCGCTGATAATACTTCTCTCTCAGTTCCATAGCGTCGGCCGCTTTTGAAGGGTCTTTCCTGCCGTGTTCGACGCCGTTTGCTAAAATCGCGCCGGACAGCGCCCCGCATGTAAATCCTGAACAGCCGCCGCCTCCGCCGAATCCGGTCGCATATGCGACGGTCTCAATGGGTACGTCCACCGCGCCGCAGCGGATAAGCGCCTCAAAGACCGATTCGCTGCAGTTCATTTTACGGTTTTTCATATTATCCTTTGCATACTCAACCGCCAGCGCTCTGATCTCATCCCAATTCTTTTCCATAATTTTCACGTACCTTTCTGTATTATTAACTCAACTTTCCTACTAATCCCTGATCCCTGATCCCTGATCCCTCTCAACTTTCGCTGCTGCGAAAGTTGGCATACTGTATAGCGTTAGCCCAGCTCCAAAGCGGAGTTACGGTATAGTTTTGCAGATCTGCCGGGTAAAAATCATGGTACAGATCGGAGTAGACAGGGATATCGGGAAGGATCGAGTTCCAATATATCTGAAAAACCACCCATTTTTCGGACCACTCATCAAAGCTTCCGGACGTAGTCTCCCGCATCTCAAGGGCCAAACGTTCAAGTTCGGGGTCTCTGATAAAATTATTGTTGTAAGCACCCATAGACGCGTCATCAGTCCCGTAATAGAGCCATTTATAAGAGACGCTTGTGAAATCTGCGGCGAAATTGAACATATGAAACTCGCCGTCATGGGAGTTAAGATGCTGGGTAAGCGTTGAAAAGTCCCCCATAGTCTCTTCGATGATAATGCCGGCTTTTGCGGCCTCCGGCATGAGCAAGGCGCGGATCAAAGCCGCAGCGGGACTGTCGGCGACGGAATACCATCGTATGACAAGCGGTTCCGGCATACCGTGGACGATCTTATATCGGGGCAGGCCGGAGCCCTCTATATATCTGCCGCCTTCGGCGTTATAAACCCATCCGTCTTCTGTGAGAACCTCGACGGCTCGGTCAATGCCGAAGGGATACCGATCAAGAAGGGAGTCAATTTCGTTTATGTTTTCAAGATACTCGCGCGTGGAAGCGCCGTAAAAACCATGAATGATGATCCCCGTATCATTTGTGAGCTGCTTTGTAAACTCCTCACGGTCAAAACAGTAAGCGACGGCCCGGCGGACGGAGAGGTAGCGCGTAGGGCCGAAGTCGTGACGGAAGTGAATCTTTCCGTATCCGGCCCGGGGATAAACGGTATATTGAAGCTCACTGCCCGGCGTACCGGACATTTCAATGCCGACGCCGGATTCGGCGCCGCCGACACCGGAAAGGATATCGACCTCGCCCGCAGCGAGTTTGTCCATCCGATTAAAGGGCGGGGTAAATATAATAGTAATTCTTGCAATTGCGGGCTTGGAGCCGTCATAATTACCCTTGAAATACGGATTAAACTCCAAAACGGCGGAGCCTGTCGTAAGGTCATAGCTTGTCAGCATATAGGCTCCGCTGAACACCTTCGGATGAAAAAGAAGCCCGGAATCGCCGCCTAAAATCGTTGAGCGGAGCAGTTCTTCCGTGAACGCGGCGCTTAACATAGCGCCGTCATCCGAGTCAATGACATTAACGCCGGGCGCGTATACATGCATCGGCTCCGGTGCGGCGGAGACGGCGTATGATTCATAATAAAACGGCAAATTTTCTGCGGCGATCGTTACGGAGTATTCATACATGCCGTGCAGGCGGACGCCGGAGAAGGTTTTCAGGTGTCCTGAACTGTATGCTTCCCATCCTGCCAGTTCCGAATGCCGGGTGTTATAGGCGCCCAGCATTCCAAACTCATATGAGCTGTACAGCAGGATGCCAAACACATAGTGTTCGGCCGTGACGGGGGTCCCGTCCGAGAAGAAAAGGTCGTCGTGTATTTCAAACCTGTATGTCTTTGAGCCGTCTGTGCCGTCCGTGATTGTTTCGTTTAAAACGACGGTCGGATTAAGCGTGAAAGTTTCTTCCCTTGTCCGCTCATAAGTATATAATCCGGAGGTCAGAAGCCGGATATCGTTATTGACCGCATTATTGCCGCCCGGAAAGAAAGGATGGAAGACATTATGTATCATTACGCCGCTTCCGTATATGATTTCTCCTGACGGCCCCTTAGGGGTGTGGGGTTCACTCACTGCGCCGGGGGTTGCAGTGATATGAGCTGCCGGAGTGCCGTCATCAGGCGCGATGGCGGGGACGTCCGCATTTCTGCAGCCGGACAGCGCCGCGACCGCCGTCATAATTATGATCACTGCAAGCAGTCTTTTCATTTATTTATAGTGCGCCAGCCACTTATCGGCTGCCCCGGCGACCGATTCGAGCATTTTAGGGTCGAACGGGACGGGAAGACCGCAAGCGTCAATGAGTCCGGTGAACGCCAGCTTTCCGCTGAAGTCGATGAACTTTAGATACTTTTCCCACGCCGCAGTGCGCTCTTTCAGGCTTTCTGCCCAAAAAGCGAGCGCCACGGTTTGCGCGAGGCAGTAGTCAATGTAATAAAACGGTCGCTCATATATATGCATCTGGTACTGCCAGCGCCGCCCTTCCTCAAAAAACGAAGTGTCCTCAAGGTCAAGCCACGGTCGATATACCCCTTCAAGATCTTTCCAAAGTTTGTTGCGTTCGGCGGGGGTCATGTCCGGGTTTTCGTAAACACTGTGCTGAAAATCGTCGACCATAGTGCCATAGGGGATAAACGTCAGGCAGCCTATCAAATGGTGGTAACGGTATTTATCGGCGTCTTTGAAAAACCCTCCCATCCAGGGCCATGTGAAAAACTCCATGCTCATGGAATGGACCTCCGCCGTTTCGTATGTGTAATCGCGCAGCGGAGACGGAGTACGGTCGCGTATCATGTGTGAGCAGAATGCGTGACCGGCTTCATGGGTCAGTACGTCTATATCGCCGGATGTGCCGTTGAAGTTAGCGAAAATGAAAGCGGCTTTGTGGTCGGGTATAGTGTAACAATAACCGCCGCCGGATTTGCCGGGGCGCGTGAGAACGTCAAAAAGCTCGTTTTCCAGCATGAACTCCATAAACTCGCCCGTTTCGGGTGACAGTTCATGATACATCGTTCTTCCATGCTCAAAAATCTCTTCAGGTGTGCCAAAGGGTTTTGCGTTCCCCTCCGGGAATATCAGCGAGTCGTCGTACATTTTAAGGCTCGGAACGTCTATGCGCCGGGCTTGCGAGGCTTTTAGCCGCGCGGCGATCGGGACGATGTATTTACGTACGCCCTCACGGAAACGCCCAACCATCTCTTTATCATAACAGTTTCGAGTCATGCGGTAATATCCGAGTTCCGTGAAGCTCTCATATCCGAGCTTTTTCGCTGTTTCGGTCCTCAGCCGGACAAGTTCGTCAAACATGGAATCGAGCTTGTCCGCGCGCTCTAAAAACCAGGCGCTTCTCGCGTCGCACGCCGCTTTGCGTATGCTCCTGTCCGTATCTTCAAGATACGGCGTCATCTGCGCGAGTGTCAGAGTTTTGTTGTCAAATGGGATTTGCGCGGAGGCAATAAGTTTGTTATATTCGGTCACAAGTTTGTTTTCCTGCTGGAGTTCGGGTATTATTGCGGAGTCGAATGTTTTTAAGTTTATCTCGATGTTTGTAAACATCAGTTTCCCGAACTTTTCCTCCAAATCTCCGCGATGCGGAGAGTCGAGGAGCGCACGTTCGAGGCTCTGAACCAGCTCCTGCAGCAAAGGTGTGATCTCGTCGAAGTAACTCTGTTCAGATTCGTAATACGTATCGTTTGTATCTATGGTATGTCTTATATATGCGAGCGCCCTCATAGAGTCGATATGATCTATGAGTTTGTCGGCGGATAAATAGGCGCTTACCGCCGTCTCTTTGTCGCGTGCCTGTTTAAAGGCTTCTATCAGCCTTAAAAACTCTGTTTTTGTGCTTTCCAGATCAGGGCGCGTATAAGGCATTTGTGAAAATTTCATGATGTCCCTCATTTCAGCATATTGCACAGCCGGGCGACCCTGTGCCTCTTTGTGCTTGATATTATACTCCATCACACAACTAAATCAAGAGATTTTTGCCGCTAAAGCTTTTGGCTTGCTTTCTATGCAAAAACAGAGTATATTAATGACACAGACGAGGCATCGGGTGAGGTTTATAATGTGACGGGAGTGCTTATTATGAAAATACCCGCAATGAGAGCGTTTATAGCTGTGATACTGGTGATTATAATAATAACCGGTTTTGCCGGTTGTCTGGCAGGCCAAGAGAGTTTGCCGGCAAGCGACAACGGGGTGATTCGCCCGGAGATGAATATCAGAAGGATAACCTTTATATCCGTTTCAGCCGCGATATCCTTTTCCGCGCTGACGACCTTGGGTATCCTATTTACGATAAACAAGCGTAAAAACAAGCTCATCGAAACACAGACAACCATCATATCTGCAATATATGAGTCATTACCGGATCTGATCTTTTCCAGAGACAGAGACGGTAAATTCACAAGCTGCAACCGTGCTTTTGAAGAGTTCATGGGATTCGAAATATCAGAGGTCATCGGTAAAACCTCCGGCGATATCTATCTGGACAAAGAGGAGTTGATTATAGAGAGCCGCAAAAGCGACCAAAAAGTCCTTGCGGAAAATATCACGGTAAGGGTCGAAGACTGGCTTGTCGATCCGAATGGGGCAAAAAGACTTTTTGAGATCGTAAAAAGCCCGTTGTTCTTCAACGGTAAGGTCATAGGTCTGCTTGGGATCATGAGGGACGTTACAGAACACAGGACGGCATTGGACCGCGCGCGGATAATGCTGGATAAGACGCCGCTCATATGCAATCTGTGGACCGAAGATATGAAGATATTCGACTGCAATGATGTTGCGCTCAAGCTTTTTGGAGTCAGCGATAAGAGCGAGTATATGGATAGGTTCCTGGAGTTCACACCCGAATTTCAGCCGAACGGGATGCGCACGTCAGACCATGCCGTAAAATGCCATAACGAGGCGTTTGAAAAAGGCATATGCGTTTTTGAATCAACATTGCAGAAACCGGACGGTACGCCGATCCCCATGGAGGTCACGCTCGTTCGTGTGGCCTACGGCGGCGAAAACATCCTTGTGGCCTACGGACGAGACTTGCGTGAACACAATAAGATGACCGAGGACCTCAAGAATGCCTACCTCCAGTTGGAAGACGCGCTTTATAAAGCGCGTATGGCAAATAAGGCAAAAAGTGATTTTCTCGCGAGGGTAAGCCATGAGATACGCACGCCCATGAACGCGATCATCGGCATGACCGAACTCGCCCTGCGTGAATACATGTCCGACAAAGCATATGAGCATGTTTTTACGGTCAAACAGGCCGGCGCCAACGTTTTGACTATTATCAACGACATCCTTGATTTCTCAAAAATCGAAACCGGCAAGCTGAATATAATATCTGACAAGTACAGCTTTACCTCTTTGATGAATGACGTTATCAGCATCATAAGGATGAGAGTGTTTGATTCGCAGATACGGTTCGCGGTGAACATTGATAGCAACATACCCGATGCATTGATAGGCGACGAAACAAGGATCCGTCAGATATTGATAAATATTTTAGGAAACGCGGTCAAGTATACCGACAAAGGATTCGTGTATTTTTCCGTGCAGGGAGAAATAACTGAAGATAACACGGTTAACCTGACGATGGAAGTGACCGATACCGGCAGAGGCATAAAAAAGGAGGACCTGAACAACCTGTTTAGTGAATACATGCAGTTGGAGCTTGAAAGAAACAAGGGGATCGAAGGGACCGGGCTGGGGCTTGCCATATCCTGGAACCTGATAAAGGCGATGAACGGCAAAATTACCGTTGCGTCCGAGTATAGCCGCGGCAGCACTTTTACGGTTACGCTCCCACAAATAATCAGCAAACCGGGCAAGATTGCCGCAGTTAAGAACCCCGGAGAAAAGAGCGTACTGCTATATGAGAGCCGTAATATTTACGTCAATTCTATCACTAAAACCCTGAATAATTTGGGCGTGCGCAACACCTGTGTTGCGACCACCGATGAGTTGTGTGAAAATTTGAAAACAGGGATGTTTTCATATCTTTTCGTTTCCTACGAACTTTATGAAGAAAACCGCAAAATAATATCGGGTTCAGCGAGTAACACCGGAATCGTCCTGCTTGCGGAGTTCGGAGAAAGGATTCCGGAAGGCAACTGGAGTGTCCTTTCCATGCCCATACACGCCGTATCCATCGCAAATGTTTTAAACGGCGCATATGGGGAGCATACACATATAACAGACGATGCTTACGCTGTCCGCCTCTATGCCCCGGACGCGAGAGTTCTGGTTGTCGATGATTTAAGCACAAACTTGAAGGTTGCCGAAGGTCTGCTCAGGCCATACGGAATGAAGATTGATCTTTGCAAAAGCGGTGTTGAAGCTATAGATGCAGTTAAGGCTTCCCGATATGATCTGGTGTTTATGGATCACAGAATGCCGGGTATGGATGGCATAGAGGCGACAAGGCATATCAGGGAGATGAGCGTCAACAACCCATACTATGCTCAACTGCCTATCATCGCGCTTACCGCCAACGCCGTCTCAGGCATGATGGAGATGTTTTTGGAAAACGGTCTTAATGATTATTTGTCAAAACCGATCGACACTTCCAAAATAGTATCTGTTTTGAAGAAATGGATACCGGCGGAGAAGTTTAAAGGGACATTTCATCCGGCTGACGCCCAAAGGCAAAAAAAATCCGAAGCTGCTCCCGTTATCGAAGGACTGGACGTCGACAAGGGGATTTTGCGTACAGGCGGAAAGTTAAGGCTTTATTTAGAAACGCTGGAAGTATTTTATGAGGAGGGGCCGGGAAAGAAAATCCAGATAAGGGATTGCCTGAAAACACGCGACTTTGCGCTGATGACGATCTACTTCCACTCACTTAAGAGCGCGCTCGCAAATATCGGAGGGTCAGAGTTGTCCGAAACCGCAAAGGCATTGGAAATGGCGGGTAACCGTGAGGATATTGACTATATTGAGTCGCGGATAGATAACTTTTTTGAGGAACTGGATTTGCTGCTCAACAAAATAAAAGCCGCGCTGTTATCGCATAGAGGCGTGGAGACCAAACATACGGAAGCGTTTGATAAGGACGCGTTCATGACCGAACTTATAGGGATGAAAGCAGCCATTATAAATATGCAAGCGGCAAAAATCAATGAGTATGAAGAAAAACTAAAGGGGCTTACACGGGGCTGCGAGTTCGAGACAGACGTTAAAGCTATATCGGCAAATATAGTAATGGCTGAGTATGACAAAGCTGTAAGTATGATAGACGCGCTTCTCATCTGACGCGGACAAGCCGCAATGCGAAATGCAGCCTAACCCCCAACTGATTTTCGACAGTAACGAAAACCCCGCCAACCGAGCAGTTGGAGGGGTTTTTATTGGTACACCTTCAGGGACTCGAACCCTGGACACCCTGATTAAGAGTCAGGTGCTCTACCAACTGAGCTAAAGGTGCAAATCGCCA
>Ga0099364_10001775_pt1 | contig 35045 bp, 27 predicted proteins | sample TergutTh196P3_FD_73070 | JGI IMG/M metagenome (GOLD analysis project Ga0099364, IMG submission 73070) | Microcerotermes parvus P3 segment gut microbial communities from Pointe-Noire, Republic of the Congo - Th196 P3 | ecosystem: Host-associated > Arthropoda: Insects > Digestive system > Gut ... | reverse complement strand
TGTTGTGTGTGTGTTTTTTTTTTTTTTTTTTTTTTTTTTTTTTTTTTTTTTTTTTTTTTTTCCCCCCCCCCCCCCCCCCCGTACAATTCACTTTATAGAAGAAAAATATCGCTTTCCTTCAAGCATATTTTTACAGGATATATCTGCCCAAAAGGCAGCGTTACTCAATGAAAAATGCCGGAAGATTAACGGCTTTTTATATAAGTTCAAGGAGATTTTTATGAAGAAGAACAAAGTTATGGTTCTCGGAATGTCGGCAATAGCGCTGGCATTGATTTTGGCTTTCGCCGGCTGTACCGTTCCCGGCGAAGAAAATACGCCGTCCCCCGCGGCGGCACAGTTGGCGGCGGAACTCAACGCAATACAACCGGGAAGCGCAACGAGCAATGGCAACGTGGTAACGCTCACAAGCACCGTATGGGTACAAAACAACCTCACCGTACCGGAAAGCGTTGTCCTTAACCTGACGACGGACGACGTAAACGTAAGGTTCAATCTGCAAGACGGTGCGACATTGACAGTGAACGGCACTGTGAACGCTAGAGGACACAGCGAAGAAATTGATTGGCGAGGGATGATCAGCATTGATCCTGGCACAATCGTCATCAACGGAAACGGGACAATCAACCTAAGCAGCGAAGGACGCATTCTCAGCATATATGGCGGGCATGGCCAAGTAAGCCTCACTCTTGACGGCGTTACGCTGGTTGGTCTGGACGATAACAGCGAATCTTTAGTGTGGGTGGGAGAAGACAATGAGTTTACTAGTGAGTTTACTATGAAAAGCGGCGCAATTACGGGCAATAACGGCGGCGGTGTTAATGTGTGGAACGCAACATTTATCATGTCCGGCGGCACGATCTCCGGCAACAACGCCGATATTGGCGGCGGTGTTGATGTGAGCAAGGGAACCTTCACCATGTCCGGCGGCACGATTTCCGGCAACACCGCAGACAGGTTCGGCGGAGGTGTTGCTGTGAGAGACGAGGCAGCCTTCATAATGACCGGAGGAGTGATTTCGGGAAACGCCGCAGGGGAATCTGGCGGAGGTGTTGTTGTGGCATGGGAGGGTGCAACCTTCACCATGGAAGGCGGTACAATTTACGGCTCTTCGGCAGCAGGCGGTAATGCCAACACCGCCCAGGAGAATGCAGCGATAAGTGTAGTAGAAGAAGCTACAGCAACATGGGGCACTGGCGGCACATACACCAAAGGCGGCGCGTCTCAGACCGGCGGCAGCAATATTGCCGGAACGGACGAAACGCTGATTGCGATACCCGCGCCGCTTTTTCCTGAAAACATGCTTGGTAATTGGGATAAAGACGATGATAGTTCGTTTATCGGTTTTTATAACCTTATGGATAGGAATCCGCCGGACGCCAGAATTCGTCCCTTCAATATTGCCGACTGGATTCTCGAAGACATTAGCGGAAACATCTACACACTAAGCGCCACCAACGGAGGGTGGAGAATGGATCTTAAGTTCACTGCGACAATAGACACTGATGGCAAGTTGATAATTTCCGGTGCGGAAGAGATTGCTTTTGGGGACAATACTATTTCTGGTTTTTCCTATACTGAATATTCTGCAAGTGATCTTAACGGAACATACACCAAGCAGCCATAAAAAAGGTGCCGGTCACCGTAGAGAAACTGGCGTCTGCCATTGGTCAGTTTGTCTAAACACTCAAAGCGTTTAGACAAACAACCCTTGTCAGGCACTTTATAGCAATTAGGAGAATGTTGCTGGAAAAGCCCTGTTGGGCGGCTGTGGAATCGTATCGAAGATACGCACACTGTAGAGGGCGTTTGGAGCCAACCGAGTTTAACCCAAGCGTCAAAATGGAAAGGAGAATTAAAATGACCAAAAATCATTTGGCGACATCAGCCCTCGAAAGGGTGCGTACCTATGGTACGAGCGTACCTTCGGTACGACACAGCAGCCCAAGCAAGCATATACCGAAGTAGAACATTTATATAATCAATAGAACTGCCTCGCACGAAGCAGTTAATATAAACAGCCTGCCTACAAAAATCTAGCAGACAGGTAAAAAGGAAAGAATCATGGCAAAGACAAAAAAAGCAACAGCGAAAAAAACAACGGCAAAGAAAACAGCAACCAAAAAACCAACCACAAATAAAGCTGTTACACGAAAACCTGCTGCTAAAGCAGCTTCAACAAAAGCGAAAGGAAAAGGAATAGCAATACAAACATTCACCAAAGCTCCGGCAATTAGAAGACCCGATCCCGTACTGCCCCCCGATGTCGAAACCGTAAACGAAATAACCGACAACATACTATCGCTCATATCAACAATCGACAACTACGCCGCAAACCTGCGCGCCCTCGACCGACAACGCCACAACGGAGTCGGCATACGCCGCCTTGGTTTCATCGAAGCTGCATTCCGACTCTCAAGCATTTTCCCGCAGTACTTCCCCCACTGGCTCGACACACAAAAATTCCAGCGCGACCTGGATCTCTTCAACGCAGTCCGCGCGTTAGTCGAAGTCTGCCGAAGCCTCGAAGAAAAAGCATGGAACATCAACGTCGAAGCCGCCGACATGGTTTACACAGACGCCCTCGAATATTATTCGCAAGTCCAGGACGCCGCCCGCCGCCGCATCGACTCCGCCGAATCCATCTACACCGAGTTGAACAGCTTCTTCCACCGCGGCAGTTACACAAAATCCGACGGCGCACCCACAGTGAAAAAAATAAAACACGATGTCAACGCCCTCTTAAAAGGCACAAAAGACGGCGAAGTAATCATCAAAAACATCAAACCCAAACTCACCGGCGGCAAACACGAAGTAATAGACGAAACATTTAACGACAAAGCCTCATTCAAGGAAACCGAACAAGGATCAATAACAGAATAGAGTCCACAGATTACACGAATTAACGCGGATTTTTCGTCCCACGCCCCTCTTAATCCGCGAAAATCAGCGAAATCCGTGGACACTCTTATAATTAATAAAAGCGTCTTTCGCCATAAAAACTCCAAAATTCGTACAATTTCAACGAAAATTCGTTAAAATCCATCGAAAATTCATTGAAAAACATCGAAATTTCGTTGAAATTCAACCAAAATTCATTCAAATTTAACGAAAATTCGTTGGCAACCATCGAAAATTCGTATAAATCCAACGAAATTTCGTTGAAAAATATCGGAAATTCGTTGGAATTCAACGAAAATTCATTAAAATTAAACGAAGCTTTTTATCGAAAAAAAGAAAATTGCTTTTTTCTTTCTTATCTTTTCACTTTTCTTTTGCAATGTACGTTATCAGATAACGTGAACCAGCCAGCCCTTTGTGTCGGGCAATACGCCGTATTGGATGCCTTTTAGAGTATCGCGGATATCAATTGTAAGCTCGCCAACCTTGCCATTATTAAAAACAACTTTCTTACCATTATGGATAAGCGATGTTAACGGCGTTGCCCCTGCCGCAGTGCCGCTTACAAAACATTCCTTTGTTTCTTCAAGGGCTTCGTCGATTGAGATTTTTCTTTCCGACACTTTCACGCCTTTGTCGCCTGCAAGTTCGATAATGCTTTCCCGCGTAATTCCGGGCAGAATTGTATCGCCAAGCTCAGGCGTTACAAGTTCTCCCGATTTTAAGTAGAAAAAAATGTTACACGACGAGCCTTCCTCAATGTATTTCCGCTCAACTGCATCAAGAAATACACACTCCATAAAACCGGCTTTAATTGCCTGAGATTTTGCAAGAGCGGAAATTACATAATTGGCGCACGCCTTGATCCAGCCTATACCGTTTGGCGTTGCGCGAATCTTGTCCGATATAACAGCATCAGAACTTGCCGATGAAAAATAAGCGCTTACCGGAGTATTTATTACCATTACATAGGGTTCATGTGAAAGATTAACGCCGATTCCGCCTTCAGAAATTGTAAAAGGTCTTATGTAAACAGAATCCGCTGTAATAAAAGAATTTTTTTCCCATTCGTTTTTATATGGAGTGAAAAAACCAAGCGCCGCATTGCGCTTTACTGTTTGTATGCAAGCCTCAAGAAAAGTTTCTTCCGGAAATGCAGGCATGCATAATCCTTCCATTGAACGGGCAAACCGCGCTGCGTTGCGATTCGGCCTGAAAATTGCAAGCCCGCCGTTTTTTTGCGGCAGCGCTTTTAAGCCTTCAAAACATGCAAGACCGTACTGGCTTGTATAGTTTACAAGAGGCATATCTGCATAATAATTCCGTGAATTTTCCAGCGCTGCGCGATCATCGTCGTTCATTGCCGCTTCTTCTTCCGGCGTTTTATGCGGTTTTTCAAGATATTCCCCCGACCACTTTTTTTCATCGTATCTCGCACGATAAGTGATGGGATATGTGTTTAATGCAAATGCCATATCTATCCTTCCTCCTATAGTACTATACAAAGATGGAAAAAATTATTCAATGGACATGTGCGGCTATCTTCTTTTTTTTATGTCTCTTAATTTTTTACGCATTGCCTCTGCAATATTGAAAATAATATAAATTAATTTTCGATAGGGATAATCCCAACTTCCCGGACGGTGGATTATATCTCCGCCAAAGCCTGTCTTAAAACGGTACAAGCCTGACATTGGGTGATCCGGATCTTCAAAGGGAGGGATGCCGAAAAGATCGTAGACATTACATCCCATTTGTTTTGCATCCTGTACAGCCTTCCATTGAAGAGCATAAGGAGCCATAAGGTTTCGCTTGTTGTTGGACGACGCTCCATACAAATATGTTGCAGTTTTTCCGTAAAAAAGAACCATGTTTGCCGCGATTTCTTCACCTTCATGCTCAGCAATGTACATGCGAATGTCTAAATTTTTATTTTTCAGACTGCACATTTCAAAAAGCGTTTTATAATATTCTATGTTATGAACGCCAATCCCGTCTCTCTTTGCCGTTTCTGTTAGTAGATTAAAAAAAACATCTATTTCGCGTATTCCGCACTCCTTCACCTGCACGCCTTTTTTACCCGCCAGCGAAATATTGTAACGCCACTTTGGCTTCATCGCAGCAAGAATTTCATCACACGACAGCTCAAGATTGATGTGAACCGTGTCCGGCGGCTGAGCTGTCGCCGCCGCTCTCTTAAAGCCTGCTGTCGTTAAGGATGCAGCTTCATTTTCCAGTATTTTTTTTGATTCATCATAGCATACGGTTTGTACTGTATACCATGGAAATTCAAAACGGATAAAAACTGTGTTATGTGCATGATGCTTTTTAAGTTTTGCAGCAAGGTCAGCCATTGCATTTATTTTTTTACTTTCAGGAAATTCCGAAGGGAGATTCGGCCCCCATGGAATATATGCAAAAGAAAAACCCGGCATAAGACGGCGGAAAAGCACAAGAATTGCGCTTTTTTCCTTCACATTCTCAAGCTGCCAGTCAACTGAAAATACCCTTGCCGTCCAGCCGAAGCGGGACTTAAAATTCCCCCACATTGCAGATTGGAGAAAATTTCCGGCATCTTCACAAATTGAAAGTTCGGCTTTAGTTATTTCCAAACTAACCAACCTTACCTTCGGGAATTATTACAGTACGGACAGGCTGCCCGTTCAGGCATAAATTCTGCCCGTTATGCTGTACAATAAAATCTTTTACAACAATTGATTGTGAAAAAAATGTATCAATGTCAATTTCGACAGGCGCGGCTTCAGAAGCTTCATCTTCGGGTAAAAACCTTGTTCCCGTAGGATGATCGCCTGCATCAAGAACTTCACAGCGTTCTGTTGCTTCGCCGTTTGGACCGGTTCCGTTTTTGTCGCCTGCCGCAAGAAGCATCCCCCGCGATTCTATGCCGCGCAATTTGGCAGGCTTTAAGTTGTATGCAACAATTATTTTTTTCCCAAGCAGTTGGTCTTCTGTATAGAAATCCACAAGACCGGAAACTATTTGTCTTTCTTCCCGTTCGCCTGTAACGCCTTCTCCAACTTCCAGTTGAATTACATAAAGTTTATCTGCTTTTGGATGCTTTTCTATTTTTTCAATTTTTGCAACACGCAAATCCATAACAGAAGAAAATGTTTTGGCTTGCGCTCTTTGTTTCTGTGTGCCCGAATATCTAACGCGGTATTCTTCAATAAGTTCGTTTTCAAGTTTGGTAAAAAGCACTTCGCTGTTGATTTCTGTGTTTTCAGCAATTCCTTCCGGTCTTCCGATATCTTTCCATGAAAGATTTTTACCAAGCTCAAGGCCAATAAATGACGCTATTTTTGCCGCCGTCCCCGGAATATAAGGTTCGATTAGTACGGAAAGATCACGTACAATATAAACAAGGTCGCGGATTACAGAACCTGCTTTTTCGGGATCTTCATTGCGGAGTTTCCACGGCTGTGAATCCTGAAAATATTTGTTTGCCAGCGAAGAAAGTTCAAACACTTCCCGAAAAGCATCCCGTAATTCAGCTTTATCAAGCCTTTCTGCAATGGATTTTTCGCGTTTAACAATTTCCGCCCAGAGTGCATCGTCGCTTTTTCCTGTACAGGGAATTTTTCCGTCTAAATAGCGCGTAACAAATGTAAGGGTACGGTTTACAAGATTGCCAAGGTTGCCGATAAGTTCGCCGTTTACTTTTTCCTTAAAGTCGTCCCACATAAACATGGCGTCTGATTTTTCGGGCCGGTTGTAGAAAATATAAAAACGCCAGACATCTGCAGGGATTCCTGTTTCCATTGCATCCGTACCAAAAACACCTACACCTCTTGATTTGGAAAATTTGGAATTTTCATAGTTTAGATATTCTGTACTGGACATGTGGTGTAACATTGTCCAGGTATCTCCGCTTCCTAAAAGGCTTGAAGGGAAAATCACAGTGTGAAACGGAATATTGTCTTTTCCAATAAATTGGAATAACTCAACATCATCCGGGCTTTTCCACCAGTAATCTGTCAATTTTTTCCAATCTCCGTCTTTTTCTTCACCTAATGCGCCGGTAATTGAAATATAACCGATAGGAGCGTCAAACCAAACATAGAAAACTTTTTTTTCATAACCGCTCTTTGGTACAGGGATTCCCCATTTTAGATCCCTTGTAATTGCTCTTTCATTTAAGCCGTCACGGATCCATGCTTCTGTCATCTTTACTGCATTGTTTGCCCAAAATCCTTTAACGGAGGCGGCTTTAATCCATTCTTCTAATTTTTCTTTAATGGCAGGAAGATTAATATAAAGATGATTTGTTTTTTGAAGAGACGGAGTACCGGCGCAGACAGAACACTTGGGTTCTTTTAAGTCAGTAGGATCGAGCAATTTGCCGCAGGATTCGCATTGATCGCCCCTTGCTTCATCCGAGCTGCAGGCAGGGCAAACACCGCGTATGAAGCGGTCTGCAAGAAACCTCTCGCATTTTGAACAATAAAACTGTTCAATTGTCTTTTCGCTGATAAACCCAGCTTTATCCAATTTAAGAAAAATATCCTGAGTAACTTCCGTATGTACGGGAGTCGAAGTTCTGCCAAATTTATCAAAGGCTATGTTAAACCAATTGTAAATATCTGCGTGAATTTTGTAGTAATTGCCGCAGAGTTCTTTAGGGTGTATGCCTTCTTCTGCGGCTTTGGTTTCAGTGGCAGTGCCGTATTCATCCGTACCGCAAATGTACAGGGTTTCGTACCCGTAGAGCCTGCAAAAACGTGCAAAAGCATCGGCGGAAAGAACCTGTATAAGATTGCCAAGGTGGGGAACATTATTCACATAAGGAAGCGCGGAAGTAATTAATCGTCTTTTCATAATTTAATATATTATCTTAAACTTTTATAAAATTCAATAGGTAGGTGTCTTAATGTGAAAACCTTAGGCTAAATTCGTTTGCCCAAGATTCTCCGGCTTGCAGGGAAATGCCAAAAGACGGCAATATTCTCGTTGCCTGATAGATGTTATTGTTTAACGCCGGAATTAAACAGCCGCCGAATAATTTGGCAGAAGTTAAAAGGATTTGCACTTCATTTTTTACATCAAGGATTTTTATGTTATCGGCGTCTATCTGCATACCTACTGCTATATCTTTTCCGGATTTTTCTGTTGTATAGAACCGGACATATTCATCTCCTATACCGGCAAAAGATAAATTAATTTCCGGTATAAATAAAAAACTTTGTGCATTTTTTCCCGTATTTTTTAAGGTATAAGAAACCGTTAATGTATCTTTTTTGAGTAAATAAACTTTTTTTATTTCTATATTGCCGAATGGAATAGAATCGCCGGCTGCAGGCAGGATAAAACAGGATTTCCCTTTTTTTTCCTGCGCTTCTGCCGTATATTGTTCATTAAAACAAAATCTGGATTTCTTAAGCGAAAAATTTGTATGACTGGCGATTTTTGCATCAGCGGAAGTAATTATATCTGCAAATGATATGCGCCTGCCGTCTGAAGTGGAACCGCAATCAAGATAATTCCAATCCTTTGGAAGATAATCAAATTCAAAAATTCCTGCGCCTTTTAATTGAATATAACAGTTAATTAATTGATCCTGATAAAGAAATTCTTTTATTCCGTCAAAATCAAAATCATATTGAATAAGGGAAGCTATAAATTTTTCTTTTTCCCTTGTGAGCCGTTCTGCCCGTATAAGAGAACTGTATGCCGCTTTGCGAAGCTCACCGCGAAGATGACCGGAGCCGGGGGAAAAGAAACAGGAATCCTGCGCTTTCCATAATTCTTCTTTTGCATTAAGTTTTCGTGATTTATCGCCTTTTAGTTGATTTATCAGCATATTGGTAAATATCATTTTTGAATATATGCAATTTGCTTCGTCGTGTTCTATTAAAAAACGGCGCGACGAATAACCGTTCTCCAAAGCGGAAGAATTTGGAAAACTTGCCTTTTTCAATTTTTTAAAGTTAACAGAAAAGCTTGTAGTATTTTTAAGAATTTTAGAAGGTAATACTGTTTCTACAATATTTTTTGAAAGTGATATTTCTTCAAAAAATCTGTTCCATACAGTCTCCGGCGCTTCTTCAGGAGCGGACGAAACAGTTTCAGGGAATACACAGACAATTTTACTTTCAGCAGAAATGCTTTTAGACTCATCAAATTTTTTCTTTAATTCAATAAAAACATGAGAAAAACTTTTAACTGTCAAATCTTCTTCTACAGATGTTGATACAGGAAAAATCGTTATAAGCCTGCCCTGATCCTCGGTGATACAGGGAGAAAAAAGCTCTGTTTCCGTCATACCCGCCTGTGTAAATTGTTTCTGCGAAAGGAAGGTGTAGTTCATATCACTTGCAGAAATTGCATTGGCAAGGTGCTGTTCCCATGCCATAAACGGCATCCAGCAACCTTGAGGTCTTTTGCCAAAATGCCTGCGAAGATATGTTGTTAAAAGTTCAATTTGCCCTATCCTATCCTGCAGCGGAATAATCGGAAACATGGGTTCATAAAAGCCGCCGCCTAAAATTTCCGCTTGTTTTCGCGCAACCATATCTTCAATTAACATAAAAAATTCGGGATGCGTTCTTTCTACCCAATACAACAATACGCCTGAATAATGCAATACTGCCTGAATATTCGAGTAACGGTACAAGGTAGAAACAAACGGCCGGATTTTATTATTATAAATATATTCAAATTCACCCTCAGGAGCTCCAGAAGGAACATGGGCATGAGAACCTAAAATCAATAAGATTTTATCTGCATCTTTCATTATAACTCAATCATTCTGAATAACAATAACGATGCTGTTGTAAAAATAAGAGACAACATCCCCATTGTAATTAAAACCAGCGGTTTGCCGCGTAAAAAGTGGGGAACAGCTTCAAGCGCTGCGCGCCGCCTTATTTCACAGATAATTAGATTAACAATAAATATCCCGAACACAAAACCAAATGAAAGAATGATAACTTCCAGTATATTATTTGCCATAGCCATGCACAAAAATACAGAAACTGCCGTTATTCCACCGGGAAAATTCACAAAACAACCGCCGCCTGTATCTTCTTTAATAACATAGCGGAAAATTAAAAATTCAAGTCCTTCATAAACCAGAAAACTTACCGGAAACAGAATTATATATATCAGGATTCCTATATTGAAAACAGAAAAAATTCCGGAGAAAAACAACCAAAGTAAAATACAAGATACAAAAATAATCCCTGATTTAATAAAAGTTGACACCTTAAAAGGATTTGTTGATTCAACTGCCCCTTTGATTCCAAGCGCGCACTGCAAAACAAGATTTAAGGTAAATCCAGAGTATATAAATAACAGCAAAAGCGGTACTCCATTCATTCTAATGCTCCCGGTTAATTTTTTTCTTTTACATATTGAAATAAGCTGATTATAAAACCCAATAGTAAAAGCGCTCCTGCAGAAGGAGCAAAGATACCGACTGGGAAAAATAAATTAGGCTTAAAACTAATAAATATAACCATTCCCTGATAAGATCCGGGAAGTGATAATGAACAATATGCCAATGGCTCCCTAACTATCGAAAAAATAACAAGCAGCCCGGATAAAACAGCGGCTTTTGCCACAAAATCATAAACATTTTCTATAACATTAACGCTGGGTTTTTCTGTTATTTCTTTTTCTTCAGCAAAAGAAGCGGCACAAAATAAAGGAACAAGCATGAGAATTAAAAACATTTCTAAAGCAGCAAGCGGACATATAAGCCAGAATAAAAACAGATAGATACTGCCCCAAAAAGAGGCAAGACTTGTGAATAAAATTCTTCTTCCTTTTAAAGGAAAATATTTACTGCCGATTACGGACAACAAATAATAAAAAGAAATCGAAGTAAGACCGTAAACCCAAAATAAGCTGCCGGCAACAATTAACGCCCATGAAAGACGGGCAGAAGCCATGATCAAAAGAGCGGCTCCCATTAAGCCGCCAAATGGCGAAAGTGAACCCCAAAAAGGATGCTGATTTGTTTTAGTCATCTTAAATTTCCTTCCATAACGACTGCATTGGCTGCAGTTTCTATCCTGTTTATATATATCTGTAAAATACTTTCCGGAAGATCCCCAAAAATCTGCACTGCATGAGCGCTTAAAGGAATAACTTCCATAACATCTCCGTCAACTGAAATAATTGCTCCAAGCGGAACCAAAACTCCATCCTGAAAAACAGTAAAAATAAACATTACATCATCTGAGTTATTCATTGAGTACCAATATCCCAAAAGGTTCGCCTTCCCTGACCTTACCGGAATATTTGCAATAATACGCCGCGAATCATTTCTGTTTATAAATACATTATTTACACTCCTTAACAGGTTATGCGTTATAATAGGCTGCGATAAAATCCACAGCGTAGAAATGATTAATAATAAACCGGCTATCCACCCAAGCAGTATTGCTTTATCTTTTAAATTAATTAATTTGCTCATAACAGATTCTCCCGGAAATTACTCCGGCTATTCCGGAAAATAAATAATCTATCTTCGATTAGCCGGACAATGGGAGTAAAACAATTCATTAAAGCTAAAGCTATAAAAACGCCTGAGTATTCCATACACTTATACCGGAAAAACCACGCAAGAATGGCGCAAATAACAACAGATACCAGCACCCCCGGTTTTCGTTTTGCGCTGCTTGAAGGTTCGGCAGCAAGAATAAAAGCCGCTGCGACAGTACCGCCGGAAAAAATTCCATATAGTATATCGCCATTCCAAAAAATCCCGGACAAATCTCCGGCAAGGCGAATGAAAAAACCATACACTGTAAGAAAAACCAAGGGTATCCAGCCGCGGTTAATTCCAACAGCAGTAATAACTACAGTTCCAATCAAAAGTGTAAAAAGCCCCCTGTCAGTGATAATTCCCGGATTTTTGTTAAACAAAAGATCTATATATCCGGAAGGAAGCTGAATACCCGAAATTGAAAAAACAGAATTGTTTAAAAATTCCGTAATTGAATTATCCATTGTTGTGATTTCTGTAGTTTGAACAATTTCTGATATTGCCGTTGAAGCATTTTCTATCGCATTTACAAAGACATCCGGCCATGAAAAACGAATAAAAAGCCATCCGCCAAGAGCCGGGTTTAACCAATTTGATCCAAGCCCGCCAAAACTATATTTAACAACAGTTATGGCAAATACAACGCCAATTATTGCAAAAATAGGGTGAATCTGATTCGGCAGCATGATAGTCAGAATCATTGCTGTTGCCGCTGCGCTGCCATCCTTTATTTTTGCAGTCCCATGAGTCCGCCACGTTAAAATAAATTCCGTTAATATTGCAGAGAAAAACGCCGTTAGTGCGATTATAAACGACTGTCCTCCATCGCTGAACGCTGACTGCAGTACACAGGAAAACGCACAACCGCAAACCAGCCACATTCTACTGGTACTCGAACAGGAGATATTTATCTGCGGCTTATGCGTAAAAATCTTTTTTCTTTCAGGCACCGGACACCTCCTGATCTTTTTCCAAAAATGTTTCCCTTAACGGAAGAGCTGAAGGGCAGACAATTTTACAGCATCCGCAGCCATGGCATCCTGTCGCTCCGACATTTTCTATTTCCAGCGACATAATCCGTTTATATATATCCTGCGGATCAAGCCCGATGGGGCATACCGCCCTGCATTCACCGCAGTTAATGCAATTCTGCGGAGCATGAATTGCAGCTTGAGATTTTGACATTGCGACTATTGCATAACAGGATTTACCGACAGGTTCGTCAAGATACATCACCTCCCTGCCCGAAAGGGGAGAACCTGTAATAATTTTTTCCGGTTTTACAGCAAAGCCTCCGCACTGCTCTATCACTTCTCCTATCCGTGTCCCGATGCGTACTTTCATTATTTGAGGATTTTTAACTGCGGATCCTCCTACCGCTACATAACGATCCAAAATGGGTTTTTTATGGACAACTGCATCATAGGCTGCGGCAAGAACAGAAGGACCCAAAATTAACAGCGAGCCAAGATCAACTCCTTCTTTTTTTTCATAAATCCTAAGCGCAACTTCAAGTTCCCTCGCATTTCTCTGCGGATACCGCGATCCTGTAAAAACAAGCGACGCAGGGCAGGAAAAATTATCCCCAACAGCCGAAAGAAGCATTTGCCCCAACTCTTTTATATGATGCGAAACTGCAAAAATTATCTGCGACACTTTAAAGCATGCTTTTGCAACAATCGCAGCGCCTTCCATAACGGCTTTTAACCTGTCATAGCAAAGCGCATAGTCTGCAACAAGCCAGGGGTCATCTAAAACACAGCAGACAACAAGCGTAAGTCTTTTTTTCTTTCTACTTACGGAAATCAATTCCGAAAGCGGCCTTTCGGGATTTTCCATTTCACAAATACCGCAGTCGGAAATTATTCTTTGTATATCATAGCCATTTAATCCAATCCATGGAAATATTTCATTTCTTTTTCCAAGTTTTTCAAAAGAACCTTCCATTCGGATAACAAACGCATTGTTTTCAATGCCTTCCTTGTCTTTCCATGAAACTTTGCGTGTTATACGCCCCGGAACAGTTGCATGAACATTAACAGCGCCCGTTCCCGAAGCTCTTCCAATAAGCATCCCTTCTTTGACCATTTCTCCGATTGATACGATTGGATAAACCCGGTTTATGCTGTTCCCAATCGGTATTACAGAAAGAGCAGGCAAAAACGCATTTACAACATTTGATTTTGCCGGCGCTGTTGCATCTTCATAGGAAAACCCGCCCTTTGGAAAAGAATATTTTTTCATACCTATGCATCCTTGCGAAGCCGATTATGGCTCTTATTATTGTACAACAGTGTTTTATTACGGTTAATACCCTTAAAACGAAGAATTCCCGGAAATCTTTCAAAACCTTTAAAATTATTTCTTTTAGTTTGATATCTGATATTTTTTATTATCAACCCCGGTAAAAGAAACAGGAGTAGTGCAAGAAACGGTAGTTTTTCATTAATTCCTCCATAACCGGAATCAGGCTGCGCCCATGCTTTGTTGTTTACATCATCAAAAAATTCCATTAAGCGTTTAAGGGGAAAAGGAGGATAGTCGCTAAAATTTATTAATGATCCTGCATTCTGATTCGCTTTCATGGAAGGAAGACCATCCGAGTCAAAGAAAAAGTCCGGAAAAATACCGGTTCCTGCACCCAATTGGCGTGTCGAAAACCCCGCCTGATACTCAAGATGATTAAAATAATCCTGCTCGCTTACATACGAATTAAATTGGGTTTCCGATACATAAGCGCCCGGCATAAATGGAATTAATAATAATGTTAACAACGCTGCGGCAGTAAGGGGCAGCATATAAAACGAAAAAATATATTCAGGAAGCATGGGTCTCATTATCAATACAGGAGTAAAACGTTTGTGTATACCGGAAGTTCCAGTATAGGCAAGTTCACGAAGCGAAAATATGTAAAATGAATAAGAATAAATAAAAAGAGCTGTTATAAAAGCAAAAAGTAAAAATAACATGTGTAGTTGTGAAAAAAAGCAAATAATCACAAAAGCCAAAATAAATACAGGGAGAAAAATAAAACAATGCTTATACGGCAGGATAATACTTTTTTGAATAGATTTTTTTTCGCTGTTTTTTAATTTAAGGGCAAATATTTCTTTAAACGGCTCTTTAAACAGAATAAACAGAGCAAGGAGCAATGCTGCACTGCCGATCCCTGCCGCACCAAAAAAAGCAAGCGAAGATAAAACCGGAAGCAGCGTAACAGCGTGTAATATGCCGCTATGCTTTTTTCTGTTTATTATGCAAATAATAAAAACACACAGGGAAGCGGCGCCGTACATAATAAAGAAAAGATATGACGATCTTCCAATTTCAAAATATTCAACAGAAAAAGGTATATTATCCAGAAGCAATGCAAATTGATCATCCAGCATCGAAGAATTCCACGTTCCGGAGTTGATTGGAAAATAAATAAAACGTTTTCCGTCTTCAATAAAAATATCTCTTAATTTTTGGGCATACCCATCGTCCCGCGGATCAAAATAAAATACCCGCGAAGAATATTCATCAAGCGGCACCATCTGAATTGAATCAAATGTATTCAACATTACCCATTGTGAAGATTCTGACAAAATATCCCCGCCAAAATCGTACCCTTCCAAACGGGAAAGAAGATATTTGTCATCGAATGACGAATCGGTTGTTAAAACTGCATAACCCATAAGCTGCCGTTGAATACCTCCGCCGCGGAATTCATTATAACCCATTAGTGAGCCAAGGAAAATGAGCCCTGCTCCTGCCGCAAGAGAAATCAAACCAACAAGAAGAATAGAGCGGAAGGCAGACATATAAGAACCTTAAAAAAGGTAGAAAACTACCGCAATTAAGATTCCCAATAAGGAGCCAACCATAACTTCCAACGGAGTATGTCCCTGTATTTCCTTTACCGAATTAAAATCCAATCCGGTAATTTTTGCGGATTGTTTTCCAAGGTTATTCAGAGCTTTGGCCTGCAGACCGGCAGCCCTTCTTACTCCAACAGCATCCCGAAGAACGATCATCGCCAGAATAAGGCTTATAACAAAAAAGTTGGAATCGACGCCTTCATAAAGGCCCGCGGATGTTGCAAGAGAACACACAACTGCAGAATGACTTGACGGCATTCCTCCGGTACGCCAGATTACTGTTTCAATAACATCCAGTTTTTTCCTGTGTTTGGTGGTTAATACAAGGAAGAGCATCTTAACAATTTGAGAAATAAACAGACTGGAAACAGTAGATAAAAATATCTGGTTCTGAAATAACGATTTTATGGCTTCTGCCGCTGACATTTTTCCATACTCTAATATTACAGGGATTTTGTCAAGATATATAGTTCACGATTCGTGATCACGATCACAGAGCACAATCACGGATTAAGTCAAATTTGTACTAATTTTTACCGTTTTGGACGGTAAAAATTAACTTGTTTAAAGAATTCGAACATATCCATAATGGCAATCTTGTCCTGTATAAGCCCTATATATTTGTTTTTAAGCAGCTTTTGAATAACCATACCGCCCTCAGCAGATGGAAGGCCAATCATATTAATCAGCTCTTTGGTACCAAAATCAAATACATACTGCTTTTTAACATTTAATTTTACACGTTTCTTTTCAAGCTGAATAAACAACATATCAAGCATTCTGCCCAGGGGATCCTCGATTTTTGTATTTGTAATCATTTTATAAATAATCCAGATACGTTTAGTAAGGAGACTTGTCAGGCGTGAGATAAGCAAGGGCTGGGTTTTAATTAAGTGTCCGAAGTTTGCATGGTTAACGGTCATTACATGGGCTTCCCCATAAGCGATGGCGCTTGCGCCGCGGGGCTTGGACTCGATGAACGACATTTCTCCAAATATATCGCCTTTGGAAAGAATGGCAAGCAGGATTTCATTGTTTTCGACAACTTTGGAAATTTTTACCATACCTCGCTGTATAAAAAAAATTTCATCGCCCGGTTCGCCTTCGGCGCAGATTATTGTGTTTTTAGGGTAAACGCGTGTAAGATCATTGGTTTTTATGTATTGTGTTTCTGTTGTTACATGGACGGATATTTCCTCAAGATACTGCTTTGCGGCATCTATATTTTTGTCATTAGGGCAGTATTCTATAAATTTATTAAAGGCGCACAGGGCTGTATCGAATTGTCTCTGCTCTTTGTAGTATTCGGCAATATGAAAAAGGTGGTTTATGCTGACTGTTGAACTTTTCTTGAATGTGAGTTCTGCAAGACTGTTGTCAAGGTAACGTATTAATCTGGAAAATTCCATGAGTATCTTATTTACCATTGGGACATTGTCCTGAATGAATTTACTAAAGTTATCATATTGTACGGGCATCAGCACCACATCGGTAAGAGCCTGTGCGGTTTCAATCTGACTGTGGCCTGACATAGTGGATATCATACCGAAAAAATCACCGGGGCCGAGTTCCCTTGTTTTATTTTTTATGGGGCTGACTAATTCTTTGGAAAGCGCAACTCTTCCCTCCATGATGATATAAAAATGATCAGGCACTTTTTTATCTTCTACGATTATATAAGACCCTTTTTTAAAACTTGCCAGTTTGAATGTTGCAGCAACAGGCGGCATGTTGAAAGCGTTATTCCCGCTTTCCAACGCGGTCATTACAGCTGCCGGATTGGCATTACTATCATTAAAATTAGATTCCATGCGCTTTCCTTTTGTTACATGAACAATTTTAAATAATTGTTAGGTAACAACACCCCGCCCCGCTTTAATTATAGTAGGGTTACAGAAAATTTTCAAGAATACAAATTAATTCTGTTATGGTATATTTATTCTATGGAACTGATAACAGGGGAAAATGATAATGGCCGCAGGCTGGACAGAATACTTCGTAAATGCCTGCCGGATCATTCTCTGGCATTGATACACAGACTCCTAAGGCAGAAAATGGTTTTTGTTGATGGAAAGGCGGCAAGGGCGCAGGATCGCATTTGTTCCGGAGCAAGGATTTCAATTCCATCCTTAAAAGGCGTTAAAAAATCTGCGCCTGCTTCCCTGCATCCTCATCCGGTTGTTATCTGGCAAGGCTGCGGTCTTTTGGCTGTAAATAAACCGCCGGGTCTTGCAGTACACGGTTACGGAAGTTTAGACGACATGGTACGAGCATATCTTGCGGATAAACTTCCGCCGTCGCTTTCGTTTAAGCCGGGCCCTCTGCACCGGCTGGATAAACCGTCAAGCGGGATTGTTGTTTTTTCTGCAAGCATAGATGGAGCCCGTCTTTTCAGCTCTCTTTTACAAGAACAAAAAGTGCGAAAGATTTACCTCGCCGTTGTTGAGGGCGCTGTAAGCAATGATGAAATCTGGCAGGACAACCTTATCCGCGACAAGGAAATTAAAAAAACTTTTATTACGCAGCAGGAAGAAGACGGAAAGGCGGCTGTTACAAAGGTTACTCCATTAGCTGTCGAAGGCAATTACAGTTTAATCCGGGCGGAAATTTCCACAGGAAGGACGCACCAAATACGCGCACAAGCTGCCGCTCACGGACACCCCCTTGCAGGAGATAAAAAATACGGAGGAAGCGGCGGCGGAAACTTTTTTCTGCATGCATGGAAACTGGAATTTCTGGAATATTCAATTGAAGCGCCGTTGCCTAAGAGTGACAGGCGTTCGTACCATGAAAAGGTAATTCACTTTTTTGATAAGGTATCTTAATCTATATTTTTTTCCATCCGGTAATCATTAAGAAAAAACTTGTCCCCAAACGGCTTGTCAACTGTCTCTACAATTTTAAACCCACGGTGCAAATACACTTCAACTGCCTGTTTGTTGAAACGGTTCACATTCAGGGATAATTTTGCTTTGTTGTTTTCCCGTGCAGCTTTTTCAAAATAAGAAAATACTTTTGACGACAACCCCAGTCCGCGAAATGATTTTTTTAAATACACTTTGCTTATAACCAAATGATCTTCTTCCAGCGAATAGGCAAAATAGCCAATGGGCGCGCCAGCATCTTCAATAAAAAAATACCGGACGCCATTATCTATTTCGCAGGTAATAACAGCTTCCCCCTGATAATGCACAAGCATATAATCAACCTGTTCTTTACCGATGATGGGAATAAAAACTTCCGGCCAGATTTCATGTATCAGCTTAACCAAACATTCAATTTCACTTTTGGATTTAATTTCTCTAAATTTCATACTTTATTCAAATTAAACCGACAGATATGTTAAACTTGGGATTACCGCCATTAATATTTAACAGTAATTCTTCTTTGCTGTAAGGAACATATTGAAACTGAAATGAATACCGGCGATCATTACAGTATTTATCAAAAGCAATTTTAAAATTGTCTCTGTGAAAGGTGTTACATAAATGCCTCAACGAATAATAAAAAATGTAACATTGGAAAATATTATCGGATATATCAAGCCAGGCTGCCGTTCTTTTTATTTCAGCAGTAATATCAGGAATTTTATTTTTTATTTCAGAATCACTGACGAACACCAGAAAATATACCGGGCTTTTCACAGTTTTTTTGTCAGACTTATCTACAAAAAAGGAAACAAAATCGGTTTTATTTGATTCACAGGCTTTTTTTTCCGCTTGTTTACTCTGAAGTTCGCTGCAATAATTTTGCATAAGACTTTTATAATAGCGGCAGATAAACAGACGTATAGATACTCGATACGGTGTATTTGCACGGATTGCTTTTATATGAGCAATTTTTTTATCGTCAATTAATGGAAATAAGTCAGAGCAGAAATCGCTGTTAACTTCAGATGGTATATTATTTTTATCCAATAGATATAAATTTTTATATATAGGGCAGATATTCATTATATTTCCAAAGCATTTAATTCAGCGAGCGCATCATCGACACTGTTTGCTTCGTCAAATATAGCCTGCGAAATATCGTTAATTTTTACTGCATTTATAAATGAATCATTTTCAGAAGTCATTGGAATAACTTTGCCATCATCTGCATTGATATAATAAGCAGAAACTTCTCCTTTTTTGAAGAATTTTTCAAAATCAGTCTTTTGAGATAACTCATTTTTATCAAGGATTCCATCAATAACTTCATTGTTATTAACTTGCAATTTGTCAAGCAGCATATGTAAGCATCCTTTATTCATCATTGTACTCATTACATTCAATACATAAGGGCTGTGTGTAGTAATAAAAAAACGCTTTTGTTTATAATCTTGATCCTTTACTTTTCTAAACATTTTAACAATAAATTCTATAGCATTTTTTTGGTCTTGTGGAAACAAATGAGCTTCCGGCTCCTCTATAAACACAGATATATTTTCAGCATAAGTAAAACCGATATCTTCCAGATGACCAACTAACAGAGCAAGATATAATAATTCCTGCTGACCGCTTGATAAAGATAATGGCTGAATTTCACATTTATTTGTCAGAGTAATTCTTAGATCACGTTCTTTGTCATATATCATGTTTTCAATAAGAAGAATGTCATTAATAGATTTATTGGATAGTTCTTTGAATCGTAGTATAAATGGTTTAAGATTTTTAATAAAGTTGACTAAAAATGGATCAGGGAAATCAGTGTTATTGGTAATCGCAGCGATTGCCCTTGAGGCAGGGATAAATATTGTACCGATAGGAAATGAATTATCAAAATCATTGGAAATTGATCTGTATATCTGATTGCGTACTATTTGTGACATGTTAATAGTATCTTCTGTTCTGAAATACTCCTGCCATTTTTCAAGGTGAATGTCAAGATAATTACTTGACCATTTCAAACTATATCCATCTATATCCCATATTGCCCGTAAATCAAAAACATTTCCATTAAATGAATATGTGTAATCAATCTCAGTTGAACTCAAAATTGAATTATCAACGGGAAATAATTTAGTAAATTCATTAACGATGTTATCGTAAAAAATACTGCTATTCAAATTTTCTTTGGTAATATTCTGATTAAAAATCAATGTATGTAAAATACTTTCCAAAAAGTAAAGCAGCTTAACACAAACACTTTTCCCCGACCCCATGCCGCCGGTTAAAATATTGAAATCCTTAACATCCCAATCGAATTCTTGTATTGTGAGAAAATTTCTTATTAATAACCTTTCGGATATCTTCATATATTTTCTCTACATTTTCGGCAAATTTAAGACTTTGCTGAACCCTGCTTTTACCGCAACTAACTAAGGAAGATTTCAGAACAATTATGCTATTCCCCGGTGTCTTCCGGTTCTAAATCAAAATTAAAATCGGTGTAATCAAAGCCTAAATTAAAAAGATCTTCCAAAAGCAAATCGTCATAGAGTGAAGACGGAGCTAGCGGGTTTAATTCATCTTCTACCCAGCTTGAGCCGGCTCCTTCAGTTAGAAGCCTTCTGCCTTCTTCTTCAACGCCTGTCCTTGACGGAGGCCGGCTGAGGAGGGCCAAACCGAGGCTTACAATGAGAAATAATGCGCCCAGCACCGTTGTTATGCGGGAAAGAACATTGCCCGATCTTGAACCGAAAGCCGAACCTGAGCCTCCTGCAAAAATACCGCCAAGACCCTCGCCTTCTTCATTTTGAACCAAAACCAATGATATAAGTAATACCGCAATAATAACGAATAATACCAGTAAAATGACACTTAAAATTCCCATCTTTACAAGCTCCAATTGAAAAATATATTTTAGTTTATCGAAAATAAGAAATATATGCAATAGAGAGTTTCGGATCCGGGAATGAAAATACAGATTTTAAGATTTAACCAAGATTGATTTCTGATAATTTTTACTATATTATGGGTATATGACGTTTAAAAAACGAATTGTCTGGCATTTTATAATTTTTGCCTTTTTTGTTTCCAGCGCCTTTTCACAGGGCATGGGAGCGGTTTTTGATGAACATTACGAGAACCTGCCCCGCCGGGCTGAACTTTCGACCCGTTCTTATGAAGCGCTGCCTTCCTCATTTTCACTAAAGCACTACGCGCCGTTACCCGGGGATCAGACCGATCTTGGTACTTGTGTAGCCTGGGCAGCGTCTTATGCAGCAAGGACAATCTCCGAATCAATTGCCTTAAACAGGTTAAATCAAACTGAAACAACCCGGAATGCGTTTTCTGTTGCCTATATATACCGAAATATCAGGCCAGACGACCCTCGCGGTTATTACGGCGCGCCAATTTATGCCGCTCTGGATTATATGGTGGAAACCGGAACTGTAAAAATGCTGGAGGTTGAGCGTACAATATCTTTTCCCCACGTTGATCTTGCTTATTACAGAACTGCGCAAAATTACCCGATTGCCGGTTATGAAACTTTATTTTCGCAGGCTGACAGGCAAAAACCTGTATTAATAACAAGAATGGTAAAGAGAAGCCTTTCCGAGGGAAAACCCGTTATTATAGGTATGAATACCCCCGATTCATTTATAGATGCAAAAGACGCCTGGCGGCCGGGAGAAGACCCAAGGTATTTTTACGGCGGCCATGCAATGTGCGTTGTCGGATATGATGACAACAGACACGGCGGCGCCTTTGAAGTTCTTAACAGTTGGGGCAGAAAATGGGGAAACGGCGGTTATATTTGGATTCCTTACAATACCTTTGCGGCTTTTGTAATGGAAGGATACGAGATAATAGAACATATAGAATATTGACCGATTACTCAATTGTCAGAGTGTACGGCTGATCCGGTTCATCATCAAGGCACCATATTTTCAGGTAATATGTACCTGCACTAAGATTTAATGAAAGCCGCGAACTTAGCAAGGTTCCGCCGTCATCATCTTCTGCAATCAGATTTAAATTGCTGTTAAATAATTCTATGTATGTATCCAGTCTGTTGTTATTCACTCCCCTTGTATTGATCGTATAACGCCCTGCCGTTGTTACATTAAATCTAATCCAGTCTACATCGTTTGCAGTATGGAAGGTATGTTCCTGAGAAGTTCCAATTTCAAACGGAGTTGCAAGTGAAGGTTCATCGTTAGGTTCATATTCATCGGGCTCCATCAATCGCGATTCGGCGAAATATGCACGAAAACCAAAGGTTCCTCTTTCTCCGTCCCGGTAACCGCGGACTACGGCAATATAACGACTTGAGGAATTAACATTATATCTGATACGGGCATTGTAATTTGTTCCGCCGTCATCATCTTCTTCAAGCAGTTCTCTTGTATCAGCATCGAATAATTCCAGATAGGTATCAAGTCTTCCGGTTGTTTCCATTATGAGCAATCCATCCATGTCGGGAATTAAAAGAAAATGATCTGCATCGCCTTCTTCCATAGACCGGTTTAAAACTGCTGCATTCTGCTCGCCAAGTCCAATTTCATAGGCAACGGGATTATTCCAACTGCCGGCTCCTTCCCTTACTGTAAGAAAAGCGCGAAAGGCATAAGGGCCGTTAGTGGACGATGAATACCCCTGGACGATTATTAAATAACGGGTTCCTTCAAGAACATTGTAGGTAATTCTTGCATTGGTTCCCTGTCCGCCGTCATCGTTATAGGCAAGTTCTTCTTCGGTATCGTAATTATAAAGGAACATGTATGTATCAATACTTCCGGTAGTTTCCGCTGTCAGCCGTCCATCCCTGTCCGGAACCAGAAGAAAAAAATCTTCATCACCCTCCGTAAGCGAGCGGTTCATCAGCATGGCATTTGCGCTTGCGGTTCCAAGCGTATAGTTAACAGGATTTTCCCAACTGTCGGGTTCGTGTATATCTATTGTACCGGAGGAAGAACTGCCGCCCGTTCCCGATGATATCATATCGCTTATATACTCGTTACGCTGGAAATTTGAAATATAACTTCCTTCGATTGCATGGTCGGATAAACGGGTAAGGCGGGAATAAACCCTTATAACATCGGCAATCTGAATAATTTCCCCTGAGATTGTCCAATCGGCATCAACAGCACCGCCTGCGACAATTGTATAATTTCTGCCGGACATATTTGTCAGTTCTAAAATTAATTGATTTATCCAGTAATTGCTGAATGTTGGTATATTATCAGCAAAGGTATACTGACCTATTACAACTTTTGCCGCTCCCGCTTCAATAAGCTTTGCATGTATATCTTTTGCCAGATTGCCAACAGCTTCATCCATTTGCGGAACAGGGGTTTCTATGCTCTGTGAGTAAGCTATTCCAATAACAATAAATATTATTGAAACTAATGTTAGTATTTTTTTCACGACTCCCCCTGATTGCAGGAACCTTTAAAATCCGCGCCGGATTTTAAAGGTTGTCTAGTTTTCCTTTGGTACATCCACCAAGGTTGATAAATCATTACTGCCCTTAAATCTTAGCACATTTACCATGAAAATATTTAGCTTATTTACAATGTTCGGGGGCAGTTGGTTCCCGTCAACTTCCACCGAAAGAACCGGGTAATTGCGCTCCCGCGCCCAGGGAGTAAACAAGCCTTCAATTACGCGGCCGATTAAACAGGCAAAGGGAGCGATGTTCACGATGCCGGAATACCCTGCATCCATTGCAGCGGCCGCCGAGCCGGATGAAACTGCAATTTCAGAATTAAGCTCCAGATTTAAGAAATGTTCCACAGTGTACTTCATGATTTTATCCATATCATGAGGAGTCTCAGGAATCAGACCTGTCGGCTTTAAGATTGCAAGCGCTTTTTTTTCGATATGATGCTTCCACCATTTTTCGAGCCGGAGTTTGTTTAAATCTTTCCACGGGCGGGAAAAAATCCGAGAGCCGCGTTTTCTAAGCCTGAGCAATTTTTTGAGGGCATATTCGCGGACAAAATCAAGGTAGTGAATCCATTCGCTTATGCCTGCAACTTTTACAACAATACCGCGTTCGCTCATAAGGTCAATAAGTTCGCCTACGGCAAAATCATCGCGGCGCACATAAATTTCCCCAACTACAAGCACGCGCGGGCAGTCCGCAACTTTTCGTTTTAAAGGAATTCTTTTTACATGCGCTGCTACATGATTTAACGCAAACCAGATATCCTGCGGATCATATTCAACTACCCGCATTAACTTGCGCCATGAATCTTCAAATACCTCCTGAGCTTTTACAGGATCAACTGCCGTTGTTTTAAGCGAACACTGGATGTCTTTAAGGTAATCCGAAAGCACAAGGCCGATCCACATATTTTTTGCAAAGCTCGGTCCAAGCTCCGTATAGGAATTGTCCGCAGAAAGGATGAAGACAACAACATTTTCCAGCCGAAGGTCGCGGAAAAGATTTTCGTAGTAAACATAGTACTGCCCCGTACGGCACGGCCCCGTTGTAATCGGCACAAACAAAAGGTAGAGTTCGTCCTTTCGGTAGTTTTCGCTCCAGAAAAATTCAAGCGCGCTCCCAAGAACAAGATGGCTTGGAACACATTCCTTGCCCGAAGCATGAGCGCGTGCGATTTGAATTGTCTTGTTAGTTGCAACAGGCAGAGCTTCGGCGTTAATTCCAAGAGCGCGGACAGCGGCGCCCATATACTCTGTTGAAATTGCGCCCATGTTGGAAAGCAGCACCTTCACCCTTTCGTTGCCGATGATTGGAATTTTTTCGCCTGTTTTTACATTGTCTATGCGTAAATCAAAATCATCAGAGTCTGCTTTTTTCTCGCTTACAAAGCGGTAGCCGTTGTCGTAACGGCCGGCTTCGAGTTCATTTTTCTTTGCACGGTAACCGTCGATGATGTCAAGGAACGCTTCAACACGGGTGTCGATTCCCGCATCCGCCGAGTGTGAGTCGAGTTCCAAAACAAGGAAGGGTTTTTGCCCCATTATCCATTTGATGTAGTGCAGAATGAACGAATCCGGCGCACATGAAAAGTTTGTAATAAACGTAAGGTAGATATTGTCTTCTTTCTTTAAAAGACTTGCAGCCTTCATATCCTGCTGGCCGTAAAACCAATACATGTTGGGGAAAATATTTTCATCATGGAATGGAAGGATATCGAAGGGAATGATCGAATAACCGCGCGTTGTAAACTTGCGGGGAATTCCCATATTCGCTTCCGGCGTGAATGCATTGTACGGCCTTCCGAGCAAGGCAATGACGGGACGGTCTGCCTTACGCGCATCCTCAAGCGCCTGCACTCCCATTTTTCCCACTGCCTTAAAATATTCCTGCTGCTTTGCCCAAGCTGTGTCGAAGGCGGCTTTTGTTTCAGCTTCGCCGATGCCAAGCTGCTTTGTCATCTCACAGAACAACTCAAGCGCCTTACCCTCGCCAAACTTAAAACTGACAACAAGCGGAAGCCAGCGTTTTTTGTCGATATCTGGAAAAGCTTTTTCTATGTAGTATGGAAGAGCCTGAGTAATCGGGCAGAAGTTTGCATGAACATCATCCTCGTAGGACGGCATATCGCGGAAATGCGGAAGGAAGACATAGTCTGCCCCCTTATCGATGCAATCCTGTATCGCGCCGTGTGCAATTTCCGCAGGGAAACAATACTGAGCCTCCACCCGCGCGATACCTGCCTGCGCAACATCCGTAGAAAGAAAAGTTTTAATCCCAAGCTCGTAAAAGAACCAACTATACAACGGATAAAGCGTATGAACAGAAATCGCACGCGGTATTCCTACTATATATTCCCTTTGCGCCTTTGTGCCTTTGTGTGAGAAATCATCCGTACCTTCCGCCTTTGTGCCTCTGTGTGAGAAATTATCCGTATTATCCGTATCTTCAGGAGCAGCGAATTCCTCAAACAACATTTTCTGCCGTTTTTCAACATAATCAAAAACAGGAATATCCTTAATCTGCTTTCGCATATTTGTGTATTTGTTACACCGCCCGCCGAACATATACCTGCTGTTGTTGATGTTCAACACCTGAATCGGGCAGAGATTTTCACAAGCATTGCATGTAAATACACGCTCGTAGCCGATTTCGCGTGTTAGAAGATCATCAATTACAATTTTCGTTTTTGCAAGAAGCCCTTCGCTTTGCTTTCGCTTTGCGAGTAACGCAACGCCGAAACAGCCCATAAGTTCAGGCGAAGGAGGAACAAGAATTTCCTTGTTAAGCATCATTGCAAAACTAAGAGGAACAGCAGGGTTTTTTGCAACCCCGCCCTGAAGGAAAATTTTTCCGCCGATGGTGCGGTTGCCCACAACACGGTTAAGATAATTAGAAACGATTGAACAGACGATCCCCGCTGTAATATTTTCCCTTCCCGCTCCCTGCTGAACCGCCTTGCGGATGTCGCTGTTTATGAAAGCGGAGCAGTGTTCGCCGAATTTGCACGGCGCATCTGCTTCAAGCGCAATCGGTCCGATGTCCTTCGCGCTGTGGATCGAAAGATCGCCGGAAGCGGATTCCTCAAGGAAGGAGCCGGTGCCCGCAGAGCATGCTTCGTTCATCGCATAATCTATCGGCACTCCGTTTTTCAGCAGCACATACTTTGCATCCTGCCCGCCGATTTCAAAAATTGTTTCAACTTCTTTGTCGAAGTAAGTGGTTCCAACAGAGTGCGCGATAATTTCATTGTACACGCCGGGAGTTTCTAAAAACACGCCGAGTATTTCGCGGCTTGAACCTGTTGTAGCAACAAGGCGGATGTCGATATTTTTTGCGCCGGTATCTACAATAACTTTTTCCTGAATTATTTTTAGACATCCCTTTAATGCCTTAACAGGATCCCCGTGGGTGCGCCCGTAATGGCTTGCAACAATTTCGTCAGTTTCGATATCCACAAGACAGGCCTTTGTCGTGGTGGAACCTCCGTCAACGCCAAGTATATAAACGCCGCCGGCGCGCACTTTGCCTTCGCTTTTATTAAAAGTTTTTACTTTATCTTTCCAATCGCGTAACGCGCCAAGCGCGCCAAAACGCACATCGTTCGCCCGCAGAAGTTTTTCCGCAGAAGGCAGGCTGCTTCCTGACTTGGGAGCAAGCGCCGCCGCACCAAGCGCTTCAAAAACCGGCGCAGTTTCCGGGATGATAAATTCAATTCCCGGAGCCTTCTCCCGAATAAACCGGATAATGTGCCGGTTCAACGTGATGCCGCCTGTCAGCACTACCCTGCCCGACGTAACCTTTGCGCGCTTCAAAAAGTCGATAACCTTAACAGCCATAACATCGGAAAGCGAAAGAACGATATCGTCCTTAGTCGCCTCCCTCTTGTTCAGCCTGTGGGTACAGTCGCTTTTCATGAACACAGAACAGCGCGTTGAAAGCGCATAAACTTTAGCGGTGTCAGGCACCTTTTCGATGTCGTCGAGGGTCATATCCATTCGTGCAAGCTGCTGCTTCAGAAATTCTCCAGTACCGCTTGCGCACTTGTTACCCGAAAAATTGTTGATGATCTTGCCGCCGCCGTCCAGCGAATAGACGATAAGATCTTCGCCGCCCATGCTCACAACCGCATCGGCCTTGATACCGAGCGTTTGCAAAGCCGCCTCGACGCAAAGCGGCTCAAGAGTGCCGGAAACATCGAACATAAACCGGCCTTCGTTGCCGGTTACAAGCGCGGGAATCCCCTCGGGAATTTTCCCCTCTGCAAGCAGATTGTGTACAGCCGCGCTGAAATCCCCCTCATGGGGCGTGGAGGCTGTCCACACCGTTTTTCCATTTTCCAATAGAACCAATTTAAGGCTTGTTGAGCCAATGTTAATGCCTAGTGACTGCATTTCTGCATATTATCAGGGTTGGCGGGGAGGTTCAAGGTGGGGGGTTGCAAAGTCATTTGCAAATTTGAATAAATCAGCATATGATACCTATATCAAGGCTATTCTATAGAGTACAGACCGTCTTGTCTTTGTTAGTATATGTGAGGAAAGGTTTTTGGCTCCGGTGGCGACAACAACTTTGGTAAAACGGGGGAAAAATGGCTAATATGGCAAAGATTATTGTTCAAGAAACTGAAATAACAATTATCCAGATGCATGACGAAGATTATATTTGTCTTACTGATATGCTAAAAGCAAAAGACGGGGATTTTTTTATTAGCGACTGGCTAAGAAATCGTAACACACTTGAATATATTGGTATTTGGGAACAGATAAATAACCCCAATTTTAATTATGGCGAATTCGCCATAATTAGAAATAAATCAGGTTTGAACAGTTTTAAAATCAGTGTGAATGAATTTGTCCAAAAAACCAATGCTGTAAGTCTTCATGCAAAAGCCGGCAGATACGGTGGAACTTATGCCCACAAAGACATTGCTTTTCAATTTGCAATGTGGATAAGCCCTGAATTCCAAATATATATCATCAAGGAATTCCAGCGTTTAAAAGATGCCGAGCAAAAACTATTGGGCTGGTCTGCCAAGCGGGAACTGGCAAAAATAAATTACCATATCCACACAGATGCGGTCAAGCAAAACCTTGTTCCCAAAGAGCTTACGCCGAAACAAGCGGCAATAATATACGCTGATGAAGCGGATGTTTTAAATGTCGCTCTTTTTGGGATGACTGCCAAAGAATGGCGAAGCAAGAACCTCAAGCAAAAAGGCAATATCCGCGACTACGCCTCAATTAATGAATTGATCTGCCTTTCCAATATGGAAAACATCAACGCTGTTTTAATTAACGACGGAATACCCCAGCATGAACGGTTGCTGCGTTTGAATAAAATCGCCATTCAACAGATGACCATTCTGGTCGATGTTCAGGGAAGGAAACTATTGAAATGACCAAAGCAGAAATTTTTTATATTCGATGAAAACAGGCGGATAAAAGGCGTTAGGCTACATACCGCGAAGGTGGTTGTCCAACCTCGTCTTTTCTGCATTATTGATAATGTCCTTGTCTTGAAGAATACTGGTAAGCTCGGTGAGAAAATCTTTAAGGTGTCCGAAATGGTTGGTTTCGATAAGTTCAATTTTTTCCTCCAGCCTGTCAAAGCGTTTTTCAAGTGTGCTGTCCAAAATCATCTGCTTGAAGCCGTATTTGAGAAAGTTAAAACCGTGTTTAGTAAACCCAATGATAAAAATAACCGCTGCCGTAGCAAATAGGATTGTTGCCGCTATAGGGGGAAAACTGGCTATAAATCTGTCTAAAATATCCCAACCTGTCATTTTTACTTCCCGCTTAAATCTATGCATAAGGCGGCAGTTTCGTCAAGGATTATTTTCCAGCGGTGTTTATGAAAAAGAGGGCTTTTTTCGCTTATGATCTGCAAAGGATTTTATCACTGCCTTTATCGGGGTGTAGGTTTCATCGGGGAGGGCTGCCAAATCGTCCAGTAGGTCTTTGAATTGCAGGTATTTGGAAATATCCACAGTTTGGCGGTATTCTTTGCCGGTTACAAGGTATTCAACGGAAAGACCAAGGGCGGAGGCCATTTTTACTGCGGTGTCGGCGGGCGGCATAGATTGTTGTGTCCGTAAATAGGCATCCAGAGCCCTCTTTTTAATCCCCGCCTTTGCTGCAAATTCCTTCTGAGTGAGACCTAGGTATTCAATTTCAGAGCGTAACCGCCGGGAAAAATCGGACATAATAAAAAAAAAATAACATAATTATGTCATTACTAGCTTGCAAATACTTTTATTTGGGTATATATTAACAAATAGGCATAATCATGTCTTTTACAATATTTTTATTGGAGGGAGTTTGTTATGAAAAGAGAAAAAAATAAGTTGGGTTGGATATTTGTTTTATTAACAGTATTCTTTTTATTGTCATGTGATTTAGTAAATGAAAACACCGGAGGTATAGATTTTGACCCTCACAGTACTGATTATTCAATTCTTGTACGGAATAATACTAATCAAAGACTGATTGCTTTTAAAGGCGATTTAAGAGCTGATACCTTGATAGGAGGTATTCCGGCACGTGCCCAGAATCATGGTCTTCCATATAATCCTGCATTGTTTGACAAGACCGAAGATTTCCCAATGATTCTGATAACCGAAGAACAATACAATGCGAACAAAGCAAACCTTTCTTCGTTAAGAAACACGCCTTTTACCCGCGTATATGTGTTTTACAACAGGAACGGAGATAACACGGCGGTATACGAAATAGCCGCGGGTCTTGGAGGAAATAACAGGCTGAGAATAATTAATAATTCAAATTCGATAAATGTTGAATTACGACTTGGCGGGATTGCCGGAGAAACTATTGGATATGCTCCTGCCGGAATTCTTGAAACAACTATCAGGATGCAGGACGGAGACTATGAAATTTTCCCTGTTTTCAAACGGTATAATTCGGCTCGTGATGTGGTAGGGACAGTATTCCCAAAAATGGTTGTTGATGGTGCTTCATGGCGTCGATCTTATAATTTTGAGAATAATAATGAAGTTGTTATGGATTTAAAAGAACTTCTTGGATCGCTTAGTTTTTCGTCAGGAGCAGCATGGGTTGTTATTACTAATCAAACAACAAGCGGCGGCATAAGATTTTTTGAAGGATCAAATCCCCGAAAAACACCGTCAGGCATGGAAATAATTAATAATGGACATGATATTACTTTTCAAATTGATATGGACAGCGTTGGAAACAACACATATAGCCCCGATAAAAGATTTCATAATTGGCACTTTGGACCTTTAGGATATACAACATATCTAGAGCCTACTGAGGGAGTCCTTATTGAGTGTGATAAAATGTACACAATAACCGTTACTGGAGATTATACAAAAGCTCCGCTAATGGTTTCGATTAGCGAAGGAATACCTATTTCCGCAGAGGACCTAGGCGTTCAATGGTAAATTATCAGGCGGTGTAAAAGCCGCCTGTTTGTTTTAATAAAAAGGCATCCACTATGAAAAAAATTTCTTCAATCGCATTGGCGGTATTTATCCCACTGATTACAAGTCTTGTTATATCATGTCCCCAACCACCTGTCTTTATACCTGATGATATAAAAACATTTGTTCGTTTTGATAATTCTCAGGGAACTTGTACCGCAGTAATTTTTAATGATTACCGCAGACAGGATTATGATAAAATTGCGGAAGTCCCTGCGGGGCAAGTTTCTGCAGCAATAGAGTGGACGCCCGGTAGCTCTGTGCCTTTTTATTTTTCATATATTGTAAGGTTAAATGACATTAGCGGATTTTCTTTTAATTATGTACCGGAGATTGGAAGGGATCAAACTGCTGTACGAATAGACGCAGATACAACAACCACTATTACCATACCCGGATTAGACGAAACACTTTCATCGCCGGATCAATTGCTTTCCAACAGCAGTTTTATTTTAATTCAGAATAATTCATCTTATCCATTTGAATTGCACAGGGGAAATTCACCTGTAATACCAGACCTTTTATCTTCACCACGTATAAATTCGGGAGAAAGAGCGCAGTATGAAATTAATCCGGAAACATCTTCCAATTACAAACTATTGGTGGGAGGCCGTTTTATACCATTTACATCTACTCTTGATTTCAAAGCAGGTTTTATATACAGCTTTGTTTTTGACGGAGACGGAAGTGTTTCTCTTATTACAGAAACACAAACCATACTGGATAATGTTGCCGGACATTCTAAGAATATCACTGCGCCCGGAACTCCTGATTCTCCAACCGTCAGGGCATTAGATGGACACGTTATACTGCAATGGAATGTTGTTGAAGGTGCAGAAAATTACGAGATTTATCGTAGTACGACGCAAACACCGCCGCTATCTCCTATAAGAACAGTTCCCGGAACATCTATAATTTTGGATAATCTTCTGAACGGAACTACATATTATATTTGGATCAAAGCAATTAATGAGGCGGGTTCAAGCGATTTAAGCCCTCGTACCCAAGTCACCCCCTGGTCAAGCAATGAAGTTCCTGCCGTTCCGCAAAGACCTGTAATAATTGATGGTGTAAACCGGCTTACTGTAAGCTGGAACGAATGCGGCGGCGCCGAATTTTATGAAGTTTTTATCGATACAAGAAATGTAATACCATCTGCACCTGCTATAACAACTGATAAAACCAATGCGGTTATTATGGAATTAGAAAACGGAATTGATTATTTTGTATGGGTAAGGGCAGTAAACGGTGCGGGAAATAGCAGGCCAAGCCTTTCCGAGATAGGCATTCCAAGACACCCCACTGCCGCACCTGCCTCTCCCGCTCAGCCTGTCTTGGCTGCCGGAAGCCGTGAATTGAATGTCTCCTGGCAGGCAGTGGAACTGGCGTCTTCATACGAAGTGTGGGTGGGAACAACGGACAATACCGAGAACGCCGTACGACACGTCGGAGACATTACAGGCACAGATACCGTTATTACCGGATTGGAAAATGGGACAACATATTTTGTGTGGATAAAATCAAAAAATATCATAGGAACAAGCGGCTTTAGCCCTGAGGCTAGTGCAGCGCCTTCTGCTTTTGCTGCATTACCCGTAACGCCTGCAGCGCCGTCTGTGACTGCAGGATCAAGGCAATTGTCAATAAACTGGCCTGAATCAGAAGGCGCGTTAGCATACGAAGTTTGGAGCAGCACAACAAATAACCCTGCAAGCGCAGAAAAACATGGAGCGGATGTTTCCGGCGGCACTTCCGTAACGCTTACCACCGGTCTGGAAAATGATACAACTTATTTCTTTTGGATAAGGGCAAAGAATAATATAGGTATAAGCGGCTTTAGCCCGTATACAAGCGGAACACCGTCGGAATTTGTCGTACCGCCTGTTACTCCGCAAACTGCGCCTGCGGTTACTGCAGGAATTGAGCAACTAACAGTAAGTTGGCAGGCGGTTGAAGGAGCCGTTGTTTATGAAATCTGGGTTGGAACTACAGTTGATTTGCAAGCAGCAATAAAACATGGCAATGACGTTTCCGGCTTATCAACAGTTATAACAGATTTAAATAATGGCACTACTTACTATGTTTGGATAAGAGCAAAAAATGATATAGGCGAAAGCGATTTTAGCCCTGCGGAGAATGGAACACCTCAGGTTTTTGCAATTCCGCCTCAGGCTCCCTCGGCTCCCTCCATTACGATTGGCAATGGGCAATTGAGTATTACATGGGATGCTGTAAATGGCGCAGCAACTTATGAAGTGTGGATTTCTACAGCGAACAATTTCGCTAATGTTACGCAACATGGCACAGATATTACCGCATCGCTTTCTACAACGATAGGCGGTTTAAACAACGGCACTACTTACTATGTTTGGTTGAAAGCAAAAAATGAGTTTGGTACAAGTGATTTTAGTTCTGTTGCAACGGGCAAGCCTATATCAAATATTACAACTCCATCTTTAACTGCGGGTAATGGACAAATAATCGTAAATTGGACTGCCATAGACGGCGCGGATCAATATGAAATATTCTACGGAACCGGTATAAATCCACCGCAAAATGCCGCTCAGACAATTAATGCTCCGGCGACATCTGCAACAATCACAGGTCTTGTTAACGGTACTACATACAATGTTTGGATAAGAGGCAGAAACTCAACGGGAACAGGGATAATGGGAAACTCTGTAAGCGCAGTACCCATTGGCAATATGGGAGCTGTTACAATTAATGCAGGAAATGAACAGCTTTTATTAAACTGGGTTTCTGTAGCCGGTGCAGATGAATATGAAGTGTTTTATAGTACGGTTAATTCCATTCCCGCAAGCCTTTCGCAAATTGTTTCCACAACTACTGCAACCCTTAATGGTTTAAGTAATGGCACAACATATTTTGTTTGGGTTAGAGGCAGGAATTCCAAAGGAACGAGCGGTACAAGCGCAGTTCTCAGAGGTAAGCCTTTAGGTACGCCGGGGATGCCTGCCATAACTCCCGGGTTTAGGAATTTATATGTAACATGGGATAGTGTTCCGGGTGCGGACGAATACGAGGTGTATTTTGGAATAGGTTCGGCGACATCGCTTGCGACTACCACTACCGGAACTTCGGCAACAATTACAGGGTTAACCAATGGTACAACTTATCATATTAGACTGCGTGCTAAAAATACTAATGGCGTTTCCGAGTATGGACCAACCACAAATAGTACACCGGGTGCAGATATGAGCTCTGGTTTGTATAGGGGCAGTGTGAGGATTGGCAATCAGAATTTAACATCTTCATTATCTTGGATTTCTACCAATGCTGTAGCCGGAGATGAATTCTACATTGTACTTGGAACGAATGAGACTATCTCTCCTGTAATTCTTGGTTACTCCGACAGGAATGTAGGAATTACTTTGCTAGGATCAGGTTCTGAGAGGACTGTGTCACTTAACTCAAATGGCAGTATGTTCACTGTTAACGCCGGTGTTACGCTTACGCTTGATGAGAATGTTACGCTTGTCGGGAGGAGTGCGAATAATGCTTCGCTTGTCAATGTTAACCAAAGTGGGACATTGGTGATGAATGATGGAGCAAAGATAAGCGGGAATAATAGTGGAACTGCTATTGGTGGAGGCGTTTATGTAGGGGGAACTTTTCTCATGCATGGTGGAATAATAAAGGGAAACACTGCAAGAGGTGGAGGTGTTTTTGTTTTCGGTGGGATTGTTACTATGTATGGTGGAACAATCAGTGGAAATACTAGTCTTTCTCAAGGTGGTGGTGTTGAAGTAGGCTCAGGTATTTTTACCATGTATGGTGGGATAATCAGTGGAAACATCGCTAGTAATTATGGCGGTGGAGTTTATGTAAATTATCCTTCTGCAATTTTTAAAAAATTATCTAGTAGGATGTAACAACTAAAACTTTACACGACTAAAGGGTAAAGTCTTTTAAGTTTGATACGAGCGGTATCGGTTGTAAACTGCCAGTCAACTCCTTTCTGGGATTGATTGCGCCGGGT
>Ga0099364_10001774_pt1 | contig 35050 bp, 28 predicted proteins | sample TergutTh196P3_FD_73070 | JGI IMG/M metagenome (GOLD analysis project Ga0099364, IMG submission 73070) | Microcerotermes parvus P3 segment gut microbial communities from Pointe-Noire, Republic of the Congo - Th196 P3 | ecosystem: Host-associated > Arthropoda: Insects > Digestive system > Gut ... | reverse complement strand
AATCTGCAATGTATTTGGCGTAAAGTGCTATGTTTTGCTGAAAGGCATTGCAGATTATACCATTGATGAAGCGGACAGTAAGACGGGATTCTAAATGCTTAAGGACTTTTTCTGACTCGACTATTTACCGTTCTACGAAAGGGACCCGATTGAAAATTGACCGACTGGTTCGGATTTGTTGACGTATTTTCCCTGTAAAAGTACCTACCGTGGTTTCTGACATCCAGATCGCTGTTCCCCGAATTATTGACGAAAATGGTGATGCAATCGCTGGGAAAGCCCGGCGTATTTGATTCCGTTTTATACTGTCCGACTCTGCTCCGGGAGGGACAAAGATAGACACTGATAGAAGCAGACGCTCTTTGCATTTCCGGCGGAAAAGCGTTGAACCAAGTCGAGCCTTGTGATAGCGCCTCGGAGTTTCCACTTGCGCCTGCGAGGGCGAAATCATGATTGGATACCAAGAAATCGTAGAAAGCCTGTTGTTCGACGTAGGGGTAAAGGAACATATACAGTGAAGGACGGTAAGCGAAGATAATCAGCGGCGGCAGAGCGGTCTGCGTATCGTGAAAGTTATGGACGGCGAGTCCGATTTGTTTCAGGTGGTTGCTGCACTGCATCCGCCTTGCGGATTCGCGGGCTGCCTACCTGCACGGCGGGCAGCAACAGGGCGATGAGCATGCCGATGATGGCGATGACGACGAGGAGTTCGACGAGGGTGAACGCACATTTTAGCGGTTTCACTTGTGAAACGCTGTTGCGCCGCACAAGTGCGGTCGCAAAAAGGGGGATCTGATTTTCGTTTTCATAGTTTTGTCCTCTGGTTAAAGGGGTGATGGTTTTCGTTCACAGAGCCCGTATCGTAAGATACGGTGTTTTTGATTCCGTATCTTACGATACGGGCTCTGATTATCTCAATCGGGATGCAAGCCGGTTGTGCGGCTTGCTCCTTGCGATGTAACATCGGCAAGCGAAGCGAGCAGAGCGGGATCATTGCTCCGCCGTAGTTTTTGGGCTTCCCAGACGGGACTGCGGCGGTCAAAATACTCGTTCCAAAGTTGCTGTACCGCCTCGGTTGAAAAGAACGTATTTGGATTCGCTCTGAATTGTTCCGTTTTACCTTTGGAGTCGAGCATTGCCGCCAATCCTGTTGTCAACTGAAATCTGTCCGGTTCGGAGCGTGCGACATCGACGGTGCCTTTGATGACATGGACATCAATTTTTTCGTCATCGACGGCGAGTGAAAACTGCGTTCCGATGTCAATGACGGCGGCGAAGGGGGTTTCAACTTTGAAACCTTTGCCTTCAGGCGGTACCGTTACACTGATTTTGCCCGATTTACAAAATGTTTCTCCTTCTCCGCGAAGAATGAATTCGGCGGGACCTTCCAAAACGACTTCGACGTTGTTTTTCAGCCGAAGAAGTACGGTGCCTTTAAGGAGACACAATTTTTCTAAACTGACTTCCTTTCCTTTTTTATAGGAGACGTTGTCTTTCCATTGGGCATCGATGCTTTCGACGATTTGTGCGGCGGCGATGAATTCTTGCGTTGTGTATTTTAGCGGCGGCGAGAAGAGAAACAGGCATGCCAACCCGCCGACGATGAGGGCGGCTGTTGTGAGCATTATTCGTGTTCAGAGTTTGTCGACATCTTGTTCTGACCATCTCGACTGCTTCTTTTTTCGCCGCTGGGCGGTCGGTTTTGGTCTTTTCAGTTGTGTTTGATATGTGCCAGTTTTTCTACTTCGGCGGGGTCGAAATGGGGGAAGTCTCCATCGCTTAACATTTTTGCATTTTCTCTTATTGAGCGGAGTTTTCCGGTGCGCAACGACTTTTGGAGAACCTCTTCCAGTGCCTTTGTCGAGGCGGGTTGAAGGGTTCTCAATGCGTTTTCGCAAGGATTGTGTTGCGTCTCACTCATCGAATGTTTCGTTGACTTTTAAGCGTTTTTGTAGAGCGGCGACGGCTTCGTTATAAAGGCGGTGTGCCGTTGTTTTCGAGCATCCGGTTGCGGCGGCGATTTGTTCGAAAGTCAATCCTCCCCAAATTCGGGCGATGACGACTTCGCCGAGTTCCGGCGGCAGTTCTTTCAATTTTTCTGTAACGGTTTCTCCGTCGAGTCGGTTTTCTGTGTCCGGTTCGAACCAATTTGTAACCGCTGTGCTGTTTTCCCGCTTGGTGCGCATCATCTCCGCTCGGCGAATGCTGATCGCGGTGTTCCTTGTTGCTTTGAACATCCAAGCGACTGCGTCGTCTGGACGGAATTGCAAGGCACACAGGTTACAAAATGCTTGTTGAACGGCATCCTCCGGACAATTGGTCCATCGTCGGGCAAAAAGGACCAATCGCGATGTCCAGTTGACGACCAGGTCGTGTACTTCCTGGTCGGTCAAAGTCTGATCGGTCAAAGTCTGATCGGTCAAAGGCATTTTGGGGGTAATTCTTCGCCCCCCATGATACAAGACGCAGCCCTCGAGAGGATTTCCCGAAAAAAATGGAAATTTTTTATGGGTTTCCCTCGGGTGTGTAAAAAATGAGTTGGTCTTTTGAACATTGCGCACGAGCGGGCAAGAGAAAAAGCGAGCGGGGGGGCGTTAGCCCCCCGTTTTTGTGCGTGTTGGTTCAAACTCAGCGGGGGGCTAACGCCCCCCGTTCGCTGCGCCGCACCCACTTTATTTTTACACACCCCGGCGCTGCAACGTTTTCTGTTATAATAGTCTCATGCGACGATTCCTCACCTTTATCGAAAAGACCGGCAACGCCCTGCCTCATCCGGCGATCCTGTTCGGAATACTTGCTCTCATTACACTTGTCCTGTCCGCCGTCGGCTCGCTTTTAGGCTGGACCGGACTACATCCCGCTACCGGAGAACAAGTCGATGTCGTCAATCTGTTATCACGCGAAGGAATCCACCGTATCCTACTCGAAACGGTCAGAAATTACACCAGTTTTGCACCACTCGGAGTCGTTATGGTCGCCCTACTTGGCATTGGCATCGCAGAAAGCAGCGGATTTATCAAAGCAGCCATCAACTATTTGTTGGTCAAAACACCGGCAAAATTCATTACGTTTGTGGTCGTTTTTACCGGTCTCATTTCCAACGCCGCTTCCGATCTAGGATATGTACTGGTTATTCCGCTGGCAGGCGCAATTTTCCATTCGCTCGGCAGACACCCCATCGCCGGAATGTCCGCCGCCTTTGCCGGAGTCAGCGGAGGATTCAGCGCCAACATATTTATCGCAACCCTCGACCCAATGCTCGCAGGAATCTCGACAGAAGCAGCACATATCATCGATCCCAATTATGAAGTGTTGCCGACGGCAAACTACTATTTTATGGCGGGCTCCACCTTTATCATTGCGTGCGTCTGCACAATGGTAACGGTCAAATGGGTCGAACCCCGATTGGGAAAATATACCGGCAACGTCGATAGAGAAGAAATAGCACAGCCGACAGAGTTAGAGAAAAAAGGATTGTTCCGAGTCGGACTGGTCGTGCTAGGCTGGATTATTCTTTTGCTCATCGGATTGATGCCCGAAGACGGACTGTTGAGAGGAAACGATGGCGGTATCCTCAGTTCGCCTGCTTTAAGAGGATTTATTGCTCTACTGTTTTTATCCGCGGCTTCTGTCGGAATCGTCTACGGTTTTACGGTAGGGAAATTCACAAAAGCGGAAGATGTGATTACCGCCATGAACGATAACGTAAAAACGATTGCTTCCTATCTCGTATTAGTCTTTTTTGCGGCGCAGTTTGTCGCATGGTTTAACTGGAGTAATCTCGGATTACTGCTTGCCGTCAATGGTGCCGCCGTTCTGAAAAGTGCCGAGATAGGTTTGATTCCTTTGTTAATAATGTTCGTAACGTTTACAGCATTTCTTAACCTTTTTATGGGGAGTGCCTCCGCGAAGTGGGCGATTGTTGGACCGGTGTTTGTTCCTATTTTTATGCTATTGGGTTATTCTCCTGAACTTGCGCAGGCGGTGTATCGGGTTGGCGACAGTGTAACGAATATCCTTACGCCGATGATGTCTTTCTTTGCTTTGATTATTGTCTATTATCAAAAATATGACGAAAATGCCGGCATTGGAACTATTATTGCGACGATGTTGCCTTTTTCGATAGCGTTATACATAAGTTGGACGCTATTGTTAATGGTTTGGGTGTTGTTAGAACTGCCGTTAGGACCCGGCTCACCGCTGTACTATGGAGTTTAGGGTTTCGCCGGAAAATATCATGCCCTTTTTTATTCTTCCGTTTGCAATCCTTTGCGTTCTTTGCGGTTAAATCTTTTTCTACCGAAAAGTACGCAAAGGATACGCAAGGAACGCAAAGGATTTTTTGTATGGTTTTTGTTTTGCGGTATGTCCATAAGTATAGCCTCCTATTTCGGTCTCAAATCCGACGCGGCATCGCTGAGCGCGTCAACGAGTTCCGGGGTGAGTGTCAAGTGAAACACTTCGGCAATCACCTGCGACCAACCGTGGATGAAATAAATCCAGCCGTCTTCTACAATGAGGTTGCGTTGTGCCTTTTGCGCCAGTGCTTGATGCATAAACTTCAAGTCTCCGCGATAATTGAATTCCCAAGCCAAACCATTCTGGGGAAACACTGCCGCATCGGTCAGCGGCGAACCGGGAACATCTTTTCCGAGTCCCGTCGCGTTGATGACCAAGGTATGCTCCGGCATTTGAGCGACCACGGCATCGTTTTCCTCGAATGTCGGACAGAAAGGATACTCGACCGGCACACCGCTGTTGAGACCGGCATGGATTTCCCGCATGTGTTCCAATCGGGGTTTCGAGCGGTTCGTAACCACGATATTTGATGGTCGGTTTTTTCCATGCTTCGCCGCATCCATTAGATAAATGGTCGTTGCAAGGGAAGACCCGCCGGCACCGATAATCAAAGCGTAGGATTCAGGATGATCGATCCACCAGTCGGTCGGCAGAAATGCTTCCAGCGAGAGTCCGCTGGTAATAGGGTCTTTAGCGTGTCCCCAAAATTTGTCCCCTTGTTTGGAGATGGAACTGATTTCGGAGAGCAATTCCGCATAGGGGTCAAGCGAATCGAACATATCACGTGCCGCATTGAGCAAATCGAGTTTGTGCGTTGTTACCAATGCGCCAAGTGAAAGCGGATCATTTTTGATGAAATCAACCGCCTGACGATAGTCTTCTGCCGGTGCGTGAATGCCGATGTCGATTCCTTTGATCACGGCATCGATGCCTAGCACCTTCGCCCAGCGGGGAAAGACTTTCATAATCGAAGACTGAGCGGTCGTGACTCCGATGAAATACATCGTCGGTTCAGCAGCAGGCTTGGGAATTTGTATCATGGTGATTGAAAAATGTTAATACGTCAGCAAGCATTTAATGACGGAGCCCGTTTGACTCGCCGCCAAAGCATCGTTGATCTGTTCAAACGGAAACGTATGCGTAACGAACTCATCAGCCCGAAGTTTGCCCTGACGAATCCAATCGCAAATCGGCTTCTGCGCTTCACGCTCACGGAAACGAGTAGGCCACTGATGTACGAACAGATTGAAATTGTACGGACCGAGACTCTTTTGCACGGGAATCGACTCGCAACCCAACACACCGTAAATGCAAATCGATCCGCCCAGTTTGACAAGCGGAAGCGTCAAGTTAACGATGTTTTCGTTGCCGACTGCGTCGATAACAGCGTCCAAGGGGGCGCGGGAATTTTTCAATGCAGGAACATCTTCCGGCATCATCACTTGGCTGGCACCCATTTCCATGATTTTTGCATGCCGGGTTTTGTTCGGTTCGACTACGCCTATCCAGTTCAAGCCGAGCAGTCGGGCACACTTTATGAAACTCAACCCGACGGGACCTGCTCCGAAAATCAAAATGTCGTCCCCCGCCTTCAAGTGAAAATCGCCGAAAGCGGCATAGACTTCCCGCCAGGTACAAAGCATCGCCGCTTCTTCAAGCGGAATGTCTTTTTCGACAACCCGTTGGATTTCGCATGAATCAAACCAGCCGTGTTCAGCGTCCGCAACGCCGTCGGCGACCATCGCATCATGGTCATGCACGAGAACGTATTCGCAAAACCCGCCCCAGCCGCAATGAATCTTCGGATCGCCGTAGTCGCCGAGCATGCCGCCGATAGCATGGTCGCCAACCTTGAAATTACGGACTTTCTCGCCGACTTCCTCGACGATACCGACTCCTTCGTGTCCCAAGACAAAAGGAAATTGATCAACGCCGGGAAAATGTCCTTCGATGAGTTTGCGGTCGGTCGCATTGCATATCGCAGCAATCTTGTTCTTGACCAATGCCTGGTAAGGTCCCGGCTTCGGCTTGGCGACTTCGATAATTTCTACCTGATTCGGTTTGACAGCAGCAATGGTTTTCATAGTGAGAGGTTCCTTTGGGAGTTAAGTTAGCAGAGCCGCAATCGTAAAATTGCGTCATTCAATTCTTCGCCATGTCGGCAAACAAATCAACGAGAGCGAAATACGCCTTGTCGAAAAGCGGTTTCATTTTATCATAACTCGCTTGATTTTCCTTGTTCGGTTCGAGAGTCTCCTCAATACGGATAAATCGGTCGATCACTTCGAAGTCGGGAAACAGTCCCACTCCGACTCCGCCGACGACGGCTGCGCCCATCGAAGTCGCCTCTTCGAGAAAGTTCGGTCGCTGTACCCGGACATTGTAAATGTCCGCCATCATTTGCAACCAGATGTTTGACTTTGCACCGCCGCCGATGATGGTCATCGTTTCCATCGGTACATGATTGCGGAAAATGTCCACAATGATACCGAGATTGTAGGTTATCCCTTCCATGACGCTCCGCACCACATCGGCACGAGTCGTTGCCAACGTCAGACCGATAAAGGCACCGCGGGCATCGGGATTCCACCGAGGGCTCCGCTCACCAAGCAGGTACGGCAAAAAGAGCACACCATTCGCGCCGGGAGGACTCTCCATCAGCAACGCATTCAAAATTTCATAAACATTCTGGTTGAGTTGACCGGCACGAAGGGTTTCCTCCGTACCGATTTTATCTTTGAGCCATTGATACGCCGCTCCCGCCGTTTGTACCGAACCGGAAGGATGTAAGTATCCCGGCACGACGTGTGCCCAGTTCATGGTTCGCATCAACGGATCGACAATCGGCTCCTTCACGGTCAGAGCCACCCAACTGCTGGAGCCGAGATAGTTGTAGGAAGTGCCGGGCTTGATGCATCCGACTCCGACACCGGCGCAACTTCCGTCGCCTCCGCCGATACAGACGGGCGTACCTTTTTTCAAACCGGTTGCCGCCGCCGCTTCGGCGGTGATTTCGCCGAGTACGGTCGTCGAATCAAACGCATCGGGAAACATTGAACGCTCTACGCCTGCAATGTTGATCATCGTATCTGACCATTGCATCGTGTTGATGTCGAAAGCGTTGGTTCCTGATGCGTCGGAAAAATCGGTGGCAAACTTACCGGTCAGGCGAAAGTTGATATAATCTTTCGCACAGAGTGTCATTGCCGTTTGGCGGTAGATGTCCGGCTCATTATTCTTGACCCACATTAGTTTCTCCAGCGCATAGACTGCCGCTACACGGTGTCCGACGATTTTGTAGGCATCTTCCATCGAGATTTTGCCGAGGATGTCTGCTGCTTCTTTTTCACTGCGTTGGTCGCAGTAGAGGATTGAGGGGCGGAGTGCGTTGCCGTTGCGGTCGACGCAGGTGCAGCCCATCATTTGTCCGCTGAGGGCAACGACGGCGATGTCTGCCGGTTCGACTTTTGCGTGGGCGAGCAGGTTTTGACTCGACTGGTATATTGCGTTCCACCAGTCGGAGGGATTCTGTTCTGCCCAGGTGCGGTTGAAATAGTTCGTCGGATAGGCAACGGTTTCGCTGGCGACGAGTTTTCCTTCTTCGGAAAAGAGTGTCGCTTTGTTGCCGGAAGTTCCCAGGTCGTGTGCTAGAAGGTATTTCATGATAGTGTGTAATTTTACAGTCTTGCTCCGGTAAATCCGATGAGTCCGACAATCACTCCGCCTGCCAATCCGCCCAAGATGGCAGCAAGCACACGCGGGAACGCATCGCCCAGTAACATCGCACCGCTCGGCAACGTCGGATCAAGTTTCCTTGCCCGAAGCCGCTCAAGAAACGACATCGTAAATAGACCAACACACACGGCAAGTCCCATATCGACCCACGGACCAGTGCCGTGAAACGCCTGAACGACCAGCCCATATTGGTAAATACCAAAACCGTCATCATGCGGAATACCGCCCGGCTCGATTCCAATACCCGGCAACTTATGATTGATCACCCAAAATGTTCCGACGATCACGCCTCCGCCGATGAGTCCGCCGAGTGCCCCGTACAATTCGACGAGTTTTCCCCAGCAAATTGCAATGAAAAAGGCAACGATGGCTCCGCCGAAAATGGTCGTGAAAATCGAGGCGTGGCACATACCCAGCACCTCGTTATAGGTTCCCAGCCAACCATAGGGGCACGGTCCCTGTGGTTCAGATGCCGCCGGAACAATCTGCTCCGGCACAACGAGGGACATATCGCCTTCGTCGGCAAAGCATGACGAGGTCAAACAGAGCGTCAGCACGAAAGCCGCACAGAGCAAAATGCCGGGCGATGTAAGTTTGTGATTATTTTTTGTCATGATAGATTTCGGTTGTATTCTGTCAACGGCATGGAAATGTTTTAATTTGTTTGTCTCACACAAAGGCACAAAATCCACAAAGACGTTACATTCCTGGACTATTCCTTTGTGTACTTTGTGCCTTTGTGTGAAAAAAAATCACGAGCGAAAGTTTGGGTTATGTTGTTTGACGAAGTAAGCGGCGACACCGCCGAGGATACCGCCGAGGAGGAGGAACGTGAACGTCGGCAAGCAATGGGTGAAATCGGCACCGAATCGCACCATTGCCCAGGCGATTCCCGCCGCGGCAATCGGCATTCCTTGGTCTATCCAGATACTCCGGTCAGAATTGCTGAAAAGCCCTAGCCAGTGGTTCATAAACCAGCAGAGACCGATGATAATGACGGCAGCGAGCCAACCGCCCATAATGCCGTAAGACTTCCACATCTCAGGCCAAATTCCGAAAACCAAGGCACCAGTAATCATGGCACCGATAAACATCGATATGTATTTCATGGTGGTTATTGTAGAATAGTATTGACCGCACCGCAACCTTCCGGTCGCGGCTTTGAACTGAATAATTAGGGGACTATTGCATCAGCGCATCGAAATCAACGGCTCCAAGGTTAATCACGCTGATCGTGTGCGGAGGCTCCGGCGTTTCCAAATCAATGTTGGCAACGTAAAGTTTGTCTCCGCGCAGACAGACTTCCGAACAGCGATCCAACGCCCCGGCAAGTTTTTGCCCCTCACCAGGATTGAGCGCATTCTTGGCAAGCAAAACCGTCTTGCCGTTCTTCGGATTCATCACGCATACCGAATTGCCCACGTAGTCGGCAAAGTATATGTATCCCTTCACCGGACAAACCTTGAGACCGTCCACACTTTCATGCGGTCCGGTGCCGTCGTTAATATCTCGGTGAGAAAGAACACGTCTGCCCGATGCATCGAGTTTGACTTCGATAATTTTCTTATCGCCAAAGTTCGCAACATAAAGCGTGCCGTCTTTTGCCAATCCGATGCCGTTTGCCCCGACTTTCCATTCGCCGTTACGATCTGCGTCCGTTGTTGGGAAACGGAATATAAAACGCGAATCGCGACCATAAGGCTGGACATGTATGACAGGTGAGGCAGACATGGCACCTCTTAGTATCGGTCTCCGAAGTGTCAGTTCGGCAATATCAAAACAGAACACACCACTCGTCATCGGCATTTCGACGATGTTCGGATCAATCTGCGTTTCTGCTACATAGATTTTGCCGTTGTGAATTTCGAGTCCGTTTGCCTGAACGATACCGGTAACGACCACTTCGCTGCGCACGGGCTGTCCATTCTGGTGTACAACACGGAGAATCCGCGATTTGTGATTCGGATTACCGCCGAGACATTGACTGTCGGAAATGTAAAGATGACCGTCCGGTCCGAAAGAAATGCCGAGCGGCGTGACGCGACCGGTTTCGGGATGGGCGGGAAGTTCAAAATACTTGCTGACGTTGTCGTCGGCATCAATACGCAGGAGCCAGGCGTTGCCTTGGTCGCCGATGACAGGGACGGCGAGGATAATATCGCCGGTTCGAGGATTGACGGTCATGCCGTCGGGATGTTTCATGCCTTCCGGGAGGACAATGGCTTTGAGGGGCTGGGCAATCGGCTCTGCTGCTTGGAGCAGAATCGGTAAGCAAAAAAGCGCGATGAACAGGGAAATGATTTTTTTCATGGGTAATCCTTTCTTAAAGTAAGAGATAACTCTACAATATCTTTGATTATACACATCAGCGCCGCGACTGGAAGGGAGCGGTATGACTCGACTATATTACATGAAAAACAACAGCCTCATTTTGGACGACGTCCTCCTCTCGATGGTCGAAGGCATCGGTGCAAGAACGTACCAACGATTGTTAGACCAATTCGGCAGTGCGACGGCAATCCTTAACGCTTCCCGAAGCGATTTGAGCGGCTTCGACTTCTTGAAATCCGACACACTTGCACAACTCCTCAATGCCAGAAATAGACTCGATCCTACGCAAATTGTCGAACTTTGCGAACAGAACAACATCGACATCCTCACGCTTAAAAATGAGCGTTATCCCAAGCCGCTGCGTACCATTGTCGATCCGCCGCCGATTTTGTACGCCAAAGGAACATGGCTACCGTCCGATTCTTTTTCGATTGCAGTTATCGGTACGCGGCGCAATACTTCATACGGCGAGCGGCAGACGGAGCGGTTGACTTCCGCGCTGGTTCAGCACGGTTTTACGATCATCAGCGGTTTGGCATTGGGCATTGACGGTATTGCTCATCGGGCGGCGTTAAAGGGCGGCGGTCGGACGGTAGCGGTGTTGGGCAGCGGACTGCACCGGCTTTATCCGCCGCAGCATGAGCCGCTTGCCCAAAAGATCATCGAGTCGGACGGTTGCATTTTGAGTGAATATCCGCCGCTTCATCCTTCGGCAAAGTGGACATTTCCGCAGCGGAACCGAATAGTCAGCGGTTTGTCGCTCGGAGTGTTGGTGATCGAAGCACCGGTACGCAGCGGAGCGATGATTTCCGCCCGGCTGGCAGGAGAGCAGGGACGGGACATATTTGCTGTGCCGGGGGCGATTGAATCGCCGGCGTCAAGCGGATGCAATCAGTTGATTAGGGACGGAGCGTATCTGACGGAGTCGGCGGACGACATTTTGAATGTACTGGGACCGATGAGGCAATCGGTACTTTTGCCCGGAATGGAGACGCCGGTACGGCATCCGAATGAGGTTTCGCTCAACGATGTGGAGCAACGTGTGTTGCAGCACGTCGGCTGGGGGGAGACTTCGTTGGAGGCGATCGCATCGGCATTGGATTTAGAACCGACGCAGGTCTTGGCAGCCCTTGCCGTATTGGAGCAAAAGCGGATCATCCGTCAAATCTCGCTGGTGACGTTCGTGAGAATGTAAAAAGTAAACTGTAGGAAACCTCTAATGTAACATCGCTTCCAAAGCCATTCCGTAGAATGTGTACTCTACATCACTCTGTTGGTCGGACGCTAATCCGAAATAGCCGCCGTCGGGAGAACGCAAACTCGATACAAAAGTCTGAAGTGCAGAACGATTTATCTGATCAGCAACATCGAGATCGTACAACGCCATTGCAGCAGAAAAACTGCTCAACAAGTCAGACACCGGAATCCTCGCGTGGGCTTGGAATCCTCCGTTGGGTTGCTGACATCGGCAGAGAAACTCGACTGTCTTAAACTTTTCCGGCAACGGAACTTCGAGCATCGTCAGCAGACCAACCGCCGCAGCTGTGGGATTAGTCCCGCTGTACTGCAACGGAGGCAATTCGACGAACCCGCCGTCCAGGCGGCGACGCTCTAAAATCGGCTTCGTTGGAATGGACAGACTTCGCTCCGGCGCCCCCAACAATTCATAGAAAACCGCCGTCAAAAAGGTTGTATAGGTACTCGAAACGGAAGATTTTTCAGAAGCGGCAAAGCAGCCGTCAACACGGCGAAAACTCTTCCAACGATTGAGCAAGGTTGCTGACTGCTCCGGCAAAATACCCTTTCCTCGGACAGCACCGACGAGTGTTGCACAAAATGTCCATGAGAGCATGTCAACGGGAGACAAATCATTTCGACGCTGTTGCTCTTCGAGGAACCTGTTGACGCAGGGTAGAAGTTTTTTGTCATCTAGCATGCCGAGCAGGAAGAGTCCTCGGAGGGCAAAGCCGGAATAATAGAGGTCTCCGCTCCCTTGGCGTCCGCGAAAGCCGCCGTTTTGATCAAGGGCATTAAGGAAATACGTGCGTAGTTTTTCTCTGCGTTCGGCTTTTTTCCGCAACACGCCCGGCAAGATACGCTCCGTCAGTTGAGCAAGGTAGGAAATCATTACCAATATTATACTGTAAACGGCATGAAACGGTCTTTGCGCCCTTTGCATACTTTGCAGCTAAATCTTTTTCACCGCAAAGTACGCAAGGGACGCAAAGGAGAAATAATTTCGGCTCCTGTTTGATGTCTATTATTTTCCGGCAAAAGCCTTAGACAGTACAGTTACAATGTTTAACCAAACCCAAAATAACCCTTCGCATTGTAATAACAAATGTCCTGCACCATTTTGCCGATCATACCGAAGTCATTCGGCAACAACCCCTGTTCCATTTCTGCGCCGAGCAAGTTGCAGAGAATCCTTCTAAAATACTCGTGCCGAGTGTAAGACAAAAACGACCGGCTATCCGTCAACATGCCAACGAAAAGCGACAACAGACCGTGATTCGACAACGCATTCATCTGGGCTTCCATGCCTTGTTTCTGATCGAGAAACCACCAACCGCTGCCGAACTGCATCTTGCCGGGAACCTTGCCGTCCTGAAAATTGCCGAGCATCGTAGCGACCATGTCGTTCCAAGAAGGATTCAAATTGTACACGATGGTTTTCGGCAATTTTCTCTTTCGAACAAGATGGTCGAAAAAAACCGATAGACACTCGGCAGGATTTCCATCGGCAATGGAATCGAAACCGGCGTCCGCTCCAAGTTTTCTGAACATCCGTGAATTGTTGTTGCGAATGGCTCCGAGGTGCAGTTGCATCGTCCAATTCTTTTCGGCATTCAGTACAGCAACGTGATAAAGGAAAGCCGATGCAATACCTCGGTCTCCGCCGCCTTGACTGTTTTTACCCCGTAACTTCTGAAACCCCTTTTCGATTCCCTCCTTGTAAGAGCCAAAGACCAGCGAATAGTTAAATTCTTCAAAACCATGATCTGACAAGCGGCAACCGTTTTCATGAAAATAATCGTGCCGCTTTTGCAACGCTTCAAGCAAATCATCAAACGATTTTATCGTAACGCCAGCCGCCGCTTCGAGTTTATCGAGATAGTCGTTGTAAGTCTTTCGGCTTTCATCGTTTGGAATATCGCCGGGAGGATTCGCCGGACAATACTGCACTGCCTTATCCGGTCGAAACGTCGGCAAAACTTTGATACCAAACGACTCATCCGCCGCAATTTTCTGATGGTATTCCAACGAGTCAATCGGATCGTCCGTTGTACAGACGAGTTCGACGTTCATCTGCCGCATAATTCCGCGTGCCGAAAATTCGGGCTGCTGTAACTTGGCATTGGTGTCGTTCCAAATGCTCTTTGCGGTCTCCGGCGAAAGAAGGCGGTTGGTAATTCCAAAAGGGCGGCGGAGTTCGAGGTGCGTCCAATGGTACAGCGGATTGCGAAGCAACTTCGGTACAGTTTCCGCCCACTTTTCAAACTTTTCCCAATCGGAAGCCTCGCCGGTAATGAAGTGTTCGTCCACACCGGCGGCACGCATCGCCCGCCATTTGTAGTGGTCGCCGGCAAGCCAAATCTCGGTGATATTGGAAAAGCGGCGGTCTTCCGCCACATCTTTCGGCGGCAGATGGCAGTGGTAGTCAATGATAGGCAACGAGGCGGCGTACTCGTGATAAAGTCTAACGGCGGCTGCGCTCTGGAGAAGGAAATCGTCGGTAAGGAAGGCGGTCATTGTAGGCGACTGGGTAGGAAACACCAATTTCCTTATTATACCACAATTACTGCCCGGCGGTTAATGGTTCACATGGGACGACGGCAAGCCGTTCTTACACAATGTTGAAAATACCCGCAAATTTTGACACACCCTAACATCACGCTCCGCAGGCGGGGCGGCTCACTGTTAACTCGTTTTCCTGGTACAATGCTGATGTCTATGACTGACATCAGTACACACATCGTTGCACCGCACGAATCCGGCTGGCGGCTAGACATTTTTTTGACACATCATTTGCCGCAGTACAGCCGGACGGTCATTCGTCATGCCATTATGAACGGCGGCGTGCAAATCATCGAAGAAGGTATGCACCTCTCACACGGTAAGCCCGGTTTTAGAATAAAGCCGGAACAAACGATTCACTTCACACTCCCGGAAATCGTCCGTGATGCCCCTATACCGGAAGACATCCCATTGGACATTTTGTACGAAGATGACTATCTTGCCGTCATAAACAAACCGGCGGATATGGTCGTCCATCCTTCACGCGGACATTGGTCAGGCACACTCGTTTCCGCCCTTGCTTTTCACTTCGGCAATCAGTTGAGTAACATTCGGGGGTCGATACGTCCCGGCGTGGTGCATCGGTTGGATCGCGACACTACCGGAGCGATCCTCATTGCCAAAGATGATTCCATTCACGGCAAACTGGCTTTGCTCTTTGAAAACCGGCAGATACATAAGGAATACTTCGCTATCGTTTTGGGAACGCCCTACCTTGATAGAGATATGCTCGACTTACCGATTGGACTGCATCCTCGCAGCAGGGAAAAAATGCGTATCGTCCAATCATACAATACGGAGATAGACGCTGTCGATGCGAAGCCGGCACAGACGTTTTACGAAGTGGTCAAGCGTTACGGGAAGTGGTCAACAGTTCGTTGTTTTCCGAAGACGGGACGGACACATCAGATTAGGGTTCATCTAGCGCACATAGGTCATCCGGTTTTATGTGACCGGAGTTACGGCGGCGGAAGCACTGTAACACGGGAAGAACTTTTGGGCGAGGTGCCTTATTCGTTGTCGGCGGACAAGCCGGTCGGGACGGTACTTCTTCAGCGGCAGGCTCTTCACGCTTGCCGGTTATCTTTTGTTCACCCTGTAACGCGGGAGCAGTTGGAAGTATCCGCTCCGCTTCCGTCTGATATGCAGGCAGTGCTGGACTGTTTGGAGAGGTAAGGCTTCCGCCGAATTTTTGAACGATGAGAGGCATATTTTTGACGAAGACTAAACTGGCGAGTTATTGTAACATAGCCGATCGCCATCACAAGATTGCGTCGTTAGCCGCTCCGCCTGCGGAGTGCAAAGCAGAGCCGCAATCGTAAGATTGCGCTACTCCAATCTCCAAATGCGGGCGGTGCCGTCATAACTACCCGAAACAATTCTCTTTCCGTCCGGGGAAAAGGCAACCGACTCAATCCGGCGATATCCTTTGCGTTAAAAAAAGACTTAACCGCAAAGTACGCTCGGCAAAGACACTGAATTTGTCGGGTAATACCGTACTTCGTCGTGTAACGATGTAAAGCCTTGTAAACGGTTCGTATTTTTCTAAACCCTTTGATATCAAGGAGTTTAGAAAAAATTAGCCGCAAAAACGGCAGACTCCTGTCAACGGACTACCCGCCGGAGAACTATACGCCCCTTGTCAACTTGCCAATCTCCTTCATAGAGGTTAAAATACATTCCCAATGCCGTTGCCGCTGGAGGCGGTTCGCTATATACCCCCTAACTCTAATACGATGCAATTATGACAATACAATCTTCACGCCGTCAATTTCTGAAAACATCAACAGCCTTGACCGCCGGTGCCGCACTGGTCGGCGGACTCTCCGTCAGTCAATCCGCTCACGCACAAGGAAGCGACGAAATGAAAGTCGCCCTCATCGCCTGCGGAGGTCGAGGACAAGGCGCCCTCCGAAACCGAGTCCAAGTCGGCGACAACGTCAAAGTCGTCGCCGTCGCCGATGCCTTCGCCGGAACCGCTCGAAACGCCGCCAACGCAGTCCGAAATGAAGGCAACAACGAAGAAAGCAAAATGTATCAGAAAGTCGACCTGCCCGACGACCGAGTCTTTTCCGGACTCGACTCTTACAAACAGGCAATAGAGTGTCTCGATCCCGGTGATACAGTCCTCCTTTGCTCACCGCCTGGATTTCGTCCCTATCAGTACCGCGCCGCCGTCGAAAAAGGATTACACGTATTCATGGAAAAGCCCGTCTGCGTTGACGCCCCCGGCTTTCGGCACTTCATGGAAACCAACAAGATGGCGGACGAAAAGGGGCTCAAAATCTGCGTCGGTTACTGTTACCGTTATGATGCCAATTTCGTGAATTGGATAGAACAGATTCACGCTGGCAAAATCGGCAATGTGCAATACACCCGAGGTTACTATAATACCGGAGGAATCTGGTGCCGTAATCGGAATCCCGGCGAAGACGAAATGAACTTCCAGGTGCGCAACTGGTATCACTTCGTTTGGCTCTGCGGCGAAAACATCGTGGAGCAACACTGCCACCGAATCGACGTAAACAACTGGCTGCATAGCAGAGGCGATCACATGGCGCATCCGGTAGAAGCCAACGGCATGGGCGGACGCTTGGTCAAAACTGGACCGGAGGAATTGATTCGTCAAGCCCCCGATTTTGCCGCCAATCGGGAAGAGTGGGATAAATGGTATCAAGAATACCGAGCGCAGTTGTATCGGCACGGACAGGCTTGGGATTCCTTTGCCGTCGAATACTTGTACGCGGATGGTTCGCGGCATTATACCCAGTGCCGGCACATCAGAAATGTATGGAATCACAACAATGATTACGTTCACGGCACAGAAGGCTCCGGAATCGGCGGTGTAAGCGGACCGTCGGTACTCTATGGGACGGATGGACAGGAAATCTGGAAACATTCGCCGCAGCAAAACTATCCTAAAGGAATGTACGACTGGGAACACGATGCTCATGTCAAGGCAATTCGAGAGGACTTGCCGATGAACGATGGTTATTCGGGAGCGATGTCCAGTATGATGGCGGTGCTGGGAAGAGAAGCGGCATACAGTGGTAAGGTCATCAAGTGGGACGAACTCGTAGAAAAGGGGCGGTCTTATTTCCCGAATGGAGAGATTACGAGTTTCGATCAACCTGCTCCGGTGCAGCCCGACGCCAATGGATTTTACGAAAGTTCGGTGCCGGTACCGGGTGTGTACGATCCGTATGCGTAGCACCCTAGCGTATCTAATTTTGTAGGCAAAACAAGGGGAATTGCACCGTTGATTAGACTGCATAACCCTTGTTTTCGATGGTTTCAAGGGGCTGAAGCCCTTTGTTTATCCCTTTATTGTCTGGCATTTATTGTCCTGGCAAGGGGATTTATCCCCTTGCTTGCGCGGTTACGGAACAAGTCTAATATACCCCTAAACAGGAGCCGAAGTTTTTTCTTTGCGTTCCTTGCGTCCATTGCGGTTAAAAAAGGATTAACCGCAAAAGACGCAAGGATCGCAAAAAAAGACGTTAATCCGCCGCAATCAAACCGTTGCCTTCACCGGTACCGTAACGATTGGCATTGTGCAAAATCTGAAACCTCTGTCCCGGCAGAACATCGTACGCTTCGATTCCCGACGGCGTTTTCCGCAAAGGATAGGGCGACGTATAACGCTCTCTGCCGTCCACCAACACAAAGAGCGAATCGAACTTGCCCTCCACCGCCCAACGCAACGAAACCAATGCACAAGGATTCATCGACCAACCCAACCGCTCCTGCTTGACGACATCAAAAAATTCAGGTACACAACCCGCCTTCTCCCCGTCCAGATATTGCAAGTTTTCCGTTGCCTGTAAAATGCCCTGGGCGACCGCTTTCCAGTCCGCTTGCTCATCGTGCTTCGATAACAGATTGAGTGCATAAGCATATTGAACGCCCGTCCTCGTCGAGAGCAAACCAAAGTGCAACGGCAACCGCCGGTTCGTTCCGCCAAACTTGCCGACCGTACCGTAAAGCGCATGTTCCGTCTGATAAACGAAAGGCAATCCTGTATAAGCAAAATGCACCGCCCTGTCCAAATAGTGCTTGTTGCCGCTGTATTCGTAAGCCCAAGTGTAGAGCCAAACCAGCGTCGCCGCCGCTTGTAAGTCCGGCGTGTGGAAGGGCGTGTCCCAATAAAATCCGCCCGAAGGGATAACGCAATGCTCTAAATACTCTAACGCTTTCGTAATCGCCGAAAACATTTCATTGTTGCCGGTAAAGCGGACATACTCCATAATTGTCAGGGCTTGTAGTGCTGTATAACCGTAGGAACTCGCCGCCGTTTCTACTTCAGGAAAGCGAGTACGAAACAGAAACGAGCCGTCGGGATTGACCATTTCTCTGATTTCCCGAATAGCCGACTCACGCTGCCGTTGCCATTCAGGAATCCGACCGGACAGAAAATAGACCGCATCGTTAGAAATGTCCGACCCGCCGGGCACCAGCACCGTAGGATTTCTCGACCGACCGCCGGCGGCTTCTGTAAGCCGAGCCGAAGTCGAATAGACATCGGCAAAGGGCTGCCGTTCCCAGTCCGGTTCGAGAGCACGTCCCCATTGTCCGCCCATTTCGGATTGCAAATTCCCTAACAGTGCGTCGGTGTAAAATTGCAGTTGCTCCTCTGCCGTCCGCAATGCAGGCGGCGGAGGCGGAAAACCCTTGCGAGCAACGTGAGAACGAATCGCCCGGAAGGATGCCGAATCCTCTTTCGGTTGCGTCGGCGGCTGTAATTCCAGCGTCGCTTTAATGCTTGAACCGGCGAGCGAAAAGCGATGGTCGTCCGTATGGTCGAAACGATTCGGAGCGGAAAACGCCGGTTGAAGAGTCGCATCGTCCCAGTAGAGTACCGCTGCGCCTTTGTCCGTTTCCAAAACGGCTAGCAGCATCGTCATCCACTGCGGTTTCGGTCGGGAGCGGTCTTGACGCGGTTTCGCAACGTCGATTTCGGAGGAACTGGTACCGCCGGGTCCCAAAAATTCCACGCCGGGCAACAGACCGCTGCGCAACTCACCGAAGAGCCTAACGACGGGACCTTCGAGGGGTGAAACCTCCGGTTCAAACTTATTCGCCATCTCAAAATACAAAAACGGCGCAGCGATATTGATACGCAAATCGACGTCATCGCTGGTAAAGTGCAGTTCCGTTTCGGTAGAATCTTCTGCCAAGACAAATTTCGGAATCGTTCCCTCTCGATGGACTATCGGTGCAATGATACCGAAAAGTTCATCTCCCTGCCAAAGTCTCGCCATTCGGGCATCGGGAGCGATTTCGAGAACTATATCGTTTCCCAGCGGTTTTCGTAGCCAATCGGTTTGCCCTTCGGGTCGATACAGGAAGACCGGATAAATGATACTGGGAAAGTCTTGCGGGTGCAGCCAGAGAAGGGCGACGCCCAGATTTCCCTCGATGCGGAGTGCTGCCGCAAGGTCTAACGTTTCGCCGCGCGCAAGAGTCTGTTCTGCCGTTTGAGTACCGATGCGGAATTGCATCGGAATCAGTACATCATTGGAAACGGTAAAGCGTACCCGTTCCTGTCCTTCGTGTACAATAGGTGCCGCACTTCGGATGGACATCGGCGGTCGGCTGCTCCGAACGAGTTTGATCGACCGGATGTCCCAAGTGCCGTCGGCAGCGGAAAAGCGCAGCATCATGCTTTGCAGTTCGTCCGGCACTGTAAAGACAAATTCGTATGTGTGCCAGTGTCCGTTTTCGTTGAGTGGTATGACGGCTTTATTTTCTTCTGTTCGTTGGATTGCTCCTCGGCTTGTCCAATAGAGAGAGACGTTTGATTCGGTGCCGGTACGGATTTCCATGATGAGTCGAAACTCTCCGCCGATGTAATTCGTCCGATGAGAGATTTCCGGCAAGCCTTGAAGGGCTTCGATGTGGTACAGTTCGTCTCGGACGACCGCTCGGCAGTTGCGTTCGGCTCGCCAGGGATTGTGTTCGAGATTTTCGTTGAACGTCGTGTCGAGTAGGGTTTGGACGATGTCGTCGGACAATAATTTAGCCGGTACTCCGGTGCAAAACATTATGCCGAGGAAAATGATAATCCGCAGTTGCGTCATGGTGTGATACTATACCATAAACGGACGAAATTGGACGTTTTGCCTTTTCTATAGGGCGTGTAAAAATAAAGTGGTTGGATATCCATCGGGTGGCTAACGCCCCCCGCTCGCTTGCTCACTTACTCGCTCGCGCAATGCTGAAAAATACCAACAAATTTTTTACACACCCCAGTACATATTTCCGTCTACTCGGGAATGGCGGTTTCCGAACAAGTCTGTTATAATGACGGCATCGGTTCACCCTTAACCCATCGACTACAATGAAATTTGTGTTACCGACCATTCTTGTGTGTGCCGTCATTGCACAAACTGCCGAAGCGGAACCGGATTACCAAGCTGAATACTTTGCCCGAGCAATTCCCGCCGCCGAAAGACACGTTAACCGATTAACACAAGAGGGACCGTGGGAAAATCTCGGCGTGCGATCCCTGATGGACAACGCGTATATCCTTGCGTTTGCCGACCGCTGGAAAGCCGATTCCGTTTCGTTAGAACTGACGTTGCCGCTCCTGAAACTCACCGAAGAGATGCAGGACAATGACTCAGAAAGCCGAACCTTCGGTAATCTCCGCTGGTATTGGCGGACACCGGAAGTTACCGACCGTAATGCCGTCGAATTCGTATCTGCCCACGCACTGCCTATCTGGATCGACGCACGAGATCGGCTGCCCCAAGAAGGGAAAGAAATTTTGGAACGCATCCTGCAACGTGCCATCTACGCTTGTATGGTTCACCGTGTCTCGCCGGACTACACGAACATTGCTATCAAGAACGCCGTCAATCTGATTCTGCTCGGCGAAAACTTCGACCGACCCGACGCCGCACAACTCGGTAAAGAACGACTCCAAGCCGTGCTAGTCTGCTTCTGGGATCACGGCATGTACGAGTATGTCAGTCCGACGTACTATTCACCGGACATCGATATGCTGCAACTCGGCTATCGGTACGTAAAAGACGAACAGACAAAGGAAGTCCTACACACAATGCTTGAGTATTTCTGGACGGACGTTGCACTAAACTGGTACAAGCCGAGTTTCCGATTCAGCGGTGCACAGAGCCGGACGTACAATTTTCTAATCGGCACCGCGGACTCCTCCCGGTTTTTAGAGTTCACCGATCTTGCACCGAGGAATCCGCGTGCTAACTCGGTATCGTACCTCAGTTCGTTCAACGCCCAATACACACCGCCGAAGGAAATCCTTGCATTGACGGAAAAGTATCCTCGACGAATCAATCAACGCTGGGGTGCCGAAAAAACACAATGGAAAACAACCTTTGTGCTTGACGACATTGCTCTCGGAACGGCTGGCGCAGCATACGGTCGTGTCAAACAGAATATGATTCTGACAGTCGACCTTGCCGATTTCGCCGACATTCCCACCGGAAACGTTACGTTGTTACCGCGAAACTATTTCATTTCGGACGGTCGTGAAGACCCTTATGGAATCACTCCTTATCCGACTTCGTCGGCGGGACACCAAAAGGCACTGCACATGGATCAAGTTTGGGTTGGTGCCCAGCGCGACGGCGATGCTATCGGTGTCGCACTCTATCCGGCTTGGGCACTCGATGAAGATGTGATGACAAACGTCCAATCGCATTTTGTCTTCCGAAAACCGGAGGCAATCTATGTCAAAGAGCAAGAGGTCAATCTTGAATCGAATGTTGCGGTGCCGGTCGGCAGCGAGGCGGTCGTTCTCCGTTACGGAAATCGGACAATCGGTATTCGGGTTCCGTGGACGCGGAACAAAGAGGGAGTATCGCCGATTCCGTACTTGATTGACGACGGTAACACTCGCGGAGTCTATCGCTTGACGGTCGATCATTGGACGAAAGACACGCCGATTACGAAGGACATCGGCGACGCACCGGGCATCGCCCTTTGGGTTCGTATCGGTTCGCATCTCGATACCGAGGCAAAATTCGATGCTTGGTACAAAGATTTTACAGCGGCGAAGGTCGAAAAACTGGAGGTTCAGAAGGACGACATTTCGTTCCACGTCGCCGGAGTTGCCGGCTCAGTAAAAATTGACGGACGAGGATTGTCTGATCCGAAAAACGTTGTCAAAACGGAACCGGATGGTCCGAGAGGAATACTAATGCTCGACGAAAAAGATTTAGGTCGTCCGATTCTCGAAAAGATTCCGTTCGTCGCCGAATTTGCCCAAAGGATTGGCGATATGAAACCGATTGTCGTCAATGCTAATGGTGCCGAATGGGAAGCGGAAGACGGTGTTTGTCTGCTGCCTCATTTGACGGAGGATGACGCAACGGCATCCGGCGGCAAGGCGGTCAGGGTTAATGCCGAAAATTATTGGTTGCTTGACGTTAAAGAGTCGGGAACCTATTATCTTTGGGCGCGGGTGACTGCTCTCGATCCAGAGCATGATTCGTTCCGCATTGAATGGACATCTGAAAGCGGTGAGCGTATCAGCGGCGATTGGCATCTCGGACAGGGACCGACTTGGCGGTGGATCCCATTGCGGCTGAACAATGAAAGACCTGTTGTACCGCTTGACCTGACATCGGGACAGTGGCGGTTGACGTTGCGTCCCCGGGAAATGGACGGACGCGTTGATAAATTTATTCTGACAACTGCCCCCGCAATGGTGCCAAGATAAGAGGGAAAAAATTTAGCAAAGAACAAACAGAGCCCGGTGCGGCAGCACCGAAGATTCCGCTCTGGGCTCTGTGAACTTTTTACCCGCCGGGGCTGTATTAGAGGTTTCCGTAACAAAAATGATGTGTTTTTCAAGAGTCAGAGGCGCGACCGTATCCGACGGATTATACTGTCAACGGGCTGGACACGAAAACGAATCGGTGCTACTGGCAATTGATTATTTCCTCATTCTCATGTACAATGCTCACGAATGCCTTTGCCCTTCGAAAAATACTGCCATGAAACCCTTCTGCTTTCTCTTTGCGACTCTGTTCGCTGTTTCCAGTCTCTTTGCGGACGATCCGATTCGTGTCCTTTCGATTAACGTCCGCCTTTCCACCGCCAATGACGGCGAAAACAACTGGGCAAACCGAAAAGATTTCATGACCGAGATTATCGCCGACGGCAATTACGATTTCATCGGCACACAAGAAAACGTGATGCACCCCAATCCCGACCTGAATCAGGTAACATACATCGCCTCAAGATTGCCAGAGCACGGATACCTCGGTCGGTCACGCGAAGTCAATCCCGAAGTCGGCGAAGCCATGATCATCTACTACAAAAAGGAACGTTGGCAAATCGACGAAACGGTTCAAGAGACCTTCTGGCTTTCCGACACACCGGAGGTTGCTGGCTCGAAGACCGACCCCAAGGCGGGATGCACTCGCAGCGTTACGGTTGCTCTCTTTCACGAACTCAAAGAGGGACAACCGACGGGGCGAAAGATTTACATCTACAACACTCATCTCGATCACTTGAGCGAAGAAGCCCGGCAACGCGGAGCGAAACAGTTAATGGAACGCCTTGCCGAGCGGAAAAACAAAGATGTTCCTGTGGTGGTCATCGGCGATATGAATTGCGGCGAGAGGAGTCCTGCCATTCGTTTTATGCAAGGAGAACCGATGAAACTCGACGACAAGGAGTGGACGGTATCGTACAAGTTAGCGGATACTTTTCGGGCGGCGAATCCTGACGCAACGGATGTCGGAACCTTCAACGGTTTTCGCGCGCCGGGCAGAGAAAAGATCGACTACATTTTCGTTTCGCCGAGTTTGAAAACGATTTCGTCGGAGATTATCCGTACGCAACGTGAGGGACGCTATCCGACCGATCACTTTCCGGTCGATGCCGTGATCGCGTGGTGAGAGGCAACAGAAATAACGCCGCTTTAGGTTTTCGCTAGAAACTAGTCATTAAACAGTGTCTCCGTCATTGCGCTACGCTCCATTCCGGTTTTTGTTAACGGACGGGCTTACCATCGGGGACTTGTAATCGTTTCAAACTCTGCGAAAATAATGATGTTCGCTTTTAGCCATCAAATTATGCTCCCCACAAGACTTCCCTTCTTCATTCTCCTACTCGCCGCATTTGTTTTTGTCGGCTGCAAAAGGCAACAACAGTCTGAGCCGACGAATGAAAGTTCCAACATTCCCACGCTCGACGTACCGATGCCGACCGCCGAAATGCTTGCGGCACTCGGTCCCGAAAATGATATTCCCATCCATCGGCTTCTGCCGGATCCGGTCTTCGTGGTCGCTGGAAAACCAAAGCAGATTTTGGCTTCACCCCTCGGCATCGGCAACGAATACTTCATCAGCGGCAGCATCATAGAAAGCCTGCGGTTACATGAGTTCGGCATTGTCCCAGGTGACATCGAACTTTTCGTTCAGTCCAACGGCTTTCCGGCTAGGGCGCAAATGATTATCCCAAACCCGCAAACTCCCACTGCGCCGCCGATGATGCGGAATGTCAACATCGCACGCCAAGTAACGCTCATCACATTCACAGAACCCTTTAACCTCGCCGCCCTGTTGAGAGTCGATGAAATCGATCCCGCTATACTCAATTCGCTACGACGAACCGAAGGAAAAAATGAATACTACGATTTAACCTCGCCGGACGAAATCTTTCCGCAACGGATTGCCCTCGGACTGCACGACGCACGAACAATCATTATCGCCGCAGGACTCGAAGCCGACATCAAGGCGGTCTTTTCCGATACCGCCCCGAAAAATGCCATTCTCGAGCGCTTAAAACACACGCCGGTTCATACCAACGACTTAACAATTCTCACATCGTTGGAAGGGATGCCCGTGAGTCAAGAGGCATTCGAAAAGTCTCTGGAAGAGTTGGGACAAGCGTGGGAAATACCGCCGAACTTTCTGACGTTGATCAATCTGCACCTTCGGGCATTGACCCTTTCTCTCAATACTTCGGCAGCACCAGGGCAACCGATAGTTTCGATTCATGTGGAGGGTCGGGATGAGAAGGGTACGGCGAATATCGAAGAATTGGTTCAAGGTTTAACTCTCGGTGCTCAAACCGCTCTGGCGGCTAACGAGGCGATGGCACTACAATTACCGATACCGTCTGACTTTGCCGTTGCTTTGCTGAATAATATGTCTATTGATTCCAAAGAGTCGCGGGTTTCGGTCGTTCTCAACAATTTTGAAACGTTGATTCCGACCGTTGCCGGTTGGATCAATGATCAGCAAACCGCTGTGATCGAACGTGATCGATGGGAAGAACGTATGTGGCTGCAACAGAGGCATGCGGAGCAACTGGAAGTGCTTGCAGAAATTTGTTGGGCGTACTATATGGAGCATAAAAAGTTTCCGGCGGATATTTTAGATGCTGACGGCAAGCCGTTGTTGAGTTGGCGGGTTGCCCTGCTCCCGACATTGGGCGGGGACGCTACGGCTTTGTACTCTCGATTCAAACTGGATGAACCGTGGGATAGTGAGGCAAACTTAGAAGCGCAGAAAATGATACCGAACATTTTTCATACGCGATCGCAGGAGGCGGCTCCGTCAAAGACGGTTTTTCGGCGTTTCAATTCACCTGGCACCCCTTTTTCCAATAGGGATTTGAAACTTGAGGATGTAGAGTTTCCTTTATCCACGTTGATGTTTGTCGTTGTTTCTTTGGAGCATGCGGTGGAGTGGGCGAAGCCGGATTCATTGTCGTTTGATCTTGACACCATTGCTGACGTATTGGGGGATGATTTTTTGGGCGTAACATTTTCGCGGCGTATCGTTTTGTTGCCGGTGCCTCGGGGCACGGAGCCGGAGTTTGAATTTCGCAAGCGGTACGTTGAAGCAGTGGTCAAGGGTTTGCCGCTGCCGCAACAAGAGGTGCCAACCTCGCAAGGAACCGAAGAGTGAAGACTGGCGGCATCTGCCGCCGCCTCCCCCGTGCAACCACGTTCCCGCGTTCCGCCGACGCACCGCCCCCTGTTGAAAAAAAACAATTCTGTGTTAGAATACACGTCGGATTTGGTGCCGCTAGGCACGTATCGGGAAAAATTATGCCAAACGAAGATTCTGCACAGGGTGGATTGGTTGACAAAGTCGTGAAAATCAAACGGTGCGCCGCCGTCGTAAAGGGCGGTCGCCGATTCAGCTTCGCCGCACTGGTCGTCGTCGGAGACGGAAACGGGAAAGTCGCATGGGGATACGGAAAAGCAAACGAAGTCCCCCCAGCAGTCGATAAAGCAGTCAAAGACGGAACGCAAAAACTCAAGCCCGTGCAACTAAACGGAACAACCATTCCGCACGAAGTCATCGGACAATTCGGCGCAGCAAGAGTCATCCTCGTACCGGCAAGTCCCGGTACAGGTGTGATTGCCGGCGCAGCAGTCCGCGCCGTCTGCGAAGCGTGCGGTATTCGGGATATTTTGACCAAAAGTTACGGTACAGCCAATTCGACGAATGTCGTCAAAGCGACGATAGCGGCTCTGATGAATTTAAGAACGCAGAGCGAAGTTGAACGATTACGAGGAGTTTCACTCACATGAACATACACGAAGTTAACGCACAAGCGAGAGCGTCGCGAAAGCCCCGGCGAGTCGGTCGCGGGACGGGTTCGGGGCGCGGCAAGACCAGTCAACGGGGGCACAAAGGGTTTGGTTCCCGGTCGGGTTCGTCGATGAATCCCGTCTTCGAGGGGGGGCAGATGCCCCTCATCCGTCGGGTGCCGAAACGCGGATTCAACAATAAAACCTTTGCGGACGTTGTGATCGGTGTCAATGTGGCTGATCTCGAAGTCTGTTTCGATACCGGCGAAAAGGTTACGCCGGAATCTCTTCGGGCAAAGGGCATTGTCAAAAAAGTTTGCGACAAGGTCAAAATTCTCGGCGACGGCGAGTTGAAAAAATCGCTGGACGTTTCGGCGCATGCCTTTTCGGCGGAGGCGCAGAAAAAAATCGAAGCCGCCGGCGGGAAGGCGACTCTTCTGCCGGGCAAAAAACCTGTCGTCAAAAACAAGATGGGAAGCCGGAAAAAGAATCTTTTGGCAAAAGTGAAGTAAAATACGCGGAGTATGTTGCACAAATTGCAGTGTTAGGCTTTCGCCGGAAAGTGATATACCTCAAACATGTGCTGATGTTATCTTTCGGATAAAGCCTAATAACTACTCCCCATTGCCCCGCACTTTTGGTATAATGGTCGGGTCGGTGGTGCAAGGGGTTGTTAACCGGTTTTTTATCCTGTTAGTGCTATGCCAAAATATAGATTTGAAGCGATTGACTCCAAAGGTCAAGAAATTAAGGATATTATCGAAGCCGCTACCGAGGAAGATGCACAGGCTGCTATTCGCTTGACGGGGCACCATCTCACGAAAATCGCCCTGCACAAAGAGCGGAAAGGCAAATCTGCCCGGAAAGGCGCAGCCGGAAAAACGTTCTCGTTGGGATTCGTGAAGTCCAGACAACTGACGACTTTTACGCGGCAACTTTCTATCTTGCAAGACGCTGGACTTCCCATTTTGCGGAGTCTCAACATTCTGAAAAATCAAGCAGAAAACGGCGGCTTACGCAACAGTTTGATCGACACCGTTTATGAAATCGAAGGCGGTTCCAGCCTTTCGGAAGCGTTCGGCAAAAATCCGAGAGTCTACAACCGGCTGTACGTTAACATGATCAAAGCCGGCGAGGCAGGCGGTGCACTCGAAACTATTTTGCAGAGACTCGCCGACTTTTTGGAACGCTCCGAAGAACTCAAACAACGTATCAAATCCGCTTTGACGTATCCCGTTTTCGTGGTGCTTGCAGCCGTCTGTATTTTAGCATTCATCATGATCAAAATTGTGCCGGAATTCCGGGCGATGTTTGAAGAATTTGACTCGGAACTCCCTTTAATGACCGAAGTCTTGGTGGACATTTCCAACGCCTTCGTACAATTTTGGTACTTGTTACCGATTGTTCCTTTATCAGTTTGGTTGATGGTCAAGTTAACCACGAGTTTTGCGCAGGGACGTTTCGGCTGGCACCTGTTCTTGTTGAAACTTCCGATCTTCGGTCAGTTAGTTGAAAAGACGACCATCGCCCGTTCCACGCGGACGCTGGGAACGTTAGTAACGTCCGGTGTGCCGATTTTGGAGGCACTGCACATCACCAAAGAGGCGAGTAATAATGCCGTTTTCGAACTGATGTTCCAAAAAGTTCTCGAAGCCATTCGCGATGGTGACACGATTGCGAATCCGATGAAAATGTATTCTCGTCCGCCGTTTCACTTCGGCGCGTTGCTCTATTTTATGTTTTTCATGACTCCCCTTGGCGCATTATGGTACATTACTCGATTAAGAGCCCGTGTGATGGATGATATGGTCGTCAACATGGTCGATGTCGGCGAAGAGACAGGAGAACTCGATACGATGCTTTACAAAGTAGCGGACACTTATGATAAGGAGGTCGAGGCAGTTACCAATGGTTTGATGGCGATGTTGGAACCGCTCCTCGTGATGGTGCTCGGCGGCATCGTGGGATTCATTGTTATCGCATTGTTTATGCCGCTGGTGAAACTGATTACTGACCTGTCGGGGTAGATTGTACCGAGGGGGAGCGTCCTCCTGGTGCCTTGTTATACTGCCAACGGGTAGGAATTGGGTGTTTTGTTTTGTTGTGTTCTTTGTGGTTAAAAAGAAAAGGGATTTTAATCACAAAGGGCACAAAGAGCACAAAGGATTTGTCGACGAAAAAGGGTATATTAGTTTCAAGTGAAAGCCTAAGACACGGATATACACAAAGTGTTCCCCACCCTTAGTAATACAAAACTTACAGCCCCGGCGGATAAAAAGTTCACAGAGCCCGGAGCGGAAGCTCCGGTGCTACCGCACCGGGCTCTGTTTGTTTTTTGCTAATTTTTCCCGCCAACCCTGTAACAGATGATTGTACCCGTTTCACTAGGTTCCCGAAGTTATGACATTGCGGTCGGAAGCAGTCGATTAAAAGACATGGGCTCTATGCTCGCCGCTTTTCAACCGATTTCATCCGCCGTTGTACTAACCGATACGAATGTTCAGCACTACGGTTACGCCGCTCAAGCCGCTGCGTCGATTGCCGATGCTGGCATCGCCGCTCATGTTCTTTCCGTTGCCGCCGGTGAACAAAGCAAAACAATTGAAACTGCCAATTCACTTTGGGAAACACTCCTCGAAGACGGTGTTGACCGCAAGTCCGTACTCGTTGCCGTTGGCGGCGGGGTAGTCGGCGACCTCGGCGGTTTCGTTGCCGCAACCTACGCCAGAGGAATCCGCTTTTTCCAAGTTCCGACTTCACTGCTTGCCCAAGTCGATAGCAGCGTCGGCGGCAAAGTGGGAATCGATCTGACTACCGCTAAAAATATGGTCGGAGCATTCCACCAACCGCTCGGCGTGTTGATCGACACCGAAACGCTCCAAACTCTGCCGGAAGAACAGTATTTGAGCGGACTCGGCGAAGTATTAAAATATGGCGTTTCACTGGATGCCGAACTTTTTCAATACATTGAGGATAACGTCGTCCCGATTAAACGTCGCGATAATGCCGTGTTGCAAAAAATCGTTGCCGAGTGTTGCCGAATCAAAGCAAGAATCGTTGCCGAAGATGAACACGAAACGACAGGACTGCGTATTTTGCTGAACTACGGACACACTTTTGCTCATGCATTTGAAATTATGAGCGGTTACACGATTTTGCATGGTTTAGCCGTATCGATGGGCTCTATTTGTGCTGCTCGGCTTGCTTTGCGTTTGGGTTTGGTGGACGAATCGTTTTTACATCGGCAACTTGTTCTTCATCGGGCATTGGACTTGCCGGTGGAATATCCTTCGGAGTTTGCCCCGCAGCGCATTGTTGAACTGATGCGTTATGACAAGAAGTCGGAGTTCGGCAAACTGCGTTTTGTGTTGCCGACGGGCTTGGGACAGTGCCGGGTGGTAGAGGGAATTGAACCGCAACATGTGTTTTAGATTTGACACGGCACTTCGCCATCGGATTGAATTTTAACGTGAAACTCCTTAATATATTCAGGGTTGGCGGGAAAAATTAGCAAAGAACAAACAGAGCCCGGTGCGGTAGCACCGGAGCTTCCGCTCCGGGCTCTGTGAGCTTTTTATCCGCCAGGGCTGTAACATATTCAAAAACAACGAATGATGAGTACCATTTCACGAATGTCCATTTCCGTTGAGGAGGAACTGCTCGAAAAATTCGACGCACTTAGCAAAAAACGCGGCTTTCCTACCCGGTCGGAGGCGATCAAACATTTAATGAGTTCGGCACTGGTCGAGCAAGAGTGGGAAAACGGCGAAATCGTGGCGGGGGTCATTACGATTGTTTATGACCATCATAAAGTTTCGATATTGCGGAAGATTGTCGATGCGCAGCACCGCTACGGTAAAATCGTCATCTGTTCTCAACATGCTCATTTGGATCACGACAATTGTATGGAAAACATTATCGTTCAGGGAAAAGTCGAGTGTGTTAGAAGGTTACACAAGTTACTTTCTTCAATAAAAGGCATAAAGCATACTGTGCTTTCTATGAGCACCACCGGCAGATCACTTGACGGTGCCGCAAAGATTTCCGAGCCTCGAATGTAAAAGAGCGGGTGCGGTACGTCGGGAATGAAGAGATTCATCGCCCAGTACGGCATTTTGCCCTACGATACGCAGCCGAAAATTTCGTCAGTCGGACGATACAGCCCCCTTGACACCTTTCGTGAACATGCTAGAATGGTCTCCAATCGGGGGTAGTTCTGTACAGTCGGACCTCCGTATGCCTTTCAGAAAAGCAGGATTCTTTCTTGGATTCCGCTACACACTTGTTTCATACAATAGAAAGGCAACGTTTGCTTTTCCGGTCTCTTGGTCATCTCGAAATCAGAGGAACCGTAAAGATCAACAAAGGATGAACTCCACTTTCATGTCGAATTTCCTAATCGTCGTTTTTGATTTTTCCCACAGGGTTTTCAGAAACATTAACCCGTTTTTGATGCACCGGTTGCGCCCCTGCGCCGACCGCGTCTTCTCCACCATCACCAACCAAGTGTCTTACCAGGTTTCTTTCTAATCATGCACAAAAAGAACAACTACAATCCTAACCATCGTAACCGCAAATTTCGTCCCACCGGCGGAGGCGGAAAACCCCGACCCGCCAACGACTCATCATTGCCCGGCGTGCCAAGAGATACCGCAGGAAGCCGATACAACCCCAAACCAAGAGGTCCCAAACCGCCGATCCACATCGAGCCGGGCGACCCCGCCGACTACTACAAAGTAACCGGCGTGCTGGAAATGCACCCCGACGGATACGGATTCCTACGCAATCCAGAAAACGATTACACACGCTTTATTACCGACCCCTTCGTGCCCGGAAGCCTCATCGAACGATACGGCTTCCGCGAAGGTGTCCTGCTGACCGGTATGGTACAGCCCGGCACAAAAACGCAAGGTCCCCGACTCCGAGAAGTGCTAGACGTGGACGGCATTCCGCCCGACGATTATGTCAACGTCCGACCGTTTGACCAACGAACACCGATCAATCCCGAAGAGTGGTTGCGAGTGGAAACTGGACCAGAACCGCTGACCACGCGGGTGATGGACATTCTCACGCCGCTGGGCAAAGGGCAGAGAGCGTTGATCGTTGCTCCGCCGAGAAGCGGCAAAACGATTCTCTTGCACCACATCAGTCAGGCGGTCGTAAAGAATCATCCCGACGTTAAGGTCATTATTCTGCTGATTGATGAGCGTCCCGAAGAAGTGACCGACTTCCGTCGGGCAGTCGATGCCGAAGTGGTCGCCAGTAGTCTTGACCGGGAGATCGAGTCGCATGTTCGGCTTTCCCAGTTGGTCATCGAGCGTTGCCGCCGCCTTGCCGAAATGGGAAAGGATGTCTTCCTGCTGATGGATTCGATTACTCGATTGGCTCGTGCTTTCAACAAGCACATTGGCAATTCTGGCAAGACGATGACGGGCGGTGTGGACATAAAGGCGATGGATGTCCCGAAGAAACTTTTTGCGACGGCTCGTGCTTTTGAGGGTGGCGGTTCGCTCACGATTGTCGGTACGGCGCTCATTGAGACTGGCAGTCGGATGGACGAGTTGATATTTCAGGAGTTTAAGGGGACGGGCAACATGGAATTGGTGTTGGATCGTCGGTTGGCGGAGATGCGGATATGGCCTGCGATTGACATTGGACTTTCCGGCACACGTCGCGAGGAGAAGTTGTTCCCGGAGGAGATTTTACGTGGTGCGACGATGATTCGTCGGACGCTTTCGTCCCGCAATCCGGTGGACGCAATGGAAACGCTCACGACGAAACTGTCCAAGTACAATTCGAATGCCGAGTTTTTCTATCAGTTTCTCAAAGGAGCGAAGTCGCAGATCGATTGATTTGCGTCGGCGAGGCAGACGCTTCGGATTTTCTTCAGCGATTTTTCCCGACGACACCACGTTGACCGGTAATCGTTGATTACGGTTAAAAGCGGGTTCCTAACTATCGTGATGTTACCTGCCCGTTGACAAGTTTCGCATTTTTTGCAAATTTTCCAATTCTCCCAGATTTTTTCTATGAAAATCTCTTCCCGTGCGTCTATAATATCGGGAAGCAATAACCGGTTAGATTTTTCCCGCACCGCACAAGTGCGGCGGCTAAAAATTATGACACCAGAAGACTCGCTCTACGACGCGATACGCCGTTACGCGGCTCGATTGCTGTCCGACCTCGAAGCAGGAGAAGACATTGCGCAAGAAGTCTTTCTCCGCTTCGAACAACAAAAAGAAACGATCACCCATCCGCAGGCTTGGGCATATAAAACTGCCCGAAACCTTGTTATCGACCAGTATCGGAAGGTTAAAACCCTTCCGCTAACAGACGATTTGCTTGCGGAGGCGACGAAGTTTGATCCTGTCATCCTCGCAGAAAAAAAGGAGATACACAACATGATTCAGCAAAAGATTAACGACCTTTCCCCTCGACATCGGGAAGTGTTACGCCTGAAGTTTCAGGAAGGTCTCAAGTATGTCGAAATCGCCGAAGTCCTCGGCGAGTCGGTCGCCACCGTCGGCTGGCTGCTGCACGAAGCGATTGCGCTGTTGCGGCAGGAAATAGGAGACAGGAGTAAGGAGGGGAAACAGAATATACTGCGACACGCCGATAAATGGATATTTTTCCTCCGTGCCCTCCGTGCTTTCTCCGCGATCTCCGTGTTAGAATTTAACCACGGAGGACACGGGAGGTTACACGGAGAACACGGAGAGGAAAGCGGCAATTTATGGCGTGGTACGGTATAGAAACTTCTGTCTCCTGACTTCTGACTCCTGTCTCCTGACTCCTGTCTCCTTCAAACAACCATTAACCTACTAACCAACCCATAACATCATGACCACCATAATACCCACTACCGATCCTCGTCTTACCGCTTTCGTACTCGGCGAATTGTCAGCCGAAGAGACGGCGGAAATCCAAACCGCTCTCGACCAGAGCGTCGAACTGCAAACCGAAGCGGCAGCGATACGTGAAATCGCCGCCCAAATTGAAACCGCGATGCGGGAGGCAGACGGCAGACGGCAGACGGCAGACAATCAGAGCCGCGACCGGAAGGTCGCGAATCTGCCGCCGAAACGCCGCCGTTGGCTCCTTCCCGCAGCGATCACCGCCGTTGCCGCTACGCTAGTCGCCGCACTGGCTCTGCCCCTTATATTGAACACAGAGCGGGGGACGGAACGCAGCGCAGCCCCCAAATTTATCGCTGAATTCGCCACCGACTTCGCCGCCGATGAATCACTCGTCAAACCATCCGGGGACTACGCAGACGTAGAATTATCGTCGCACCCCGCCCCCGGCTCTTTGAATGATTACAAAATCGCCGAAACATTGGCGGAATCAACGCCGCGCCGCTCTGGATATGACATCGACACAGACCGACAGGAAGTCGGAATGGCTGACGCTCTTCTCCCCCCAGCGTCCGAACCTCTCGGCGAAAGGCAAAAACAGTCAATAGCACAGGCACGGACAGCACCGCTTGGCGAACAATCCGAGTCAAATCAAAGTCCCAATGTCGGTGGTCGTGCCGCGATGAGGGGTAGCGATGCTGTGCCGCAACCCACTATGGCATCCAATCCTTACACCCCTCTCGCAAGTCCGCCGCCTGCGCTGATGCGCGGAGTGCAAGCGTCCAACATGCCCCTTGAAAATTCGCGAGCCGCCCCGGTAGGCGAGCGAAGGTTTCGAGAAAACGTGGAATTAGCACAACGAGATTCCAGCCGACGCTCCGTCCAAATGGCTCCGTTCCCCGATGGCTCTGCACAGATCGCCCGGCGGAGCGAAGTGTTCATCGGCGACCAGTCGGAACCCCTAGAATTACCAGGGAACCGGTTTGGACTTGCATACAAAAAAGAGAGCGAGCCGGTGAAACTTAACGACTCCTACAACAACGCCAGAAACGAAGCATACAAGGATTTCACCGAAAACGATTTCCTACCCGTCAAACTCGGCGAATTTTCGACCTTTTCCATTGACGTAGACACCGCCTCCTACACGACAATGCGGCGGTATGTCAAAGATATGAATCAACGACCGCCGGTAGAGTCCGTCCGGCTGGAAGAGTATCTCAATTATTTTACCTACGACTACGCCCAACCGGAAGGAGACAAACCCTTTGCGACGCACGTCGAAGTCTTTCCCTGCCCTTGGAAGTCCGAACATCTCTTGGCACGCATCGGCATTAAGGGGAAAGAGTACAGCATTGACGAACGTCCGCCGCTAAACTTGGTCTTTCTGGTCGATGTCTCCGGTTCGATGTCACCTGCCAATCGGTTGCCGCTGGTGAAGCAAGGCTTGACCGAGTTGGTCGAAAAACTGCAACCGAAAGATCGGGTTGCCATCGTT
>Ga0099364_10001773_pt1 | contig 35051 bp, 25 predicted proteins | sample TergutTh196P3_FD_73070 | JGI IMG/M metagenome (GOLD analysis project Ga0099364, IMG submission 73070) | Microcerotermes parvus P3 segment gut microbial communities from Pointe-Noire, Republic of the Congo - Th196 P3 | ecosystem: Host-associated > Arthropoda: Insects > Digestive system > Gut ... | reverse complement strand
CCCCGCCGGCCCCATCGTGCATGGGCTGGAGGGCGCGCTGGTGGTGGACTCGGGGGATGTAAAGATATATAAGGAGCGCAGCACATACGAGCCTTCCGAGGTGCATACGCCCGAGCCGCTGCCCGCGCACCGCGCCAACACGGCGCTCGAACTGGCGCATTGCCTCAAAACGGGCGACGCGCTGCACCCGACCCTCGACATGCCGGTCAACCTTGGGGCGATGGCACTGCTGGACGCCGGTTTCCGCTCCGCCGCCACGGGCCAGCGCATCACGCTGCCCACGGAGCATTGGGTGTAGGCATATAGTGGTTATCGGTTCTTGACAGTAAAAATAAGTTAATATATTATATTGCCACTTCATTGAAAATTGTTATATGGAATAGCGCACTAATGTATGAATGAATGTGTGCATTAGTGCATGGCTATGGCTGTTTTACGAAGCAGGCACGGCACATAATACCCGTCTTAGGGGGGACGATATATGAGCGTTGCGAAAATCGGCGCCCAGACGTTTTCAAAGAAAGGCACAAAGCTGTCCAGGTTCTTAAGGAACTGCTTTAAGTATAAAGCGCTCCTTATAATGCTGCTACCGGGGCTTCTTGTCTTCATCCTGTTCAGCTATCTGCCGATGTTCGGCGTCATCATCGCGTTCAAGAAAATCAACTACCAGTTGGGCATATTGGGGAGCCCGTTTGTGGGGCTGGATAATTTCAAGTTCCTGTTCGCGACGACGGACGCTTGGCGGATTACGCGCAACACCATTATGTACAATCTGCTGTTCATCATCTCCGACGTGTTCCTGGCTGTGGGCGTCGCGGTGCTCATGCGGGAGATATGGCAGGCGAAGGCGACGAAATTCTACCAGACGCTCATCATCCTGCCGTACTTTTTGTCCATGGTCGTCGTGGCGTACCTGGTGTATGGGTTCTTGAACCCGCAGTACGGCTTTTTTAACAAAATCCGCGAAAGCATGGGGTTTTTCGGCATCAACTGGTACTACGAGCCGAAATATTGGCCTTTTATACTACCAATCACCCACTGGTGGAAGGGGCTGGGCTACCAAAGCATTGTATACCTCGCGTCCATCGCCGGGCTGGACAAGGAGCTGTATGAAGCGGCGGTGATCGATGGCGCGGGCAAATGGGCGCAAATCACAAAGATCACGCTGCCGCAACTTACGCCGACGATGGTCATCATGTTCCTGCTGGCGCTGGGCCGCATATTCCGCGCCGACTTCGGGCTGTTTTACCAGGTCCCGATGAACTCGGTCATGCTCTACGAAGTCACGGACGTGATAGACACATATGTCTACAGGGCGCTGGTCCAGCTCAACAACATTGGCATGTCGTCGGCGGCGAGCGTGTTCCAGTCGGTCGTCGGCGCGATCACCGTGATATCGGCGAACTATCTGGTCAAGCGGCTGGATGATTCGCAGGCGCTGTTTTAAGAGGGGGGATTTGAAATGTCGTTTTCCGCGAGGAGTCAGTTCGCCAAGGGCATTGCCAACCGCGTCCCGTGGTATGTCAACGGCGTTTTGCATGTCGTGTTCGCGTCGATGGCCATCGTCAGCGTCGCGCCGGTACTGCTGCTTGTCATGATATCATTTACCCCGGAACAAGTCCTGCTGCTGGACGGCTACCAGTTTTTCCCCAGGGAGCTGACGCTGGAGGCGTACCGCTTCCTTTTCCAGAAACCGGACGTTTTGGTCAACGCCTACATGGTCACTATATTCATTTCGGTCGTCGGCACCCTTGGCTGCCTGCTCGTGACCGTGATGTACGCGTACCCGATATCCCGTATGGACTTTCCGTTCCGCAATTTCTTCTCCATGCTGATTATAGTGACGATGCTGTTCAGCGGTGGGCTGACCGCGAGCTATCTGATCAACGCCACAGTGCTTGGGCTGCGGGACAAGATATGGGCCATGATCCTCCCCGCGCTCGGCAGCCCTTTTTACATTATAATAGCGCGGACGTTTTTCCGCATTAGCGTGCCGCCGTCGCTTTTGGAGTCGGCGCGCATAGATGGTGCGGGCGAGATGCGCTGCCTGTTCCGCATAGTGCTGCCTCTCTCGCTTCCGATGCTCGCCACAATCGGGCTATTCGCGCTGTTCGGGTTCTGGAACGATTGGTTCCGCGCATTGCTGTACATCACAAACAAGCAGTTTTACCCGCTGCAGTTTGTCATGATGAGGGCGCTGATGAACCTGCAGGAGCTGCAGCGAAACATTGCGGCGGGTACGATGTCGGCAGAGGAGATGATGACGATGCTGGCCACCATGCCGTCGGAGACGCTGCGCATGGCCATGGCGGTCGCCGCCATCGGGCCAATCATATTCGCATACCCGTTTTTCCAGCGCTATTTCATCAGCGGCCTAACCATCGGCGCGGTGAAGGGCTAGTCAGGGACGCATTGTGTCTTTATCGTAATTGAAACTGGGGCTTCAGAAAGACACAATGCTTGTGCCATATAAAAAGATGTAAATTATTATGCTTCATAGGCGTTAAGCCACGGGCAGGGACGCAGCGAGGAGCGGTGCGATGAGGACATCGCACCCTACGAATTCAAATGAGTATATAAGCGACGCAACGCGTCGCTCGCGCTTTCGCGCGTTAAGCGGTGTGGAGTTGAGCGCCGCGCGTAATCGCAGCTTGTCTGCGATGAGCACGGACAGAGCGAAACGGAACTAGTGTGAATAACGAGCAGAGTCGGCGGCCTTGACGCCGGCCCTGCGAAGATTATGAACACGTAAACCGCTATAATAATAGGAGGAAATGAAACATGAGGAAACATGCTAGATTGATTGTATTGCTGGTCGCGCTCGCGATGGCGCTGTCGGCGTGCGGGGGTGGGACGCCCGCGCCGGCTGCTACCACGGCGGCGGCTGCGACCGAGGCTGCCACCACTGCGGCTGCGGCTGCGGCGACGGAGGCCGCGACTACGACTGCGGCGGGCACTACCGCTGCGGGCGCGGCGGCGACCACAGCGGCGGCGGCGGCGACTGTTGCGGCCACGACCCCGCAGGCGGCGCCTGCGCAAATCGAGGAAGATCTGCCGTTCGTAAGCCTGTACTACTTCTTTACAGGCAGCGACCAGGACGACCTGCCGCTGGTGCAGGCGGCCATGGACGAGTACTTTATGGAAAGGCTGAACTGCACGGTCACGCTGACCCCCATACCGGGCGGCGAATGGTCGACGCGGGTGCCTATGCTGTTTTCGGCGGGCGAGCAGATCGACCTGATCTTCGACCAGTCCAATCGCGGCTATTACACAAACGTTGCGAACGGCGCATACCACCCGCTCAACGACCTGTTCGCACAGTACGCGCCGGACGCGATGGCGCATATGGCCGTCAACGCGCCGGGCATCATCGACGCCCCGAAGGTAGCGGGCGAACTATACGGCGTCCCATGCCAGAAGCAGACGCCCCAGAGCGAGGCCTGGTACTACCGCAAGGACATAGCGGATGCGATCGGGATGGACGTGGACTCGCTGGTCACGCTGCAGGATCTAGAGCCTTATCTGATAAAAATTCAGGAATCGTATCCCGAAATGACCCCATATTATCTGTCCTCCAGTTCGGGCATCAACATGGAATGGGCGACGGACGCAATCCGCGACAACCCCTACAGGTATGAGGAGCTGACCGGAGCCATAACGCTGCTCATCGTCGACCTGGAAGAAAACAAGGTGCTGAACCATTTCGAGACCGAATGGGACCTCGACCGCTTCGAGACATTAAAGCGGTGGCAGGACATGGGGCTGATCAACCCCGACGCCGCCACGACGACGACGGGCGGCGGCGACATGTTCCGCGCGGGCAAGACATGGTTCATCGGGGCGGGCGGTTCGCCGACAACACTCAGCCAGATGCAGACCAGCTACGGCACCGACTTCTATCGCTGGCGCTGCACGCCCCCGATAGTGAACACATACCAAAACGTGACGGCTCTGACATGCATCCCGCAGTCATCCATCGACAAAGAGCGCGCCATGATGGTCATCAACCTGTTCCACTCTGACCCGGTCATCATCAACCTGTTCAACTCAGGCATCGAGGGCAAACACCACGTCATAGACGAAAATGGCCGCTTCGCCCTGCCGGAGGGCGTAACCACGAAGGGCGAGACGGGTTACGCGTTTGGCTTTGAGACGTTCTTTGGCAACATGTTCCTAAACACGCTGTGGTACAACGAGACGGAGGATCGCTACGACGAGCTGCGCGAGTACAACTTCGAGTCCAGGCAAAGCAAGATCATGGGCTTCTACGTCAACATGGAGAACATAACGACCGAGTACGCCGCAGTTGAGTCAGTAAGGGTGCAGTACGTGCCGATCCTCAAAGCCGGCGTTTCGCCGAACGTCGCGGAGACGCTGCGTGAAATGAACGAAAAAATGTACGCGAACGGCCTGCAGAAGGTCATAGACGATGCCCAGCGCCAATATGACGAGTTTATTGCCGCGAACAACATGAGAGTCGACTGATGGTGTTGGATTAGTAAGTACTGCTGTCAAGTTAATAAGTATTGGTGTTAAATTAATAAATACTGGTGTTTAATTAATGAGTAATGAGTAAGCTGATTGGAGGCTATGTTGTGGGTACAAAGATCACTGCCGTAAAGGCGATAGCGACCGCCCCGCAGCGGGGTTGCAACCTCGTCATAGTAAAAATCGAAACGAACCAGCCCGGCCTGTATGGGATCGGTTGCGCGACGTTCACGCAGCGCCACACGCCTGTCGTGACGGCCATCGAGGATTACATGGAGCAATTGCTGGTCGGGCGCGACCCAACCAACGTCGAGGACAACTGGAACGTCATGATGAACTCGTCGTACTGGCGGAACGGGCCTGTTCTCAACAACGCCATTTCCGGCTGCGACATGGCGATGTGGGACATCCTGGGCAAGGAGCTGGGCGTACCGGTGTACAAGCTGTGGGGCGGCAAAGTGCGCGAGGGCGTCGCCGTGTACCGGCATGCGGATGGACTGACGCCGGAGGCCGTTGCGGAGAACGTACAAAAATATATGGACACGGGCTACCAGTACATACGCTGCCAGATGGGCGGCTACGGTGGGAGGACGAACTACCTGCGGACGCCGGAAAACTCCCCTGACGGTGCGTACTTTGACGCGCTCTCGTATATGCGCGGCGTGCCCAAGATGTTCGAAGCCGTGCGCAGGATATGCGGCGAGGAAGTCGAGCTGCTGCACGATATCCACGAGCGGCTGACGCCGATAGACGCCATCAGGCTCGCGAAAGCGGTCGAGCCGTACCGGCTGGTTTTCCTGGAGGACGCGCTGCCGCCAGAAATGGGTTTCTGGTTCGAAAAGCTCCGCGACGCGGCCGCCGTGCCGATTGCGATGGGCGAGCTGTACAACAACCCGCTCGAATACATCCCGATGATACACAACCGCTGGATCGACTTCGTGCGCTGCCATATCAGCCAGATCGGCGGCGCGACCCCTGCGCGCAAGCTCGCGATTATGTGCGAGCCGTTCGGGGTCCGGACGGCGTGGCACGGCCCGGGCGACGTTTCTCCTGTCGGGCATGTGGCCAACTTGCATTTAGACCTTGTGGCGCCGAACTTCGGTATTCAGGAGTGGTGCGGGTTCGAGACCAGGCCGGAGATACAGGACGTGTTTACGGGGCTGCCGTGGATCAAGGATGGGCACGCGTTTGTAAACGACAAGCCCGGCTGGGGGCTTGACATAGACGAGGAGAAAGCGAAAAAGTACGCATGCGACAAGAGCCAGCCGCGCTGGCTGCTGGCGCGGTTGCCCGACGGCACATCGGTCAAGGCGTAAGCTACATAACATATCAATTAATGGGGCGGCCCCTGCGTGTATCGATACCAGGGGCCGCCCCTTACTTTAAATGTAAATTTAGGCGATTGTAAAAATCGCGGACGCACAATGTGCGTCCCTACATATGGGCAGCCAATTTTGCATATATACAAAATGTTGTAGGGGCGAACAGTGTTCGCCCGTAAATTACCGGCTTTTGCAATCACCTTAATAGTAAATTTTTAGGGAGGTTATATTTATTATGAAAATAGCATTTACAACGCTCGCATGCCCGGACTGGAGCTTTGCGAAAATATTGGACGAAGCGGAGCGATTGGGTTACCAGGGCGTCGAAATACGCGGGGTGAACAACGAGATGCGGGCCGACCTGATACCGGAGTTTTCCGAGGGGGGCGCGGATGCGACCAAGGCGCTGTTTAAGGCAAAGGGGCTTGAGATTGCGGGCTTCGGCTCCTCGGTGAAGTTCCACGACGAGGCAGGCTATGCCGACGCGTTGGTGGAAGGTCGCTTGGCTGTGGACGTGTGTGTCCGGATGGGCATACAGGGGTTGCGCGTGTTCGGCGACAGCGTCGCGGGTGGGGACAGCGCCGCCGCCCGCGCCAGCATTTTAGAGCGGGTCTGCGGGGGCCTGCGCGAACTGTGCGCGTATGCCAGGGGCAAGGGCGTTGACATTTTGCTGGAGGTCCACGGGGATTTCAACAAAATTGAAAATATCGGGCCGATAATAGAGGGCGCCAAATCCTGCCCGGAGTTTGGCATTTTGTGGGACATCGGGAACAGCGACACGTCGTACGGCGACGGATGGCGGGATTTCTACGCCGTCATAAAGCCGCTGGTACGCCACGTGCATGTCAAGGACCACATCCGCGCCGGCGGGGCGGGCGCTTATTGCCTGCCGGGGCAGGGCGACATACCCATCGCCGATATCGTGGCCACATTGGTGGGCGACGGTTACGACGGCTGGTACTCTTTCGAATGGGAAAAGAAATGGCACCCCGAACTGGCGCCACCGGAAACAGTGCTGCCGGGATATATAGAGTACATGAAAAAATTGCTGGGATAACCGTCCCCTGCGGCACTGCGGACGCGCGACGCGCCCCGCCACGTTTGTTTTACTGGTTTTTGCCTTTTATATACTCGTCGATGGCGGCGGCGGCGGTTTTGCCGGCGCCCATGGCCAGGATTACGGTGGCCGCGCCCGTGACCACGTCGCCGCCGGCGTACACGCCTTTCATGCTGGTGGCGCCGGTCACCTCGTCGGCGACAATCCCGCCCCATGACTCGCTCTTCAGTTCGGGCGTCGCGTTCTTGATTATCGGGTTGGGGCTCTGGCCTATCGCGACCACGACTACGTCCACATCGATCACGAAATCGGAATTTTCCACCGGGATGGGCCGCCTACGCCCGGAGGCGTCCGGCTCGCCCAGTTCCATGCGGAAGCACTCGACGCCACGCACCCAGCCGTTATCGTCCCCGATAAACCTCTTCGGGTTTGTGAGCATTTGAAATACTATGCCCTCGTCGCGGGCGTGGTGGACCTCCTCCACCCGCGCGGGCATCTCCTTCTCGGAGCGCCTATATACTATGTAGACATTGTCCGCGCCCAACCGCTTTGCGCACCTGGCGGCGTCCAACGCGACGTTGCCGCCGCCGAACACGGCGACGTTTTTGCCCTTGATGATGGGCGTATCCGTCCTCGGGAACTGGTATCCGCGCATCATGTTGATCCGCGTCAAAAACTCGTTGGCGGAGTACACGCCGCACAGGTTCTCGCCCGGTATCTTCAAAAACGACGGCAGGCCCGCGCCGGTCCCGAGGAACACGGCCTCATAGCCGTCCTCGAACAGATCGTAAATGTCGAGCGTTTTGCCCACCACCGTGTCGAACTCGATTTCCACGCCGCACGCGAGCAGCATGTCGATCTCCTGCTTGACGAGCTTCTTTGGCAGCCGGAACTCCGGTATGCCGTACACCAAAACGCCGCCAGCCATGTGGAACGATTCGAAGATTTTCACTTCATAACCGTATTTGGCCAGTGTGCCCGCGCATGTGAGCGACGCGGGGCCGGAGCCGACGACCGCCACCCTCCTCCCGTTCTTCGGGGCGCAAGCCGCGCCCTCGATGATGCCTGTGAGTTCGGCCTGCTTAATTTTACGATCGGCGGCAAAGCGCTCCAATTTGCCTATCGCAACCGACTCGCCCTTGATGGCCCGTACGCACAACTGCTCGCATTGGGTCTCCTGCGGGCATACGCGCCCACAAATGGCAGGGAGGGTATTTGAGTCGCGCAGCAGCTCGAACGCTTCGTCGAACTCGCGGCGCCCGATTAAACTTATGAATCCCGGGATGTCGATGTTTACGGGGCAGCCTTTAATGCATGGGCGCGTCTTGCAATTGAGGCAGCGCGCCGCCTCGCTGACCGCCATCTCCTCGTCGTAGCCCAGCGCTACTTCGTCGAAATTGTTGATGCGCTCGCTTGCGGGCTGCTCGGGCATTTTGACTTGCGCAGGTGACATATTAGGCATTGTTTTGCTCAGCCTCCTCTTCCAGTTTGCATATGTGGTCGTCCAGGCTGAGCTTTTCATGCCCCCGGTACATCGCGTTCCTTTTCATAAGCTCGTCGAAGTCGACCTCGTGGCCGTCGAAATCCGGGCCGTCGACGCACGCGAAGCGCGTCTGCCCGCCCACGGTGACGCGGCAGCCGCCGCACATGCCCGTGCCGTCCACCATTATCGGGTTCAGGCTGACCAGCGTGTGTATGCCGAGCGGGCGCGTCATTTCGCACACAGCCTTCATCATGACAGGCGGGCCAATGGCTACCACCACGTCGTAGCCGGCCTTGGCGCTTGCTTCGCTTTCGGCGGAAAGCAGATTTTTGAGCGCTTCGGTCACAAAGCCTTTTTGCCCGTACGATCCGTCGTCGGTGGTGATGATGAGGTTGGTGCTGACCGCCGCCAGCTCGTCCTCTAAAATGACGAGTTCCGCGTTACGGAAGCCGACGATGGTGTCTACCTGGACGCCCCGATTGAACAAATGCTTCGACTGGGGGTAGGCTATGGCGCTGCCGAGACCGCCGCCGATGACGATGGCGCGCTTGACGCCGTCGTCAAAGTGTGTCGGCTTGCCCAACGGGCCCACGAAATTCATCAGGCTGTCACCTTCGTTGAGTGAGTTGAGCTGCGTCGTGGTTTTGCCGACCACCTGCGCTATGAAGGTCACGGTCCCGCGCTCTGTGTCTGTGTCCGCTATCGTAAACGGGACTCTCTCGCCCGCGTCGTCGATGCGTATTATGACAAATTGGCCGGGCGAGGCTTTTTTCGCCACCCTGGGCGCTTCTATTTCGAACTGCGTAACTTGGTGGTTCAATTGCTTTTTGGTTATGATTTTAAACATATGTGTGCTCCTATATTATTTGGCGCGCCGGGGGCGTCGCGCCCTATGGGTTGTGCTTTGCGCGGGGTGGCGTGCCCTACGGGGGGGTTCACGCGGCTATAATTTGTCCAGCGTGGAAAATGTGTACCCCTCGTTGCGCGCCCTGTCTATGACTCTGCCCAGTACCAGCGCGTTTTCTTTGTGTACCGTGTGCAGCAGTATCACCGCGCCGTTGTGCAGGTTGTCCGTTATCCTGCGGAACGCGTAGTCCGTGGTGTACGTCTGTTTCTCGTCGTAGTCGACAAAGGCGAAACTCCACATGACTGTGCGATAGCCCAGCGTCGCCGCCAGCGCGAGGCTGCGCTCGCTGTACTCGCCGGAGGGTGGGCGCAGGAACATCGATAGCTCGTTACCAGTGGCATCGGTATATGCCGATGCCAGGCCGGTTATATCGGCGATTACCTCTTCGTCCGTACCGTCCGGGAAGCTCGTGTGCCGGAGCGAGTGGTTAGCCACCATGTGCCCGCTGTCGTATATCCTGCGGACGATATCCGGCTCCGTTGCTAGGTAATGGCCCGTGATAAAGAAAGAGGCTGTCGCGCCTTTCTCAGCCAGTACGTCCAGGATGGGCGCTGTATTGCCGTTTTCGTAACCGAGGTCGAATGTCAGAAACAATACGGGCTCGTCGGCGCCTATATACGCCGTATTGTATTTTTCGAACATTGCAAGCGTCGCAGACGGTACTGCCGGCCGCTGGTGGCCGTCGAGTTTGACGCCCCAGCCGACGCTTGAATCGTCCATGGCATCGAGTTCGGTTGGGCTGAACTGGTACTCGGCGGCGTTGTCTGCGAGTCGCGCAGTGTCTGTGCTATCGGCGCCGGTACTATTTTCAATATTGGCTACGTTGCCGTTGGCATCGCCTTCGCCGTCGTCGTTGACATTGGCATCGCCGTCTCCATCGCCATCTCCGTTGCTGTCGCTATCACCATCGCCGTCTCCGCCATTGCCGTCTCCGTCGTCCTCGCGGTCACTATCGTCGCCCACATCCGCATCGCGGTCACTTTGGACGCCCGCATCCGCGCCGCTGCCGTCCGCGTTTTCGCCGTTCTTGCCAGCCTCGTTACTCTCGCTTACGCTACCCCTGTCGCCTTCGGTCTCGCCCAACGCAATGACCGCGCCCATGCCCTCACCCGCGCCACCGCCACCCGCGCCACTCCCACCCGCACCTTCGGAATCCCTTCCGATTTTCATGTCCGAAAAAGTCGCGCCGGGCGATGTGCCGGTACCGCATGAACAAAGCAACAGGGCGCACACAATAACTGCGCATATTATTTGCGCCCGTATGCACCCATGGATCCTTATATTATAAATCTTTCTATTAAAAACCGTATTCGACCTATTTGTCTTGATTACCCCGCCGGCCTCGCCAGCCCTACCGACCCAATCGACTTCACCAGCTCCGCCGGTCTCGCCGACCTCACCAGCCCCGCTAGCCCCATAAGCCCAGTCGGCCCTGTTACTCATTGGCTTTCTGCCGCTTTTCCAGCACGGCCCTGCTCCGCCTTGTCCGCACCTTGACAATCGGCACGGCCGGCTCCTCAATCTTTATCGGCCGGACGAGCTCCCTCCAGTCGAGGTCGCCGCGCTCCAGCCCCTTTATCATTATCTCAGCGGTGGCCAAGTTGGTGGCAAACGGGATATTGAACGCGTCGCACCGCCTGAAAAGCTGAAACTCGTCGTAGTCCGGCTTTTTATTCAACGGATCGCGGAAATATATCAACAGGTCAATTTCGTTCAAATCGATCCGCGAACGAACCTGCTGTTCGCCGCCGAGGCTGCCCGGTGAAAATCTTTGTACGGTAAGATCCGTTACGTCTGCAATATTGGAGCCTGTCGTCGCGGTGGCAAAAAGCTCGCAACCTTTCAAAATATTGCGGTACGCTATACAGAACTCAGCCATTAACTCTTTACGGTTATCTTGTGCAATTAAAACTACGTTCATCATATCACCTCGCAGCCCGCCGTGTGCATATTTTTCTATGCCCTAGTCGTCTGTTTGCCCTTGACCTTTCTTATAGGAATGTTCGCTATCAAAGCCGGCACTATGGTCTTGCCGTCCTCGGATCGCGTGTTCGTCATCTGGATATCCAGGGTCTTTTCATCTATTTCCAAATATTTCGAAATGACTTTCGTAATTTCCACTCGAAGCTCGTCTAGCGTTTTTGGGGACAGGCCTGTCCGGTCATTAATCAATACGAGCTTTAGCCGCTCCTTCGCGACGTCCTTGGACTGTGGGCCCTTTTTGAACAGATTGGAAAAATCGAACATCTATTTGTCCCCCTTTCCGCCAAAGACCCTTTTCAAACGGCCAAAGAGACCACGCCCGCTGGTAAGCCCCATCAGCGGAACGTTTTCGCCCAATATCCTTTTTGATATGTTGCGGTACGCCTGGCCGGCAGGTGACTTTTCGTCGCCTATCACGGGCTCGCCGCGATTTGTCGTTGCTTGTATCATTTCGTCGTCCGGTACGACACCAATCAGCTCGACAGCCAGTAAGTCGATGACGTCCTCTATGCTCAGCATGTCGCCGCGCTTGACCATGTCCATCTTTATCCGGTTGATGATCAGGCGGGTGTCCTTTATTTCGTGCGATTCCAAGAGCCCGATGATCCTGTCCGCGTCGCGTACCGCCGATACCTCCGGGGTGGTGATGATGATCGCCCGATCCGCGCCGGCGACGGCATTTTTGAAACCTTGCTCGATGCCGGCGGGGCAGTCGATCAATATATATTCGAACTCCTTGGCCAGCTCCTTGCAAAGAGTGACCATCTGCTCCGGCTTGACAGCGGTTTTGTCGCGCGTCTGGGCGGCAGGTAATAAAAATAGCCCTTTGAAGCGCTTGTCTTTAATCAGCGCCTGCCTGATTTTGCATGTGCCCTCGACGACGTCCACCAGATCGTATACGATCCTATTTTCAAGCCCGAGTACGACATCGAGGTTCCGAAGCCCGATGTCCGTGTCAATCAATACAACGGATTTATTTTCAAGGGACAACCCGGCGCCGATGTTGGCAACGGACGTTGTTTTTCCTACCCCCCCTTTTCCGGACGTGATGACTATCACTTCACCCATTAACGGCATTCCTCCCGTAGATCATTTCAAGTCCCGCGCGCGCTGCCAGCCCGCTTTTATAGCGGCGATGCGCAGCCGGGGCGCCGAACATGATAATTTTATCATATGTTGAACTATAGGCGAGTGTTGCGTATAATAACAGCAGAAATAACCTGCAGAAATAACTTGCAAAAATAACCTATAGTGCTTATCCAGTATACTTTACATTCTATCGGTTATTTTGTCAACTCTTTGACCTGTTTTTTACCGAATATTACATAAGATTTGTACATTGCTACTATAGGTCTGATATAAAAAATATGCATAACAAATAATTTTATATACATGTTTTTGGGTAAAAATAAAGTCCGTTTGCGGCATTGATTTTGTAGCATATTACTAACGTGGGGCAAGCCCCACACCCCATAAGCGGCGGGGAAAATGCGATTTCCCCCGCCTTACGAGCGCGATGCGCTCGCACCGCGCGTTGCGCGGCGTTAGTAACTTAATATTGATAATATGTTATAATGAACGCCAATGGGAACCGGATTGTGATTATTATGGATGATTTTAAAAGCCAGACAGGGGGCCAGGCAGGGGGCCAGGCAGAGAGCCAGGCAGGGGGCCAGGCAGAGAGCCAGGCAGGAAACCAGGCAGGGGGCCAGGCAGGAGGCCAGGCAGGAAGCCAGCCAGTAGGCCAGCCAGGAGGCCAGGCAGGGCCGGGCGGCGCTGTGGCCGTCGTGGATTCCGCGCCGGATCCGCTGGCAGCCGATCATATTTTCATATTCAACCCGAGGTCGTTCCAGCGCAAAGCGGACATGGACGCGACTATCGCCGCGATTTTGGCTATCCTCAAGGATATCGGCATATCGCGCTACCATGTGCATGTGTCGCGCTATCCAAGGGACGCGATTGGCGTGGTTAACCGATACATTAAAGACATGCCCGGCGCTATTGATGCTGTTGGCGCCGCTGGAGCCCACCGCCGGGTCAGGGTATACGCAGTCGGCGGCGACGGCATCCTGTTCGATTGCCTGAACGCTGTAATGGGGATAGAGGGCGCCGAGCTCGCCGCAGTGCCATTTGGGCATGAGAACGAATTTATCCGCGCTTTTGGGGACGGCGCTGTGGACAGGTTCAATGACATCAGATCGCAGTTACTTGCCCCGTCCATCCCGACCGACGTGATCTATTGCAACGGCAATTACGCGCTGAACTATTGTACTGTGGGGCTGGAGTCGATCGCCATCATGTGGCGGACGGGGTATATGCGTCGTATGAACCGCTTGTTAAGCCTTTTTAAGGTATTGAACAAATGCGTTTTTTGGGGCTCCACATTGCTGTGCGCGTTGAAAGAACGGAAAAACCGGCAAATATTTTTCGTCACTGCCGACGGCGAACGGCTGGACGGCCCATATACGACGATCCATATTGCAAATGGGCCATGCCACGGAATGATTATGCCACCGCCAGGCAATGTATCGCCGCCAAGCAATGTATCGCCGGAAGGTAATGTTTCGCCGACGGGCGGCGCTTCGCTGCCCGACGACGGGCTGCTGGAGCTGGTGATGGGGTATGCAAGATCCGTGTCCGCTATATATAGGTTTTTATCGGATTTGGGCAGCGGGAGGCGCCAAAGCCAGAAGCGCAAAAAAAAGATATCGGTCCTAAGCAAGCAGATACGGGAAATAAGGATATCATCCGAAATGCCGCTGATGATCAATCTTGACGGCGAGGTGTTTGTCGATATGTCGATGGATGTGAAAATCATGCCGAAGGGGATGCACTTCATCGCGCCCGAGGGGCTGCGCTATGCGCCGCGCCCGGCAAAACTATAAATAAGGTAACAAATCGGGTATTATTGTGGTAAAACTGTCTGACATTAGAAAGCGCGACCCGCTTACATACGGCTCGGTCAAACTGGCCAACATGTCTGCCATACTCGGCGTGATATTCTATTGCTCCGGCCGCTATATAGAGGCCCTCATAAAGTTCAGCGACTACACCATGCGAAGAGCCGCAGTGTTGCAAATATACGGTTTTATGCTGCTGGTCGTCATCGTCGTAATGATACGGTTTGTCCGCAGAAACAGGGAAGTGATCCTCGCCACGTTTGTCCCGCTCACTCTATACGCGTTCCACCTCCTGGGCTCGCTGGCGACGGAGGATTTCGAGTTCTTTTTCATTCTCCACCTCGCCATATGCGGCATATGCTGCCTTTACCAGCACTTCAGGGCCAGCGTCATATACCTTGTGCTGACGACGATATCCAACGTTTCGCTCTTTTTGGTGTACTTCCCGAACCTGGACGTCTCCGTCACCCGCGTCGCATATTCCAGCAACCGCAACGTGCCGTCGGGCATCCTGTTCATTGACGCATTTATCGGCCTCATATCTGCCCTAGGCTTGCTCGTATTGACGCGCGTCGCCTCGCGCAAGAGCGGCGAAGCCAACAGGGATTTGTTGGCATTCGAAACGCTGCTCGCTTCGACGCCCAGCTTCATGGTGCTTATCAACGAGATGAAGCAGGTCATGTATATCAGCGAACCGCTGGCGCATCTGGCCCAAGCCGAGAACCGAGAAATCGCGACGGGGCGCCCGCTGCTGGACCTGTTCCGGAGCCGCGAGCTGAAGCTTTTGTTCAGCGACATTATAGACAGTAACGGCCTATTGGATGAAACATGCGAAATTGTCATAGACGGGCAGATGAAATATTTTAAGGTGATCGCGAGCAGGCTGCTGGGGACCGTTGACGGCCTGTTTATCGATCTCACCGACGTGACCCCGGTGTTCCAAAGCAAACTGGAGGCCGATTCCGCGAGGCAGGCCGCAGAGCACGCGAACCGCGCGAAGTCCGACTTCCTCGCGAGGATGAGCCACGAGATTAGGACGCCTATGAACGCCATCGTCGGCATGGGCGACTTGATGCGGACGGACAACCTGGACAAGACCCAGACCGGGTATTTTAACGACATCAGGCGCAGCTCTAAGGCGCTGATGCAGATCATCAACGACATACTGGATTTTTCAAAGATAGAGGCGGAAAAGCTCGATATCCTGCCGATTGACTTCAGCCTCAATATGCTGTACGACAACATGTGCTCGCTCAACGCGTTCGCGACAGGCGTGAAGGACCTGGAGTTCCGCACCCAGTTCGAAAGCGGTCTGCCCGACGTGGTGTTCGGCGATGAAATACGCGTGCGCCAGATACTCAACAACCTGCTGAGCAACGCTATAAAATACACGCATACCGGGTATGTGAGCTTCACAGTCCGGCATGCGGGCAACCGTGGCGACCGCAGCAACTATGGCAATCGTGGCGACCATGGCGACCTTGTCAATCATAACGACCGTGGCAACCATGGCGACCATAGCAACCATGACAGCCATAGCGACCATAGCAGCCATGGCAACCGTGGCGACCATATTATATCCTTTATCGTGGAAGACAGCGGCATAGGCATTAAGAAAGAAGATATGCCCAGGCTGTTTATAAGCTTCGAGCAGATCGACCAGGTCCGGAACCGGGGCATTGTCGGCACCGGCCTGGGGCTGTCCATCGTCAAGCGCCTGACGGACCTCATGGGCGGCGAGATCGAGGTACACAGCGAGTACGGCGTCGGGTCGCGCTTCACCGTCCATCTGCCGCTGCCCCCCGGCGACCCCTCGAAGATTGAGAGCGTGACCTCGTCGCCCCACGTCATCGCTAGGCCCGGGACATCGGTGCTGGTGGTCGACGACAACCAGATAAACCTCACCGTTGCGCGGGCGTTCCTCGCTACGCACGGCATCGACGTCGACGTGACGACGAGCGGGTACGACGCGATTGAAAAAATCAAGAAACAGGAATACGACATCGTTTTTATGGATCATATGATGCCCGACATTAACGGCATGGAGGCGACGCGGCTGATCCGCGCCGCCGACGCGCTGCGCCTGCAGAGCCTGCCCATAATCGCCCTGACAGCCAACGCCGTGATGGGGGAGCGCAAGGCGTTCCTCACTGCGGGCATGAGCGACTATTTGGCAAAGCCCATTCTGTCCGAGGACATGAACCGCATGCTCAAAAAATGGCTCCCGGCGGGGCGCATACTACGCTACGAGACAAAGTCGGGGTCCGACGCGGTGGCGGAAGACAGCAGCATGGCCGGCAGGGTCATCAACACCAAGCGCGGGCTGATGTACTCGGCCGGCAGCGAGAGCATGTACTTCCAGCTCCTGACGGATTTTTCGCGCTACCAGCGCGACACGTACAAAAACATCGTGGACGGTCTGGCGGACGGTGACATCGCGCTTGTCTACCGTTTGGCGCACACATTTAAGAACACGGCCCGCATGATTGGCGCCGACGCCCTCGCAGACGCCGCCCAGGCCATCGAGGCGGGGCTCTCCGACGGCGAGGCGCGATGCACGGACGAGCAGCTTTACATAATGAGGCAGGAGTTTTTAAAGACCCATACCGAAATTGAGCGGCTGATCGCCGACGATGGCGAGTTTGCTCAAATTATTGGCGCGACCATTAATTCAAACAATAAATTGCGGGTATATAACGAATACGATATATCGAAGCTGACAGAGGACCTCATATACCGCGCCCGGGGGCTGCTGGACAGCCTCGCCCCGCTGGTGAAGTCGCACAGGGCGGCGGCCTTCGAATATATCGGGGAGATAGAGGGGGCGCTGGCGCCTTTCGGCGACATGGCGCGGGGCCTGGCGCGGCAGATTGAAAACTACGATTTTAAAAACGCGCTTGAAACAATAAATACCATTGACTCGCTGCTCTCGGACGCAGAGCGCGAGTTGGCGGCGACGCAGCCCGCAAAGATTTGACACGGGTGCGGGGGCGTATAGCCGGGTATAATGCGGAGAGAATGATAATGGACGAAGACAACACGGCATATAAAAAGAAACCGGGCATACTGCTGGTCGACGACGAACCCTCCAGTCTGAAGGTCCTCAATCAGATACTGTCGGCCGATTATGAGATCTACATGGCAAAAAGCGGGCAGGAGGCGCTGGAACTGGCCGTTTCCGAGAGCCCGGACCTGATACTGCTCGATGTCGTTATGGAGGATATGAGCGGTTACGAAGTGCTGCAGCAGCTAAAGGAGCACACTGAGACGTCGCTCACGCCAGTCATATTCATAACGAGCCTCTCTACGGCCGAAGACGAGGAAAAGGGGCTGATACTCGGGGCGTCGGACTATATAACGAAGCCTTTTTTGGACGTCGTCGTAAAGGCGCGGGTGAAGACGCAGATAAACAATGTGCGCCAGCGCCGCGAAATTGAGCGCCTGAGCATGACGGACGCGCTGACCGGCATACCGAACAGGCGCAATTTCGACCTTCGGCTTTCGATGGAATGGGCGCACGCGATACGTGAAAAGAAGCCCATCGCCGTTATGGTCATCGATCTGGACAATTTTAAAGAATACAACGACACATTCAAACATAAGCAGGGCGATTTTATGCTAAAGACCGTGGCGGGCCTGTTGGAGTCCGCCGCGAAGCGCGCGCAGGACCTCGCCGCCCGGATCGGCGGCGACGAGTTCGCGATTTTACTGCCCAATACGGAGCTTGCGCCTGCGGTCGAAATTGCGGGCGCGCTGCGCGAGCGCATCGCTGATTTACGCCTCATAGCGGGCAGTGGCGAGGATACGCAAATGACCGTCAGCATTGGGGTGACCTGCATGCGGCCGGCCCCCGACGATCCGTCCGACGAATTTGTCGATATGGCCGACTCCTATCTGTACCAGGCGAAAAACAGCGGTCGAAACAAGGTCTGCTTCGGCTAAACATGTGAAATAGGCAAAACTAGTGAAACTGGTTTAGCACGTTAAACGCATGTTTGCTGTGCGAATTTAGGGTAATAAGCGATTGAAAAACCGGTATTTTACGGGCGAACACTGTTCGCCCCTACAACATTTTGTATATATGCAAAATTGGCTGCCCATATGTATGGACGCACATTGTGCGTCCGCGACTTTTACAATCGCCTATTTGGGTAAATATATGAGGTAAATTATTATATGAACGGCGACGCATCGGATAATCATTTATATATCGAACAGTTGAACGCGGTGTTGGCAAGCAGTAGCAACATCGTGTTTTTTGGCGGCGCGGGCGTCTCGACGGAGAGCGGTATACCGGATTTCCGGAGCGCCGGTGGCCTGTACAGCAGTACGCGCGGCGGCACGCGCAATGCTGTTCCAGCGGAACAAACGTTTCCTTCGGAACCAACAATACCGCCTGAGAAAATATTGAGCCACTCGTTTTTTATGGCCAATACCGAAGCCTTTTTTTCGTATTACAGGGCTAACATCCTGTACTTGGACGCCGCGCCCAACCCGGCGCATTTGAAGCTCGCGGAGCTGGAGCGCGACGGCAGGCTGAGCGCAGTCGTCACGCAGAACATTGACGGGCTGCACCAAAAAGCCGGATCGAAAAATGTCGTCGAGCTACATGGCAGCGTGCACCGCAACAACTGCCTCCGTTGCGGGCAGTCATATGATGTGGGCTATGTCGCCCGCTCGGAGGGCGTGCCCACCTGCGGCTGCGGGGGAATAGTCAAGCCCGGCGTGGTGCTTTACGAAGAGAGCTTGAACCAGGACGACATCGCGCTCGCCATCAAATACATCAGGCAGGCGGACGTTCTGATAATCGGCGGGACGTCGCTGGTCGTGTATCCGGCTGCGGGGCTGGTTCAATACTACAGGGGCGATAAATTGATCATTATCAACAAAAGCGGGACGGACAGCGACTCCCGCGCGTTAATGGTGATAAGGCACGGCATCGGCGAAGTGATGTCCAAAGTAGACATACCAAAAACAAGATAGCATACAAAACGCCCTCGTATGGCGCGATGCCCTCGTATGGCGCGATGTCCCGGCTACGCAGTAGACGCTTATCGCGCCGCAACAAGGCACGACGATCATACATTTTTCATGTAAAAAATTTTACGTTGTTGACGCATGGCCGTTAGCGGGTATAGATAGATATGAAAATATGGTGGTTAGCATATTAACGGGGTGAGCAAGATGAAATTACATTTTCATGCTATATATAGAACGGCTGTACTTGCAGCGCTGTTGGTCGCCTTGCTGGTGGCAGCGGTCGGTTGCGGCGCGGGCGGAAATGTAGAGACCACGGCGCAGACCACTGCGGAAGTTGCAACGCCCGCACAAACGACTGCGGCGCCCGTAGCGACGACCGCCCAAACCACGGTTGCAGCCTACACAGAGGACATCGAGGACTCGGGGGTAGACGCCGAATTCGCCGATTATATAGGAGCGCCGGCCGGCGCGGCTCTCCCACCCGTCGCGCAGGTGGCTGGACTAGCTGTCACGCAGCCGGAATTCCGATATATGCTGAACGCGTTCAAAAGTGCCCTTCTTCTCAATACCGGGATCGAGGCGGGCGACGACGAGGACGTGCTGTTTTGGACGCGGACCGCGTCGAACGGGACGACGCGCCTCGACGAGGCTCGCGATAAGGTATTGGCAGAGCTCCATCGCCTCAAGATTTGCGAAGCGGTTGCGGAGAGCCGGGGGATCGCACTCGACCAGGACGACTACGAAAACATCAACATGGACGTTAAAGCGCAGATAGACCGGTTTGGTGGCAAGGACGCATTTGAAAAAATCCTCTCCGACGAATACGGGATCGACCTTGCGGACTATTGGAAGATCAGCGAATCGGTCGCGTTGCGGGACAAGCTGTACGAGGACGAGCGTGACGCCATCATCATAACGGAAGGCGATGTCCGTGAATATTACGAACAAAACCTGTACGCATACGGCGACATGGTCAGGTTTCAACAGATATTGTTCCTCATGGAAGGCGCGGATTTAAAATCAGAGCGCTCCGCCGAGGAAACCAAAAAGCTGGCAGAAGACACGTTGGACAAGCTGATAGCCGGCGCCGACATGGCCAGCCTGGCCACGCAAATTTCCGAGGAGCCCGGCGCCGCGCTGGGAGGCGGCGAGCGCATGGTAGCCAGGGACGACCCATACGAGCCTGAGGAAATATTGGAATGGGCGTTCGAAGAAGCTAAAGAGGGCGACTACGCCATTGTCGAAACGTCGTACGGCTATTATGTCGTACACCTTGAGGGGCGCATACACAGGGCATATGAGGACTTGGCGCCGGAAATAGAGCATGCGCTCAGGGAGAGCAAGCTGGCCGAGCGCATAGCCGAATGGCAAACGGACCCCGCCTACGCCCTAAAAGTGGACAAAGAAGTGCTGGAGAGCATATCGTAGCTGCATTTCATATATTTCATATTCGAAAATTAATAAGCAATTAATAACGTTCTATTCGCTATGCTTTGAAAATATAAGCGTACCTATAAGCGTGCCCTGTCGTCGTATCGCCTTATTATCGTATTTTCTACTTGCTTTTTACTTTTCTATTTGCTTTTCTATTAACTTTTCTATTCATTTTACTTTTCTATTTATTCAATTGTTTGCCACTTTGGGTTGGCTGTGCTAATATATTGGCGCGGAACGCGCGCAGCCGCGCGGAACTGAAAACCGCGAACCCATCTATTTTGCTATTGGCGGCTTAGGAAAGGGATCGAAACATGGTTTTGACGCGCGACAGATCTTTTTACAAAACGTTGCTACGGCTTGCGATCCCGATATCGTTGCAAAATTTAGTGACGTTCGCCGTCAATTTCGCAGACAACCTCATGGTCGGGCGATTGGGCGACAACGCCGTTTCGGGCGTATATATGGGCAACCAGCCGCATACGCTGATCGTCATGTACATCGGCGGGACGACCGGGGCGCTCCTCATCCTGGCAGCGCAGTATTGGGGCAAAGACGATAGAAACAGCATAAAAAAGGTCGTTTCGATAGGCACGATGTTTACACTCGCGCCGAGCGCAGTATTGACCACCGTTTGCTTGATATTTTCTAGCCAAATAATCAGCTTGTTTACCAACGATGCGGGCGTGATCGCGGAGGGCGCCGCATATTTACGGATAGTCGCCTGTTCATATATGCCTTTTGCGATCTCGCAGGTATTGATTTCGGCGATGCGCGGGGTGGAAACGGCAAAAATCGGCATGTATATTTCATTCGCCACGCTGTCTGTAAACGTTTCGCTCAATTATATCCTCATTTTTGGCAAATTGGGATTTCCCGTGATGGGCATCAGGGGCGCTGCGATAGCCACAGTTATATCGCGGCTAGTTGAACTAAGCCTCGCAATTTTGTATATATTTTTTGTCGATAAAAAATTGAAACTGACGATCAAAGACTTTTTCCAATTCGATCGATTGTTGCTAAGCGATTTTATCCGCTACGGGCTGCCTATTGTGGGCGGGAACATCGTATGGTCGGTCAATATGTTGGTGAGCAGCGCGATACTGGGGCGTTTTGATTCTGAAGCAATCACCGCTGCAAGCGTCGCCGGCATGCTTTCCAGCTTGATATTTATCTGGATGAACGGGCTATCCTCCGCAGTCGGCGTAATCACCGGAAAAACCGTCGGCGCGGGGCAATATGAAAAAATGAAAGAGTACGCCAAAACGGTACAATTGATATTTGCGTTCGTCGGATTATTTTCCGGATCGATAATCTTCATGTTGCGCGATCCTTTCATTTCACTTTACAGCATATCGGCGCTGGCGCGTTCTTACGCGGCGCAGTTCATCAATATATTGGCGATCACCACTGTTGGGACATGCTATCAAGCCACATGCCTGTTCGGGCTGGTCAAATCGGGCGGGGATGTATCATTCGTATTCAAGAACGACACAATCTTCGTATTCGGCGTCGTATTGCCCCTGGCCATCATTGCAACGGTGAGCGGCATGCCGCCTTGGATCGTGTTCGCGTGCTTAAAGTGCGATCAACTGCTCAAGTGCTTCGTAGCGGTTGTGAAGATCAACCGGTTTAATTGGATGAAGAACCTCACGCGAACCGCAGATATCTAAGATAACTAAATTATTAAAATTATCTAAATTATCTAAATTATGATATAGGCGCATTTGACAGCGGGCGTTTTTCGATATAACCTTGGCACATGGCTAATATCCTGTTTCTCATCAACCATGCAGGCAAGGCGGGGACGGAGCGCTATGTGCGGACATTGGCCGAGCGCGCGGAAAGCTACGGCATGCGCCCGTTTTTCGCATACAATGAGCCGGGCCCCTTGCTCGATCACATGCAAGGCGCCGGCGTCGGGTGCCACCAGATCGTCATGCGCGGCCCGTTCGACATTGCTGCGGCACGGCGCCTGGCCATGCTCTGCGAGGACCTGAAGATCGGCGTAATACATACCAACTACCTCCGCGAAAACTATATAGCGATCCTCTCTAAAATCCTGTTCAACCGATATATAAGAGTCGTATACACGAACCACTTTGTGACCGCGAACAGCCTGCCCGTGCGGCTTGCCAACCGCGTGATGACGCGCGCCGACTACAGGATCATATCCGTATGCGAGGCAGGCGCGCCGCGCCTTGTCAAAAACGGCAATGCGAAAAGCAAAATCATTGTGATACACAACGCCGTCGACCCGGCGGCCTGGCGGCCCGGCGCGGACTACGGCGCTGTGCGCGCGGGCGCGCGGAGGGCATACGGTATCGCGGATGACGAGCAGGTTTTTCTGTGCGCGTCGCGTTTTGCGCACGACAAGGGGCACCGCTTCCTGCTGGACGCGCTGGCGAGGCTGGCGGGCCTGCATGGCACAGAGAGGCTGCGCGTCGTCCTGGCGGGGGACGGCCCGCTGGAGGCGGAGGTGCGCGAACAGGCTAGATCCCTCGGGCTGTCAGGGGTCGTCACTTTTGCGGGCTTTGTCAGCGACATTAAACCATTGTTTTACGCATCGGACGTCTATGTCAACCCATCACAGCACGAGGCGCTGAGCTTTTTAATTTTGGAAGCGCTTGCGTGCGGGCTGCCCGTCATTGCCACGGACATGGGCGGCAACAGCGAGATAGTCAACAATGAGAACGGCTGCGGCGAGCTCGTCGCATATGGGGACGTGGACGCGCTGTGCCGCTCGATACAGGCGTTCCGGATGGGCGGCGGCGCGCTGGTCAACGCGAAAAGGCAGGCCGCGCTGCGCACGATAGAGGAAAAGTTCTCGCTGGGCGACATGCTGGAAAAAACATTCGCATCCTTTTATTGAATAATATACTATATGTATTAACTGAACCTATAAAATGCGTAAACTATAGGCGATTGTAAATATGGAGAAATATATTATGCACATCAAAAATAAGGTTACAACTATCATAGCTGCGGTTATGGTAGTAGCATGTATGTCAAGTTGCGGGGAGCCTCGTTCGCTTGACAAAGTAGAATTGGGTTTGGAATCCTCAATGAAAATCGGGTACCGGTATACAGCTTTAAAAGAAAGCAAAACCAGCGATGGCTATGCTAAAAACATTTACTATTTTAAAGATGACAATGGCGTTGAATTTGAAGTTGTGGCTGGTGTTTACAACTCCCAGCTTGGACCATATGGAACTGACCCAACGAGCAACTATGCCTGTGCGTTGTTCGACAAACAAAAAGATGTTGCGCTAAATGCTATCCATTCCGATTTGCCGGTGGAATTATTTGAAAGAAGGGACAGTGACGGGATTTTAGACAGTAACGGCATTAATATAACGGTTTCGAGTTTCTATGATCTAGAAAATGTGCCGCAAATAGTTGAGAACACAATAACGTCGCTAAAACCGTTTCCATTTTACCCAATCAATCCCTCAGAATCTAATTATATCAGTTATTCATATCCCGGCATATATATCAATTCCTCAGACGCCAGTGTGATTTTATTTTATCGTTTTTTGGATGAACGTAGCGCCGAAAATCAAAACGCGCAGGCAGATAACTTGACGAAGATGCAAGAAAGGTATTTGGATATGATGAGGGACGGGTACATTGGAAGAGAAGAGTTGCCTTATGACGTTTGGGAACGTTTTCCTGCGAGAACTATCTTTATAATATATTTAAACCAAGAAAATATATCCAGAGAACATCATTATTACTCTTATAATAAGTCTACGGGAACATACATGATAAATACAATGGAAGTATTTGGCAAAGACGGCATTATCACTAAATATGTCAGTCAAATAGATGGCGATTACATGGTTGATGATGAAATAAGGACTTGGACCATCAACGGCGATGTTTGGCTCGCGGTTAGGAGCGACAATTCTGCGGAAAAAAAAGACTGGGAGGCTCTCCGCTATCATTGGGACGTGACAAAAAACGGAGAACCGTTTCAGCTTCCCGACAGGCAGTATACGTTCGAAGAATTTGGGGATATATTTGGGTTTGAAATTACAATAGATCAGGAAGAACCGGCAATTCATATACTGACTCCGTAGCCATAAAATTAAAAATTATTAACGTTGCGGGCGCGGGCTGTTGTTTGCGGCGGATGCGGACAGGTTGACCGCGCAGTAGAAGATGCCGACTATCATGAAAAAGTAGTTCATGCATCTGGGGAAAAACCAGACATATTCAAAGCAGCCCATAACCAAAAAACCGATCATAGCTGAAATGCACGCCGTCAATATCATGCGCGTCTCGTATGCCGCGCCGCCCGGGCCCGGACGGCGGTAGCGTGCCGGAATATTGGGGGTGGCGCCGCGCTTTTGGCTAAATATATAGGCCCCGCCTTTTTTTATCAGCCTGATCAGCGCCCATAGGAACGAGAGCACGGCGACGATCCCGGACTCCAGCCAAATCTGCAGCAGCAGGTTGTGCGAATGCACAGGCGCCGTTTCATAGGCGAAGTAAACGTAATTGTTTATCAGACGCTTAAAGTATTCCAAGCCTATCCCGACGCCCGTCGCCCAGTTCGCCGAGGCCATCCGGTACGCTCCCGCGTATATGGTCCAACGGTAGACGCTCGACGTGTCGGCGCCGGCGATGAGCAGCCTGTCGAGGATGAACCTGGGCCAAAACGGGAGCGAAAGTAGGCCTGCCGCAGCGAACAAGGGCACCAGCCGCCAATCCAGCAAAAAGACAAAGACGACGCCCGCCGCGAACAGGCCCGCCCAGCCGGAGCGCGACTGAGTCAGCAGCAGGCTGACGGCGAGCAACAACACGACGGACGCGGCAAAGCCCTTGCGCAGCCAATTCTTTGCGAAAAACGCCAGCGCAGCAGCAAACGGGATGGTCAGCAGCAGCCACGCCGCAAGCACATTGGGGTTCCCGAGGGTGGAGTCCGCGCGCCCCATCGCGAGGCTTGCGCCGCCCGTCGTCTGGTCCGTCTGCGTCACGTCGATGGGGATGCCGCGCAGATACTGGTATATACCGTACAGCGCGACCAGCGTGGCCGCGCCGACAAGAACGCGGATCAGCATAACGAGCCGCGAGTGCTCATAATACGCGTTGGCAATGAGGAACGTAAAATAGATCGCGGCCAGGTATAGTACCGACGTCGTCAGTGAGGCCGCCCCGCTGCCCGCGCCGAGCATGGAATAGACCGTCGACGCCGCGATGGACAAAAAATACAGCAAAAAGACTGGGTCGACGCGCTTGAGAGAAAACACTGCGGACTGGTTCCTCACGAACGCCACGCGCGCGCAGGCGCTGAACGTCAGAAACGCCAGCGCCGCTATGGTGATGGGGTTGCGGTAGAGCGCGAACGGCAGCAGCGCGTGCGCCGCGACGAATAATATGAAGAAAACGTCAAAGCGCTCGCCGAACCATTTGAGCGCCCAGAGCGTCAACGTGTTGCCGATATTGCGGTTGAGATACACGCCTGTGCGTTTCAGCGTACGCGTGCAAGAGTCGGGGACCGCTGTGATCGCCCTGCCGATGGACGAGAGGAAAAAAAAGGATGTTAGCCGCTCGGGCCTCTTTAGGAACGTGACTATCTTGCTGGCGCGCGAAAACCATTTTATGTGCCTGGACGCGGACCTGACAGCGCGGGCCGCGCCGCTCCCGGCGGCCAGCCTGGGCAGCAGCGCCGCAGCGGCGCCTGTGCCTGCACCAACGCCCGCGCTAGCACCCGCGCCCGCACTCGCAACCGAACCTGAACCCACACCTGTACCAACGCCCGCACCTGCACCTGAACCCGAACTTGTGCCCGAACCCGAATCTGCGCCCGAACCTGCGCCTGCACCGTCACGCGAATTCTCGCCGGCGTCTTTGCGCGGGTTCATGCCGAATCCCTGTCGTCTTCGGCTTCATCGGGCTGCGAGTCCATGTCGGCGCCGCCTTCGGCCTCTATGGCTGACGCGTTGCTGATTGCGCCGGCCTCGATATCCGCGACGCGCTCCACGCCCGCGATCCGCCCTTGGAACCCGGCTTTCCCAAACTGCATGATAACGGTTTTGCCAACGAAATAATTGGTGCCGTCTAACTCGAACCCTATATCGTTGATCCGGCCCCGCGCGCGCGTGGTGACAATGATGGATGAATAATGGCCGTCCTTGGACGAGGGGAGGATGAAACCGTCGAAGTCGCCGACCCACGTGATCGAGTCTGCTTTCTCGACATTAACGACAGTCCCGAAATTTGCGTACTGCGCAAACTCTTTGGCGGCGTCGCCTGCTTTAATCGCATCCACAACAAAATTATTGACTTCCTCGGAATAGAACTTTATTTCCAGTTCGTCGAGCGAACTGCCCGCCCCGATGGGGTTGTCCCTGGAGGAAAAATACCTGACGGCGATAAAAAAACACGCCGCTATGACGAGGGCAATAATCAACACGTCAATGATGCTGACTTTGCCAAAAAGCCTGCCGTTGCTATCGATAATCATCTTTTGCACCCCTAAAGCCATTTTTCATTTGTATGGAATTGATATTTAAGAGCAGTAAAAAAAGAATAACAAAACGAGCCACAAAAAGCAAGGGTTTATTGTAGCAAAGCACTTATTATTAATAATTAACAATTTGTTAATACAATAACGTTTTTAATAGGTTTTTGCAGGGGCGGCCCTGGATGCCCAGATGCCGCTCCCGCGCAGTACGTTGAAATGTAGTAATATGCCTATAACATAACGGGCTTGCCGGTATCCATCGACTGGTTCGCCGCGAAACACGCCTCCAGCGATTTCAGCCCGTCGCCATATGTACAACGCACGGCGGACGGGTCGCCCTTTCGGACTGCGTTGAAAAACGCGGTGTTCGAGTCGAATGTTGAATCGTTCATGCGCCGATAGCAGAGGTCCGCACTACGCGTCACGACGCGCAGGCTCCTGCGCAGCGAGTAAGCGAATGAACGCTGCCGCCCCAGCGCTACGATGCCGTTGTCGATGGTGACGCCGCCGGAGGTCAGGTAGCACGCCGAAAAGAACGTGGCTGTGGCGCCGGACTTCAGGCGGAACAAGGCTGTGGAGCTATCGTCCAAATCGTAATCCCCGTAGTCGGCTTTGTTTACGATGCCAGATGTTTTCATCGCGAACACCGATTCAAAGTCGCCGAACAGATAGCGGACCATGTCCACCAAATGGATGGTCTGCTCAAATAGCTGCCCGCCGCTGGTGTCTTTTTTCATCCACCAGCCCTTGATGGCGACGTCCTGTGCCCATGTGGCATGGATCAGCCCGACGTCCGTCCGCGACACTTCCTCCTTCATGCGATCTGTGATGTCCATGTAGCGGTCCTGAAAACTCGCCGCAGCGACGAGCCCCGCTTTCGCGGCGCCGTCGGTTATGCGCCTGCCAAGGTCCAAATCGAGCGTCATGGGCTTTTCGACCAAGAAATGGATTTTACGCTCGATGGCCTCCTCCTCTATGCCCGCGTGCAGCGCGGGAGGCACGGCGATGATAACTGCGTCCAGATTCTTTTCGGACTCGAATAGCGCTCTGTGGTCGGCGTACGCGGCCGGCGCGCCCAAGCGGGCAGCTACGGCGCTGCGGTTTTCTTCGATGGGATCCGCCACAGCTACAACGTCCACGTCGTCCATGCGTTCCAGCGTGCCGGTGTGCGTCAGCTTCATGATAAACCCGCAACCGATGATGCCTACCCGGAGTTTCTTTTGATTGGACATTTAATAGACCCCCTATAAACTATTGGCTCGCTCATACGCCATATTGCAAAATTAATGTAGACAAATTTGAATAATATAATTTCGCGTTTAATATGGCGTATGCCGCGAGGCGTTATGATTATCCTATCAATATTATATGAGCGCAAGCAAGATGTTTATGTCATGGAAGTAAAAATAATGTTATCTCGGGGCGCGAGCCGAGCCTGAACGGGAACATCACGCAACCGATGCCCCGGCTGATGTATATACGCCTGCCGCCGTACTCATGCAGGCCCCGGCGAATGCCGATTTTGCACAGCCGCTCCTTGCGGAGGCAGGTGTACTCAAGATGGAACGGCATCCATATTTGGCCTCCGTGGAAATGCCCCAGCAGGAGCAAATCGGGGCGCGGGCCGCGTAGCTCCATGGCGAGGTCCGGGTTGTGCGATATACCGATATGGTAGCTTGCGCCCTTTGGCGTCCCGTTTAGCGCCCTTTGGATGCTGCTGTGCGGAGCATAGTAGAAGTCGGAAAACCCCGTAACGGCGTACAATTTCCCGTTGTGCGAAAACGACAGCGTCCGGTCCTCCATGACATAGACGCCCATGCGCTTCAACGCCCTAGTAAATTCGCGCCGCAGCGACGGGGCGCGCAAAAACGCTTCATTGTCATGGTTCCCGAAGCACAGGTAAAAACTCACCCCGCCGACCGTACCGTCCCCGCTATCCTTGCGACTCGCGTCGATCCCGCCGAGCGCGCCGACCAGTTCGCCCATCCACGCGATGAAAGGCTCCGCATCGCTGGGGGAATCGATGTAGTCACCTGTAAGCATGACAACATGCGGGTTCGCGTCGCGGATCATCCGGATTATTTTTTCGGGAGGCGCGCCCCCGATTTTAATGTGGATGTCCGAGAGCTGCACGACACGGAGGCCGTCGTCGCCGTCGTACAAGCGGACGGTTTCCAAAACCACGCGCGTCGCCTCGCGGCGCATGTATGCGATAAAAAGCAGCAGGACAACGGCGGCGATAGCAATGGCGCCGGCCGCGATCAGCGCGAACGGCGTCATTTGATGCCCGCGTCGCCCCCATGGCTGCCGCTTTGCCCCTGCTGCAGGTCACGCAGATCCATGAGGTAGTTTTTGTCGCTTTTTCTTGTTATTTTACGAAAAGCCTCGTTTTGCCTGATTATGTCCAGCCCGCATGCCCCCCTGTACTTGCAATAGCCGCAGGGGGTCCTTCCGGATTTTTTATACGGGGCGACGTCAAAGCGCCCCATGCCCAGCCCGGCGCATATTTCATTGATGCTCATCGCGACGGCGCGGTTGATCAACGCGTAATCTTCCAAGTCCGGGGCAAAGACCCTCGCGGTAAACATCCCGTCGCGCTTGACCGATACGCCTTTTATTATACGCGAGGCGCCGATTTCACGTATGTCTTTTTCATAGGTGTTTTCGTAGTCGTCTTCATCGCCTATTATATAGCCGCTCATTGTCATCAAGTCCAGCAACGCGTCATCGGGCGCAGGCGGCGTTGCCGCCGCCCGCGCGTCGCTATCTATTGTTCGCGCCCCCTGCATTGCGTTACCCCCATATAGCGCCGCTCGCCCGTTTTTGCTTGCGTTTATAACGGGCTGGCGCGTTTCGAAATAGAACATCCCCCCCGGCAGTGGATTCCCGCCGCCCACATTACTTCCAAGGGAAGCGGCATTGAGGGCAGCTTCGAGGTATACCGGTAGTTGGAGCGTCAGGCCGTTGACAATATCGCAGATCGATATGCGCCTGTGGCCTGTTTTGTAGTCGACGACCCTCACATATGTTCTGCCGCCCGCATTTGCGACGTCCACCCTGTCAACGATGCCCCGGATCGTGAGTGGCGGCTGCCCGGCGGGCACTGCGAGAGCATCGGGCGCAGCAGGCGAGACAGATGCGGCATGCGTAGCAGGTTCGGCAAACGTGGCAGACGCGGCAGACTCGGTAGGCGCAGCAGGCGCGGCAGTTATATCGTGCCATACGGGCGCGGCTTCTATTTCGGCACTGAAACGCATTTCATGTTTCCATGGCTTGTAAGCGCCCACAGCGGTATGCTTCGACATTGCGTATATGCTCCATGCCACGATATCCTTGACACGGTCTTTTTGATATCTGTTTCGGCTGTTGGAAGCAAACACGCTGACCTTGTCTTCCGCGAGCAGCCAGTCGACTGCCTCGCCCGACCGCGCCCTGCATTCGTCAATCGATATATTGCTGTCGGGCTCTGACATGCCGCGCGACGCTATTTCAATGGCCTTGTGGACAAAAGACCCCACATCGGGCGCCTCGATTTTATGTTCTCGCCTGGGCAGAGCGCGAACCAAGTACTCACCGAGATACGAGAACGGGCATGCCGCGTATCTTTCCAACTGCGAAACGCTGATGTTTCTTGTTATATTAAAGGCCGTGCTGCCGGGTAACCGCACCCATGGCTTGCGGTAGTCAAAATACTGCATGATGGATTCCAGGGCGCTGTCGCCCCTGCCCATGAACCAACGGTGGACAGCGCCCCATTCAGGCGCTGGCGGCAAACCGGCGGCTCTGGAGGCCTTGAACTCACGGATCAGACCCTCCAGCGCGTTATCTCGCGAATATATTTTCAAAGTGGCATGCTCCGGCGCTGCATCCTGAGGGGCAAACATCCTCCCGAGGCGTTTTACAATATATGAAGGTTTCGCGGCATTACCACTGGGCGACGTGGCTGTCCATGATATGGAGAGGCGACGGGATGGAATGGTCAGCGTCCTGTACACGCGGAAAAGCGAATCGATAGACGCCGCTGCCGAGTCGTTGGCAATTTTAAGCCCCGACGCGCGCAGCGCAACCCTTTCGCTATCATTGAACAGAGCGGCGGCTTTACGTGTTCCTGGAAAAGCTCCCTCGTTCGCGCCCAGCAGGAACAACGCCTTTACATTGCGCTGCCGGGTTCTGTCCACGCTCCCGACGAGCACCTCGTCCGAGGACGGCGGGATGGCGCCTACCTTGTAGCTCTCTGCACCGCTGCGAAATATATTCGTATAAGCGCTTCTGCCACGCGCCGGAGAGTTCCGGGGCGTTCGTCCCGCTACGTCGCCTGTTTCTGCTATATGATCGAGTATTTCTATGACAATGTCCCAAATCTGCTTCCACTCGGAATAGGCCGCCCTATCTTCGGGCGTCTGCCCGATGGACGCCAACACATTACTGACTGCATCCTTCGCCCCGCTATTTTCCAACAGTGCGTAAAGCGCCGCACAGAATTCTTCGGGCCCGGTATGAGCCGCGCCGGTGGATTCCTCAAATCGCAAAATAGGCTGTATAAACCTCTCGCGGACACTGTTCAGTTCTGCCGCGCCCGACCATATCTCCGCATCGCCCCTCCATAGCCGTCCTCGGATGCCGTGCGCGATGGCAAAGTTTTCAAGTTTGTCTATGTCGCTCGTTGAAACGCCCGCGAGGCCTGTTTTGAGATATGAAAAAACCGGATCTAGCGCGTAGCCGCTGTCGAGGATCGCAAACAATGACAGTATCAGCCGGATTAAAGGGTGATCTGTGATGTCTTTTTTTATATCTATAAAACAGCGAATGCCGCCGCGCTCGAAAATCGGCCCGACGAGCGGAGCGTACGCTTCGAGGTCCGAGCAGATGACGGCTATATCCCCATATCGGTAGCCCTGTTCGCGGCAGAGGGCCCGGATAGAAGCGGCGGCGTATTCCACTTCATCGTAGCAGTCTGCGAACTCGCGTAAAAACACGGCGTTGTTTGCCTGCTTATACATGCTTGCATAGCCATGGTACAGGTTCCGCTCAAGATGGCGCAACTCCAGCTGCAGATGCGACGGGAACGGTTGCGCCGGTGGCAGATGCGATGGTTGTAAGGACACATGGTGCACATCTACCGCAGACAAGCGTACTTCGTTAATATCCAAAGGTTGCAAAGATACCTTAGGTTGCAAAGATATCTTTGATGCCATCGCTCCAGATTCCGAAGCTATCTCTTCCAGCCGCCTTGCCGTTTCCATAGTCGGGGCAAAAAGCGGCGCCTTTGCGGAACCGTCGCAGCACAGGCAAACGGTGACGCCGGCTGCGTGCCTGACAAGCCCTCGCAACACATCGTATTCCTGCTCCGTGAACCCATCAAAACCGTCTATCCAGAATTCGGCCCCACGGATCAGGCCCGATTCGTCGGCGACCGCAGCGAGCGCCGTCAAATCGTCCTCTGTGTCCGCATAGGCGCCGCCGCCGACGCGCTCGCAATAGCGGTTGTACAGTAGCGACAGCTCTTTCAATTTTAATTGTAGCGAGGTGTTTTTGCCGTAAAAAATATCCGCAGCCGCGCTGAGCGCAGCCGCAGATATTTTATATTGTTTAAATTCGCTGAACATGGCAGCTAGATCGTCAATAAATCCCGCGCAGCCGCTCAAGCCCTTGAAGTAATCAAGCTCGCCCCGGCTCTCCTCCACGACGGACGAGAGGCATATCTTCTTGCCCGGCGCGTTGATATATTGCCTGTTCATGCCTGGAAGCTCGGCAAAAACGCGGTGCGACATGCGGCTGAACGTAAGCACGGCGGCGGTGCTGCCGGCGAGGCCGTCTGCCCCGCAATGCGCAAACATGCTGTGCTCGGCTTCTAGGTTCGACTGCTCGGGCACGATATAGTAAAGCCCGCCGCGTCCGTTATACCTATCTAGCCCGCCTCGCTCGCCATTCCCATCAAGCCCGCCGCGCCCACCATGCTTACCGCACACACCGCTCAAGCGCTCTTTTATTTCATTTAAACACAGAAGCGTCTTCCCGCTGCCCGCCCTGCCCGTGATTATGCGTAATGCCATATGCCCGCCGCCGCAACCGTTTCGCCCCCGGCGCGCAACGGCTGGTGCCAAGAATTAATTATATTATGTTGACGCTATTATTTGGCTTTCCTGTTTTCTATCGCGTCGACCGCGCCCTTTAAATATGCCGTAAAGTAGGCCTCGCAGGTGTAGTGCCCGCCGACCATGTTGATGAGGTGGTCGTTCATTATGGCGCCGTCGAAGCCCTCTTCCGCCAGGGTCTCCATGACATTGTTCAGGTTATAGTAGCCGGCGTCCGGGAAAGTCTCGTTGAAGCCCTCGTCGTCCGCCAGCGTCGCAGTGACGTTGCGCATATGCAGCTTGAACAGCTTGCCCTGCCGCGCGAAGTAGCGGATGAACTCCTCGGGCGTGCTACCCGCCGCAGAGCCCGCCTCCAGCCAGCAGCCGACGCACAGGCATGCGCCTATGTTCGGGCTGTCGGCTATTTCGAGCGCTTTTTTATAACCTTCAAAATTGCCGAATATGCAGCGCGGCACACCCGCTATGTCATAGCCGGGCGGATCGTCCGGGTGCACGCCGATAAAGACGCCGGCCGACTCCGCGACTGGCTTGACTTTCTTGATGAAATATTCGTAGTTCTCCCACAGCTCGTCATTCGAATACTCGCGCCCGTGGCTCAGCGGCCACGAGAACCTCTCGCCCCCCCAGCGCCCGTGGTTCTCGGCTTTGAAGTTCAGGCCGCCCGCCGTGGCCCCGCCCCGGACAGGCCTGCGGATGGTGTCGCGCCAGATGCCGTTGCCCATGTGGGCGTAGGTCGAGTAATAGACCCCCGCTTCGCCCAGGTTCGTGATGTATTCCAGATACTCGTCAATCCAGCGGTCCCGGTCCTCCTTGTTCAAAGTCACCGAGGACATGTTGTGCAGCCTGTTGTTCGCGAGGCGGAAAATTTTGAGCCCCTTCTCCTCAAGCTGCTCCCTAAGCTGCTTCATCTCCTTAGCGGTGTGCGCGGGCGGATCGTTGACCATGACCCACTCGATGCCCAGTTGCTTCAAAAACTGGATGCCCTCTTCACTGAAACTGAACGAGCCGTCGGGCAGTTTTTCAATCTTGCCCTCCATCTTAGTACCGACCTGAATCCCGGGCTTACTGTTATAATACCCCTTAACCGCTTTCATTGGTACTGCCATGATACTTACCCCCTTATTAGTATATCGCGCGCCGGGCGCAGCGCACCCGGCACGGCGCCCTTTGCGTCCGACCCTTGCGTCAGTATAGTACTATGTTTCCTATAGGAACTGCCCCTAAGGAACTGCCCCTAAGGAACTGCCCCTAAGGAACTGCCCCTATTGGAACTACCCTTATAGTACTATGCCTATAGGACTATTCCTATATCATATATTTATTCACCATAAAATACAATTAGCATATAGAAAAATATGTAAATAACATGCTATAATCTGCACATCACAGAGCGCATTGGCGCGATACAGGGAAGGCGCGCAAATGAAACTTATTTACGGCACAACAAACATAGCTAAAATCGAGCCGATTGCAAAGGGATGGTCGGATGATAGAAAATTTTATACAGAAACAGCGGACGGCCGGCGTATGCTCCTGCGCGTGTCTGATATTTCAGAGCTTGAACGCAAAAAGGCTGAGTACAGCATGATGGAGCGTGTGTATGCGCTTGGCGTCTTGACGCCGGAGCCGCTGGGTTTCGGCTTGTGCGATAGGGGCGAAAGCTGCTACTCCCTGTCGGGCTGGCTCGACGGGGAAGACGCCAGAGATGCATTGCCCCATCTGCCCGAAACAGAACAGTTCATATGGGGAATGTCAGCCGGGGAAACTCTCGCGAAAATTCATTCCCTGCCCGCGCCGGATGGCGCCGAACCGTGGAGCGGTTGGTTTTATCGCAAGGTGCAAAACAGGATAGATTTTTATAATAAAAACCCTGTCAAATCAGAAAACGGCGATTTTGTCGTCAGCTATCTACAAAACAACAAACACCTTC
>Ga0099364_10001772_pt1 | contig 35080 bp, 26 predicted proteins | sample TergutTh196P3_FD_73070 | JGI IMG/M metagenome (GOLD analysis project Ga0099364, IMG submission 73070) | Microcerotermes parvus P3 segment gut microbial communities from Pointe-Noire, Republic of the Congo - Th196 P3 | ecosystem: Host-associated > Arthropoda: Insects > Digestive system > Gut ... | reverse complement strand
AAACACCTCGCCAATTAAAGTGATTGCCATTATACCATGAAATCGGTAATTATTCAGCTAATTTATCAAAACTGAAAAAATACTAGGAGGACACGCCATGAGCGACAAAAATTCCCCCGACAGCATACATGACATCCAAGGGCTGTCCATGCGGACGCTGAACCCCCTCTTATACCTACTGCTGAAGCTGGCAAGCGACAGGAAGAAATCCGTGGCGCAAGGCATGTCCGTCTGCGGCACGGCTGAGGATTACCCCAATTCACAACACATATCAAAGGAGCATGAACACATGGCTGTATTCAGGATAGAAAAAACGAAAGACTACACGGTAATGTCAAACCACCATCTGCGCGACAAGGAGCTTTCACTCAAAGCCAAAGGGCTTTTGTCGCTTATGCTCAGCCTGCCGGAATCATGGGACTACACGCTTGCCGGACTCGCCATAATCTGCCAAGACGGAATAAGCAGCGTCAGGTCGGGTGTCTCGGAGCTTGAAAAACAGGGATACCTCTCCCGCCGCCGCATCAGGGAAGCGAACGGGCAGCTAGGGGACGTGGAGTACACGATTCTGGAAGTGCCAGCGAAAACGGTGGGCAGCCAAAGTGCGCATGGCGCAGGAGCGCCGCCTGTATGCGGTAATCCAATATCGGAAAAACCTATATGCGAAAATCCAATATTGGTAAATCCTACGTATGATAACCACACGCAATTAATTACTGACAAATCAAATACCAAAGAATCAATTACTCATGAATCAAATATCCATCAATCAATCCGCGTGGATGAAACCGCCGCGCCGCAAGAACAAAAAGAAATTGATACGATGGATGCGATTGATATTTACAGGGAGATAATCAAGGAAAACATCGGCTACGACAGCCTTTGCCGGCAGCATGGACACTCCGTTGACGAACTGAGCGGGATACTGGAGCTGATGCTGGAAACAGTATGCACCAAACGGAAAACCATCAGGATAGGCGGCGAGGACAAGCCGGCGGAACTGGTGAAGAGCCGTCTCCTGAAACTGGATTTCTCGCACATCGAGTACGTGATGGAGTGCATGGACAGCAACACCACCGACGTGCGGAACATCAGGGGCTACTTGCTTACAACGCTGTTCAATGCCCCCGCCACGATCGGCAATTATTACAAGTCACGCGTCAACCATGATTTTCACGGCCGGTAAACAAAGCAATAAGCGCCGGTAGCGGCGTTATTTGATTATAAAGGGGGTTTTCTATGCCAAGAAAGAACAAGCACAAAAAGGAGCCGCATTACCACGGGGCAACGGTCTTCGACCGCAACTTCAAGCGCGGATGCTACGGCTGCGCGTTCGCGGGGCAGGATTTCAAATGCCTGACCAGCGACGGGAAGTGCCTGAAAGCCAAGCCCGGAGCAAAGGGCGGGGGCGATGCCGGGACTAAGTGAGCAGCAGATATTGCGGGCGCGGGGCGTCGATCTGCTGGATTACCTGAGAACCTACGAGCCGGGGAGCGTCCGCAAAAGCGGCGCGAACGAATACTGCCTGAAAGAACATGACAGCTTCAAAATAAGCAACGGCAAATGGTTCTGGCACTCGCGCGGTTTCGGCGGACATTCATGCCTTGATTTCCTCATGAAAGTGCGCGGGATGGGCTTTGTGGCCGCCGTGCAGTCGCTGACGGACGGCAAGTTCACGGCGGTGCATGAATCGGCAAAGGCGATGCCTCAGATTAATCCGCAGCCGCAACAGCCGAAGCCGTTCAAGCTGCCCGCCGCCAATGCCAACAACGACCGCGTATACGCCTACCTCCGGGGACGCGATATCGGCAGGGATGTAATCAACCGCTGCATCAAAGCCGGCATACTCTACGAGAGCGCCGGCAATCACCGCTGCGTGTTTGTCGGAAAGGACGGAGATAAGCCGAAATTCGCTTGTGAACGCGGCACGGAGGACGCTTGGAAAAAGGACGTTCCGGGGAGCAGCAAGCGGTTCAGCTTTTGTTTACCGCCTGATAATCCAAACAGCCGGACGCTCATAGTCACGGAATCCCCCATCGACGCCCTCGCACATCACGATATACATAAAATCGGTATGACCGGCATGGACGGGTACAGGCTGTCCCTCGGCGGCGTCGGCAGCATGGCGCTGACGGGCTTTTTGGAACGGCATCCCGAAATGCAAAACATACACCTTGCTTTGGACAACGACAAGGCGGGGAAAGACGCGGCGAACCGCATTATCGGCGAACTGTTGGGAGACAGGCGTTTTTCCCACATCAACATCACCGTCGCTCCACCGCCAAATGGGTATAAGGACTATGCGGACACGCTGCAGGCGATACATAAACTGAATATCGGTAAAGACGATCCCGGCCGCTCAAAGGAAGCGGCTTTTTCAATTTAAGGAGTCAAAATGCGGAATATTGCCGCTTGCCGAAAGGCCCGAAAAAACTGACGTTTGCAAACAAAATCATGAAAGGACGTGATGCCGATGGTCGATAACGACCAGATCAACGAAAAGAACGTATGCCTAATCATCAAAAGCGGGAAGCTGACCTGCAAAGGGCTTGCCAAAGCTATGAAGCTGTTTCTGGAAGGCGGCAAAAAAACCTACAAAAAGATAGCCGGCGCTGAAAACTTCAACGGCAAAGGCAAGCAGACAGTCAAGCAGCTTACCCGGCAGGGCGTCGGCGTTTCCAATATCGAGATCAGCGACAAGAATATAAAGGATTTTGAGAGCGTCGCACGTAAATACGGCGTGGACTTCGCCGTGACAAAGGACAAAGCTGAGTCACCACCGAAATGGCTCGTGTTCTTCAAGGGGCGCGATGCCGACGCCGTCACTGCGGCTTTCAAAGAGTTCTCTGCCAAGCAGTTGAACAAGGGCGCCGAAAAGCCGTCCATTATCGGCAATCTGCGGGAAATGATGGTCAAGGTGAAAAATCAGGTTCTTGACATAACCAAGAACAAGGACAGGGGGCGCGACTTATGAGCATAGATGCCGCCAAGATAAAGAAATACGCGCTCCCCAACCTCCCTTATGTGCTGATAGCCATCGTAGCCATGCAAGTCAGCGCTCAAATTGACGCTATACCCTTCCCCGATGTTCTTGTCGGGCTGGCCGCAGGCGCAGCCTTGCGCGCCGTAGTTTATTTCAAGGGCAAAAACGCCAAGAAATACCGCAAGGACGTTGAGTATGGGAGCGCCAGATGGGGCAATGAAAAAGACGCGAAGCCGTACATTGACCCAAAGCCGGAAAATAACATTATACTCACGCAAACGGAAAGCCTTACCATGAACAGCCGCCCGAAGCCGGTCAAGTACGCCCGTAATAAAAACGTGTTGGTTATAGGCGGTTCAGGCTCCGGCAAGACCAGATTTTTTGTTAAGCCCAACATCATGCAGTGCCAATCGGAGGATTACCCGGTTTCATTCGTGGTCACTGATCCAAAAGGCCAGATTTTAATCGAGACCGGCAAGTTGCTGGAAAAGAACGGCTACCGCATAAAAATCCTGAACACAATCGACTTCAAAAAAACGATGAAATATAACCCGTTCGCCTATATAAAAAGCGAGAAAGACATATTGAAATTCGTCACGGCCTTAATCGGCAACACAAAAGGGGACGGGAAATCCGGGGACGAGTTCTGGACGAAAGCGGAAACCCTTTTGTATCAGGCATTGATAGGCTACATCCACTATGAAGCCCCGCCGAACGAAAAGAACATGAACACCCTTGTCGAAATGATAAACAAGATGGAAGTCCGCGAGGACAACGAAAACTTTATGAACGCGGTTGATTACCTATTTGAAGCACTGGAGGAACGCGACCCGCAGCACTTCGCATTAAGGCAGTACAAAAAGTACAAACTGGCGGCGGGCAAAACAGCCAAAAGCATACTCATTTCATGCGGTGCGAGGCTCTCCCCCTTTGATATAGCGGAAATCCGGGAAATGATGAACGTGGACGAGTTGGAGCTTGACACCCTCGGAGGCTACAAGAAAGTGCATCCCGACACCAAGGAGGAAACCGTGGTCAAGCAGAAAACCGCACTGTTTGTCATTATCTCCGATACGGACGACAGCTTCAACTTCATTGTCGCGCTCATGTACTCGCAGCTATTCAACCTGCTCTGCGACCGCGCCGATAACGACTTCGGCGGCCGCCTGCCCGTCCACGTCCGTTGCCTTCTTGATGAATTTGCTAATATCGGGATGATCCCGAAGTTTGAGAAGCTGATAGCCACGATACGCTCCCGCGAAATCTCCGCCTGCGTCATTTTGCAGGCGCAGTCGCAGCTAAAGGCCATCTACAAGGACAACATGGACACGATAATAGGCAACATGGACACTACGCTGTTCCTCGGCGGCAAGGAGAAAACGACGCTTGAGGAAATATCCAAGATGCTCGGAAAAGAGACAATCGACATGTACAACACCTCGAAAACAACCGGGAACAGCCCGTCGCACGGGCAGAACTTCCAAAAGCTCGGCAAAGATCTGATGAGCATGGACGAAATAGCGGTGATGGACGGGGCGAAATGCATACTGCAAATCCGCGGCGAAAGGCCGTTTTTATCAAAAAAGTATGATATAACGCAGCATAAGAACTACCGCCATCTTGCGGATTATGACGATAAGCATACATTCAACGTGGACAAGCACCTTTCCAAAAAACTGAAACTGAAAGCGGGCGATGAATACGACGTTATCGAGATAGACCTCACAAACGAACCGTCGGAATAGCCTGCCGGGATGAACTTTCCGCTATTTAGCCGCAAGCGCCGCTGAATGGCGGCTTTTCCATGTCCAGCACAGGCCGGACGGCCTGTTTATCATAAGCAAGCAGAACCACAAAAAAATTATAGAAGGAGGAATTTGTATCGCATTTTTTGATTCGGCAGTAGGCGTGTTGCAGACGCTCGTCATCGCTCTGGGGGCAGGGCTTGGAATCTGGGGGGTCATCAATCTATTGGAGGGGTATGGCAACGACAACCCCGGCGCAAAATCACAAGGTATGAAGCAGCTCATGGCCGGTGGCGGCGTCGCGCTGATCGGAATTTTGCTCGTGCCGCAGCTTACAGGGCTTTTTGGTTAATTTTTAGCCTATGTCATGGCTGTTTGATAGCATTTTCAATTGGATCAGACAGTTGTTTATCGACGCGATCATGGCGAACTTCGCCGGCATATTCGAGAGTGTCAACAACCAAGTGACCGATATCGCTGTGCAGGTGGGGCAGACCCCGGCGGGCTGGAACGCCGGGGTCTTCAACATGATCAGAACGCTGTCTGAAACGGTCGTACTCCCCATCGCGGGGATGGTATTAACCTTTGTCCTGTGCTATGAGCTGATACAGCTCATCATCGAAAAGAATAACCTTTCCGATTTCGACACCTTCAACATATTCAAGTGGATATTCAAGACGTTCATCGCCGTGTTCATACTCACCAACACTTTCAACATAGTGATGGGCGTGTTCGACATGGCGCAGCATGTCGTGAACTCCAGCGCAGGGCTGATTACGGGCAGCACTGACCTCGGCAGCCCTGAAATGATGGCTGCCTTGGAAGCTCAGTTGCAGGGCATGGGCGTCGGCGAATTGATAGGGCTGTTCTTTGAGATACAGATTATACGGGTATGCCTCGCTATTATGGCGATTGTCATATTCGTAATAGTATGGGGACGCATGATGGAAATCTATGTCACGATCTCAATCGCGCCCATCCCGCTCAGCACTATGGTCAACAGGGAGTGGGGCAGCGTAGGCAACAACTACCTCAAAGGTCTGCTGGCGCTCGCATTCCAAGGATTCCTGATAATGGTCTGCGTTGCCATCTACGCCGTGCTTGTCGCATCCATCGCGGATGCGCCGAACATACACACCGCAGTCTGGCGCGTGGCAGGCTATACGGTGCTTCTGGCGTATATTTTGCTGAAAACTGGAAGCATCAGCAAGTCAATTTTCAATGCGCACTGAGTCCGCAGGGTACATGCGCCGCACACGCGGCGGACTCCATCATCATCAAAGGAAGGAGCTATAACCGTCAATGTCTTAGAGTTATTCGCAGGGCGCCGCTGCATCGGCAGGGCGTTTGAACGGCGCGGACATAGCGTGTTCTCCATTGACTGCGACACCGCGCACGCCGGCATAAGCTGGTACGCCGATATCGGCAAAATCACATCCGGCGACATACTCCGCAGATTCGGCAAGCCCGACGTTATATGGGCAAGCCCGGACTGCTCAACCTACTCAATCGCCGCCATCTCGCATCACAGGGCAAGGGAGCCGGACGGGAACCTCGCACCCAAAAGCAATTATGCGGCATATTGCGATAAAGTCAACCAAAATATGCTCAGGCTGATATCCGAACTCCGGCCATTGTTCTGGTTCATCGAGAACCCGCGCGGCGGCCTTAGGAAAATGGGCTTTATGAAAGGCTTGCCGCGCTACACCGTCACATACTGCCAGTACGGTGACGAGCGCATGAAGCCCACCGACATCTGGACTAACCACCCTGACCCGCAGTTCAAGCCCATGTGCGGAAACGGCGACCCCTGCCATATGCCCGCGCCGCGCGGCAGCAAGACGGGGACGCAGGGGCGCAAGGGGAAAATACAGCGGTCATTGATACCGGACGGGCTTTGCAGGCACATAGCGGAAATCTGCGATCCGTCAAAGGGGTGGTTCGCTGCGTAGCAAGTATGGCATCGTGTACGCAGACCCGCCGTGGTCTTACACGGTCTGGAACAAAAAAGGTCACGGCAGGAGCGCCGAGAGCCACTACCCCACAATGAAGCTTCACGACATATGCGCCCTCCCCGTGGCCGGCATAGCCGCCGAGGACTGCGCGCTGTTTTTGTGGGCGACATACCCGTTCCTCCAAGATGCATTCGCGGTTATCAAGGCTTGGGGATTCGCGTACAAGACCGTGGCTTTCACTTGGGTAAAACGGAACAGGAAATCCCCCGGCTGGTTTGTGGGCTTGGGGCATTGGACTAGGGCAAATGCCGAGGTCTGCCTGCTTGCCACGAGGGGGCAGCCGAAACGCATATCAAAAAGCGTCAGGCAGATCATCGACTCCCCGGTTGAGCGGCACAGCAAAAAGCCCGACGAGGCGCGGCGCAGGATAGTGGAGCTGATGGGCGACGTGCCGAGGATAGAGCTGTTCGCCCGCGAAAAGGCCGGGGGATGGGACGTTTTCGGCAACGAAGTGGAATCGACAATTATATTATGAAAGGATGGTTTTTTGGCAAAAACAACAAACACGGCGCTTCTGAGGGAGCGCATCAAGGGCAACTATGCGGATTACAGGAGGATAATGCTGGAACTGTGCAGCGATTGCGTCTTTGAGTTCGCGGCCGAGATCGCCGCCGCGCGGGAAGTCTATTCCCACGCCATGACATACGACTGGACAGGCGAGGAAATCGCCGCATTCCTGCTCAAATTCGACAATCCGCTGAAAATCATAGTTGACGAATGGCGCGGATATTCGCTGACCTATAATGAGGGGTTCGAGGATTTCGCGTTTGAGTTCAAGAGGGATTTCCTTAAAACCGGGGAGCAGCCTTGTTCGGAGGCAGACGATATGGACGATATTGAAGACGAGCTTTTTGATGAAGCGCCCTGCGATGCGGGGAACAGGTCGGCATACTTTTCCGAACTGCTCGCCTATTGCGAAAAACAGCTTAACATCAAGATTTACAGCGTGACATACTCAGAAAACGGCGAGGGGGCTGATTATTGCGTCACGCGCTGAAAATCGTTTCACTCTTTGACGGAATATCCTGCGGGCGCGTTGCGCTGGAGCGCGCCGGATATGCAGTCTCCGATTACGCCGCCTTTGAGACCGACAGGTTCGCAAGGGCGGTTAACCGCTTCAACTACCCGGACACCGTTCATTACGGAGATGTAATGGATGCCGATTTTGCTCAGTTTTTGGGCTATGACATGGTTATGGGCGGTTCACCCTGCACGTTCTGGAGCATAGCGAAAACCAACCGCGAGGCAGACAAGGGCGGCGCGGGCTGGAAGCTGTTCATGCGCTTCGTTGAAGCGGTGCGGCGGATAAAGCCGCGCTATTTCCTTTATGAAAACGTAGCCTCAATGCCGCAGTCAATAAAAGCGTACATATCCGAGGAATTTGGCTGCGACCCCGTCCTGATAAACTCCGCGCTGGTATCGGCGCAGCACCGAAAACGGCTGTACTGGACTAATATCGGGGGCATAGCACAGCCGGAGGACAAGGGCATATTGCTCAAGGATATTCTGGAAACGGGGATAACCGCACGCGAAAAGTCACCCTGCATAGACGCTTGCTATTATAAAGGCGGCAGCGGATCGCGGCTTGACAACCAGAGCGGCAAGCGTCAGATGGTGTATGAGCCTATCGCCCTGTCCGACAAGTCCCAGACCATACTCGCCACGCTCCACAAGGAAAACGCCCTGTCTATGGTGAAACGCGGAAAGGCGGGGCTTTTTTGCGCGCAGTCGGTCGGCGGGATCGACTGCGGCGATACTGCTGATGGCGCGCCGAACGGTATAGGCGCAGCATTGCGTACCCGCGAGGATGAAAACGGGAAATTCAAGCGGCTGGAGGTGCGCGGCGACGGCAAGCTGAACGCCCTGACCACCACGCAGACGGATTCCATCGTATGCTCCCCCGTGCGCGTAGGGCATTACGGCACGGGCGGGCAGGGAAACCGCATCTACAGCGTCCACGGCAAGACGGTCGCGCTCATGGCCAACGGCGGCGGGCGCGGCGGCAAGGTCGGGCTATACAAAATCGACCTGCCGGACGGCGACTACACCGTAAGGAAGCTGACGCCGATAGAAGCGGAACGCTGCCAGACGCTCCCCGACAACTATACCGCTTTCGGCATTGACGATAAAGGCAAGGCCGTAGGCATCAGCAACACGCAGCGGTATAGATGCGTCGGCAACGGCTGGACTGTGGACGTTATCGCCCATATTCTAAGTCACATGGATTTCTGACGGAGACGCAAGGCCGGAGGTGCTAATAACGACGGAAGGAGGAAAGCCGAAGCCCGCGAAGCCCTCCGGTTTTTAATTTATTCGGCTAAACGAATATCATGCCCTATGTCTCGATCCCAAAAGACCTCACGAAAGTCAAGACGAAATTCATCCTCGGCCTGACCAAGCGCCAAGTGGTGTGTTTCGGATCGGCTGCGGCGGTCGGAGTCCCCGTGTTCTTTCTGACTAGGGGGCTTGTCGGCAACTCCCCCGCCGTGCTGTTCATGATGGGGGTGATGCTCCCCGCGTTCTTCATGGCGATATACGAGCGCGACGGCCAGCCTGCGGAAAAAATCCTGCGCAACATTCTCCGTATGCGGTTCTTCTTCCCGGCTAACCGTCCGTACAAGACGGAGAATTTTTATCATATTATCGAAAAGGAGGCCTTATTTGACCGGCAAAACAGGAACGCAGCCCCGGCAGGAAAAGCGGCCGATGGAAAACGGGCGCAAATCCAAGGAAAGCAGAAAAGACCCAAAGGCGGCGGCTAAAGCTCCGCCGAAATCCGCATCACGGAAACCCCCTGCAAAAAAGCAGGGCGGCTTAAAATCCACGCTGCTGCAAAAACTGTTCGGCGCAAAAACCGCGCCGCAGACGGCGCAGCAGTCCATCCCCTACCGCGAGATGCACAAAGACGGCATATGCAGGGTAAACGGCAGGATGTACAACAAGACCATCATATTCGGCGATATAAACTACCAGCTCGCCCAAAATGAGGACAAGACGCAGATTTTCGACGGCTACTGCGATTTCTTGAACTACTTTGACAGCACCATCAGCGTCCAGCTCTCATTTATCAACAAATACGGGAATATCAAAGATTTTGAGCGGTCTATCGACATACCGGATCAGGACGACGATTTCAACTCCATCCGGCGCGAGTACGCCGACATGCTGAAAACCCAACTGTCCAAGGGAAACAACGGGCTTGTCAAGCAGAAGTACATCACGTTCGGCATCGAAGCCGCATCCCTCCGCGAAGCCAAGCCCAAACTGGAGCGCATAGAAACCGACATTATCAACAATTTCAAGGTTCTGGGGGTAAAGGCGCTCCCGCTCAACGGCATGGAGCGGCTCACCGTGCTGCACGGGCAGCTTCACCCCGACGGCTCGGAGAAGCTGGTGTTCGACTGGAAAGACCTGCCGAAGACCGGGCTGTCCACAAAGGACTACATTGCGCCTTCCTCGTTCAGCTTCAGCGACGGCAAGACTTTCCGAATGGGAACGTCCATCGGCGCCGCCAGTTTCGTGCAGATTATCGCACCGGAGCTGACGGACAGGCTGCTTTCCGATTTCCTCGGCATGGACAACGCCATCACGGTGAACCTCCATATAAAGTCCATCGACCAGACGGAAGCGATCAAGACTATCAAGCGGAAGATAACCGACCTTGACGCGATGAAGATAGCAGAGCAGAAAAAGGCAGTCCGCGCGGGGTATGACATGGACGTTATCCCGACCGATATAGCCACTTACGGCGATGAAGCGAAAAATATCCTCAAAGAGCTGCAAAGCCGCAACGAGCGCATGTTCTTGGCGACGGTAATCATACTCAACACCGCGCCGACAAAGCAGAAGCTGGAAAACTCCATTTTCGCGGCGGCGGGCATCGCGCAGAAATACAACTGCTCACTCAAAAGGCTGGAGTTTCAGCAGGAGCAGGGGCTGATGTCCTCGCTCCCGCTTGGGCTGAACCAGATTGAGATTCAGCGCGGTCTTACGACGAGTTCGACCGCCATTTTCGTGCCGTTCACCACGCAGGAACTGTTCCAAGACGGGCAGGCGCTTTATTACGGCCTGAACGCATTGTCGAACAATCTAATAATGGCGGATCGGAAGAGCCTTAAAAACCCAAACGGCCTGATATTAGGCACTCCGGGGAGCGGCAAGTCATTCTCCGCAAAGCGAGAGATGGTCAATGCCTTCCTCATTACAAATGACGACATTATCATAGCTGACCCGGAGGGCGAGTATTTCCCCTTGGTGTCGCGGCTTGGCGGGCAAGCCATAAAGCTGTCACCGACAAGCCCGCATTTCATCAATCCGATGGACATCAACGTTGACTACGCCGACGATGAAGATCCGCTGACGCTCAAAAGCGACTTCATACTGTCGCTCTGCGAACTGATCGTTGGCGGCAAGGAGGGGCTTGCCCCTGCCGAAAAGACAATCATAGACCGCTGTGTGCGCCTTGTCTACCGGGATTACCTTGCCAACCCGCACCCCGGCAAAATGCCGGTGCTTGAGGATTTGTACAACCTCCTGCGCGGGCAGGTCGAGCCGGAGGCGCAGCATATCGCAACCGCGCTTGAAATATACGTCACAGGTTCGCTAAACGTGTTCAACCACAGAACAAACGTAAACATGAGCAACCGCCTTATATGCTTTGATATCAAGGAGTTGGGGAAACAGCTAAAAAAGCTGGGGATGCTGATACTCCAAGATGCCGTGTGGAACAGGGTCACGGTCAACAGGGCTGCAAAGAAAACGACGTGGTTCTACATTGACGAGTTCCATTTGCTGCTGAAAGAGGAGCAGACTGCGGCGTATTCCATCGAAATCTGGAAGCGTTTCAGGAAATGGGGCGGGATTCCGACAGGTTTGACGCAAAACGTGAAAGACCTGCTTGCTTCTAGGGAAATCGAAAATATCTTTGAAAACAGCGATTTTATCCTCATGCTCAACCAAGCGGGCGGCGACCGCCAGATACTCGCAAAGCAGCTCGGCATTTCAAGCCACCAGTTATCGTATGTCACGCAGAGCGCGGCGGGCGAAGGCTTGATGTTCCACGGGAACACGATAATCCCATTTATAGACAGGTTCCCGAAAGATACCGAACTGTACAGGATTATGACAACTAAATTAGACGAGGTGGGCGATTGAGGGGAAAATTGCTTTTCGAGGGCGATTCCGAGGCAGCGGAAACCGCAGGCAAAAAAACCAAAAAACGCAAGCAGCGCCCGCCTGACGGTGAAACCGTGGTACACGGCGAAGACGGCGGCGGCATCCGTCCCGCGCAAGACGGAAACGGCACGGACAGCGGCGGCGACACGGCGGCATCTTCCGATGAAATCGGCGATCTCCCCTCCGATGCGGCAACGGCGCCGCCTGCCGAGCCTGCCGCAGAATCCGGCGGCGGTTCAGCAAGCGGCGGCAAGCTGAAGTTCTCCAAAGAGGAAAAAGCCATCGGCAAACTGGAGGGGAAATCGAAAAAAACCGGAGACAAGCTGGAAAAAGCCCGCGAGAAGATGCCTGAAAGAAAGGTTCGCAAAAAAGAGCGCGTCTATGACGAGGAAAAGGGCAAGGCAAAGGATAAGCTCCGATTTGAAAAAGAACCCATACCTATCGGCGAGGCAAAATGGAACCGGCCTAAGAAACAGTCCCTCCCCGGCAAGGGCAGGAAAGCGGCAACGGTGGCGGCGGTGAACAAACTGCATATGGAAGTATATAAGGTGGAGCGCGAGAACGTCGGAGTACAGGCCGCGCACAGGGCGGAGCTTCTGGCCGAGGGCGGCTACAGGGGCGCGAAGCGTGTCACAAGCTCAGCCTACCGCTTCCACAAGAACAGGCCGTACCGCAAGGTATCCAAGTTGGAAACGAAGAAGCTCAAAAGCGACATGAAGCTGTCTTACAAAAAAGCCTTGCGGGACAATCCGAAGCTGAAAAGCAATGCCCTATCAAGATTACATCAGAAGCGGAAAATCAAGCGTACTTATGCCGCCGCGTTCAGGAATGCCAAGAAGTCGGCTGCGACGACCAAGCAGGCGGTAGGCGTGGTGTCTAAGGTTTCCAATGTGGTGACGGGCTTGATACGGAGAAACCCCGTCCTTATGCTGAAAATAGGGCTGCTGCTGTTGCTGGTCGTCATGATCCTGTCGCTGTTCTCCATGTGTTCGGCGATTTTTTCGGGCGGCAGCTCGTTCGTCGGCGCAGTTTCATACGCCGCCGAGTTTGAGGACATTGAAAGCGCGGCGCTGCTCTATACCGAGCTTGAAACCGACCTGCGTGTGCAAATAGCGGAAATCGAAACCACACACGAGGGCTACGACGAGTATATATACGAAATCGGAGCTATCGGGCATGACCCCTTTATGCTGATGGCGTTCCTGACGGCGGTGTATCAGGATTTCATCTTTTCGGACGTGCATTCGGTATTGTTGGAGGTTTTCAACGAGCAGTATGTGCTAACGCTAACTCCGAGCGTGGAGGTCATGTATGAGGATGGCGATGACGGGTCCGAACCCTATAACTGGTATATCCTGACCGTCACGCTGGAGTCAATGCCGTTTGCCGAGGTCGTATATGAGCGTATGACGCCCGAAGAAACATTGCACTTTGAGATTCTGATGGAGTCAAGGGGCGCGAGGCAGTTTGTCGGCAACCCGTTTGATTTTGACTGGTTGCCCTATGTGACGAGCTACTACGGCTACCGCATCCACCCGATACACGGCGACAAGCGCCTGCACAGGGGGATTGACATTGCGCTGCCGGAGGGCACGGAGATACGCTCCGGCTTTGACGGCACGGTTGTCGAAGTCGGTTACGACGCAGACGGCTACGGGAACTTTGTCGTTGTTGAGGACGCGGACGGCTACCAAGCGAGATACGCCCACTGCCATGACGTTTTCGTGACTGCCGGGCAGCCCGTGTCGTTGGGCGACGTAATCGCCACGGTCGGGAACACTGGCGCTTCCACGGGCAACCATCTTCATATGGAGGTGCTTAAAGACGGAACGTACCTAAACCCGCTTTTCTTTGTGGATTATAATTAAAAAAGGAGGATTATTTTTGAATCAAAGGCTGAAAAAGGTCAGCGACGAGATAGAAAGGCTCAGACGAAAAATCACTGAATACCAATCCCGCCTGCGCGACTTGGAGCGGACGAAAACCGAACTGGAGAACGCCGGCATAGTGGCGATGGTGCGGGATATCGACGTGCCGCCTGATGAATTTGCGGCGTTCGTCCGAATGTTCAAGGAGCGGGAAAATTGCGCCGTGCCTGACATACCCGGCATGGGTGCGGAAAACGCCGCTTCCATTATTATAAATAAGGAGGTTTTAACGGTTGAAGAATAAACTAATCATATTTTTTACGCTCATGTCGCTCATGCTCGTTTTTGCCTTGCCAATAAGCGCCCAAGCGACCGAATACCCGGAAGCGGAAGCGGAAGAAATCGCGGAGGCGGAGCCGCCGACAATCAATGCCACGATTACGGGTACGACGCTCAGCATTGAATCAACAGGTGGATCATACGCTCTGGAAGCGGTCTTTGTCAACGAAAGGCTGTTTTTCTTTGACGTGGACGATGTTTTGAACATTGATTTGCGGTATTTTGCGTGGGGGAGTGAAATGTTGGCCGTTTATGCCGTTGACATTGCCGGGGACAGGTCAAACATTGTGTGGCTGGATAACCCCCTCGTTCCCCCGGCAGACCCGCCGGAGCCGCCGCGCCAGCCGATACCGCTGACCCCGGACGGTCAGGCCACCGTTCTCGACCACGCAACCGACCAAGACGGCAAAGAGTTTTTTACGTTCATCACGCCTGCCGGCAATATCTTTCATCTGGTCGTTGACCACGACCGTACAAGCGACAACGTGTATTTCCTCAATGCCGTCACGGAAGCCGACCTGATAGCCCTTGCCGAAGAAGCGGGCGATGGAATCGGCACGGAAAGCGCCATCCCCGTCACCCCATCGCCGCGCCCCGGCGACGCTGAATCGCAGGATGACTCCGAGGATGCGGAGGACACTGAAGCTCCCCCGGCGCAGAGCGGCAACAGCGGCACTATAATATTCGTGCTGATAGGGGTGCTTGCCGTTGGCGGTGCGGGGTATTACTTCAAAATAGTGAAGCCCAAGCAGTCGAAGTCTTCTGATGATGATGATTACTACGAGGGCGAGGACGATGATACCGATGAAATGGTCTTTGAGGATGAGCAGCCGGAGGATGCCGAGGATGTAAGCGAGGACGAGGAAAGTGACGAACTGGATGAGTACGAAGAAAAGTAGCAGTCTGGTTTGAAAAAGTATTAAGAGGTTAGACCGCACAGAAAGTCTAACCTCTTAAAAAAATTTATGCATAAGGCAGTAAAAATCCAAAAGGAGGACAAAATTGAATAAATTAGTAATCGCCGAAAAACCATCCGCCGCAAAAGCCATAGCGGACGCGCTGGGCGCTAAGACCCGCCGCGACGGGAGCTACGAGGGCAACGGGTATGTGATCTCATGGTGCGTAGGGCATCTGCTTGGCCTTGCCGAGCCGCAGGACTATGACGAGAAATACGCCAAGTGGTGCTACGAGGATTTGCCGATTGCCCCGGAGCGGTGGAAGTACGTACCCGCCGCAAAAACCAAGAAGCAGTTGAAAACCTTGTCGGACTTGATGAAGCGCGCCGATGTTGACACGGTTATAAACGGCTGCGACGCCGGCAGGGAGGGCGAGTTGATCCTGCGTTTGGTGTATGACCATTGCTCCTGCAAAAAGCCCCTGCAACGACTTTGGATCAGCAGCATGGAGGAAAAAGCCATAGAGGACGGATTCCGCAACTTACGCCCCGGCGCGGACTATGACAGCCTTTACTATTCGGCGCTCTGCCGCCAGCAGGCAGACTGGCTGGTCGGTATGAACTATTCCCGCCTGTTCTCCGTACTGTACAACGCCCAGCTCCGCGTCGGGCGCGTCCAAACACCCACGCTTGCCATGATAGTGGAGCGTGAGCAGAAAATCAGCGGTTTTATGAAAGAGCCGTTTTATACGGTCGAAGTCACAGGCGGCGGCATTGCCGCCGAACGCGAAAAAGTAAAGGACAAATCCATTGCAGAGGCCATCCGCGACGGCTGCGACGGCAAAACCGCCGTTGTGAAGTCCGTGCAGCGTCAGGAAAAATCAACGGCTGCCCCGAAGCTGTATGACCTAACGACGTTGCAAAGGGAAGCAAACAGATATTTCGGGTATACCGCAAGCCAGACGCTGAGCTGCGTTCAAAATTTATACGAACTAAAAATCGTGACCTACCCGCGCACGGATTCGAGGTTTGTCACCGAGGACATGGCGGCGGGCATTGCACCGTTAGCCACAGAAGTAGCGGAAGCACTGCCGTTTAGCGTCGGTACGCTGAACATCCGTCCGGCGCAAGTGGTCAACAATGCCAAAGTAAGCGACCACCACGCAATCATCCCCACGCCATCCATGCCGAAAGCCGATTTGTCGGCGCTCCCGACCGCCGACAAGAATATCCTGACAATGATATGCTCACGGCTCATATCGGCGGTATCGGACAGGCACATTTTCGCGGAAACAGTTATAACACTGGACTGCAACGGCGAACTGTTCACGACGAAAGGCAAAACCGTAATACAAAACGGCTGGAAAACAGTTGAACAGGCATTTATCAATAGCATCGGTAAAAACAGGAAAGACGAGGACAGTCCCCTGCCGGAACTAAGCGAAGGCCGGCAATTCATGGTAAGCGCCGCTGTGCGCGAGGGCTTCACCCAACCCCCGAAGCATTTCACGGAAGACCTTCTGCTGTCCGCGATGGAGACGGCGGGCGCGGAGGACATGCCGGACGATGCCGAGCGAAAAGGGCTTGGAACCCCGGCCACAAGAGCGGCTATTATTGAAAACCTCGTCAAATCGGGATTGCTGGAGCGTAAGGACAAACTTCTGCTGCCCACATCCAAAGGCGTGAACCTGATAAGAGTCCTGCCGGATTCGGTGAAATCCCCGCGCCTGACGGCTGAGTGGGAGAACCATTTGAAGCGCATAGAAAAAGGGGAAATGACCGCCGCCGATTTTATGATTGCCATAAACAAGTACGTCGGAGACACCGTGAAAACATATAACAGCGTATCGGAGGAAAACAGGGTGCTGTTCCCGTCCAACAGGCCAAGCGGCGAGGTGATCGGCAAATGCCCACGATGCGGCGGCAGCATCGCCGAAGCGACAAAGGGCTTCTTCTGCGAGAACAAAGCCTGTAAATTCAGTTTCTTCAAGGACAGCAAGTTTTTCGCCATGAAAAAGAAAACGCTGACAAAAGACATCGCAAAGGCGCTTCTCACAGAGGGGCGCATTTTTATGTCCGGGCTTATGTCCGAAAAAACCGGGAAGTCGTACAGCGCCACCATCATATTGGAGGATAACGGCGAAGGCTACCCCGGATTCAAGATGGAATTTGAGCAGAAAGGAGAGCGGAAATGACGCATGACAAAGCGAAAAAGCACAACCACCTTGCCGCCGCCGAGATGGGCGCGGAGCAGAACTACAATCAGATAGACGGCATAATAAACAACGAGAAAAAGCCGCCGCCGTCGCTGCTGAGACAGTTGGAAGCCTATGAGCGCAAGGCGGAGTACCACATCGACAAGCAAAACGAGCGCCGCCAAGAAGCGAACCAACAAGAGCGATAGCACCGTGCTAAAGCCGTCTGTCCGCAATACAGCAACAGGCGGCTTTATTTATTTTACAAAGACTATTAAAGGAGGCAGAGAATGGCAGCATATGACAAGGAAGCGTATATAGAGCAGCAAAAGACCCGCACCACGGAACTCACCGACAAACTGGAATCGGGCATGAAGGAACTGCTCAACAGCGACAAATACAGGGACTACCTTAAAACCATGTCGCATTTCCATAATTACAGCAGCAGGAACATTATGCTCATAAAGCAGCAGAAGCCCGACGCGACAAGAGTTGCCAGCTTCAGCTTATGGAAAGAGAAATTCAAGCGACAAGTCAAGGGCGGCGAAAAGGGGCTTTACATCTATGCGCCGATCGGCGAGAAGAAGCCGGAAACCAAGCTGATGGAAAAGCTCGACCCCGAAACCGGGGCGCCGCTGCTCGACAAGGACGGCAAGGTAATAATGGAGGAAATGACAACGCTTGGCAGCGGCCCGCGTTTCAAGCTCGTCCCGGTTTTCGACGTCCGGCAGACGCATGGCGAGCCGCTTCCGGAACTTGCGGAGGATCTGACCGGGAACGTGGCGCATTATGAAGCGTTCATGGACGCGCTGAAAGCCGTATCGCCTTTGCCGATAGAATTTGAGCAGATGAGTCCCGGGCAAGACGGCTATTGCCGCTTCGGTGATAAAATCGGCATCCGGGAGGGCATGAGCGAACCGCAGACCGTGGCGGCGGTTATCCATGAAATCACCCACGCGCGTCTGCATGACAAAAGCAACCTGCCGGAAAACGCCAAGCCTAAGAACAAGACCGTCAAGGAAATAGAAAGCGAGAGCGTGGCCTACGTCGTGTCGCAGCGGTTCTCCGTCGAAACCGCACCCAACTCCTTTGGATACATAGCGGAGTACGGAAGCCAAGACATGTCCGAGCTAAAGGCTTCGCTTGACACCATCCGCAAGGAAGCCAACGGCCTGATAACCGCCATCGAGGGCAAATTCCTCTCTATCTGCAAGGAGCGCGGCATTGACCTGAGCGCAAAGGAAGCGGAGCAAACCGCGCCTGCACCACAAAAAGAAGCGGTGCCGGAATACACGGCCGAAACCCGCACGGAGAATATTGCCGGCATGGATTTTGAAATACACGAGGTCATACCGCAAGCCTCAGAAAAAATCCAAGACTCTCCTGCTGCCGATCCGCCAACTAAGACGGCGGATAACGGCCAAGACCGCAGAAAGGTAGCCCCCGACCTGTCCATCAGCGAACAGGAGCGCGATATGTACGGCTTTACCGACAATACGATCCTGCCATTGAGGAAAGACCGCGCCGCCGAATTGTTAGAGCAAGATTTTACCGTATACCTTCTTTACCCCGACAACACCGAAGCTATGGTTTTCGAGCAATCGGACATAGATGCGCACGATGGCTTGTTCGGCGTGGAAGAAGCCGACTGGTATCAGTCACAGGCACATGCGGATATGGTGTCGCAGCACAGCGAATCGTTCATGGAAGCGGAGCTGGTTCACGGCGGCAATGACGCTTTTGGCATATATCAGCTAAAAAGCATTGACGAAACAAGGGATTACCGCTTTGAGGGGCTTGAAAGCCTACAGCAGCGCGGGCTTGCCGTTGACCGTGGAAACTATGTGCTTGCATACACCGCGCCCATGCCGCCGTCCGAAACGCTGGAGGGCATCTACCAACAATTCAACGCAGACCGGCCGCAGGACTTCACGGGGCATAGCCTTTCGGTCAGCGATGTCATCGTAATTCATAAAGACGGCGACATAACTTCCCATTTTGTGGACAGCTACGGTTTTTCGGAGCTGCCCTCTTTCCTCGGCATTGAGAAACAGCAGGAGCATACGTCTCACGCCGCAGAACACCGGGAAACCGAAAACAAAGCAAGCCCGGCGATAGCGCCGCCTGAACCCCCGGCAGCCGTACCCGCATCTGTTCGGCAAAACCCCATTGACGTGCCGCTCTACAGGCATCCCCCGGAAACTGCCCGCGAAAACGGCGAACTGGACATATACCGCCAAAATGCGAATCTGAACCGGGAATGCGCCAATGCTATAGACAAAGCCATTTATGGCAGCAACTACAAGCCCAACCATTACGACCTGAAAAGCGCCGCGCAGACGGTAATCGCCGAGTACGGCAAGGAGCGCGTGGATTGGGTATTGGCTAACACCATCCAAAAACAGCATTATGACGGGCGGTATTCATCCACGAACAATGATTGGGCGAAAGGATTTGACATACCGGAAAATGCGTCGGGATTCTTCGCCAACGCCCACCCCGTCCTTGTGAACAGCTTTATCGACCGCGTACAGGAAGCGGAGCGCGAAAAGCCGTCTTTGCTGGACACGCTCAGCAAAAACGAGCAGAAAAGCAGGCAGCAGTTCGGTAACAAGCCAGAACCCGGCAGGGAAGCGCCCAAGAAAAATAAGAACGAACAGGAGGTTTAGATTTGGATCGCATTGATAATGTCGATTTGCGCGACGCCTTGCGGGAAATCGCAAGGCTGAACACATATTTCTACCTTGACGGCGACCTCTCCATCAGCATCGAGCAGATGGAACGAGCGGCAAAGATCAACGACTACGCTGACAAAACGCTGATATGGGTATCGTACCCCTCCGGCATAGACTGCTACCCCGAACGCGAGGTGTTCCAAAAGGACACGCGCGGCTACAACGGCGTGATTTACCACGGCAACGGCACGGAACATGAACTGAAACGCGCCTACGCCGTCGATGTACACAGCATTGCCAACGACAGGGTGCAGGGCAGCTTATACGAGATAGACATAAAAGGCTATGCCCAAAACGTCAAGGATAACGCCGTTCCCTCGGACAGCATACGCATATATGTTGACGACCCCCACGGCGCGGGGCAGCAGATAGTCATGCCAAAAGAGGAATTTAACCGCCGATACCCCCTTGACCTTGTAAAAATGGCTTACTGGCGCAACGAGCCGGAAAGCCCCGAAGCGCTGAAAGCCGTCATAGACAATATCTGGAACAATGAGCGAGACGGGAAATACGAACCCGCAAGTATGTGGGCGCACACGGACAAGCTGTACAGCAGCCGGTTTGAGTACCATGCCGACAAGCTGATTGAAGCCCTCGGCAATCACCAAGAGCCGAACAGCCCGGACAAGCGGAGCTTCACCACGGTACTGGACGGGCGCATTGCATACGCTTTTGACCCGGAGCTGTTGCGCCGCCTGTTGGAAGCCCTGCCTTTTGACAATGCCGTTTTTACGGTGAATAAAAACCAGCCGAACATGAACCTCGTCGTACCCCGTGATGAAGTCTTGGAACTGCGGCGCGGCCTTGCCGAAAAGTCTGAGGAAATGGGGAATCCCGAAAAACCGGAAAAAGCCGAAAAGCCGTCTTTGCTCGCGACCCTTGAAGTAAACGAGAAAAAAAGCAAGGAGCAGTTCGGGCAGAAATCCGAACCCGGCAAGGACGCGCCTAAAAAAACCAAAGAGGAGGAAACTATATAATGAGGGAGATATTTTCTGCGGAAGAAACCAACTTGATGTGCATTTACGGCACGGGAAGCCGCGAAGCCCTTATAACCAGCCTAGTGGCAGGGCTTCACGACGTGGACGACCTTGAAATGATTGCGGTTTTCGTGAGCGCGATAGAAAAGCTGGAGACCATCACGGACGATGAATTTGCGGACATAGGATTCTATATCGCCGATGATGATTATAATGATGGCGGCGAGGAAACATAAACCGCCGAACAAAGCGCATTACCCGCGAAAGCGCCTGCCCTTAGAAGCTGGCGCTTTCAGCATATTATAAGGGAGGATAGGAATTGGCGAGCAAGTATCAGTTTTATTCCGACCTTGCCGACAGGCAGACGCGGCAAGTGACGGAGAGCATGGGGAACTGGACAGGTTTCCTCAACACGGCGGGGCGGCTGTATAAATACCCTTTTGAGGAACAGTTGATGATACACGCCCAGCGCCCGGACGCCGTGGCCTGCGCACCGCTTGAAACGTGGAACAAGCCCATGAACCGATCCGTCAGGCGCGGCTCAAAAGGCATCGCGCTTCTGGACAACGCCGGCGGCAAGCCTCAGTTGAAATACGTTTTCGATGTGGCCGACACGCGGGACGGGCGGTATAACCCTCGGCGGCCGTATATATGGGAGCTGAAGCCGGAACACGAAGCCCCCGTTGCCGAAGCCCTGCGGGGTAAGTATACGGACGATGAACGCGAATTATCCGCAAACAATTTCGGGGATTATATTTTTGGCCTTGCGCAGAGCCTCACGGCGCGCTACTATGAGGATAACAGGCAGGACATTGAGTTATCGGCCGAAGGCAGCTTCTTGGACGGCTATGATGAACACGGGATAGGCATCGCCTTTCGGGAAGCCCTCACGATCAGTACGGCGTATGCGCTGATGTCCCGCTGCGGCATCGACCCGTCCGGGCATATCGGGAACGAGGACTTCCAGCCCGTATTCGATTTCAACACACCGCAAAGCGTACACGCATTGGGCGAAGCGGTCAGCAGCATATCCGAGGAAGTATTGCGCGAAATCGAAGTCACAATCAAAAAATATGAGCGCGGGATAAGCGCGGAAAGGGGCAACGAACATGGCAGAAATGACATACACGCAGAGCGGGGACTACCTGATACCCGACATAGCGATACCCGAACAGATGGAAACGCTGGGCAAATATGGGATGATGCGGAAGAACTACCTGAACCGACACCGCAGGATAATATACTCGACATACGCGCTGCAGGGGACGCTGTTCCCCCACTGTCTGGAGATAGAGCGGACGGCGAACGAGCGTCTGGAGCGGATGATGGCCGAACTGACGGCGCTGAACCCGGCTCCGGACAAGGCGGCCGACCCGATAGGCTGGACGGCGCACATGAACAGCCTGAAAGCTCAGGCGGAGGAAACGATCTACGAGGAACTGATTTACAATTAGAACAAAGCGAAGATGTAGAACCACAGGCAGAAGTGCCGTCCGAGCAGGGCGACGTTTCCATTTCCGGCGACACGATCACCGACGATGAGATTAACGCATTCCTGATAGACCGCACCTCCACCGAAAACGGCAAGTTCCGCGTGTTCTCTTTTTTCCTCCATGAGCATACCGCAAAAGAAAAAGCGGATTTTTTGAAAAACGAATACGGCACGGGCGGCAGATCCCACGCCTTTTCCGGCGCGGAGCGATCTTATGCCAATTATGACAGCAAAGGGATGTCATTTAGCAAGGGCAGCCTTTTAGAACCCTCAGCAAAAACTGATTTGACATGGGCGAATATAGCAAGCCGCGTTGACGGGCTTATAAGCGAAGGCCGCTATATGTCGGAAGCGGAGATAAGCCGCATACCCTCCTATGAGCGGCAAATGCTTGGCGCCGGGGTAATGCGGTTTTTCAGCGGACTCCCGCTGGAAATTCCCCGGCCTGTGACCATTAACGACGGTTTGACCGCCGATTATTGGGGCGAGGCGCGCAGGATCGGCGACACGCTGGGCAACCCCGAAACCCTGTCCGAAATACTCGCTGCAATGCGCCCGGTTATGGAAAACACCCCGGAGGGCGAACGCTACCATGACACCCGCAAGGCTGCGCTTGATAACCTGACCGCCTTTGAAAACGGCACGTTTACGCTGTTCCCCCATATGGAAGCGGTGCATATGGCAGCCATGTTATCGCAAAGCGAACAGCAGGCAGAACCGCCGATGTTTTCCGACCCTCCCATTGCCGAGCAAATATCCATGTTCCCCACGGAACAGGAGCAGATACAGGCCATACGGGAAGCGGAGCAAGCGGAAATCTCGGCGCAGCCTGTAACTATCACTCAGGACGATATCGACGCTGCCATCATCGCTTGGAACGGCGACCCTGAGAGCAAAGCCCGCGTGTTTGAGTACATGACTGAAAACGCCCGCGCCCGTGAAACCGCCAGTTTTCTTAAACAGGAGTACGGCATTGTAACGGCGGTTGCCGATGGGAGCGTAGTGTCCGCTTCCGAAAATGTCTTTGCCGTCACCAAAGACGGCGCCGAACCGAACTTCATAACCCTGCCGTGGGCGAAAGTGCAGCGGCGCATTGCGCAGCTAATGGATGCGGGATTGTTCGCCCTGCCGGAAGTACAGGCGCAAGACGATATTGCGGTTGAACCCGAAGCGGATAACATGGTCGGCATCGTAGCAGCGGAGTACAGCCATTTTGACGGCATGACAGCCCTGTTCGGCGCCGACGGCAAAGTGTACCTTGGCAACAGCGAAAACTATCACCGTCCGGACATACTTTCCGCATATTACGACAACAGCGACGGTTCGCTGCGTTTTATTTCTGATAACGAAAATATGTTCAGGTTCGTTACGACCGACGGATTTTATGATTCGCAGGACGGTATGCTCACCCATACTTTCACGGTTGATGATTATGCTGAATATGAACGGGTATTGGACAGCGGCGCTTTCGACGGGCTTACCCGCAACAAGGAGTTGACTTTTGGCGGCGATGCGTTTGTGCCGCTGTCCGGGATTGTAAACATTTTAGAGGAATCCGACGCTCCTGACATTGAGGACACAGCGCCGGAAACCACTATTGATGCAGCCCATGAAGAATCGGAACAAAACCCCGAAACCGCCGAAAACATCGCTCTTGAAGAAGCAGGCCAACCCGCCGAAACAGAGGGCATTATACTCACGCAAGCCACGATAAGGCACTTCACGGATGCCAATGCGCTCCAATACGCCACAGGCGAGGACGGCGCGCTGTTTATTTCCAACGGCAACTTTATCATCAGAACCGCCGAGCGGGATATCGAAGCCATCATGAAGCAGATCAACGGGCGCAGGCGCACGAACATTATTGCCCCGGTTGAAAACCCGCGCCTGTTGGAGCATCTGGACAATGCCGCCGGGAACTACGAACTGACCCAAGACCCGCATATATTGAAAACCGACAGGCGCACGTTCTATTTCTATTCGGATGAAAAACAGTATTTCCAGTATGACAAAGGCTTCCTAGATATTTTCCAATTTGCCGACAGCCGCATGTTTGTCGATGATAACACAAGCTATGACGCGCGCTCCCACAACCTGATCGTCAAAGACCGAAGCGGCGGCATATTGGGCTTAGTCCTCCCCGTTAAAGTAGATGAACTCCAGTATGAGCGCCTTGCTGATGTCCTCCCGCTTGAAAGCCCACGTAAAAACGAGATTGACAGGGCAAGGGAAAACCCAACAAACGACCCATATATCGGCAAGGAATACTACGATGGCAGGGAAACGCATTTTGTCTCGGGCATCACGCTTCATCGCGGCGAAGATACGTACACCGTGCCAACGATTGAAAACGGCAGGCTGTCCGGCAGCGCCGCGCTGATTAAGCCTGCGGACATGGAAAGCCAGATCGGGCGGTGGGAAGCGTCGAGGATTGACGCTGAAAAGCATCAGGCCGCCGAGGAAGCAAGGGCGCTGGTGGAAGCCGCCGCGCAAGCGGAATACGAGAGCGTGAACGGTTTCGCAGACGATATGCCGCCGATGCAAAAGGCCAATGTTCTCAGGGTGTTGAACGACGATTTCCCGACCCAAGACTACGGCAGGCTGAGCGTCAAGCAGTTTATCGAAACGGCGCTCAATGACGGCAAGACACTCTCAGCCGTGCAGTCCGTCAGAAAAAGATACCAAGACATGGACGCAAACGATTATCTGCGCGAAATCAACGGCTTTTCCCGGAGCGAGGCATGGGGCAAGTACCGTGAAGCCCTGACCAATCCCGAAGCCGAGGACGGCGCTAACGCACTCTGGTTGAAAGAGAACCATCCGTTTCTGCATTATTCCCTGTTCCACGATATGTCCGTGCTTGACGGCAGCTACCTATCCACCGAGTACCGCCTGAACATGGACGACAGCGTTTTCTACGCCATAAGCAAGACAGCCCATGATTACGGCAACTATCTCATAGACAACGGATTGCTGGAAAGACAGGAAACGGCAGAGTTGCCCGGAGCGGAGGTTGCCATAGAGGAAGTGGCAACGGATGAACCGACCGCAGCAGAAACCGCACCCGCAGAACCGCCGCAGGGCAGCCCCATGTGGCAGGAATATCAAGCCCTCTCAGCGGAACACCGGGATAAAATCCTTTTCGTCCAAGCCGGCGATTTTTATGAGGTGCTTGGCAGCGACGCCGTGGCGGTAGCGAGATTCCTCGACATCGGCCAGTTAAGCCGCGACGTGGGATTGCCCGAACGTGTCCCCATGTGCGGCATACCTAATTTCAAGATGGACGAATATGCGGACACGCTGACAAAAAACGGCTTTGGCGTGGTGATAAGTAACGATGACGGCTCAATAGACGTTAGAGAATCCGCAAAACCGGAGCTTGCGCAATCGGAAGTGTACCATTCGCCTGAGAAGCGAATCCCATACCGCGAAGGCGACATATTCGGCCAGCTTGCCACAAAAGCCGTCATTGAAACCATCACCGACAGCGAAGTGTTCTATAATTTCGTCAACAACCCCCAGCCTGTTCCGTTTGGCATATCGCGCGAACATTTTGAGGAATTGCTGGACAATGGTACAAACACGATCCAGACCCCCGAGCAGCCGTCCGTGCCGGAACAGCCACAGGAAGCCACGGAAGATTTAGTGTCGGAAACCCCGATCGCCGATAGGCTTTTGAGCGTGGACGGCGCGGACTACTACCTGTTCCATCTGCCCGAAACCGCTGAAACCCCTGCGGCGTTAAGCCATGAAACGCTTTCCCTGATAAACGAAAAAGCAGAAAAATACGTTATCTGCGCCGACGTTCTTTATATGTCGGACGAAGATTTGGCGCGGCTGAACATCAAGTTTATCAAAATGCCCCGCGATTTCGGCTTGCTGCCGGAAGCGGTGCGGGAGAGGATCGCCGAGGTCAGGCCGGATTTGGCTGAATCGGGACTGCGGGAGCAGATACGGGAGGATTTGTCAGGGCGGGGCTTTGCCGTTTCCGATGAACTGATCGCCGATGGGATAGAGGGCTACCAAGCTCACGGTGACAGGAGCAACTACCGAGACATCGCGGACTTCATCGAAAATGAATACCTCGCGGACGAACCCGAAAACACGACGGAGACGGTACATTCCGATGCTTTGTCCGACAATACGGCAGAATTACCCGCGAAGCAGGAAGAACAACCACAATATGAAGTAGACAATCCGCAAATTGCCATATCAAACTTCGTAATATCCAAACTTGAAGCGAACGAAAAATTCACAAGCGCGGAATTATACGCGGAAGCGACACGCGCCTACGGCGATACAATGGCGAACAATGCTTTTACCCCCAAAGACGCATACGATGCGATGGAACTCGGCGTAAATCAGTTTATGCTGTCAATGGATAATATTTCTGCTGAAGCTGTGCTGCAAACCCTTGACTTGCTTCCTAGCCAGACAAGACGTACCGCCGACATGGAAAGGTTTCAGCAGTTTTCAACCCCGCCGAGCATAGCGTATCTCGCGAATTGGGCGGCAAACGTAAACGCTGACGATATAATGCTTGAACCCTCTGCGGGTATCGGCGGCATAGCGGTGTTCGCCAAAAAAGACGGCGCGAAGGTCTATGTAAACGAACTTGACAAGCGCCGGCTTGAAATCATTAAAACTCTGCCCTTTGACGGCTTCTTTAATGAGGACGCGGAGCAGATCAACAATATCCACGGCGATAAACTTACGCCTACGGTAATTGTTATGAACCCGCCGTTTTCTTCGTCCGCTGAAAGGAATATACAAAACAACAGAATCGGAGCGAAGCACATCGAGGAAGCGTTAAAAATGCTTGCCCCGGACGGGCGGCTTGTCGCTATTGTCGGGCAGGGCATGGCCGAGGATGCGCCCGCTTTCAGAAATTGGTGGCGCGGAATCAAAGAGCAGTACAATGTTAAGGCGAATATCGGAATAGACGGCAAAAACTACAATAAGTACGGCACGACTTTTGGAATACAAATGCTGGTCATAGATAAAAACGGGGCCACAATCGAGCCTGTAAAGACCGCTTTTGTAGAAAATGTGCTTGATTTACAAAATATTTTGGAAGGAGTCAGACATGACAGACCAAGTATCCACGTTGAACAAGATAAGGTCAATGAACCAAACCCCGTTACAGCAGCACGTTCTGAAGTTATTACAGAACGAGAATCGGAACGCAGACCAAACGAGCCTGTATCTGACGCAGGCGGCGGAACTGATGCCGCAGTTGTTGGAGATAGACGGGAGCAGACCGGCGCATCAGAAGCTGATACAGTTGTTGGAGCAGCTTCCGGCGCTGCACCCGGATTTGCAGATGCCGGCGCTGATGGGCCTGCACAAAACGTCAACACAGAGCGACATAGAGGAAATGACGGACGAAATGATGTCAATGACGGAATTAGAGGAACTGGCGCTACTGATATCGGACAATCTGCTGGGGGTAGTAAACCGCTAACAAGACCGCCAAAGCCTGTAAAAAAGGAACTCACCGACAGCATATTCGAGAACTACGAGCCGCAGCCGTTATTGCTTGAAAACGTGCAGCCCCACCCCGCAAACATCAGCGAAAGCGCGGCCATGAGCGCGATACAGCCGCCGACCGTCACCTACAAGCCTAACCTCGGTCAAGATATAATTGACAACGGCATATTGTCGGACGTTCAGTTAGAAGCGGTGACGTATGCCGGGCAAAGCCACAGACAGACATTGCCTGACGGCAACACAAGAGGCTTCTTTTTGGGCGACGGCACGGGCGTAGGCAAGGGGCGAACGATTACGGGCGTTATTTTAGACAACTACCGTCAAGGCAGTAAAAAAGCCGTGTGGTTAAGCGAAAACAGAGGCTTGGTGCCGGACGCGAAAAGAGACGTTACGGCGCTGTTCGGTAACTCCGACTTGGTAACGGAATTTGAGGGCGGCAAAAAAGCGGACAAGTCTTTAAGCAATAACGAAGGGATATTGTTCGCCACCTATTCCTCGCTCTCAAAGGGATTCGACCAAAGCGGCTCAAACTTTGAAAAGATAGTAAACTGGCTGGGCAAGGATTTTGACGGCGTAATCGTGTTTGACGAAGCGCATAACATGGCCAATTCCATTGCCTCCAAAGGCACAAGGGGTATAAAAAAGGCAAGCCAGCGCGGAATGGCGGGGCTTGCGATACAGGAAGCCTTGCCGAACGCGAAAATCATTTATTCCTCCGCTACCGGCGCGACGGAAGTGGAAAACCTGCGCTATGCGGAGCGTCTTGGCTTATGGGGCGAGGGTACGGCGTTCCCCAACGGCGACGATTTTGTTCATAAGATTAAAGCCGGGGGGCTTGCCGCTATGGAACTCATCGCAAGGGATATGAAAGCGATGGGCGTGTATTTGTCCCGCAATATCAGCTATGAAGATGTCGTATATGATAAAATCGTCCACGAATTAACGCCGGAACAGCGGCAGATTTATGACGAACTGGCGCGGTCGTGGCAGATTGTCCTGCAAAACTTGAACAAGGCGCTGGAAACTACCAACCAAGATAAAGACGGCACGGCGAAAGGCAAAGCATACGGGGCTTTTTGGAGCGCGGAGCAGCGGTTTTTCAATCAGATTCTCACCGCCGTGCAAGTGCCGAGCATGATAAGCGATATTCAAAAGCAGTTGGATAATGACAACTCAATCGTCATTCAGCTTGTAAGCACGAACGAAAGCGCGCAGGAACGGGAGTTTGCACGGTTGCAGGAACAGGATTTGGATCTTGAGGATTTTGACTTGACGCCTAAACAAATGCTGATGTCATATATCGAAAACTCCTTCCCCACGGTTCAATTTGAGGAATACGAGGACGATAACGGAAATACCCGGAGCAAGCCTGTTTTTGACAGCGAGGGCAATGCCGTAATCAACCGCGAAGCCGTCAGGCAAAAGGAAATGCTGCTTGATAAGCTAGGCAGCATCAAAGTGCCCGCTTCCCCGCTTGACATGATTATAAACCACTTCGGCAGCGATATGGTTGCGGAAAACACCGGACGGAAACGGCGCGTTGTCGTTAAGGACGGAAAAGCAAAAGAAGAAAATATAGCGAATAAAAAGGAAGCTGATGTAACGGCGTTCCAAAACGGCGACAAGCGTATCATCGTTTTCTCAAAAGCCGGGGGAACCGGCAAAAGTTACCACGCCGATAAATCCGCGAAAAACCAACAGCATCGCGTACACTATTTATTGCAGGCTGGCTGGCAGGCTGACGCGGCGGTGCAGGGATTCGGACGTTCGCACAGGAGCAATCAAGTGTCCGCGCCCACGTTCGCGTTAGTGACTACGGACTTGAAAGGGCAGATGCGCTTTATTTCCACCATAGCGAAACGCTTAGACCAGTTGGGGGCGTTGACAAAGGGGCAGCGGCAAACCGGAAGCCAAGGCTTATTTACTGCGGGAGATAATTTAGAAAATGCTTTCGCGGCCGATGTGCTGGCATCGTTTTACAAGGCTTTGGCTCAAAACCGCGTAGCCGATATATCGGACGGCGTTTCAATCATTGAGAAGTTAGGGCTAAAGCATAAGCTGATTGATGAGTACGGGCAAATCAACAGCCATGCGCCGGAACTCCGCGAGGTCAATAAATTCCTGAACCGCATACTCTCACTTGAATGTCACGAACAGAACGCCGTCTTTGACGGCTACGCCGAAAGGCTGCACATAGCGACCGAAAAGGCCATGCAGGACGGAACGCTTGACAAGGGGCTTGAAAATTACAGGGCGGATAAAGTGGTTCTGAACGAAACACACGATATCAGGTCTGACGAAACCACCGGGGCTACGACAAAGTATTACAACCTGACCGCTCACAATAAAATAAGGCCATTACAGTTTTGGGAAGTAAATACGCAGAACTCCGCTTTTATGGGCTTCTATCAAAGCAAGAACACCGGCGCGGTCAGGGCGGTTTTCAAAACCTCGTCCATGACCGATGAATACGGCAATGTTACCGATAATTGCAGATTGACGGGGCAGGACGGAAACGAGTATATGCCGCAGAACAGACTTGCGGGCAATTGGGAAAAACTCACTGCGGAAAAAGCCGAAAAGCTCTGGAACAATGCCGTTGCCGAACTGCCGGAATACCGCACGAACAATCTGCACCTGATAGGCGGCACGGTGCTTCCGGTGTGGGATAAGCTGCCTACCGAAAATGTGCGGATATACCGCGTTCTTACGACTGACGGCGACTTGCTCATCGGCAGGGTTATACCCGAAGCTATGATTGACGTGACGCTGCACAGATTGGGGGCTGAGAGGACAAGGGGCGATTTCAAGGCGGAGGATTTAATAAAGGGCATTAAAAACGGCGATACGGTTTATCTTGATAACGGCTGGCGCATCGCGCAAAAGAGGGTGTCCAACGAACAGCGCGTTGAAATCATAGGTGCGGATTATCTGCACTCCAATCTGCTGGCTAAAAAAGGCGTGTTCACCGAGCGGATAGGCTATCAGACAAGATATTTTATCCCCGCCGAAAAAGACACGGCAAAGATTTTGGACGAGATAATAAAAATTTCTCCGGTCAGCAGGGTTGAGGGCAGCAATGAACGGGTCGCGGCAAAAGCCAATCCGATGATAAACCATGTCCGTGACGGCGATTCGTCCATAGCGGCAAGGAGTGAACCGCCGCAGCCGCCCGAAATGTCGGAAGCGGCGGTAGTCGCAAAGGGGAAACCGTCTTTGCTCGCGGCGCTTGAACGGAACGCCGAAAAAAGCAGGGCTATGTTCGGCGGCGGCGCAACGGCTGAAAAAACGAAGCGCGATGAAGTCACGGTTTGACGGAACATGCTGGATTGCCCAAATGGGTAGACCCCGATTATATTTGAAAAGAAAAAAACAATATATTGCGATTTGGCCTTGAAATAGCGCATTTGGGCGCGCTATGATGGGCAGGAAGCGGCATACTGAGCGAGGTGGTATATGGCTTATGGCGCTGAATTATACAAGGAAGCGGCGCTACTCCTGACAAGATAACCGCCGCTTCCCACAACACAGTCGCCTAAAAGGAAAACTGCGCAAATATCATACCATGCGCGGCTATCCCCTTTCAAGGCGCTTGTGGAAAAAATCTGGAAAGGGACATTTTTTTATGGATTCATTCAACGAATACCTCGGCTATATGCTGACCGATTGCAGAAACAACGCATTGGAGGAACTGCGCTCACACAAGCGTTATGCTGAACTTAAACAGGTGCAGGATGGCATCCGCGCCAAGCTGGAAGCAACCATTACCCCCGAAGCCCAAACGCTCTTGGAGGACTATACGCAAGCCGTGGTGACGCTTCAAGGCTTGGAGTTCAACAAAGTGCTGCTGTGCGGCTTGACTGCCCCGGCAGAGATACGGAAACGGTTTGACGCGTCCACGCCGGAATACGCGGCGTTTGCGGATGAATACCTGTAAACCCATGCGGAAAAAGATTATGGACAGGCAACACTAACGCCTGTCCGTTTTTATTACAAAAACAACAGGAGGCGATTATATATTTCAGAATCGAAGCGAGATATAACCTTGAAAATCCGGGTAACGGAAGCGGAGCGCACCCTGATAATCGAAAAGATGGCCGCCGCCAATATACGCAACCGGGAAGCCTATCTCCGCAAGATGGCGCTTGACGGCTATGTAGTGCGGCTTGACCTCGCCGATGTGCGTAAGATGGTATCGTTATTGCATAACGCTACGGCGAACCTGAACCAGATAGCCAAGAGAGCAAACGAGACACGGAGCGTTTACCAGAGCGACATCAGGGATTTGCAGGCAAACTATGACAAGCTGTGGGATCAGGCAGACGCGATCCTGCGGTCGCTGGCTAAGGTTCAGGGGTGAAAAGGTGCGGCGGTCACATCCGTGTGGCCGCCGGCCTTTTTGATTCCGATTGAAACACCTGAGTAAATGTATTATTATATTACAAGCAGAAAGAGGTGCTGATATGGCTTACAGTGACGAACTATGGAAAAAAGCAAAAGCAAAATGCAGACTCAACGCCGAAGAAGTAGAATTGGCAAAACAGCTCGGCATCAATCCTAAAAGCCTTATTAAAAATGTGCCAAGCAAAAATCAGCAATGGAAAGCGCCAGTAGGTGTTTGGCTGCGTGAAATTGAAGCCAAGCGTCAGAAAAAGGCTGACACAAAACGGCAGCACAAAGAAAAAGCTAACGAGAATAAAGATTAGTCATTAAAAGCACTACACTACATTATACCCATCAAGCACGGTACTACTGCCGTGCTAACTTTTTTTGGAAGGGGGCTCACCACTGGCTCGAACTTGGATTAAACCGCTTCATGTAAACAAGGGCAAAACCATAGCGCAGACCGTCACCGACCGCACCGATTACGCAAGCAACCCAGACAAGACCCGAAAAGGCGAACTTGTTACAAGCTACGGGTGCAGCCCGCGCACGGTTGATTCGGAGTTCCTGTTATCAAAACAGGATTATTTTGCGATCACGGGCAGAAACCAAGGCAAGAGCGACATACTCGCATTTCACATCTGCCAATCGTTCAAACCGGGTGAGGTTGACCCGGAAACTGCGAACAGAATAGGCCGCGAACTAGCCTTGCACTTCACTAAAGACCGCCACGCCCTGATAGTAGCCACTCATATTGATAAGCGCCACGTCCACAACCACATCGTTTTCAATTCCACAAATCTTGACTGTACGGGTAAATTTCAAAACCCCATACGCTCACACAAGATAGTCCGGCGCATTTCCGACCAGATATGCGCCGAGAACGGTCTGTCCATCATCGAAAATCCAAAGCTGCCGAAAGGTCATTACGGCAAATGGCTAGGCGATGCGAAAGAACCTACAGACCGTCAAAAACTGGAAATGCTCATTGACAAAATCCTCGCCGGGAAACCCACCGACTTTGAGGAATTTATTAAGCTATTGGAAGCGGAGAACTGCGAATACAAGCGTGACCGCCGCTCCGTCCGTCTGCCGGGTAAAAAAGGTTTCCTCCGTCTGAAATCGTTGTCGGACGATTACAACGAGCAAGCCATCCGCGAAAGAATATCCGGCAAGCGCGAGGTACAGTCGAAACAAAATACCTACACCGCCGCCCCTCGGAAAATCAATCTACTTATCGACGTACAGAACTCCATCAAGGCGCAGAACAGCCCCGGTTATGAACGCTGGGCAAAAATATTTAATTTGAAGCAAGCGGCTCAGACCCTCATATTCTTGCAGGAGAACGACATCACGGAACTGGACAAACTGAATGAACAGGCACAGCAGGCCAAAGACACTTTTAACGGCTTGCAGACCCGCATCAACGCCGCCAATTCCCGTATGAAGGAAATATCGACCCTGCAAAAGCATATCGGCGCGTACAGCAAGACGAAAGGTATTTATGCTGAGTACAAGAAAACGAGGTTCAGCAAGAAATTCTACGCCGAGCATGAAGCGGACATAGAAAAATGCAAAGCCGCCAAAGCCTTCTTCGACAGTTTGAAACTGGAGAAGCTCCCGACTATAAAGGCACTCCAACAGGAGTACGCCGCTTTGTCAGCCGAGAAGAAAAAATGCTACTCCGAATACCATCAGGCACGGAAATTCATGCAGGACATTCTCATGGCACGTCAGAATGTCCAACAGTTGCTCAACTACCGCGATGGCGAAACGGACAGGGACACCGACCGTGGGCATCGGTAGAAACTTGCCCCGCAGGGGCATTAGCAGACGCGAAAGCGGCTTAAAACACGACCGCCATGCGGTCGTGTTAGAGGGCTTGGGAAACTTCCCAACAAGCTGTATTTCGGGCCCTTGGGCCCGGAATACCTTGCTTGCCAATCTTTTTGCAACGTACCGCTTAACCAAGATGTTCGTACTTAATATAAACCTCGCAAAAATAAGGCAATAAAAATGCAGTTGCAATTCGGCGAATGAACGCATATAATTATTTAGCTACGCACTGAGTTTGAGAATGGAGGTATCATATGATTGGTTATATACAAGCGGAAGAGATAGCGAAACGATGGGATATTTCAATGCGGCAAGTGCAAACTCTTTGCAAGGACGGGCGCATCGAGGGTGCTGTTAAGTTCGGAAACACATGGGCTATTCCCGATAATGCTAAAAAGCCGACACGCACGGGCAGAGAAAAACCCGGGCGTAAACCTAAAACAAGCGGGGCAGAATGATGGAGTCATTGATAAAAAATATTATGGCTACCATACAGCTCGGTTTTTAACATTTCTCAAACAATTCTCAATCATTTCAGAAACATTTGAAGATTATAATCAACTCAGGCAATGGGGGATGGAGGTTTAACCAATGTTAAGAATATTAGTTGTGGAGGACGACCGTGAACTCAATAAAGCAGTCTGTTCATATCTGACGCACAACGGCTATGAGGCTGTGGGCTGCCACGGCGCGAATGAAGCCTACGACGCGATGTACGGAAAACTATTTGATCTGATCGTGTCTGATATTATGATGCCGGGTATTGACGGCTACGAGTTTGCCAAAACCGTGCGGGAACTCAATCAAGAAATCCCGATATTATTCATGACTGCGCGCGACGATATGGCATCAAAACAAAAAGGCTTCCGTGCCGGCATAGACGATTACATGGTCAAGCCCATCGAGCTTGATGAGTTGGTACTGCGGATTGGGGCGCTCATGCGCCGCGCAA
>Ga0099364_10001771_pt1 | contig 35088 bp, 31 predicted proteins | sample TergutTh196P3_FD_73070 | JGI IMG/M metagenome (GOLD analysis project Ga0099364, IMG submission 73070) | Microcerotermes parvus P3 segment gut microbial communities from Pointe-Noire, Republic of the Congo - Th196 P3 | ecosystem: Host-associated > Arthropoda: Insects > Digestive system > Gut ... | reverse complement strand
TCTGCTAATTTTTCGGCGGCTTCGTTTGATAGAATTATTCGCTTATAAAATGTTTCGGTTGCCATCAAAAGCACCTCCTTTAGTTCTTTATCTTAATTTTAACATATCTTTTGTGTTTTGTCAATGGTTTTTTGTTTTTTGGGCAATTAGTGCTTCAATTCAGACACCGCCCGGCACTTAGTGTCGGGCGGTGTATAATTTCGGTGTTCATTCGGGACGGGCAAGCCCGTCCCCTACAATTACTGTCAACTATCAATTGTCAACTGTCAACTGCCGTCAGTTTCTCTTCCCCATAAACCTCAAAAGGTGCAAGAAGATATTGATAAAGTCGAGGTATAACTGCAACGCGCCCCATATTGTTATTCGCTTAATTGCAAGCTCGTTGCTTTCTTCGCTCAGTCTTTTCTTGATTTTTTGTGTGTCATAGGCGGTGAGGCCGATGAAAACGAGAATGGCAACGGCTGAGATTATATAATCCATCGTTTCGCTTCCCAAGAACATGTTAATCACCATGGCAATAATGATTCCGATTAACCCCATAAAGCAAAGACTGCCAATTCCGGTAAGGTCTTTTTTTGCGAAATAGCCATACGCCGACATGATTCCGAATGTCAGTGCCGTTGTGAAAAACGCGGCGGCAATTGAACCCATTTCATAGACTATAAATATTCCGCAAAGAGTAAGCCCGTTTAAGATGGCATAGCCTAAGAAAATCCCAAGACTCGCCGCAAACGGCATTTTGTGAATAAAAAACCCTAAAGCAAAAACTAAAACAAGTTCCACAATTATCAAAACCAAAAAGCTTTCCATAACCCAAATACGCAACGGGATATGAGAAAAAGCAGTGTATGACGCAAAGGCGGTTGCCATTAACCCTATGAACATATACATATAAACGCCCTGCATTACGCCGGTCAGCATATGACTCAAACTTGCGGGTTCGCTTTGCGGTTGCGAATAGACATAGTTGTTATTGTTTTCAATCATTATTATTTCCTCCTAAAAATTCTGGTCTGCCAGCGACAGCACGCCTGAAACCGGCGCGTGAGCTGTTGCAAATAAAACATACATATTCCCGGTCTGCCACCGGCGGCTCGCCGGTTATCTTGATAGAATTTCGCTCATGTTTTTAACAAAGTCAGATGGGTCGTCAATATTCACCCCCTCAATAAGCAATGCCTGGTTATATAATATGTCGCTGTAGAGTTTTAATGTCTCTTTATCGTTGTCGAACAAAAACGTCAGCTTGTCAAAGATTGGGTGGGAAGCGTTTATTTCAAGCACTTTGTCTGCCTTTGCGCGGTTTTGCCCATCGGTCGGCATGGCGGCTAATACTTTTTCCATTTCAACGGACAATGCCCCGCTGCCCGAAATACAAACGGGATGCGACTTCAGTTTTTGCGACAGCCGAACAAAGCTGACTTTATCGCCCAACGCTTCTTTCATAAACTCAAACATGGCTTTGTTGTCATCGTTTTTGGCTTTAATCTCCTGCTTTTCTTCGTCTGTTTCAAGGTCTAAGTCCGCGCTTTGGATTGACTTAAACGGTTTTTCTTCATAGGCATTTAGCATTTGAAGGCAAAACTCGTCAACATTATCGGTGAGATAAAGAATTTCAAAGCCTTTATCTTTTACGGTTTCAACCTGCGGCAAGGCAGATATGCGCGCAACACTTCCGCCGCTTGCGAAATATATTTCTTTTTGTGACTCTTTCATTCGTGAAACATATTCCGAAAGAGTAATCAATTTTTCTTCAGATGATGAATAAAACATTAATAAATCTTGAAGCATTTCGCGTGCCGCGCCGAAAGAATTATAAATCCCGAATTTAATTTGTGTCCCGAAACAGCCCCAAAATTCAGCGTATTTTTCGCGGTCAGTGCTTTGCATTTTCTTCAATTCATTTTTGATGCTGCGTTCAATCGCCTTTGACATTACTTTCAGCTGGCGGTCGTGTTGTAACATTTCTCTTGAAATATTCAGTGATAAATCGTCGCTGTCAACCAATCCCTTAACAAAACTAAAATGGTCTGGCAACAAATCGGCGCATTTTTCCATAATCATAACGCCGCTTGAATAAAGTTGAAGCCCTTTTTCATACTCTTTAGTATAAAAATCATAAGGGGCTTTTTGGGGAATAAACATCAGCGCGCTGTAGGTTGCCGCGCCTTCTGTTTTCGAGTGAACATGGGCAATAGGCGCGTTAAAATCATGAAATTTAGACTTATAAAATTCATTATAGTCATCATCACTAAGCTCAGACTTGCTTTTTTTCCAGATTGGAATCATGCTGTTGAGTGTCAAAATTTCTTTTACTTCTTCAAATTGTGGATTGTCTTCATCGCTGCCGGATTTAGGTACGCGCTTAGAACATTCCATTTTTATAGGATAGCGAATATAATCAGAATATTTTGACACCAAGCTTTTAATTTTATACTCTGCCAAAAATTCATCATAGTCTTCATCATCGGTGTTTTCTTTTATAAAGAGTGTAATTTTAGTGCCGTATTCAAAGTCGCACTCGCAAGGCTCTATCGTGTAACCGTCAACCCCGGACGAACTCCAAAGATACGCCTTATCGCTCCCGTATGCCTTTGAGATTACTTCAACATTTGACGACACCATAAAAGCGGAATAAAACCCAACGCCGAACTGACCGATAACGCTTAAATCATTTAAATCATTGGCGTTCTTGTCATCTTTTGCCCCCAAAACATCGTTTTTAAACTGCAAAGAGCCGCTCTTGGCAATTATGCCTAAGTTTTGTTCAAGCTCATCTTTGCCCATTCCGATGCCGTTATCGAAAATCGTTAAAACGCGGGCATCTTTAGCAATTGAAATGTTAATTTCAAAGTCGCCGCGTGAAAGCCCGATATTCTCACTCAACGACTTGTAATACAGCTTATCAACAGCATCGCTTGAGTTTGAAATCAGCTCACGCAAAAAAATTTCTTTGTGGGTATAGATTGAGTTAATCATCATCTCAAGCATACGCTTTGACTCAGCCTGAAACTGTTTTTTCTCCATTTTCATCGTCCTCTCTGTTTTATATTAGCACTCTTTTATCCAGAGTGCTAATATAATTATACACAAAACCCCAAGACTTGTCAAGAGGGAAAATTGAAATTTTGTTTAATTTGTGATGGCAGTTAAAATAAAATTTCAAAAACCTATTGACAAATATTGGTAAAGGTGATATAATGTTTAAAAGAATACAAAAGAATGGATTGACAAATATGACTAAATGTGCTATAATTATAAGTAGAACCAACCAACCAACCAACCAACCAACCAACCAACCAACCAACCAACCAACCAACCAACCAACCAACCAACCAACCAACAAACACATAAATTTAACCGCCTGCGGAGTGATTTTCTTTATTCCGCATTGTTTGCCATATCTTTAAAACGATTGTTACCCACTTGATGGGGGCGGTCGTTTTTTTGTTGTGTAGAATTTTAAAATAAGGTTGATGAAAATATGAAAAAAGAGTTTAACCCATTAGTGTCAATCGTTATCCCTGTTTATAACGGTTCAAACTACCTGCGTGAGGCAATTGACAGCGCGCTTATGCAAACCTATCAAAATTGCGAAATCCTTGTAGTGAATGATGGCTCAAACGATGGCGGCGAAACCGAAAAAATCGCGCTGGAGTACGGCGACAAAATCAGGTATTTTGTAAAGGAAAACGGTGGGGTTGCAACAGCGTTAAATATGGCTATTGAGAATATGCGCGGAGAGTATTTTTCATGGCTCAGTCACGATGATTTGTATCACGAAAATAAAATAAGCAAACAAGTCAAGGCTTTGTCTGCACTGAAAGACAAAACAACTCTTGTCTCCTGTGGGTATAAGCGTATATTTGAGGGACAAGAGACAAAAAATGGGGTTAAGGAATTCGATGAAGCCGCCGATTATACCGATGAGCAATTAGCAACACCGCTGTTTATTTTGTTGCGAACTATCTTTGGTTTCGCCGGGTTAATATTTGGTTGTTCGTTGTTTATACATAAAAGCCATTTTGAAAGAGTCGGTACGTTTAATGTCAACTCGCTGTGCAATGATATAGACTTATGGTTTCGCATGATGAGAAATCAGCCTCTTGTATATGTGCGTGAACCGTTAAGCATTAAAAGACTACACGAAGGACAGGACACTATAACCAAAGTCAAAGAGTTAGTCCCCGCTTTTAACGACTTTATTATTGAGGTTTTAGAGAAATTAACAGAGCAGGAAGTGCGGTTGGTGTTCGGTTCAAAATTGAAACTGTATACCCATATTTGCAACATTTATTTAGGCACAGAAATCGCATTATACGCCATTTCTAAAGCAATGGAAGAGAGACTTAAGCTTTTTAGAAAATGCAATACAGCAGATGAAAAAAAAGATGTACTCTTATCCGGCATGATGTTTACAAAAGAAAAGCATGAGCAAATTTTAGAGGAAGTTGTCAGGGGAGTTCGGCTGTCATACGAAAACAGCCATTCGTGGGAATTGACGAAGCCCTTGCGGGCGGTGAGGAGATTATTCGAGAAAGGGAAACAAATAGGGGTGCAATAAATGAAGTATAATCAAAACTTAGAAAACGGAAGGTATGTCCCATGGATGCCCATATCAACCGGAATGCATTATGACCATTTGGGTCGTTATTATTTCGTAAAGCAATTTTTAAAAAGTGGTAAAGTTATTTTAGATTGTGCATCCGGCGAAGGATATGGGTCGGCAATTTTAGCGCAAGATGCAACCAATAAAGTAGTGGGGGTAGATATAGATGATGAGATTGTGCAATTTGCTAATAGTAAATATAAAAGGGATAATTTACAATTTTTACAAGGAACTGTTTGTCAAGTCCCTGTTGAAGGTAAAGAAGTTTTCGATATAATATGCAGTTTTGAAACACTTGAACACGTTGATGAGCAAGAACAAATCCTTATGATTGATGAGTTCAGCAGACTACTTAAACATGGGGGTTTATTGTTTATTTCCACGCCAAATTTAGAATATACGAGTAAATTATATAACATAGAGGACAATCCATATCACAAAAGAGAATGTACTTTTGACGAATTTGATAAATTATTAGCAACGCATTTTCCGTTTCGCACTTTTTTTGGACAACAAAACTATTTTCAAAACCAAATTTTTAGTGTTCAAGGAGAGGGAGAAAGAGACACACACAGAACAATTGAAACTTTTTTAACTCCATTTGAAGAAGCTTTAATTAAAGTTGATATAACGCATAGAATTCCGAAAAATTATTTGTGTGTCGCTTCAAAATCTAATTTTAATTTAGACATCGCCAATGCCTTTACAACAGATGTAAGCAATTCATATATTAAGGAATTAACCGCTCAATTTACCGACCAAATAAATAAAACTAACGAACAGATTTTAACGTTAAATGACCATATCCAAAATATGTTGCAGTCTAAAAGTTGGAAATTGACGAAGCCCTTGCGGGCGGTGAGAAATATTTTTAGAGCTAAATAAATTTATAAGGGGAAGGGTTTAAATTATATGAAAACATGTTATTTAATTGGGAAAATCGCCGCTCTCGGTGAAAATAGAATTTTGCATTGCTGTTCATCAACAGTATACTTAGGGGCTCCCGTTGCATGTGAATTTAGTTATGGCGATGACTTTCCGTTAGAAGCGTATAAAAGAAGTGTTTTAGAGCTTCACAAGCTAAACAATTCTGATTCTCCTCCTTGTGGGGGTTGTGCGCATTTAATCGAAACCCCGGACGAAACGATTCCTGAATTTACATACTTTACCTCTATAGTAATCGGTTGTAATTTGTGCAACTTTAGTTGTATTTATTGTTCATATAAAAATGGAGATTATGAACAAGGAAAAAAAGAACGCGCGAGCATAAAACCTACACTTCAGAACATGTTGGACTTAGGAATTATAAATAACAACACCCTCGTTGACTGGGGGGGAGGGGAGGTAACAGTAAACAAAAGTTGTCATGAAGTTGTGCAGTTTTTAGTCGAAAACGGATTATTTCAAAACATTAACACAAACGCCTCTGTATTCTCAGCCGACCTCGAAAAAGCTCTTAAAATTAAAAAAACAAGTATGCAAATAAGCGTGGATTCGGGAACTGCCCCTGTCTTTAAAAAAGTAAAAGGCAGGGATTGTCACGAACAGGTTTGGGAAAACATAAAAAAATATTGTAATGCTAATTCTGATTTAGTGACAATTAAGTATATTGTGTTACCTGAAAATTGGGACACAGGTGAGTTTGAAGCGTTTGTTAAAAATTGCGTTTGTTCAGGAGTAAAAAATGTCCGTATTACGGCTGAATATAAAGCTTTTTACAATGGAGTTTATGAAGATATGCTGCGGAAAATGGCTGAACTTTTAAGTATATCGTATGCAAATGGTTTGAATGTCTACGTAGATAAAGTTCAATTTAATGAAAAGCAGCTTGCTTATTATAATTCCCTTGCTATACCTTCCATTATAAAACGCATTGAGGACACGCAAGGGGAATTGCAAAATGCTAAAAATCAAGTTTTTGCCCTTCAAAAATCAATTAGCTGGAAAATTACAAAACCCTTACGTTCTGCAAGAAGATTATTCGCGAAAGGGAAATAAAAACAATTCATTTCGTATTCTTTAAATAGGTTCAAACAACTTCAAAAAACACAGGCAACTTTTAGGTTGCCTGTAATTCTTTAACTCTCAATTCTCCTCCACCCACTTAGCCGCCATAAGCGGTGTTAACCTGATTTTTCTGCTACGTTTAGGCGTGTTTAATATAGTCTCCGGTGTATTTTCGCGAAAGACCCCGGGTAGCCCGTAGGCTATTTGCTCGCGGTATTCTAACGTAGCACTCAGCATTTGCGCGGGGATTTCATCGGCGTTGTTTACTGCCTCAAGCCAGTTGAAAGGTGAAAGCGCGGCGTTGCCTATTGACAGGCTTTCAATCTGCCAGCTTTCAGAACCAACAGCATCGTTCGCGCAAAGCAAGAGCGAGAAATTAAACCGCTTTTCTTTTGAGGCATCTACCTCATCCTCACACATCAACGAAAAATCGCAAAGCTTAAAAGCGTTCAAAACGCCGCTTTCATAGCCGCAACCCGAACACACACCGCCGTAGCCGTAAAATTTATAGTTCAAATCTTTTATAAAATAGTTTCTATATTGGGGCTTGTCCTTGAACGGGTTCAACTCTTTAACAAAGCCCTTTAACTCGTTAAATTCATCTTTACTCAAAGCGCGACAGGGCTTAAATCCGCGTGGAAGTTGGTCGGCAAGCATACGATTAACCACCGGGGCGCGCAGAAAATAATGCCCGACAATCCCCTTGCTTTGACCGCAAACAATCCTCTCAACAATGTCGCTGGTGGTCTTTTTGTCGCATTGAGTGCTTAACAAGCAGTAACGCGCGGCTTTGATTTTGCTGTCTATGTCTGACTCGAAGCGGTTGAAACCTAAAATTATATCGCTGTCATCTAAAAAGGCGATGATTTTTAGGTCTAAGTCGCAGGCATAAACCGACGTAACCCGTCTGACAATTTCTCTTTCTTCTAAAAGGCTGTGCCTTAACAAATCAGCAATAATTTCGGGTTCAAACGAGACATTCAGGCTTTCAAGGGTAACGTCACACTTGCGCCCGACTAACCAGCCGCCGTTAAACAACGCCTTTTTATCTTCACATAAAAGCAATAATTCGGCCATCGTCAGCGGCCGCTTTTCGGCAAACTGCCTGCCGTAAGCGGTGAAACTCATGGGCCTGCCTAAGCTGATTTCTAAGTCTACCCCTTGCTCTTTCATCAATTTGAGCGCGTTTGACGGCTCGCTGTCTCCTATGAATTTGTCGATGATGAAATTGCTAAAACGTTCATATGCAGGTAGCGACTCAAATGTGCCTTTGTGGCTTTCTAAAACGTTCATTGCCATTTTCAGGTTTGCGATTTTCATCTCACAAAGAGAAAAGTTAAATATTTTATCAGATGTCTCGGCGATAAAACTAAGCGTGTTGCTTTCTTCTTTTGGTGGAATGTCCTCTGCGCTTACATTCGGCGCGCACTCACGTATGTCCACCGAATAATCACCCGGATATTCTGTGTCAAGAAGCTCAAATAATTCCAAAAGTGCGTCTTCGTCATAAAGCTCGCCGTCAGGAACTATTTCCTGCGCCATGATTTCAGCTATGTTTTTAAAACTGCCGGAAAGATTGAAGTCCGACTTTACGTTTTGAGACTTTGAAGAGAGAACAAAACACTTTTCGGGGCGGTAGAATTTATATAAAAACTCTGCTCCTCGCTCACCTTCGTCGCCCGTCCAACTGTATTTAACGCAAATTGTCTTGGTTTCGACTTGCTCGTCATTCAAAATTCGCTCGCAACGTTCAAGCGCGTCTACTATATATTTTTCATACGCGCTGCCATCGTCATGTTCTTGTTTCGTCACGCCTTTTGTTTCGTTAACGTAGGCGGTTTCTAACATAACAGGATATGGAACAGGCTCTTTTTCGCCGGGGAAATTAATTGAAACAGAGCTTAAAAATTCATTCTCTGAATTTTCACAGATGTTAGAGCTGAAAATAAATCTTTTAACAAACTCAAATATATAACTCTCAGGGCGCAACAAACAAAGAGAAGAGCCATCGGACGAGATTTCCCCCTCAATTTCACGCACACCCAACAGAAAATATTTTTTGTTCTTTTTGATTAAGTCGCTAATTCCGCTCTTAACTTTTTCAAAAACCTCCGCTTCGCTTTCATGTTTGATTCCTGTGCGACTTGAAGCCACATATGTGTTAGGAACACTTATGAAGAACGCCGAAAGCTTTTTGTTCAAAAAGCTTTCATTTTTGGTTTTAAGCAAACCGGTAAGCTCATAAGTCGAAAAGAAATTATAACGGTCTGAGAGAAGTGTGATTACCTGTCGCCGACAACTTCCCGAAACCGCAAACGGCACTAAGAAAATAACATCGTTATATTCGTGACAGACAAAATCGACAACGCTGTTCCCGTTGTGCAGAAACCTTATAGTATTAAGGTTGAGAGCTTGATTGTTGTGTTTCATTACCTGATAGACTGTCACAAACTCGCCTTTTCGGGTGACGGCTATATTAAAAGTCCGCTCATTACATTCCACCCGGTCAACATATGAGTTGAGCAATTTTTTACGATTAAACGCAAAACATAAATCAACTATGTTAATATATTTGCCGCGCGCTTCGCAAAGAGAGGTGAAGTTTGCGAAAATGTCTTCATAACGGCTCTCGCTGACGGTGATTTTAATTTCAGTTCCTTTGAAACGCGGCCTTTTAAGGTCAAGGCTTTCTATTTCGGGTCTACCATTTCTGTTCACGATGTCAAGGCTGAATGTACTTGAGCGCATACTGAAACTCTCGGTGTTCATAAAAACGCTTTTCGCCCCGATTCCGAACCTGCCTTCTCTCATGCGGTCGCGGTCATTTCTCCCGACACCTAAGAAGTATAAAAGTTGCTCAAGGGTAAAACTCAATTCATTATAGGCAACCGAAATAACATTATTTTCGTTAAAATTCACCGCCAACTTTATATCCCTTTCGGAATAATAGCTGTCAAATGCGTTTTGAAACAGCTCTCTTATTACGCTTTGGGCAGGATAGTCCGCCCCCGGAAGCGCGCCGAGTCCACCGCGCCCACTGTAAAGTTCAGAAAAATATTCTAAAAACGGCTCACTCGTAACATCGGGGTACTCCAACGTACACTCTAATTTATTGATTGCATCCTTCATTGCGGGATAGTCCTGGTTGGCATGGCTTTCGTAAAAATCGCCGATAAGGGCTAATATTTCAGCATAGTGTTCCATTTTTTTCAGACACTCCCTTCACGAATTAAAAACTGCTTATAAGATATAGGGCTTTCTTTGCCGGCGTTTTTCCAGTCAAAGAAGGTTTTAACCACGCTGATACAATCACTTTCGATTGCGTTATCGAACTCCGATTGTGTCAGGTTAAACCCACTTATTTCAGCCCCCGTGCCTTCTTGTTTTTGCATTACCCTTTGTGCATAAAGAGAAAATTCTTTGGTAATGTCTTGGTGTTCCTCTGAAAGAGGCTCAAAGAAATACATAGTGGGGGTGCGGTCAAAGTCCTCTCCTCTTCTCAAAAAACGCGATAACAGCCTGCACAAGTTGTCAGTGCTGTCATAATTAAAAATATGCGTAATCATCGGGACAAAGTTGAACCCCGACGCAATATTATCAAACGCAAGAATAATTTTAGGGACACGCTCAAACCCACCGTTTAGATAGTTATTAAGAGCAGCTCCGTCCACCGTCATGCCACTCACTTTTTTAACTAAAGCGTAACTAAACCGCGCTTTGATTGCGGCGTGAACCTCGTCCATTGACTGCTTTTCGTTAAAATAAACCACCGAGCTTCCATAAGGGTCGTCAATAACATCAGCAAGACGTGTCAGAAGTAATGTCAACCTGTCCTCGTTATCAGAATAGCTTAAACTCTCACAGTCAACGCGGTAAGAGAAAGTTTGGGGAGTGACACCTTCGGACGGCACGCATGGTATGTCCGTCAACTCGCCGAGTGCTTCCGACAACTCATCAATTGTTTCCAACAACTCGTCCGACACATTCGCCTTTTCGCTCTCATCAGACGGCGTTTCAAGCGACAGTCCAAAAGGGTTGTCATTCTCGTCCGTCTGTGTTTCGTGAGACTCGTCCACTTTTTCATCCGGTGGCTCAAAGAAGTTGTCAGACTCGTTTACTTGTGTTTCGGGCATTTCTTCTTGTGTCACTTCTTCCGGCGGCTCTCCGATTGAAAAAATTAAGGTGTTTGCCGATGATGGCAGATTTTTGCTCTCTGTTGTGTCTAAGAACAACAAATCCCATTCGCAATCGGGCAGGGGAAACCTGTCCGCCGCGATTAAAAGATTGGCGGTTGTCTTTGAGACAAAGTTAATAGTGTCAGCAGAGAAAAACTTAAATTCCAACCCTAACCTTACCATTAAACCACTGTGCCACTCAAACATTTTATACTCGGGGCAAACTATTAAAATGCAGGGCTTTTCCCCTTTTGACAGTGTGTTGAAAATTTCCCGTGCCGCTAAGTCAAGCTTTGGCTTTCCTGCCATATTAAGTATTTCTTTCTTAAACCCCATAAACAAAACCCCCAATTCTAAAAACCGCCGTTGATATTTACTATATTATAACATAAATTTGCGCAAGGCGCAAGTGAATTTATTATATTATTTCTCGTTTTTTTGATTTTCTTTAAAAGTCAAAAACGCGCCGATGAAAGCGGCTAATGACAAAACTATTATATTCTTCATGGGGAAGAAAATTAACAAGACCATAATCACTGCAAGCGGTTTTCGCATGACCGCGCCGCACAAAGCGGAAGTTACCGCCGCAACGGCAAAAATCTCGTTCGCGCCGGTAAAAGCCGCGGCGGCATATCCAAAGCATGCCCCTGCAAAAATAATCGGGATTATGTGGCCACCCCTCCAACCCGTGTGGACACATATATTTATTAACAAAAGTTTAACAAGCCCGGTGAGCATGAGCATGGCTGGTGTTATAATTAGCCATGTTTCCGACAGCTCGAACATCTGTTCTTCACCGGAGAACATTACCAAAGGAATGACAATCCCACAAACCCCGAGTAACAAACCACCAATCAACGCGCCCGTAAACGGTGCCCCCTCGAACGATTTTGTTAAATTTCCGATTAACTTATCGGCAAGATTAAAGACATTCCCTGCTATTACGCCGACTAACGCGAACGGCAAAAACAAAAGCATTTCATACTCGCCGACTTGCGCTTCGCCAAATCTTTCAAATGCCATTCCGCCGCCAAACAAAGACGTAAGCAAGAAAAGCATGCCTATGCCGCTGAAAATAGCAGAAAAATATACAATCATCTTAGACCTGCCGGGGAAAGCATTGTCTTGATTTTCGCCTTCAACTTGAGTTAAAAAGCCAAATAACGGTGCTGTGAATAATGTACTAAGCGATGCGGATATGCCAACTTGTGTTATAGAACTCATTTCTTTATGTACGTGTTTGAAACGGTCACCCACCCATGTGCATAACGCCGCCGTAATGCCAACAAGCCCCGCTTCAGGGCCGACACTGCCGCCGAACATAAGGGGAAGGATTGACGAAACTATAAGCACGCTCACCAATCGGGAATCATACCGCTTTGTCTTTTTGACAAGCTCTATTACCGACTCAAATTCCTCAGGATAAGCCCCGAACTTTTTGCGCCACAGGCCGATTAAAACTCCTCCGAGCAAACAAATCGCCAACGGATAAAAATTAAACTCAAACCACGATGGCAGAGTTTCCCACAAAAAGAACGTACCCACTTCAAGCAACTTTAAAAACAGCCAAACAATTCCGCCGGTAACAGCCCCAAGCAAAAGAGCGACTGGCAAAATCGGGGAGCCCCTTGATTTTTCAGAGTTCATATTCTTACACCCCTTTTCGTTTTTGAATAATTCTCTTATAAAAAACCGCAATTATATCAGAGAGAATAAAAATAGTTAGACCTGTCGCTAAATTTACATAAGGGTTAACGGGAAATTCAATGAAGTTTAAAATCGAAAACCAGCCGATAATAAGCCACTGTATGAAGAATATAGCAGTTGTGTTTTTACTCCACCGTTCAAAATGCTTGTCAATAGCCTTAAAAGTAGTCGCGGAAGTCAAAAAGTACAATATGCTGAGCCATGAAAAGCAAATGCCGCCCACTAAGATATACTGAAGAAAGTCCTGATAATAATAAGTTTCCGGGCCGAAATGCATACTCCAAAGGTCAAAATCATACTTGAGCGCGCCTAAAGAAAGCGCGACAACAATTAATGCCGAAAAGGAAAGCAGGTATTTATAAAACGCCTTTTTGTCGGAACAGCGTTTCAAAAAATGACCAAAGACATAGCCCATCACGGGATACTCAATCCACGACAAAAACGGGAAATACGAATATTCCTCTGCCCTCACCAACCACCCCGGGGGTTCAGACAAATTAAGAGTCGCCGCAACATCGGTTAAAATATAGTTTAAGCAAGACAACACAAGAGAGATTAGTGCAATGTGTATGAGCTTGAGTTTAAGTTTTTCGGTTAATGCGAAAAACAAGAAAGCTAACCCGGCAAAAGCTAAAATATCCACCCCAAAAACCGTGTCAAGAATCGTTTCAATAAGAGCCACATCTTTCGTTTGAGCGAATACAATAAGATGTGGTATGCCGAACGCAACAAAGTTCAACACATAGTTTGCCGCAAATAGCTGCAACCCACGCATCGCCAATTTTTTTGGTTCTCGATTTTTTGAGTACACAATCCCGGCACCTAAAAGAAGCATAAACGTAGGCGCGGCCAACGGGCTTCCGCAAAACTCAATAATATTGGCATACATATCTGAAAAAGGATACCCGGGGAGGTCCTCTTTCACATGAACCAACACCATAAATAAAACCGCAAATCCCCGCGCGAAAGCAAGCTCTTTTTGAAAACCGGCATTTAAGTATTTAACACTGAAAATATTCATAATACTTATTTTAGCATATTATGGGCAGGGTGTCAATGATTTTTTTAATTAAAACTTATTAAAACTTATTAAGACCTCGCTTTCTGTGCTACAGCTACCTACTATATAATGATAACATTTTTTTACTTACTTTTCAACAGCTAAATGAAATTTCAATGAAATTTTTATAATTATTTTTTTCTTGACAAATTGCGATAATTATGTTAGAATAAAAATAGAAATCGAAAGAAAAAGGTGCGGTAAATGAGCAAATCTATCAGTTACGACGGATATTTTAAGGAATTGTTGGACGGGTTTCCCGATGATGATGTTGTGGCACTTATAAACGGTCTGTTTGGTACAACTTATCCTTATGACAGCAAGATTTTAAGGTTAGCTACCGAAAGTCATTTTGACGGTGAGGAAAAACGTTCAGACACAATGCTTCGAATCGGCAAAGACGATTACCTTGTCGAAGTTCAAAGCGAGAACGACGAGTCAATGCCTTTAAGAATATTCGTTTATCAATATCGAGCGGCGTTGCAACACAGAACAACACTTCGTGCAGATTATTTACGATTAGATTTTCCGAAAACGGTTGTATTCTATCTGCGAAGCAATAAAAACACTCCACACGAGTTAACGATTGAACTAAAATTACCGGACAGTAATATTGTTTCTTACAAAGTTCCGACTAAACGGCTCAGCGAATACAAACCGGAGGATTTAATAAGCAAGTCAATGCTGATTTTCGCGCCGTTTTATTCGATGCTGTTTGAAAATAAAATTGCGAAAAATCCTGCTGACGTTGAAAAACTGCGTGATATTGCGGTTTTCCTGTCAGATGGCATAAAGGAAAGATTACATAAAGAGGAAATCAGCAAAAATACCGCTGACTTCGCAACAGAAGCGTTAAGATGTATTCTAAAAAACGTACTTGATAAAGCCAAAGTAAACCATAAGGAGGTGGACGAGGTTATGGAAGCTGTAGAAAAACGCTATTATTTAGAAACCACAAGACAAAGAGCCGAGGGGAAAGCCGAGGGAAAAGCCGAAGGCATTCTTGAGATTGCTCTTAGAATGCTTGGGCGTGGTAAATCCGTCGAGGAGATTGTTGAAGATACCGGCTTAACACACAGAGAAATCCAACGCTTGCAACTGCAATAAAACAATACAGGCAATTGTGTAGGGTACGGGCTTGCCCGTACCGAAATTTGCAGATGTTTGTAAGAGAAGGTACGGGCAAGCCCGTCCCCTACATAACTGTCAACTCTCAATTGTCAACTGTCAACTGTCAGCCCCACCACACACTCAACATGCTTAGTGCGTGCGAACAGGTCTACCCCTTGAACCCTTGTTACCTCATAGCCGAATTGCCTTAATATAGCGCAATCTCTTGCCACGGTTGCGGGGGAGCAAGAAACCATCACTATTTTAGAAGGTTTTAAATTCTTAACCTTTTCTAACACAGAAAAGTCGCAACCCTTACGTGCAGGGTCGAGAATAACCACATCAGGGCGAATGTTTTCGGGAAGTTCACAAGCATCGGCGCAGATAAATCGTGCGTTCTTAATATTATTGAGTTTGGCATTAACAACCGCATTTTTAACAGCCGCTCTCACACATTCAACACCAACAACTTCTTTCGCCACATCAGAAAGCGACAACCCAATTGTCCCAATTCCACAATAAACATCCAAAACTACCGGCGGGTCGCCGGAGACAGACCGTGAACACGTTTGTGCAGTTTGCAATAGCTCACTCGCGGGTTGAACTTGAGCTTTTTGAGTGGTGGCAGACCGTGAACACGTTTGTGCGGTTTGCAATAGCTCACTCGCGGGTTGAACTTGAGCTTTTTGAGCACTGTCGCCCCCTACAAACTCCTTAATCACAGCATAAAGCTTTTCGGCTGTGGGGGTGTTGATTTGATAAAATGAGTTCGGCGAAATTACAACTTTAAGCCCGCACATAGTGTCGGTAATGTCACGCGCTCCGATTAGCGGTGTTTGTCTGTCAGCAACAGCATTTATTTCGCCGCTGTAATGCCCTTTTCTCACACAAATTTGCTTTGGAATTCGCCCACGAACTTTTTCGAGTGCCTTTTCGGCGATTTCAGCAAATTCACGATGATATAATTTGCAATTTTTGTGAGGAACGACTGTTCTGCTTTTAGGCGCGTAAAACCCGTATATTAACTCACCGTCTTTATTTTTACAAACTTGAAATTGAACGTTATTTCGATAATAATCCACGCTCACGCTCGGAATAAGCGGCAGAAATTCAGGCTCAAAGCCGCCTATTCTAATGAATGCGTTTTTTATAAAATTCGCCTTCGCTCTAAGCTCAGCTTCATATGAAATATGGCGAAAGTCACAACCGCCACATCTAACAGAGCCGCCGGACATTCCACAACCAAAATATTCACAATCAAGAACAATTCGGTCAGGCGAAGGGCTTAAAACCCGAACCAACTCGCCGTAAATTATAGACTTAGTCTGCTTAACAACTGACACTTCCACACAGTCCCCTACAGCGGTATAGGGAACAAAGATAACTTTTCTCGGCGGCTCGTTGGCTCTTCCAACGAAAGCACAAGATAAACCCGCGAGTGAGCTATTGCGAGTATCGCAAACATACTCACGGTCTGCCACCGGCGGCTCGCCGGTCCGCCCAACGCCGTAGCCGTCGCTGTTTATGTCGGTGATTGTTGTGATTATGTTCACAGTCTGTTCAACTTCCTCTCATACCAGTCCTGCTTTGTCATCAGCACTTCACGCGCTTTGCTCCCCTCATAAGGGCCGACTACCCCCAGTTCTTCCATAATGTCGATAATGCGTGCCGCGCGCCCGTAACCTAATTTTAGCTTTCTTTGCAAATATGATGTACTCGCTTGCCCTGCTTCGACAACGGCTTCTATTGCTTCATCTAATTTGTCATCCGACAGGTCAATGTCGCCGCTTTCAGCCGCTTTTCCCTTGCCGCTTTGCGCCAACTCAGCCTGCCGCTCTATTTCTATAATTACGCTTTCGTCATAATCAAGAATGAAGCTGTTCTTGATGAAGTTTACGACTCTGTCAACCTCTTTGTCAGAAACCCAACACCCTTGAACACGCATAGGCTTCGGCGCGCCAACAGGAAAATAAAGCATATCACCCTTACCCAACAGTTTTTCCGCGCCGCCGGCTGAGTCAATAATCACGCGACTGTCTACCTGTGACGCTACTTTCAGGGCAATTCGACTTGGAATGTTCGCTTTGATAACGCCAGTCACCACGTTAACCGAAGGGCGTTGCGTGGCGATTACAAGGTGCATTCCCGCCGCCCTTGCCATTTGTGCCAAACGCCCGATACTCTCCTCTACCTCACCGGGAGATGACATCATCAAATCGGCAAGCTCATCAATGAAAATAACAATTTGCGGCAAAACAGAAATTTCGGGGTTACCCTTCGCTAAAGAATTATAACCCCCCAAATCACGCACGTTGTTTTCGGCAAAAAGTGAATAGCGATGAAGCATTTCGGTGACTGCCCACCCCAACGCGCCCGCCGCCTTTTTCGGGTCGGTGACTACGGGAATAAGAAGATGGGGAATCCCGTTGTAAATCATAAATTCAACCGCTTTAGGGTCAATCATAAGCAACCTCACCTCATCGGGCGTTGAACGGAAAAGTATGCTCATTACAATCGAATTAACGCAAACAGATTTACCCGAACCGGTAGTCCCTGCAATTAGTATATGCGGCATTTTAGCAATATCGGCGATGATAATCTCACCCGAGATATTTTTGCCGATGACAGCCGCTAACTTGCCTTGTTCTCTCTTAAATTCTTCGCTGTCAATGAGAGAGCGCAAAGGAACAGTATCAACTTTTTTATTGGGAACCTCTATTCCGACAGCCGCTTTGTTCGGAATTGGGGCTTCAATGCGAACGCCGGCGGTTGCTAAATTGAGGGCTATGTCGTCAACTAAGCCGGTTATTTTTGAAATTTTCACCCCTGCCGCAGGCTGAATTTCATAGCGCGTTACCGATGGGCCGCGGCAAATTCCGACAATTTTGGTTTGAACCCCGAAGCTTTTAAGCGTTTCAATCAGCTTATCGGCATTGCCCTGCAACTCCGCTTCAATTTCTAACGGGTCTTTCTCGGAAATTATATCGTTAAGCAACAAAGTTGGCGGCAAAGTGTATTTTTTTGCAAGAATTTCAACCTCTTCCTCATCATCGACAGTTTCAACCTCAACCTCTTCAATAATCTCATTTTCAGCCTTAAACGCATCAATCGCTTCAAACAATGGGCTGGGCTTTTTCGGTTCTTCAGTCTCTTCGCCATCAACAATTTCATCGTCAAAAACAGGCGACACTTCCGGATAAAACGGCTCTTCGTTATCGCTCATGCTTTCGCTCTCGCTCTCGTCGAGCGGCGACAACTCAAAGGGAAAACCAGCGTTCTCGTCTTCATCGTTAACACTATTTTGGTTTTGGGTGGAATGTGTATCCGCGCTTTCTTTTTGTTGTGGAATAGAATCAGCTTCTTTATTTACAACGATTTTCTTTTCCTTCGTGGGACGTGGTGTGGTTGAGGAATATTCCGCGGCGTAGGCTTCCTTCGCGATTTTTCTCTCTTCTTTTCGCTCTTTCATCTGCTTTGAAATCAATTTCCCCATCTTTTTGAAAGGGGTAGACAAAGCTTTGAGAAAGTCCAAAAGAGAGATGTTCGCGATGAGCATTACCATCACAAAAACAATTAGGATAATTATTACGCTTGCTGTCGCTCTTCCGAGCAATAACAGCGGCGCGCCGAAGATAAGCCCCACTACACCGCCGCCCCTAAGTTCAAGACCGCGTTCATAAGTTTTTCCTATTATTTCAAAGAATGTCTCCCCCTCTAATTCGCCCCAAAACAGAATTTGAAGGGCCGCGCTTAAAAGCAAGAGCGCGCAAATTGCACGAATGAATTTCAACGCAATCGAGCCGCCTTTTTCCGCCGCAATTGTCACGGCAAAATAGATGACAGTCGGCCCCGTGAAAAACAACGTGAACCCGAACATTCCTGCTAAAAAGCTATGTATGCGATTAGCTAAATTCTCACCGCTTTCGGGGACATGTGAACCGAAAAAAGAAAACAGGGTGAGCAAAACACCAACGGCAAAAATCACAATCGACAAGAACTGTCGCCGTTTCTTTTCATTTTCTAACGCCTTTTGTTTCTTTTTCTCGCTATCTTCTTTAACCGCCGTCTTTGGATTTTTAGTTTTAGACATCTTAAAATTTCCCCTGCATTTATTTTATTACAAATTCCCAGCCGGTGATATATTCAACGGCTCCTACTGTTATGCACGCTAATCCTAAAACCGCTGTGTATATCCCGAAAATTTTCATCTTCTCTTTCTTGATTAAAATTTTAACCAACTTGATTGCACAAAGCCCGACAATCGCTGAAACTGCAAAACCTATTGCTAATTCAAGATAGTTGGGTTGAAATTCTGACTGCGCTATTTCTGTCAGATGAGACATTCCACCACCCAAAATAGCGGGAATACTCAACATAAAAGAAAAGGCAACGGCAGTCTCACGACTTAAACCGCAAAAAAGAGCGGCTGAAATAGTCGAACCCGAACGCGACACCCCCGGAAACAGGGCGACCACCTGAAACGCGCCCACCGTCAAGGCATCCTTCGCTTTCATTTCGCTGTCAACGCGGTTTCCCTTCACACAAGCATCTGCTAAGAACAAAAATATGGCGGTCACAATAAACGCGCAACCCTCAAAAATTATATCGCCATCACCGCTCATTTCAGTAAAATACGCCCTAAAAGGATAAACGGGAACCAAAACCGCCGTGGCTATAATCACCATAAACATCATACGGCGTGGGCCGTTCATGTCTCTCCACGAAAACTTTCCCGTGAAAATGTCGGCGAACGTCATAAAAAACTCTTTGAGCATCGCAAAAACCGTTGAACGAAAAGCGATGAAAACAGCTGCCAACGTCCCCAAATGCAACACCACAGCAATGGTGAGGCTTTCTTCTTCCACGTTCATAAAGTGCTGTAGCACTGATAAATGCCCCGAACTCGATACCGGCAAAAACTCGGTTAACCCTTGAACAATTGCTTGAATTATTACGGCTATGTATTCCAAAATGTTCACTCCTTATTTGTTAGAATCACCTTTTGGTAATCGCGGCTAATGTCAAACAGCGTGTCGAAAAGGCGCGCTGCGTAGTCTTTTGTGTGTTCATTACATTCGCCGCAGATTCTGTCTATGATTTGCTTTTCTCTTTCAACATTTAATATAGGCAGATTGTTCTTTTGTTTATAACGCGCTACCTCATCGGTTTTTTCAAGCCGTTCCTTAAACAACAACAAAATTTTATTATCAATTTCGTCAATTTCTTCTCTTATTCTTTCTAATTTCATAAATACCTCACAGAAAACAACAACCGGCATCGTTTAAACGGCACCGGTGTCTGTATAGCGAATTCTAATTACGCTGAAGCTGTTTGTTTTTTTGCAAGTTTGCTTTTGAGACGAGCGGCTTTATTACGATGGATAATCCCTTTGCCTGCCGCTTTATCTAACATTCTTAAGGCGTTGTGAATCTCAATATGAGCCGCGCCATCGGCTTTAGCTTTTTTCAAAACGGTTTTCATTTCCGAACGTCTTGCTTTATTTCTCTCATATTTTACCTTTGTCACACGAACCCTTTTTTTAGCTGATTTAATATTAGGCACTTAAGTTTCCTCCTTTTTTACAAGTATAGTTTGTTATTATTAGCAAAGTATATTATAGCATGTATTTTAAAAATTTGCAATACTTTTTTGAAAAATTTTCAAAAAAATTTTAGAGAGGATTTTTATGAACAGAACTGACCTTGCTTTAGAAATATTACCAAAGGAAAATTATCAAGACAACGAGCTGACTGAAGGCACAATCGAAGGCGTTAATTATACGCGTATTAATCTAAATGAAGAAGGCTCTCGCGCAATCGGTAAGCCCCCCGGAATATATATCACCCTTTTTTGCAATGACGGTGCTCAGTCGGCAGAAAAATCAGCGTTAGAGCAGTTGTTGTCGCCGTTAATTCCTAAAGGGGGGAATGTGTTGGTTGCGGGTTTAGGAAACGAGAACATAACCCCCGACTCCCTTGGGGTAAGAGCAGTCAAGAACACTGTCGCCACCGCGCATTTCTCAGCTTTAGCGGAATTTGAAGAGCTTTCTATGCGCAAAGTCTATGTGGTGGAAACGGGCGTGTTAGCTCAAACGGGGATTGAAAGCGCGTTACAGCTCAAATATATTTGTGACGGAATAAAGCCGCAGTTGGTTATTGCGGTAGACAGCCTTGCCTGCATGGACATTGAGCGGCTCGGAAAGACAATACAAATAGCCGACTCAGGCATAGCCCCGGGCAGTGGGGTAAAAAACGCGCGCCATGAAATATCAGAGAAAACGCTTAACGTCCCCGTGTTGGCAATCGGCGTGCCGACTGTAGCCGACACAGCCAACGTCACCAAAGACAACGCCTTCGCCCACACAATTATCGTCCCACGCGAAATAGACATGATTATAAACCGCTACGCCCGAACGATTGGCAGCGCGTTAAACAGAATACTAAACCCCACACTCAGCGATGAAGAGTTTAAACAGTTGACGAACAATTGACAATGTACAATTGACAATTGACAATTATTGTAGGGGACGGGCTTGCTCGTCCCGAATGAACACCGAATTACCCCCCACCATTAGGCAGGGGGTTTTGCGTATTATCCCTCATACTCACTAAACTTAGGTGCGTTTTTGATTACTTCTGCCTCGAGTTGCCCCGGGAGTTCTTGATATCTTGCAAATTCAAAGGTGTAACTTCCTAATCCTTTAGTCATTTGCAGAATGACTAATGCGAAGTCGGAGGTTTCTGCTTGCGGCATTTCAGCTTCAATTTCAGTCATACCGCCACCAACGGGATTAGTCCCGAGAACTGAGCCACGGCGCTTATTGACAATCCCCATAACATCACCGGTATTCTCGTCGCCAACTAAAATTTTCATGGAAATAACCGGCTCTAACAAACAAGGAGATGCCGCCTTAACGCCCGCTTTGAACGCCAAACGCGCCGCTTGAACAAACGCGATTTCTTTACTGTCAACGGGGTGATATTTTCCGTCAACCAAAGTCGCTTTCAGCCTAACAACGGGATAACCCGCCAAAACGCCGTGTTCTACACTCTCTTTTAAGCCCTTTTCAACAGCCGGGAAAAATTGTTTGGGAACACTTCCCCCGAACACTCTTTCTTCAAAGATTAACTGGTCTTCTTCGTGCGGTTCAAATTCCATAACGACAACGCCAAATTGACCCGCGCCGCCGGATTGTTTTTTGTGTTTGCCTTCAATGTTCACAACTTTTTTTCTGATGGACTCGCGATATGCAATGATTGGCTCAGACAGCTCAACGTCAACGCCGAACTTGTTCTTCATCTTGTTGACGACAACGTCAAGGTGTTGGTCGCCCAATCCACCCAAGACGCGTTGGCGTGTCTCGCGGTTGTTTGTATAGGTTAACGTGCGGTCTTCTTCAAGGGTTTTTTGAATTGCACTACTGATTTTTGCTTCGTCGCCCTTACCCTTAGCAGAAATAGCCTGGAAGAAACAAGCAGGTGGAAACTCAATTTGAGCAAATTCCATGCTGTTTCCGGGGGCGCACAAGGCATCGCCTGTGGTGGCGTTCAGCTTTGTAATAGCAACAATATCGCCGGCGGCGGCTTCTGCTAAGTCTGCCTGCTTTTTGCCTTTAAGTGCTAAGAGTTTACCAAAACGCTCTACTTCCCCTGTTCTTGTGTTGACCGGTTCGGTTTTTGGGTTTAATTTCCCCGTGATAATTTTAACAAAACTCATTTTACCGACAAACGGGTCTGCAACTGTTTTGAATACAAACGCCGACAAAGGCGCGCTGTCACTGCATTTAATTTTCTTGTCGCCCGAAACCTCACCCTCAACATCACACGGTGAGGGGAAAGAGCCGACAATTAAGTCAAGCAATAGGTCAATTCCGCCGAGGTTTTCAGCCGAACACGCTATAACAGGAGAAACCGCGCCTGAAATTAAGCCGTCTCTCAGCCCGTTTGAAAACTCCTCATCGGTGAAATCTTCACCCATGTTTTCAAAGAACCGCTCCATTAAATCTTCATTTGTTTCGGCAATCGCCTCTGCTAAAGTCATGCGCAGTGAGTCAAAATCGCCCGACGGCATGTCGGTTTGCGTTGAATTTCCTTTGTCATATTTATACGCCTTCATTGTAAGTAGGTTAACGAAAACGCCACTCGCCGCAGGAACAATAACAGGACACACCGAATTACCGAACTTTTCTTTAAGCCCGGCGAGGGTTTTGTCAAAATCGGCGTTTTCTTCATCAATTTTAGTTACGGCAAAAATTTTTGCCTTACCCTGTTTAGTCGCTTCTTTGTGGGCTTTTACGGTTCCCACTTGAACCCCGTCTTTAGCCGCTAAGGCTATAACCACGCTTTCGGCGGCACGAATACCTTCATACATTCCGCCAATAAAATCAAACTGCCCGGGTGTGTCAATAATGTTGATTTTGACATCTTTCCACTCGGCATAAGCAAGCGCGGTGTTAAGCGACACCTTTCTTTTAATTTCATCGGGGTCAAAGTCGGTAAGAGCGGTACCATCCGACACCTTCCCCATTCTGTCACTGCCGCCGCTCTTATAAACAAGCGCGTCGGCTAACGTTGTTTTTCCGCAACCGCCATGCCCTGTGAGCGCGATGTTGCGTATGCTTTTGCATTGATAGGCTTTCATTAATTGACCCCCATTTTATTATTATTTCTTAGATTATTTAAGTTTCATTTTTAAGTGCTTGCAATAATTCGGGATTGTTTCGCTTTTTTGCTTTTTCATAGAGCTCTTCTGCCATTCGCTTGTCTCTGTTAACGCCATAACCATATTTATAACAGTTAGCAAGTCTGAACATAGCCCAGTCATAACCCTGGTCAGCCGATTTTTGAAACCACTGAGCTGATTTTTTGACACTCAGCATTAACCCCGAGCCGTTATAATAACACAGCGCAACTTGATATTGCGACAACGCATGCCCCTGCTCTGCCGCCTTTAAAAACCATTTCGCCCCGGTAGTTCTGCTTTTCGCATCCGCGCCTTCTTCTGAATAATGAATCCCGACTTTATATTGCGCGGCGGCATAACCTTGTTCAGCCGCTTTTTCAAACCATTTGAGTGCTTCTTTAGGGTTTCTTGTTACTCCGATGCCTTTGCTACAATACAGCCCTAAGTGATATTGCGCTAACGCATACCCTTGATTGGCGGCTCGGGTGCAAAAGTCAATTGCTTTAGCAGGGTCTTCCGGCACACCACGCCCGTAAAGATAACAAACACTTAACATATGGCACGCAAAGACATTCCCATCATAAGCTGAACGCTCAAGGGGTTCTCTTAATCTTGAGAGGACATCATTTCTTTCCTCTGGCTCTTTAATCAAAGAGGCTTTTCCGCAAGACGACAAGAGGTGGTTTTTATCCGCGCCTTTCTCATACCATTTCAAGGCCTCTTCTTCGCTTTCGGGCACACCATGACCATAACGGAAACATTCGCCTAACAAAAACATTACCTGAGGATTTCCCGTTTTGGAAAGCTCAGACAAAAGTTTATACGCCTTGTCCATTTTACCTTGAATATATAAATTCTCCGCCGTCGCTTGTTTTTTATCATTAGCATCAGCCATTAACATGCCTCCTCTCTTCATTTTTTGATAATAGGGAAACCATATTGGCTTCCCCATTACAGCATCGAAAAAATTATGTTATAAGTTCTACTTGCTTTTTTGGGGAATGTGTTGTTCGCTTATTTTTTAAACAAACCTGCAAGTTCGGTCGCTTTTCCTATATCACCTTCGATTTTAAGTAACCCGGTAGTGAAAGCAAGCACAGAGTTGAGTTTATTGTTTATCAGTTTCACGAAGTTCGCGGAGGAGATGATTAGGTTCGCCTGCCTATCGTGATATTCATAAGGTTCAACCGATAACTTCCCGTCCTTGATTTCGACATAGAAAACTTGATTCAAGTCGCTTAAAGTCACCTGAATCGCTAAAAAACCGCCGTAATTGCTACCATCAAAGTTAACAGTTTTCTCTTTGATTTCGGCTATTATTTTTTCTAAAGTCATAATTACACCCCCTGTTTTATTTTAAGAGTTCGTCATAAGATAACGTCTCTATATATATTCTACCATAAAAATTAAGACATGTCAACATTTTACTGGATAATCATGTTAAATTCCAGATTGTTAAGTTCTTCTTCAAAATCTTCTCCGCACTCTATTATAATATCGTTATCAACAGTGGTTATCCAATTTACGACAACTTTTTTGCCGTCAATGGCATAATCGTCCATATTAAGCAGCATATTGAACAAAAGTTTTGCGGTTGAGCTGTTAAAATATTCCATGGCGCAGTCGAAAGTCAGCTCGGTAAATTCCGATGCCAAAAAGCTGTCAAGCCACGCATTTATATCTTTGAAAAATTCAACAACATTTTCGTGAAAGCTTTCACCTTCAAGTTTTATATAACCCTTATCCCCGTCAATGAAAACATAAGGGGTTGAGCCTGTTCTTTGCCGTTCTAAAATAAAAGCCATAAGGGAATTCTCCTCTCCTAAAGTAGTGATTCAAGCTCACCAAAAATTCAATGTAAACCGGCGCGTGAGCTATTGCAAATAAAACATACATTATGTCGGTTTGCGACCGGCGGCTCGCCGGTTATATATAGACTAACATAGAAAAAAACGAAAAGTCACCTTTATAGGGCGTAAATTCATATTCGATTTTGCCTGTCGCTCGCCTTGCTATTTCGATTAAGCCTATTCCCGCGCCCTTGCTCTCGGGGTTGGTGTTTTCGGCTCTTATTTGCTCTTTATAGAATTTACGCAGTTGTTGTTTATCGAGTGTGTTAAGATGGTCTATTCGTGACTTTATCAGTTCTATACCGGAATTCTTAACAAGATTTCCGCTTCTTATAAAATACGACTTGCCTTCGATTACACCGATAATCAACATTCCCTTAGACACATCAAATTCTTTTTCTTTCAAGTGCAGATGTTGTTTCTCTGCCGAATACATTAAAATGTTGTTCATTTGCTCGACAAAGACTGAGAAAACTGACTGTGAGGCAGACAGCGGAAGTTCATCAAACTCTAACCGCTTCTTTAGGTTTTCAGCGATTCCCTGCATACCATCGTTCCAAATAGGGCCGCTGTAAATAAGGATTATGTTTTCATCCTTAACCATGTTATAGGCATCAAGCATTTTTATCATTTTAAGACATGTCCTTTCCACGCTATTAAAATTAGTCTTCCTTGAAGTCAAGGAATGTGTACATGTTTCTTCCGTTTTGCTTTGACATATACAAAGCCTTATCCGCTTGCTTAATAAAATCAGAATAATCCTGCGAGTGTTCGACATTCCCGGTTGTCACCCCGATTGAGATTGTGACAAACTTAGCGACTCTGCTGTTTTCGTGCTTAATATCACATTCTCTAATCGTTTCAAGTATTGATTTGGCAACCAAACAAGCCCCTCTTTTATCGGTGTTTGGCAACACTGCCACAAATTCCTCTCCTCCGTATCGCGCCACAAAATCATCTGAGCGCGTGACACAGCGTGCGATAGCCTTCGAGACTACTTTAAGACATTCATCGCCTTGCGCATGCCCGTATGTATCATTATACGGCTTAAAGAAGTCAATGTCAAGCATTAAAACACTTAAAATTCCACCATAACGCGAAATTGACTTGATTAGTCGGTTAAAACTTTCTTCCATAAAACGCCTATTATACAGTTCTGTGAGTTGGTCGAAGTTTACTTTTCCCAACAAGTCCTGTTTGGTGGTGTTAAGAGTCTCTGCTGTTCTGTCTGAAATGGTGGTGAAACGGCGCATTTGGCGTAACAGCCTGCCGTATTCTCTTAAAAGCCCACCATAATCATCAATGGTACACGAATCCCCGTTCTTAACTTCTTCTAATCGTTGAACGGCATTATCGTATATTGCTTGTTCCCTCTCATAGATATCCATATCTTAAGACCGTGCCTTTCTGCGTTCAGCGTAAATCACATTTTAGATTGCTTATATTTTAAATGATATAAGTTCAACATCATCCCTTCTCATTTGAGTGCCTTGATATTCCTCAAAAGCCTTCCATATCTTAGTGCAGATATTTTGTTGGCTGTCACCATGAAAATTGAGTATTATTTCTTTAAACCGCCTATACCCGAAAGGTCGCGGTGGAGTTCCCCCCATTTGGTCATAAAGCCCGTCTGAAGCAATATAAAACTTGTTGTCGGAATTAGGTTCGATTTGAGTTACTTTTATGTCTTCTTTGCTCTTGATTTTACCCTCGCCGACATATAGTTTTTGCCCTTTTATTTGGGTAATGTCTTTACCGTTGCTGATAAAAACATGGGTGTTAGCCGATGAAATTGAAACTTCCCCGCTTTTAGAGATGTATAAAACAGCCAAGTCACATCCATCTTTAATGTCTGAAGCTCCGGCTTCTTGCACACCGGAATCAACATTTAAAACACCGACTAATTTTCTTTCTAACAGCCAGATAATTTCAGCCGTATCTTTATAATTTTTGTTGTTAACCTGCGACTCGAATGCCGAAACCACTAACATGGTCAACAACGCACCCGGCGTTCCATGCCCTGTGCAGTCACAAACACAAAGAACTGCCCCTTCTTCAAACTCTTTAAGCCAATAGATGTCTCCTCCAACCACATCACGCGGTTTCCAGGTCACCGAATAGTCTGTGAACACCCTCTTGAAAACAGCATCGTTGGCAATAAGGTTCTTTTGAATTTTGCTGGCGTATATGATACTGTCTAATACGGCCTCTTTCGCCGCCACTGCCTTTTCTGCCGTCAGCTTTGAGGTAAATTCTGATTGTTCAGCTTTTGCTTTTTCATCAAACAAAACTAAAAGTTTCTTGGCAGCATCGTTGATTGTCTCCTTCATGTTGTTAAACTCGCCTTTATAATAGCCTTTTATTCTCACATCAAAGTTTCCGCCTGAAATGTTTTGCAAAACAGCCGACGCTTCGTTAAGCGGCTCTGCAATATCTCTTATGATAATTCTCGTTATAATGACTGCCGCGATTATTGTCATGATAATCAAAAAGACTTGAAGCACAACAACATCTTGCGTTATTTCGGCATTCTCCTGACTCGCTATGTCAACCTGGATTGACTTAAACCTCATAAGACCCAACATAAGGTCGTTAACTACATCAGTGGTATAGTTCAAAGAGTTTAATTTAACGTTTATATATAACTTGTTAAAGTGGTCCGGCATGTCGCCTATCGACATGTCTATTGTTTCGCGGGCAATTGGCAGATATTCATTTTCAAATTTCGCGTCAATTAACTCGTAGAATTGAAGCAAATTCTCGGGAATTTCATCGTCTTCTAACCCACGGACTTCAAGCATAATGAGCCGAAACTCTTCAACCCCTTTTTCAAAGTCATTTTTAGAGTCAATTGCTTCTCTCATATCATCGTAAAATCCGCAAATAATTACTCTCTTAATTTCAATCTGGAGTTGTTTGAATTTTTCGGTGGCAACGCCTAACAGCTCAAGAGCCGCCACTTGCTTTTCATACATATCGCGCCCTGAACGGTAAATATTATTCATTCCGACTATACCGGCAATGCTCATGAACATTGCGATTAAAATAACAACAGCAAAGCCAATGCGCAGTTTTTGCGATACTTTCAAAGCTCAAACACCCCCATTCTTGCAATTATATTTGCGAAAAACTATTGATTAGTCATCTTATAGAAATGTCGCGGATATGCGTATTCTTTATACTTGCTGTCATCGGCGGTGATTTGATTAAAAAACTCGATTGAGTAAACGGCATCTATTATGTCTAACGAAAACTGCTCTCCTATATCCTCGTTTCGCACTACAATCACGTTCTTATAGTCATCGTCATATCGGTCTTCAACAATCAAAGCATCAGACAAGTTTAAATTGTCAGAAATTGCATAACTTCCCGCTATAACCGAAATGTCACAATAATTAAGGGTAATAGGAAGTTTATTCATATCAGCCGTGATAAATTCTAACTCTAATCTATTTTCTATTAAATCGTTCTCGGTTGCCTTCGATTTGTCTATAAACGGGTCAATTTTTATAAGCCGCGCGCTCTCTAACAATTTTAACGCCCTCGCCTTATTTGTGGCATCAGAGGGGATAGAAACCGTCGCCCCTCTTCTGAGCGAACTAAAAGAATTGTGTTCGCGAGAATAAACAGCCATCGGTGCCGTTGGAATCTCGGTGATTGCTTGAATCGCCAAGTCGTTATCGTTAGCGAATTTATGGGTATTCAGATATTTTATGTTTTGAAAGATGTTTAAATCAATCTTACCCTCGGCTAAATCGAAATTCGGGAGTATGACGTTATCATAGTAAACCAACTCAAAAGTATACCCCTTTTCGTTGAGCAAAGGCGCGATAATTTCGTTAAACATCTCACCATAAGAGCCGGAAGTAAGCCCAACCCTCAACTCTTTTCGCTCAACAACCACTCGCTCTTTGTAATAATCAGAAACTCTGGGAAGAGCAACGCCCGGTGTTGCAAAGCAACCCGTTGACAACAAACCGGCAATGGACACTATAAATGCCATTATTAAAGCGAAAATACCGTTTTTACGAATCATAGTCCCCCCTCCTCAAGAAATATATTCAAAATATATTCAAAGACATTATATCATAAATTTTTGAGAAGTGCAATAGCTGCGTAAAAATTTACACGTTTATGTGAAATTTTACTAATTATTTTTATAATTATTTTGTTTTGTTAAGCCAATTGTATGAAACTTCTAAGGCATCATACAGGTTATTGCGGTCGGTGTTCCTCACAATCATGCTTGCGGCATCTCTCTCAGAGGTCAAAGCCAACATCACCTTTAAATTATCGGCGACTTCTAAATCTTTGACTTTTTTTGTCGATAAAATGCTAATCATGCAAACATACTCATCTGACATATTGCCATAATAAATCTGATTACCCTTGCGCACTAAGGGATAACCCTTGTACATAGCGAATTTTTTTTCCATTTAAAACGTTTCCTTTCTCTTCAAAAAATCTTTCAATCGTGTTTCAAGCTCAGGTAGGTCGTTTTTAATCACGTCCCAAAACGCCGGCAATTCCACTTTTTCGTAATTGTGGATAAGCCAGTTGCGGAAACCCTTAATCCCACGCCAATCAACCTCTTGTAATATTACTTTTACCTCATCAGATATTTGCATTGTCAGTTCGCCGATTTGTGCAATAGCAAATGCAGTCGCCATCATATCCTTCTTGTTAGACATAAATTCAGCACAATTAGAGTTCCCCACGAAATCTTTGACATCTTCGATATGCTCAAGAAATTTCTCGATAATTTTAATGTCACGATTTTTCATACAATGCTATCCCCTCTTTTTGTAAGGCAAACCGAACCGGGCTATCGTTGTGTATTCCACGTTCATCAAGCAAGTCCACCCGCTTGTCAAGCGTTTCAACGATGTCGCCAAGCAATCCAAAAAAGTTAAATCCACGAAGATTGCCGCCGCTATCAATAACAATGTCTAAATCACTGCCGCTGTCGGCATCTCTTCTCGCATATGAGCCAAACAATGTAGCTTTGCGAACAGGATATGATGCAAACACAGGGTATAATAGTCCCCGTAACTCATCAATGCTGTAAATTCGTTCCATGTTATTTATTCTCCTCTCAAAAACACAATTGTAACGCGGCTTTGAATATAAATGTTGCTGAAATGTTCAAACATTTGCTCGCTTAGGAACTGGTCAAAAAATCATTCATGCTTTGTATAAGCCCGTCAAGATAGGTTTCGCGACATCTGAAACTTGGCTTTCCGTTAATGCTGATAATCAGTCCCCTGTCATCTGCACGGAAAAACTCGACTATATCATCGGGTTGGGTCGTGTCTTCATAACGATAGGTGAAGCGCGCCAATCTCGCCCCCTGTGTCGCTTTAGTGTAGACACTTTCAGCTTGTGCACTTATCATGAATCTATACAGCTCTTTAGCACGTTCGGGCGGCAAAACAACTTCATCGTTATAAAGAAATTCCTCGTTAAGCTCATCACCCACAACGGTTATGGATATAACTCTCTCGTCGGCTTCAACAGAAAACTCGCTCAAATCAAAAATATACGGCATTAAGGCAACACCCATGATAATATCCTCAATTGTTGATGTCACCCACGGCAGATTATGTTCGTTCACTATGAACATAACGCCAGGTGCCGTATTTGATGTGGCGTAATATCCTTCGTCTGTTTTTTCGCCGATAAACAAAACTAACTCGGACTCGTCTTCTAAGCGCGCCGAAACAATATAATCAGCAGTTTCTTTATCAAGAGTTTTGCCGGCAGAATTAGACACGAAAGCAACAGAATCCGCTGTTAGATTAAATAAACTGTTGATATAGTCAACGCTGTTGTCGGGGTGCAACATTGCGCGCACAGGTTCGCTCATCAAATAGCCACCCCTATCTCCGGGCGTTATAACAATGGGTTCGTCATAAGTTCCAACGACTTCAAGTCTGCTGAACGCCTCGCCGCTATGCTGAAAGACATTCCTCTCAACATAACTTAACTCGTCTGACAAAAGTGGGGCGACTTTAAATCCGTCGATTACATAAACACTTTTCTCGTCATTGATTGAAATATAACTGAGGTTGCCTGTTTGAAGCCCGATTTTAAGGGTATAAGAATCATCGTCAAAGTAAACGTTGATTGAAGCCAACGGCGTTTTCAAGCCGTATTTATCTAAATCGGCATTTTCTTCCACCAACTCATTTGCGGGAAGCAGTGCTAAATAACCGAGGTTCTTTGAAAATTCAGCTTGATTTGTCTTTACAGAGTCGCCAAAACTTTCAATGTAATATTCGTCGGTTTTTGTTCTATTTTTTTGGATTGTGTAACTGCTCATCTGATTAGTTATTTCAACGGTTTCAATCTCATCTAAATCTCTTCCCATCAGAGGAATAGTGGAAGAATGGTTTATAACTTCGGGCGGCGTTTCAATATCTGTAGGAGCGGTGATTAACAGCACCAACAAAATTCCACCCAAAACCAAAAGAGCGAGCATTGAAAATATAACGATTTTAACTTTGCTCATTTTCTTTTTCTCCTAATCCAAACAAACATTCCCAAAATCAAGACGGCTAAGGGGAGAGCTAAGCAGAATATGAGCGTTAAATTGCGCACATCAGCTGCCGGAATGTCTAAGGCGGGAAGGCGAAACGCTTTAGGGGCTAACGTTACCGTCACATCTTTTCCGCTTAGCGTGTTGAAAACGTTAATAAAATATTCGGCGTGGCTGTATTGTTCCGCCACTAACAGCGACTCATCGAAAAGCAACGGGCTTCCGAACACTAACAGGCGACCGTTCTCGCCGCGCACTCCCACCCTGGCACTTTGAGCGGCGACGGAATAAACACCACGTGGCAGTGTGCTGAAATATTCCTGTTCGTCCTGCTCGCTTTCAACCCAATCGGGCGGTTCGAGCGGGATTTTTATTGCTCCGTCAAACGACTCTAAAAGCGTCTCGGCAATCACGCCCGGGGTGCGTAATTGCTCAACCGCACGGACGAAAAGCCCCAAAAATCTGTCTTCTTCAAACCCTTTAGAAAACTCACCGACTGCTTTAAGGTATTGAATTTGGTCGTTAGCGGCGTATCTTAAATCAGTCTGCCAGATAAGTTCGTGTGCAACCGCCAACCCCCATTCGGCAAGAAACCTGTCAGTATTAACAAGACGTGTATTTTGAAGCCCGGGGACAAACACAAGCGTTTTATCTTGGCTCTCTTCTAACCAACGCTCAAGTTCGTTCAAGACATCGTTGCTGTAGTCGTGTTCGGGGGCAAACAAAATTAAAATGTTAAGCTTATCATCTATTTGAGTGGTTAGATTTAAATCTAACTCCTCAACAAGAAAGGCGTTGTCTTCTAAAATTTGCCTAAACGCTTCATGAGAAGGTTTATCCTCACCATAACCCGCACTGAACGCTACTCGTGTCGGCGTTTCGTCACTAACCGACATAATAGCAGAGAGAATAGCCTGCTCTGCCGCTGCGCTTATATCTTGATACACGGGGCTGTTAAATGCCATGTGCATTTGTGCATCGCGTTCTGAAATAGGGCTGCCATCAGCAGAGAAGTATTTTATATCTAAATATTCATTTGGTGTGAGTATTTTATACCTTGATGTGACAGCCGATTCGACAATAATATTATAAGGGGTTAAGGTAGTGTCATATCGCCCTGCGAAGGCAGGGTTTCTTAATAAATCAACATATTCTACCGTGATTGTGTCTGAACTTTGAGCGAAAACCCTCACAATTTCATTCATTTGTGAATAATAAAGACTGTCCGAACTCATGTTTGACGATTTAAAATCCTCTTCATTATTAGTAATCGTAAGTTTTATATCGCTGTTTAAATTCCTCAAATATTCAACAGTAGAGTCCTCAACAGAAAACAGCATATTATCGGTAAGGTCAATTCGGACATCAAGCCGCTCAGACAAAAGCTCAACAATAACATTCAAAAGCACCACAGCCGTTATAATAACAACCGTAATAAACAAAGAAAACCCACCATACTTCAATTTTCTAAAATTATACATAGCCCCTCCCATGACAATTGACAATTGACAATGTACAATTGACAATTATTGTGTCGCCTGACGGCGACGGATTTTATTTATGGCAATTGATAATAAATTCTAATAAGTCGCGATAGCGACACCACCATTGTCAATTGTCAATTGTACATTGTCAATTGTCCGTCACGCCCATCTTCGGCGTTCTGTTAATCTTGTTGCCAATACTAAAAAAACAAAGGTAAGTGACAGGAAAAACAACACTCCCGATAGGCTGAAAAATCCTAAGGTAAACTCTGAAAATCGCTCGGTAAGTGAAAGTGCCTGAACTGCCTGCCTGATTATAGCAATGGGTATAAGTGCCGCTAAATAGTTCATAAAGAGCATGACTATATTAAGAATAATGCCGACAATCGCCGCTATCATCTGATTTTCGGTAAGGGTTGAAATTAAAACCCCTAAGGCGACATAAACCGCGCCCACAAGAGACAGCCCTAACCAATAGCCTAAGATGATTTTCCATGCAACGGGGGAATAAAACGACATAACCACGGCGTAGCCCGGAATTATTGCCGTGGCAATAATAAAGACAACATATGCCGCCAAAAATTTTCCCGACACAAGTGAGAACAGCCCAACGGGAGATGTGAGTAAGAGCTGGTCGGTTCCCCTTTTCTTGTCGTCCGCCATTAGGCGCATAGTCAATATCGGAATGGTGACCATTATGATAATATACATAGACTCGTACACGCCTCTTATATCAGTAGAGCCGCGACTTAATGCCGTATCGAAAAAGAAAAGCCCGGACGTTGCAAAACTTATGGCAATAAACACATAACCTAAAGGTGAGTAAAAATAAGCGTTCAACTCACGTTTAAATATACTAATCATTATTCACCCTCACTTTCCGGCAATTCATCAGTGACTATCTCTTCGCAAATTTCTGATTCTTCTTCTTCTTTTGGAATGTCCGCTGCGTTTGTGTTAGTCAATTTGATAAATATTTCTTCAAGCGTTAACTCGTTTGTTTTCATCATAAGCAACGGCAGGTTATTAGCGGCAAGCAAAGCCGACACATCGCGACGAATATCGGGGACTTTTGCTGTCAACTCATAGTCATGCGCGCCTGGTTCTGTTGAGTCCATTGTTTTAATCTCGTCAAGAGACTCAATTTCCCTCAAAACTTCACAAACGCGCTGTGGCTCTCCCTCAACACGGACTAACAAAGCGTTGTTGCCTGACAGCTCTTTTGTTAAGTTTTCGGGGGTGTCGTCTGCTGCTATTGTACCCTCGTTTATGATGACAATGCGGTCGCACACCGCTTTTATTTCGCTGAGAATGTGTGATGACATAACCATAGTATGGTCTTTGCCCAATTGTTTCAAGAGGTTTCTGATTTCTATGATTTGATTTGGGTCAAGCCCGACTGTAGGCTCGTCTAATATTAAAACTTTTGGATTTCCGACTAACGCCCCGGCAATGCCCACGCGCTGGCGATAGCCCTTTGACAAATTGGCAATCAGTCGCCCTCTCACATCGTTAATATTTGTAAGCTCTCTCAACTCATCAAGATGAGAATTACGCGGCATTTTACATTTTTTCAGTTCATACACAAATCTTAGATATTCATCAACCGTCATATCAAGATAAAGCGGCGGATTTTCAGGCAGATAGCCTAAATTTCTCTTAGCCGCTATAGGATTTTCAAGCACGTCTATTCCGTTTATCAAGGCTCTGCCGCTTGTAGCGGATATATATCCTGTCAGCATATTCATTGTGGTGGTCTTCCCTGCCCCATTTGGCCCTAAAAAGCCGAGAATTTCCCCATCGGATGCCTTAAAAGAAATAGAATTGACCGCTTTCTTATTCCCATAATACTTAGACAAATTTTCA
>Ga0099364_10001770_pt1 | contig 35123 bp, 40 predicted proteins | sample TergutTh196P3_FD_73070 | JGI IMG/M metagenome (GOLD analysis project Ga0099364, IMG submission 73070) | Microcerotermes parvus P3 segment gut microbial communities from Pointe-Noire, Republic of the Congo - Th196 P3 | ecosystem: Host-associated > Arthropoda: Insects > Digestive system > Gut ... | reverse complement strand
ATTGTCATTTTGCGGGCGATTGTCATTTTGCGGGCGATTGTCATTTTGCGGGCGATTGTCATTTTGCGGGCGATTGTCATTTTGCGGGCGATTGTCATTTTGCGGGCGATTGGAAATCGCCCCTACGGTATATGGTGGGAATCATCTCGCCGTGGGTCTGGCGTGTATTCCGCAACGACGGTTGATTCGTTATCGCTTGAAACGATGTTATACTTCATAAAAGCAATCTTCCTCCCATTTTGATGGATTGTTTTCGATATATTCGGTGATTTTGTAATATTCCTGTTCGTTGCGTACAATGCGGTCATGGAACGATTTTTGCCACGGTGAAAATCCGATTCGTTTGGTTACATACGATTTAATATACCGCACGATTGATGGTATCGTAGGGGCGAACTCCGTTCGCCCGTTTGATGGTACCACCGTAGGGGCGAACTCCGTTCGCCCGCTTTCTGCAATGACAATTATCATATGAATATGATTCGGCATGATAACATAACAATCAACATGGATTCGGTCGTCCAATTGTTTTATTGCGGTTTCGGCAAATTTACCATATTCGGACAATTGTGGACACTGGTTATTATCATTTTTCGGGCGATTGGAAATCGCCCCTACGGTATCGGACTTCCAAAACATTTGCTCTCTGTTTTTTGTGCAGACCGTTATAAAATACGCACCGTTTTGGCTGTAATCGTAATTTTTCAGACGGTTAGGCTTGCGTTTAGGTAATTCTCTCATACCGTTTTTCGCTCCTCAAACATTAACAGCTTATCCCTGTAATATTCGTATTGCTTGCGTCTGGCTTCTATCTCGGCGGGAAGCCCTGTGGCTATGTCGGCAGTCAACGCATCGAATTTGTCGAGGATTCCTACGATGCGGGATTGTTCTTCGAGGGGTGGGAGCGGGATTTCGATATTTTCTAGCTTCCTCGGAGTTACCTCGATTACTTTTGTACCGTGGGCTATTTTGCGTTTCTGTCCAAAGAACTCTGCCGTTTGCAACCAATAGGCGATATACTTTGGGTTTTGGTTATGCTTGACGATTGCCGTATGTCCGCCAGTTACAATCTCATCGTCACCGAGCCACGCCACGCATTTGCAGACATCTTCGATGTTTTCGCTTGTCACGGCGATTATAATGTCGCCCTTACTTACTTTTTTCAATCCCGCAGCGGTTTCTGGCGAAACAAAGGATTTAGTCACATCGGCAACCGTGCCGTAATAAGTGTAAATTTGCCCGTAGTGGATACAAGGGACACCGCTTTCGGTAAAGTCACTTTTAGGTAATCCGCTACCCCTCGTGATTGTCGCTATTTCGCCCAAAGTCAGCCATTGGACTCGTCTGTCTATATCGGATTCTCTGTCGAATGTCAAGAGGAAATCACGATAATATTCATATTGTTTTTTCCGTGCTGTAAGCTCTGCTGTAAGCTCTGCTGTAAGCTCTGCTGTAAGCTCTGTGAAATTGTCGAGTATCTCGACAATTTTACGCTGTATGGGTAGCGGCGGGAGGGGAATGGGGATAGTTGCCATCACGTTGCTCATTAGTTTTGGATTGCCCATACCTGAATAAACATAACCTTTTGCCAAAATTTCTAAGCAATAGAATAAAAACCTCGTATTGACTTGATTGCTATCTTTTGACCTCAACAATCCGCATACATTCGTAATGCTGAACTGTTCGCCAGAGTGATAAAATACAGACCCCGCATTTGCACCGTCTGTTGTCCACGTTACAGACTCACAATCGTAGTCAAAGGTATTTATATAGCCAAATATGCCGTTGTTTACGGTTTGCGAGGAATAAACAGGGTATTCGCCTGCGTTGTCACGCAGATAGTCTTTTGACATAACCCGCCCGCGTGTAATATCGCACACTTCATTTATTTTCTTATACTCCACCCCATTAGGGCAATGCTCTGTAATTAGGTCTTGTAACGGGCGATTGGAAATCGCCCCTACGTGTTTATTCATCGATTTTACCCCCGCTCGTACTCTTACTTTTCTTTTTCGCTGTTTTCTCTATTTCCTTTATTGTGCTTAGGTAATCCTTCTCCACTTGCGTAAGTGTTCGTGCTTTGTATTTTTGTATTTCCTCTTTGGCTTTCAATTTAGCGTCTTCGCTTGAAATTTTACCTAAATCGGTTAATATTTTGCGATTTGTTGAACGCAAAATATTATCAAGCTCATTTACATAATCTGACATCTCCATGGCTCGTTGTTCTATGGCGTTCACCTCGGCTAAATCAAAATAAGCAGATACCAAATTGTTTAGCACTAACAGCTCTTTCTCTTCAAGAAAGTTTTTGGCAAGCATCGCTTCGGCTTGCGTTGACTGCCCATTGGCGAAATTTTGTACCGCGCAGGGATTTTACTCGGTAGCCCACCGATATAATGACATCTAGGTTATAAAAATTCGTATGCTTTGTAGAAAAATCGGAATTTCCGATTTTTCTTTTTGAGGTAGCTTCTTCAAGCTCACCTTCGGCATAAATATTCAAAATATGCTCGTTGATTGTTGAACGAGATTTTTCAAAAAGCTCTGCCATTTGCTCAATTGTCAGCCAAACAGTTTCTTCGTCGATGCGTACATCAACAGATATTTTATTGTCATTTGTTCTGAATATTATCATTTCGCCATTTTGCTCTTTCATAATACGTCGCCGCCCCCCTCAAGCTCCGCGATAATAGCGTTAATCTCCCGCCGCAAAACGTCCTCACGGGCAACAATGCGGTCAAGCTCGGCATTCAGCACCTTAATGTCTATCACCTCTCGCGTGTCCTCTTGTTCAACGTATGTAGACACAGAAAGGTTGTAGGCTTGCTCGGCGATGTCGCCGTTTGGCACAATTTTGGCAGTGTATTCCACATCGGTACGGTCAGTATAAATTTTAACAATTTTTTCGATGTTCGCTTGTATCAGCTTATTGCTGTTCGTGACCTTCACAAATTCGCGGGAAGCGTCTATGAAAAGCGTGGAGTTCTCGCTCTTGCTTTTTCGCAGAACCATAATGCAGGTGGCTATACTTGTGCCATAGAAAAGGTTGTCCGGCAATTGAATCACGCAATCCACGAGGTTGCTATCAATCAAATATTGGCGTATTTTCTGCTCTGCGCCTCCGCGATAGAAGATGCCGGGGAAGCAGACAATCGCCGCCGTGCCGCTGGTGGCAAGCCAAGAAAGCGAGTGCATGATAAACGCCAAATCAGCCTTGGACTTCGGCGCAAGCACCCCGGCGGGTGAAAAGCGCGGGTCGTTTATCAGGAGCGAATCAGCATCGCCCGCCCACTTAATAGAATACGGCGGATTTGAAACAATCGCCTCAAATGGCTCATCGTCCCAGTGGAGCGGGTCGGTAAGCGTATCGCCGTGAGCGACATCGAATTTATCATAATCAACATCGTGCAAAAACATATTGATTCGGCAAAGGTTGTAGGTCGTGATATTGATTTCCTGTCCGTAGAAGCCGTTGCGGACATTTTCCTTGCCGAGAATTTTTGCGAATTTCAAAAGAAGCGAGCCAGAGCCGCAGGCTGGGTCGTACACCTTGTTTACCTCTGTTTTGCCGACAATCGTTAGGCGAGTGAGCAGTTCGGAAACCTCCTGCGGTGTGTAGTATTCGCCGCCAGATTTGCCAGCGTTGCCCGCATACATACTCATCAAAAACTCGTAAGCATCGCCGAAAGCGTCGATGGTGTTTTCGCGGTAATCGCCTAGCTTCATATCACCCACGCCGTTCAACAGTTTAACAAGCCGCTCGTTTCGCTTGGCGACCGTGCCACCGAGCTTATTGCTGTTTACATCAATATCGTCAAACAGCCCCTTGAAATTATCCTCGGAGGGCGTTCCCTGTGCCGACGCTTCTATATCCTTAAACACCGCTTCAAGCGTTTCGTTTAGGTGGTCTTTCGCCCATTCGCTGTCCCTTTCCGCTTTGGTGCGGATATTTTCAAACAGCTCGCTTGGCAGGATAAAGAAGCCCTTAGTGGCTACCAAGTCCTCGCGGGCTTGCTCGGCATCATTATCAGACAATGCCGCATAACAAAATTCGGTATTTCCCGCCTCGTGTTCGCCCTCATTGATATAGGCAGAGATATTTTCGGAAATATAGCGGTAAAACAGTATGCCGAGAACATACTGCTTGAAATCCCAGCCGTCCACGCTTCCCCGCAGGTCGTTGGCGATATTCCATATTGTGCGGTGCAGTTCCGCCCGCTCCTGTTCTTTTCGATTGTCATTCATAAGAACTAACTCCTTTTTCAGTAGGGACGCTGTCCCTATGACCCTGCCGCTCCAGCGGGCAAAGCCCGCTTACGCTTCCTTCGGGGAACGCGCTTTGCGAATATCCATACGTTTTGTTAGTTACGCATTTTGGCGTTTCCACTCAGCCGAGCAAAACCCACCAAAATATATTATGGCACATCATTTCTCGAATTGTAAGACTTAATCGAAAAATTTCATTTCAAAGGGTAGCAATCTCTGTCTTTTGGTGTAAGGCTCGCTTATTCATATCGCAGTCAAGCAGTAACTGCAAAAAGGCAGTTGTATTTTTGCCACGCCTACACAGATTTCACAGATTTACCACGAACGAATCGCCTAACCTGCCGACATTGACTAATGCAATTCGGACACATTTTTGTCAATTCCATGTAACATTTGTGTTATGAAACAAAATTTGTTATACTACCCTTGGGAGCTAAAAACCAAGGAGGTTGTTTACTTAATGAACGCAAAAAAAATGAAGGCAAAAAAACTGTTTTTGACCCTTGCTTTGCTTTTGCTTGCAATGTCGGCGTGCAGCAAGGACGATGGGTCTGCCGATACCCCTGTGGCCGATTTTGAATATCGGTATGACGGCGATTTGCATGGGGTAGTAATAACGAAGTACATCGGGCGGAGTATCAACGTGCGGATACCTAGCGAAATAGAGGCTGTGCCGGTTGTGGGCATAGGCACGCACCACCTCACCGAGCGCGTAAATGTGTTCGATACAGGGGTCATGGAGCTGCACATTCCCGATAGCGTAACATTCATAGGCGCGGGCGCGTTCGGCGGCGATATGGGGCTGCGAACGCTTATTCTGCCTAGCTCGGTAACGGCAATAGGCGCGAGGGCGTTCCTTAATTCGCATATAACAAACGTAATTTTGCCCGAAACGGTAACGAGCATAGGCGCGTATGCGTTTTATGATTCAAAAATAGAAACCATAACCCTTCCCAACAGCATAACAGCCATTGGCGAGGGCGCGTTCCAAGGCTCACTGCTAACGAGCGTAACCGTTCCCAGCGGTGTAACGGCGATTGAGGCGGGTACATTTTCGCGTACGCCGCTTACTAGCGTGTCGCTTCCCGATGCCCTTGTGTCTATCGGCGAAAAAGCCTTTGAGCGTACCAAGCTAACGAGCGTGACCATTCCCGCCAGCGTGCGTTCCATAGGCGACGAGGCCTTTGCGCGTACACAGCTAACGCGCGCAACCATTCCCAACGGCGTGCGTACTATCGGAGTAGCCGCGTTTGCGGACACATTGCTGACTAGCGTGACGATTCCGAGCAATGTCACGACTATCGAATGGGGCGCGTTTATCGGCACACAGCTTACTAGCGTAACCATTCCCGACAGCGTAACGTCAATTAGCGCGTATGCGTTTGCGTATACGCCGCTTACGGAGGTGGCTATACCCGAAAGCGTGACGACCATTGCGGCGGGCGCGTTTGCGAATACCGAGCTGGACGAGGAATCGCGCCGTGATATTTTGCGATTGCAGGCTGATGCGTTTGTGGGTAGGGATTAGTTGAAAGACTGGCTTATCGGACTTGATATAATCGACTGGCTCACGCTGCTTTTTGTGTTGCAGAATCTTGTCACATTCTGCCTATATGTAGCCGACAAACGCAGGGCGGTAAAAGGCAAATGGCGTATAAGCGAGCGGACGTTAATCCTCTTTACCCTAGCGTTTGGCGGGTTTGGCGCGTTATTTGGCATGTATATCGCAAGGCATAAGACTAAGCGCCTCAGGTTTAGGCTTGTTTTGGTGCTTGGTCTTGTTGTTGCGGTTGTTTTTGCGGCACATTTGGCTCAGGTTCTTGCGTTGCCTAAAATGATTATGCTGGAATTGCCGAAATAAGCGAATTTTCCTTGACAAGTGCTATTTTAGGCGGTATAAATACTTTTAGGCAATAATCCCTGCGAGATGCAGGTTAATTTTAAAGGAGGATTCAGTAATGAACAAAACAGAGCTTATTGCGGCAGTTGCAGCCGAAGCGAATTTAACAAAGAAGGATGCGGAAAAGTTTCTATCTGCATTTGAAAGCGTTGTTACCGATGCGTTGGTAGCAGATAAAAAGGTTCAATTGGTCGGGTTTATGACAATTGACGTTGTTGCTCGCGCCGAACGCGAAGGCCGCAACCCCCAAACAGGCGCATCAATGAAAATTGCAGCTTCTAAATCGCCAAGATTTAAAGTCGGCAAAAAACTAAAAGATGCAGTAAACGGCAAATAATTTAGCACTTACCTAAAAAGACTTAGTGGGTGGGTCACGATTTGTGCGATACCGCAGCCATAGCCAAGGAGTAGGCTAGGCTTGCGTTGTGCGGATTGCGGTTCACCCAAAAGGAAACAGCCCCTAAATTTTTAGGGGTTTATATATGGAAGGTTACCGAAGCGGTCATAACGGGGCGGTCTTGAAAACCGTTTGAGGGCAACCTCACAAGGGTTCGAATCCCTTACCTTCCGTGTTTGTGTGAAAAGCCTATGAAAAGCCTGTAGAATCAAGGTTCTGCGGGCTTTTTTTGTGCGTTCAGTTACATGGGAATGTTATCTCTATTCCATGGAAATGGGCGAGAACGGCGAAAAAACAATCGCAATTATCAAGGATTTTATTTCCGATTTATAGGCAAGGGGCGGACAAAAAGGCGTGAGCGAGGCAGTAGCCCAAGGCACAAGCACTGACGGAGCGAGAGCCTTGCGAGTTCCTGTGAGGCTTTAGGCTTTTAACATACGCAAAAAAAAAATTTACAAAAAAGTACATTTTGTTGTTGCGTAATGTCAACTTATAGTGTATACTCAGATTGGTTGTGCAGTCTGCGACCCATGCTTAGTATGTAACGTAAACACGTTACGCTGAGCGCCAGTATATCAGTGGATTTGATAAGTGGCGTATAGTTAATATGACGGGATAAAACCCGCTATATAATTATGCGCTTTTTTGTTCTTATCCACTACCTACACACGAAGGGGGGTGACGTTATGGATAAGTTAATTACACGAACCATTGACGAACTCGGACGGATTGTACTGCCCCATGAGCTGCGAAAAATGAAAGGTTGGGAAATTGGCGACCAACTATCAATCAGTGTTACGGACAACGCAATTATTCTCACGATGTCCGAGCGACACGAAAAATCAAAAAACGAAAATCCTTGAGGGGCGCAAATCTAATGCAAGACGAAAACAACCTGCTAGAATTTTTGCAAGAAATGCTAGAGCTAAGAGCCGAAAGCATAGGCACGGCGGCTAATCACCAAGAGGAATTTATAAAGGCAAGTCAAGCAATACTTGATTTAGTGGCAAGTATCGAGGATAGCAATATAAAAACTGTTTTATTTCAGTATGAGGAATTGAAAAACCACTATAACAGCTTGCTAATGCCCTATATGTACAAGAAGGGGTTTAAGGATTGCACAACTATGCTGCTGTTAATATTAAAACAGTTTTTGTTACGATGCTAACGCCAGCTGCCGCCTATTGGTAATCAATGTCAATAGTCGGATTCTTCTTACACCTAAACTATTTAATTTCTCGCATTGAGAAAATTAGCTTAACCATTTTCAATATAGCCTGCTTCTCTGATTTTGATTTGTTATGCAGTTGGTGCAAAATTTGGCTTCCGACCTCATCTATACTTTCATTGTTATTTTTAGCCGTGTCGAAAAACTCGGCAAGAGAAACATTGAGTGCCGAGCAGATTTTTTCAAGTGTACGGACTGTGACATTCTTTGTCCCACGTTCCACTTGCCCTAGGTATGCGGGAGTTATATTCGCAATATGTGCAAGCTGTTCTTGTGACATTGCCCTGCTTTGGCGAAGCTCCTTTAATCTTTCCCCTACATCAAAATTATAGTTGGTATTCAAAATAATCACCCAAGTTGAGAATAGAGGGTTGTATTTTGCAATTCAACGTGATATGGTTATGATGTAGATACAAAACTATAGGTACATGAAGGGAGGTATCATTGTGCTTGAAAATCGAAAATAGGCATATTTAAAGCAAACACACAAAGGAAAACCACCGAAAACTCTCATTTTCGGACATATTTTACAATGTCTTGAATTTCACAATCCAAAACCTTGCACAAATCCTCAATCGTTCTCATGCTTAAATATTTATTTGATTTCATTCTTGTTAAGGTGTTGGGATTTATGTTGTATTTTTCGCGCAAGGCGTAGGTTGATACACCTTTAGCTTTTAGGGTTTTCCAAAATGGCTCATAGCTTATCATTAAATCGCCTCTTGTGTAATGATAAGTTATGAGGTAAAATTTGATTATGTATTATATATAATACATAAAAATACTAAAGGAATGGGGAAACACCATGCTAGACAGAAGTATTTTTGACAAGCTGAACGCAACACCCGAGCAGGAGCGAATTATAAAAGAAAAAATCAATGCTGTTTTGAGCTATGAGCCGCGAATCGGCGTATTTGGAACAACAGGCACAGGAAAATCAAGTTTATGCAATGCTTTGTTCGGGCAAGATGTATGCCGTATTAGTGATGTAGAAGCCTGCACAAGAAATCCACAAGAAGTTATTCTTGATATGGGTAAGAATGGCATTAAACTGATTGACGTTCCGGGCATTGGAGAGAACGAAGAAAGGGACAAAGAATACGAAAAATTATATTCAGAACTCTTGCCAGAGCTTGATGTGGTACTATACCTTTTTAAAGCTGACGTTAGGGCACATGCTCCTGATATAAAAATTTTCAAAAAAATTATAAAACCCCACATTGATAAGGGCAAACCGTTCTTTTTTGTATTAAATCAAGTTGACAAACTCGAACCGTTCAGAGAATGGAATGTAGAACAGCATGAACCTAGTGCAACCCAGCTTCAAAATATTTACAAGAAAATTGACTCCCTTGGGACAGTTTTCGATATAGCCGTTTCAAAAATTATACCTGTATCGGCAAATGAAAAATACAATCTCGTGAAATTGGTAGATGAAATTGTGCGTGCGTTGCCGAGGGAAAAACAAATAACTTTTTTTCGGACTATTACAGAAGAAAACAGGTCAGAAGAATCCAACGAGATTGTCGAAAGCAGCTTCTTTGAAGTAGTTAAGGACGCTGTTTATACTGTAGTACCATTCCTAGCACACGAAGGTGTTGAGTTAATCAAAGAGGGGGCAAAGAAACTCTTTAAGATAGCCGTTAAGATATTCAGCCCCTGCTATATCACCACCGCCGTATGCAACTCACAAAACAAAGCCGACGATTGCTATGAATTAACCACATTCAGAAATTATCGCGACAACTATCTTCTCAAGGAAGCTGACGGACAAAGCCTAATCCGCCAATACTACAACCAAGCGCCGCAAATTGTAGCGAATATTGATACGCGGCACGACAGGGACATTATTTATTCCAATATATGGAAAGAATATCTGTCCCCCTGCTTGACGCATATTGAAGAAAACCGCTATGTCGAGTGCAAGGAATTGTATATTGACATGGTAAATTCCTTGGGGGCGGCTTATGAAAATAAGTAGCTCTATTTATACGCCAACGATAGTATGCCCTCATTGCGGCAAGGAAATCAAAAACGAGCCTGCAAAGCTCAAGGCTTGCCCGAAATACAATGGCGTTATTCCTGTCAATGCAATATCCACGCATTGCCCAAAATGCAAGGGGCTTATTAGCAAGCCCACTCATTAACGCGCATTTCTATATAATATCGAAGGGACATGATAAAATGCTTCTCGAAGAATCCGCGGAGGTATACGAGGTTTACAAAGAAAACGGCGTTGAGGATTTAACGCTTATGTCAACTGCACATGTGAGTGTAGAGGATAATATTGGGTTTGCGGCTCACCCCGATTCAATTCGGAATGACGCGTATTTTAAGGTATACAATCATACGTATTACTTGAAGGCTACAAAGCTAATTAGGCTGTCCTTCAAAGAGGCAAAATACTTTGTCCATAAAGGAGATGGAAAACAGCTATGGGTATTAGAAAATAAAGAACTTAAAATGATAATTGATTGTCTAAAATCAAAACCAACACAAAGAAACGCTGAAGGTTTTTCAACCGTATGGGAGTTTCTTATATATTTATGGAATAAAGAATGTGGATTTATATGGCATAGGGATTATGACGAGAAATACCCCGAAGGGTGCAAGCCTACTTCTGCATTGCTTAAAAATCCGCGATTTGTTCCGTTGAATACGCTGATGCCTGATTATATGGGGGGAGTTTGTATGTAGGTTGGTTTTTGGTGAAGAGGGGAGTGTCGTGGGGCGGCGCTCCTTTTTGGGTTTGTGGGGGGATTTTCTGCGGGGGTTAGTTGGCAAACCGTCGGCAAGGCAAGGCTTGACGGGTCGGCAATTGCTTGTGTTTATTCGATAATCGAACAAGCGTTCGGATTTCTTAAAAACCTTTTGAGGTCAACCTCACAAGGATTCTAATCCCTTACCTTCCGAATAGGAAAGCCCATGGAATCATAAGGCAATCGCTTAAAAAATAGACCTATCCTAAAACCAAAAAACATGTTATAATAAGGGACTGAACAATGAAAAAAGACTGTCTGAGCTTCCAACACCTCGCCATTATACCAAAAGCACGCCGAAAACTCAATTCCAGTAAAATATCCCGAAATGGGGTTGTAGGGCAGGGCTATTGTATGTTATAATCCCCTCGGGAGTTGTTCTCATAGCACAAAACCTAACCCCCATGTTAGCATCCATCCGCTGTGGGAACAGCTTCCTACCCCCTGTACCGAGAGGAAAATCATATTGAAGCTAGGTATCGTAGGCTTGCCCAACGCAGGCAAAAGTACATTATATAACGCTATTATGCAGACTGGCGCGGAAGCGTCTAATTATCCGTTTAGCACGGTTAGCCCGAATGTGGGGCGAGTGCCTGTTCCCGACGAGCGGTTGGCGAAATTGAATGAGATTTATAACGCAAAGTCGGTCGTTCCTGCTTCTATAGAAATGGTTGATATTGCTGGGCTTGTCAAGGGCGCGTCTAAGGGCGAGGGGCTGGGCAATCAGTTTCTTTCGCATATACGCGAGGCGGACGCGCTGGTACATGTTGTACGCTGTTTTGAGGACGAAAATGTCACGCATGTCCACGACACAATCGACCCTGTTCGCGATACCGAAACGGTAAACCTAGAGCTTATTTTTGCCGACCTGGAAATGCTGGAGCGGCGGCTTGCGAGGGTGCAAAAAACCGCGCGTACCGACAAGGCGTATAAGCGCGAGGAAGAAATTCTCACAAAAATAGTGGAAGTTTTGGAAAATGGACAACCAGCCCGAAGCATAGAATGGCAGGACGCGGACGATTTGAAGCTAGTGGAAGGCCTAACGCTAATTACCCAAAAGCCCATGCTTTATGCGGCGAATATTTCCGAAAGCGACATAAGCGAGCCTAGCCCTGCGTTGAAAAAACTGGAAGAATTTGCGAAAGCCGAAAATACGGAGCTTTTTGTTTCCTGTGCAAAGCTAGAAGCCGAAATTGCAACGCTTGACGAGGAAGAAAAAGAGATGTTTTTGGCAGATATGGGAATAAATGAGAATGGGCTTGCGCGGCTTATTTCCGCAGGTTACGCGCTTCTTGGGCTAATTAGCTTCCTTACCGCAGGCCCAAAGGAAGTACGCGCGTGGACAGTTCGCAAAAACTCCAAAGCCCCACAAGCCGCAGGTAAAATTCATAGCGATTTGGAGCGTGGATTTATTCGTGCTGAGGTTGTCGCATATGATGACTTGGTAGCCGCGGGGACGTACGCCGCCGCCAAGGAAAAAGGGCAGGTTCGCGTAGAGGGCAAGGAGTATGTGGTTAAAGATGGCGATGTGTTGTTGATTAGGTTTAATGTGTAGAGCATGGATTTAAAGGATTATGGGACGCGGATTTTCGCGGATTTGGCGGATTCTCGCGGATTCTTTCGGACGTGTTTTTAAATCCATGTAATACGAGTAGTACGTGTTCCGTTAGTTCTGAATGAACGCGAGAAAAAATCCGCGAAAATCCGTTAAATCCGCGAAAATCCGCGTTCCATGCCTTAACTATAACAGGAGGTTTGCATGATTTCTCCAATGAATTTATACAACGAAATAGTGGACGGGATTTTTTCGCGTTTTCCTGCGGGGCAGGCTATGTACGACCAAATGCAACAACGGCGGACGGCAAGCGCGGCGGGTGCTTCGCGTGCTGTGGCGGAAAATGCGGCTTTGGGTACGCTTCTCAAGCCTAAGAACGAAACAGGTGCGGCATCTTTTGGCGAAATTTTGGAATATTTCACGAATGATGGGAAAGACGAAGCCATTCGCAAGGCGATAGAATCGGAAATAGAAGCGGCGGCAACTCGCCACGGCATTGACCCGAACTTAATCCGCGCCGTTATCCGTGCGGAAAGCAACTATCGCCATGACGCGGTTTCTAGCGCGGGCGCGATGGGGCTTATGCAGCTTATGCCAAACACCGCCGCATCGCTCGGCGTGACAAACCCCTTTGACATAGGGCAAAACATCGAGGGCGGCACTTCGTATCTTCGCCGTATGCTGGATATGTTTGACAATGACACAGACCTGGCGGTGGCGGCGTACAACGCTGGCTCGGGCGCGGTTCGCCGTCACAACGGCATACCGCCGTACGAGGAAACACAACGCCATGTGCCTAAGGTACGCCAGTTTTTGGAAGAATATACGGTGCAGCAGTATCAGAAAGCGGCGGAGGATTCGCGGTTTAATTTATAAGAAAAGGAATGAATTACCATGCCAAAAGGATTCGGCGGCGGAATGCCAGGCGGAATGAACATGAACAGCTTAATGAAGCAAGCGCAAAAAATGCAGAAGCAAATGGCGGAAATGCAGGACGCGCTTGCGGAAAAGTCGCTAGAGGTATCGTCTGGCGGCGGCGCGGTAAGGGTGACAATCAACGGCGAAAAGCAGATTACCGACTTGAAAATCGCGCCTGACGTTATTGACCCAGACGACGCGGAAATGCTGCAAGACCTAGTTATGTCCGCCGTAAACGAAGCAATCCGACAAATGGACGAGGCGGTTAATTCCCAAATGTCGCAAATAACAGGCGGTATGAACCTGCCCGGAATGTTTTAATGCGAATTTACGGCGAGCCAGTTTCGCGGCTGATTGACGAGCTTTCTCGGCTACCGGGAATAGGGGGCAAGTCTGCGCAAAGGCTCGCCTTTTATATTATCCATTTGTCGGAGGAACGCGCGGAAGCACTGGCGGGCGCGATTGTTTCCGCGAAACGTAACGTGAAATACTGCGGTGTGTGCTGCGCGTTGACCGATTCCGACCCGTGCAATATTTGTGCCAACACCAAGCGCGAGCCTAAAATAATAATGGTCGTGGAGGACCCGCGCGACATGGCGGCATACGAACGCACAGGCGAATTTCACGGCATGTACCACGTTCTGCACGGCGCGATTTCGCCCATGCACGGCGTAAGCGCGAACGATTTAACCATCGCCGCCTTGCTGAAACGTCTGCAAACTACATCTGTAGAAGAAGTAATAGTAGCCACAAACCCAAACGTAGAGGGCGAGGCTACCGCGCTTTATATCGCTAAGATTCTAAAACCAAGCGGAATAAAGGTAACGCGAATAGCCCACGGTGTGCCTGTGGGCGGGGATTTGGAGTTTGTGGACGAGGTGACGTTGTCGCGGGCGTTGGAGGGGCGTAGGGAGATTTGAAAACTGCGTGTGCCGTTTTTTTTTGTATCTAGGGATTGTTAAGGCTTTGAGGCGACATTCCCACCATAGGGTAGTCGGTGGAAAGGGGCAAAGCCCTTTTTTTCGAGATTAGGTTTTAATTTCAAGTGAAGATAGATAATCACGGAGTTTATCATTCAATTCTCCAAGTTTTATTAGTGCGTTAGATTGAAACTCGTCACATTCGTTTGGCAGGCTACCCAAATTTGAACGTGTTGAGCTTGATATTATCTCAATACATTCCAGTACATATAGTTCTATTATTGAATATCCTACATAAAAATCCTTTTTTATGAAAGGTGCGTTTGAAATACACATAAGCTGTGCATTACGAATCGCATTTGCGAGATTTTCATAGGGAGTTTTATCGCCATTGCGATAAGGGAAACATTGTATCGCAGTGCTAAGACAAAGAATCAAATTATGAAAACTACTACTTAATTCACGATAAATACTAAACTCCGTATCGAAACGTGTTTTAGTTACATAAACTATCCCGTCAAGATTTGCTTTATGATTTTCAAGACCTTTATTTAGTTCGTTTTTGTGGTTTTCAAATTCTTTGTTGATTTCTGCTTTGAAACTTTCTTGTTTCCTCCATATTATAATGTTCCAAATAAGTGAAATGCCACTAATGAAGACTGCAGCAAGGCTAAAATATACGCTAAAATCCATTTTGTTTCCTCCTCCGCTGTTTGACACTAAATTATTTCATAACCGACAGCATTTTATCGTTTCCATGTCCTCGCCTACTTAACCTCCACCCCAAAAACCCTCTGCCCTCTCGTAGCCACCACAAGCATATTATCAAACACCGCAGGCGAGGCTTCCACATTGCCGCCCAAATTCAAACGGCTAAGCTCCTCGCCAGTCGTTCCGCGCAGCATAAACATTCTACCGCCAGAGTCGGAAACGATAACATAGCTTGTGCCGTCCTCGTTGTACACAGCCACTGGCGAGCTCCAGCCAAAGGACATAGGAAATTCCCATATTTCCTCGCCTGTTTCCTTGCAAAAGGCAATGACCATGCCCGAGCCGCCGCGCCCGATTGTCCGCGCTATGGAAAATATTACCAAGTCGGCGATGTCGTGCCGCCCCGACAATGGCGTGGCGAGTACGCCGCCGTTTACGTCTGCGTTAAAGCCGCAGTGTATGGCTTGTTCCCACAGCACCTCGCCCGTGACCGCATCTAGCTTGCGGATATATGAATTTGCCGCCCTGCCTGCCAAATCTACCTGCGAGCCAGTGTAAAGCACTAGCCGCTCGTGTTCTTCCTCCCACTCCAAGACAAGGCTCGCGTCCGTATCGTCGCCTGCGTCAAAGACCCAGACAGGCTCTAGCGTGTGCAAATCTACGCACTGGATTATGCCTGCGTTGTCCGCAAAAAATACATAATGCCCAAACGCCGCCACCGAGTTTTCTATGCCAGTCCGCCTGCTTCCTGCGTGCATGTATCTGGAAATAACAGGCTCTATGGAAATTGTCCCAGCGGCTCTGTCAAAGTCGGTGTTAAGAACCATGCTGTAAAGCACGTTGTTTTCGCCGCCGAGAATTAGGCGGTCGTCACTCGTGAACAGGGGGTTTCCGTCAAACGCGCCCCATTGGCGTGAAGCAAACCGCTCACGGCCGTTTAGGAAAAATAGCTCGCTGCCGTCTATTAACGAAAATATGTAATAGCCGAAGCGGTTTGTGCCTACTATGTCGCCTTGCCCTACATATAATAGCGGATAACCGCGCGCGTCCACGGTTACGCCGCCCTTGATTACGTCGCCGAAATGAATACGCGGACGGGTTTCCTGCCCTGTGGTTAGCTCAAAAAAGTAAATATAGCCGTCCATCGAGCCTTGGATTACCTCCACAAGCCCCTCTTTTTCGCGCATATTCGGGTGCAAATTCATCATTTCGCGTATGTCGTCGTCCCACTGAATAATCACAGGCTGACCCGTCCAGCCTGCGCCCGTCCACTTGCCGAGCGTACCCATGCGGACTTCGTAGCGGCTCTCGATTTTTTCCTCCGTGACGTTGACCGTACCCCATGTAGGGTTATTGCGGAAATTATTTCCACGAAAGGTAGTAACGCCGCGTACATTTGTGTAATTTTCTGGCAATTCAAAGCTAATAGGCTCTAGGCTCATGCTTTCGTCTACAGCATTTATGAACGAAAAGCGCGAGAAGGCCTCGGGTGCTGTTTCGGGCAGGCTATGCGGCGCGAAGGTTTCCCACGGTGGGGGCGGTGGAGGAGGGGGCGTAGGCTCTGGCGTAGGGGTGGGCGTGGGCGGTGGCGTAGGCGGCGGTGTGGCAATGGGGGACGGCTCGGGCAGGTCGATATGCGCCGTCAAAATGGCTTCGTCGTCGGCTTCTTCTTGTGTCACGATATGGTACACAAATAGACACGTAAAGCAGAAAATCATGGTTAGAAAACAGGACATGATAAAAAGGGCTGTGCGTTTTTTTTGGGTTTTTCGGTGGGGCTTGCGGTGGGTGCGTGGGTTTTGGGGGTTCATATGCTATCACCTCGGTATAATATAAACTGCGATAGAACGCAGATTTTGCGGATTTGCGGTTTAAAGGCATGGAACGCGGATTTTCGCGGATTTGGCGGATTTACGCGGATTTTTTCCGTGTAAATTGACGGCAGTTAAATGGGATTTTTATCCATGTAAATTAAGGGTAATGGAACACGGATTTGACGGATTTACGCGGATTTTGCGGATTGGCTCGTGGTAAAATATATCGCCGTTTAGTAATTTACGTGGACAAAATCCGCGTAATCCGCGAAAATCCGCAAAATCCGTGTTTAATTATATTTTAAATCCGCGATTTACTGCCTGCTGTGCCTAGCTCCCTCTGTGCCTCTGTGCCTCTGTGTGAAAAATCTTTTTGACAAATAATGAACGTAGATAAAATGTAGAGCTTCGTTTTTTAGGTTAAAAGATTTTTCACACAGGAGTTCGCACAGAGGCACAAAGCAGAGGGAACGTGACACAGCAGAAATACGGACGAATTACACGGATTTAAAAACACGCCCGAAAAAATCCGCGAAAATCCGCCAAATCCGCGAAAATCCGCGTTCCATTATCTTTTAAATCCGCGTTCCATGCCCTTTAAATTTCCGTACGTTGCCTTACCCATTCCCGAGCAAATCTTCTAAGCGTAACAAGCATAAGCACAATACCGCCGCCGCTTAGTACCGCGAGAATAACTGAAAAAATGTGCATATTACTAGGCTCATAAACCAACGATTGTTCAAATACTTCAACCATTTCGGGCGAATCTGCATACGAGGGCATAGCCTCAAAAAACTCGCGGATTGTATCAAGTACCTCCGAAGCAATCGCATTAAGCTGCTCCTGCTTAACATACGCCAGCAACGTCAAAAAAGCATTAGAAACACTAGCAAGCACGCTTGTGACAAAAAACGGCGTTACGCCCTTTATGCGCGCCACGTCCTTGCCCAAAATGCCTGCGCGTATGCTCTTGATAACATTCAGCAGCGCGGCAAAATAAAACGCAACTGCCACTATAAGCAACGCAACCGCGCTTATTAGCACAAAAAACGTGACGGCTAGCTCCGCGCTAGTTATGCCCAGCGTGTCCCTAAGCGTGACCGCAATCACAAAAAACGCCGTCACTCCGATAATAGCAAAGGTCATGCCGATACAAAACAGCACAAGTGTAATAATTGTATTAACCTTAAAGAGGGTAAGCCCTGTAAGAAAATACGATTGGTTTTTTTTTGCGGCAATCAGAAACGCCCAAATTCCCGCTATGGGCAAGGCCGCAAGCAACGCAGACGGCGAATATCCGCTAATCGCCCCGAAAAGGGCAATGACGGAGTACAAAATACCGCCCGCCAAAAACAATGGGTGCGCGGCGTATTTGCGTAAAAGCTCGGTGAAGCCATTAGTTTGCATGAAGCATACCTCCTAGAATGTCTGTCCAGATTTCCTGCTCGTCCTCGGTTGCAAAATTTATGGAAACGATGTATTCATCAATGGCGGTGGGGATTTTGAGAATGGCTGGGTCGAAGCTGTATGTGTCGGGCGTTATTTCTATATGGTAATCATATTGTGCCAGAACAAGCTCGCTGTCGGGGAATTTTACGATAGCCTTCGCCCCCCACCAATGCCGCCAATCGCCAAATACTGTAGCCGTGCTTTCCTTGACTATATCGTCTGGTACATTATCGTCAAATACGGCAAAGGAGCGAATACCGCGCGAATAACTGCCATTTCCGGGGTGAGAAGATTCCCCGAATATAGGGAGCATAATGCTCCATTTATTGATGTTTCTTGCAATTACTAAATCTCGAAAATCCACTAAGGGGTTAGGCGCGGCACCGTAGGGCAGTTGGCGTTCCCGATAAAGTGCCTTGGCTATGTCGCCAAAAATAAACTCCGCAAGGGTAGGTTCTGTACGTGGTTGCCATTGCTCGGAAAAAATGCTTGGGGTTTCGTCATAGGCGGTGAAGTCGTTGATACGTTCTAGCGGCGCGAAATGGGTATCTGTATTGGAGGTGTGCCAAGAGCCGCCCCACGTTTCAAACTGGTAACGTACATAAGAAATATAATCCTCGCCTATAAAAAGCGGGCGTTCGGATAGTTCGTAAAATCCAAACGTCCCCTCAGGTTCTTTTAAAATGCTGTCCATTTTAGCCGTAAATTCTTCATAGCTTTCGATAATATCAAACTCGTCCTCATTGTGTTCAAGCGTGTCCTCGTTGTTAGCGGTGAAAGGCTTTAATGGCGAGAGCCAAAGTTTTTTAATCGCAGTGTTTGACCACAATGAATAAGACCATTCAGCCGTTGACCACGCTAAATAGGATTCTTCATCATCTGACCATTCTAAATAAGAGCCGTCGTCAGCTAAGCGAGGCAAAACATCAGAATGGTGCTGTTGTTGTGCAGCGATATAATACCCTACTGAGTGTAACTCATTCTTATAAGGGAACACAATCTTATCGTCAATTTGCCCTGCCAGTACAACATCGCCCTCTTTCCGTATAAAAAGGGTTCTCATGTTTCCCTCAGAATCGCACAAGCCTAGCAATAACGCTGGTATTTCGTGGTCGGTTGGCTCGCTTTCTACGGCTTGGCGCGGGCGTTCAAAGGCTAGGTCGGCGGTGTTGAAAATACATATAGTAGTGTCGGGGTCATTTTGCAGCACGCCCTTGATAACGCCGTCCTCTTGTACCAGTATAAGCTCGTTACTTTGCTCAACGAGCATAGGAATAATCTTTCCATAAAGCCCTGTTTGGAAATCGTCCTCAGGCGGCATAAGCAGGTGATACGAATAGTCCCTTACTCGCCAATTGGTGTGCGGATTAGCCCTTTCGTAGTTTGGCGATACATAAAAAACAAAGGTACCGTCCTCGTTTTCAAAAATATAAACTTCCTCGTTTGGCTTGGGGTCTATGGGCGTGCTGTAGAATAGTTCCTCTGGCGATAGGGCAATTTCGTTGGTGTTGTTGGCTTCGTTATCGCTGTCGGCTTCGTTGCTTGGCTCGTTTACTGCTGTGGCTTCTAGCTCGGTTGTTACGGTGGTTTCTTGCTCGGTTGTTACGGTGGTTTCTACCGTGCCACCGTCCCTTGTACTGGTCGAAAATAAGGCTATATAAATAACCACAACTAGTACCCATGTGACTACGACTATTTGTATGATACGCTTCATTATCTACCCCCTGCACTTCGCACAAACTCCACAATAATAGGACTAGGTCGTGTAATCCTCGACTTCAGCTCGGGGTGAAACTGCACGCCAACAAACCACGGGTGTACCTCCTGCGACAGCTCCACAGCTTCCACATGGTTATTATCCGCAGAAACGGCGGCCTCAATTAGCCCTGCGGCTTGTAAATCCGCGCGCCAGTCGTTATTTAATTTGTACAAATGACAAAAACGCTCGCGGATAACTTCCTCTTTATAAGCCGCATAAGTCAACGAGCCTTTATCTAGCACACAAGGATACGCGCCCTTTCTCTTAGGCAACGACTCATTGCTACAGGGCTTTGTTATATGCTCGATTAGCGATTGTGCGTTGTCGTTAAATTCCGCGGTATCGGCCTCTGGGCGGTTCAGTACATTACGCGCAAATTCGATTACTGCGCACTGCATACCTAGCCCGATTCCCAAAAACGGCGTTTTGCTTTCACGCGCATATTGTATGGTGTGGATTAGCCCCTCGGTGTCGCGCTTGCCGTAGCCGCCTGGGATTAGAATACCGTCAAACGAGCCTAGGTGCGCGCGAGCTGTATCGGCGGTTATTTCCTTGGCGTGGATTAGCTCGACATTGACTCTCACGTCCTGTGAAATGCCAGCGTGTGCCAATGCCTCCAGCGAGCTGATGTACGCATCGCGCAGCTCGGTATATTTGCCTACTAGGGCTATGTTTATTTCTGCGGACAGATTTTTATTTTTCTGCACAAGTCGTTCCCACTCGGCAAGGTCGGGTTCGGGCGGAGTGAGGCTTAGGCGTTTGCAAACAATGTCTGCGAAATTCTCGCGTTCCAACAAAAGCGGCACTTCGTACAGCGAAGCGGCGTTTAAATTCTGGATAATGCAGGACTTGTCCACATTGCAGAACATGGCGAGCTTTTCGCGCAGCTCCTCGCTTATTTTCCGCTCTGTGCGGCAAACGATTACATCGGGCTTTATTCCCACAGAAAGTAAATCCTTGACGGAATTTTGCGAGGGCTTGGTTTTCATTTCGTCCGCAAAATTTAGATACGGAATAAGCGTAACATGAATGTACATAACATTTTCGTAACCTATATCGCGGCTTATTTGGCGAATGGCTTCTAGGAACGGCAGACTTTCTATGTCGCCGACCGTGCCGCCCACCTCGGAAATAATGATGTCCGACTTCGAGCTTGCCAAAATAATGCGCTCTTTGATTTCGTCCGTGATATGCGGTATTACTTGAATGGTCTTGCCCCTGTATTTTCCGTCTAGCTCGCCCTGCAAAACCGTGCTGTAAATCTTGCCTGCCGAAACGCTGTTTGCGGACGATAAATTCTCGTCAATAAAGCGTTCGTAGTGGCCGATGTCTAGGTCAACCTCCGCGCCGTCCTCGGTAACAAACACCTCACCGTGCTGATATGGGCTAAGAAGCCCAGGGTCTTGGTTGATATAGGGGTCGAATTTTTGAATCGTGACGCTATAGCCGCGCGCCTTTAATAAACGCCCTAAGGACGCGGCAGTTATGCCCTTTCCTAAGCCCGAGCATACGCCGCCTGTCATAAAAATATATTTTGTCATTTTTTTCGTCATTTCATCGCCTCGTACATTTATAATTTGTTACTTCATAGCTTCGTACATTTCAAGTGTCCCTATATCATAACACTCGCCGTTCATTTTGTAAGCATAAATATCTCGGAATTTATATAACCATTGGGGAAACGCGCCTATATTGTCGGGGCTGTTGCCCTCGCTGAGGTATTTTTCAAACAATGCCGTTGTTTCCTTGCGGAAAAAGTACGTGGCATAAATTGCCATATTGGACTTTGGCTCGGCTGGCTTTTCCTCTAGGTCGAGGACTTTACCCTCTGGCGAAAGTACCGCCACGGCAAAGCTCTTTATTTGCTCGCGGTCATCAAATTCCTTGCCTGCGAGGGTGTCGCAGCCTGTCTTGCGGTACAGCTCGTACTGCTCGCGCAGCGGATACGTGAAATAATTGTCGGAAGCGAGTACGATTATTTCTTCGTTTATATTTTTTTCCTTTATAGCAAAAAACACGTCGCCGACTGCGCCGCGGCGGTTTTCGTTGCTTGTTGTGCCGTCGTTTAGCACTGCTACGGGTAGCTTTGTCGGCGCGGCCTTTGCCCATTCCAAAAAAGCGGGGTAAAACTTGTCGTTGGAAACAAGAATAAGCTCGTTTAGCTCGGGTAACTGGCTTAGTTGCTCGACAATGTAGTTTAAAATAGGCTTGCCGCGAATGGGTAAAAGTGCCTTGGGCGTGTTTTCTGTTAGTGGATACATGCGGGTGGCATAGCCCGCCGCTAGGATTATTGCTTTCATGGGTGGCCTCCTTGGGGGTTAAATCCGTGTAATTCGTACTTTATGTTTTAAAGAAGTAATTGGCGTGGCACGGCAGACAATGCAACGTGGATTTTACGGATATATAACGCGGATTTAACGGATTTACGCAGATTTACGCGGATTTTATCGGACGTATCGGATTTTCGTAGATTTTATAGTTGTTTAAGTTGAAAACGGTGCTGTGATTGCGAGGATTTTTGTCGCAAGACGAGGAGCAAAAACCGCCGCGTGCTAGCGGCACGCAAGGTTTTTTGCGACGAAGTATTGCGGCAAAAAGACCGCAAGCACAGTGCCGTTTTTAGCTTAAACAACTATACCACGAGCCAATCCGCGTAATCCGTGTAAATCCGTTAAATCCGTGTTTGATACCTTTTAAAAATCTATGCAATCCGCAATTCGTAAGTTTTGAATGAACGCAAGAAAGAATCCGCGAAAATCCGTTAAATCCGCGAAAATCCGCGTTCCATGCCTTTAAATCCGTGTGCTATCATTTTTTTGTTTAGGATAGGTCTACGTCAAATAACCGCTTAATAATATCCTCCAACCTCTTTGGCGGTGGGGCGGTAAACTTAAATTGTGCAAGCTCCATGCGGTGGCAGTGTAGTAACTGGTGCGTGGCGAGCCTTGTATCGCCGCCGTATTTTTTGTCACCTGCTAGTGGGTGGTTTATGTGGGCAAGGTGTACGCGTATTTGATGCGAACGCCCAGTAATTGGCGAAACGCAGAGCAGGCTATAGTCTTTTTGGGCGGCTAAAACGGTATAGCGGGTGATGATTTTTGTTTTGCCCTCGCCCGAAGCACGCGCGGTATTTACTTCGCTCAAAACTCGCGCAGTATTAGTCCTCATATCCTTCTCATAAAAATCCTCAAGAACGCAGGACGTTCCCACTTCCCCCACCATACCGCACACAATCGCGAGGTACGTTTTTTTCACCTGCCGCGAGCTAAACAACGCATTTATTTCTTGCAGGGCGTGTATTGTCTTACCGCAGATTACCAAACCGCTGGTGTTTACGTCAAGCCTATTACACAACGCAGGCGTGACGGCGTTCTCACGCAAATAAAATAACACGCGCGCAAGCAGATTGTCGTGGGCTTGTGAGCCGCCCTGCGAAGCAAGCCCTACTGGCTTATTTAGCACCAGCAGGCTCTCGTCCTCGAAAATAATTCCTGTAAGCGGCTTTGCTTCCTTTATAATACGCTCGGTTTTGCAGCCCTCGATTGTTTCGTCCGCGAGAAAAAGCGTTATTTCATCGCCTGCCTGCAAAATTTCGTTTCCGACGGCGCGCGAGCCGTTCAGCTTAATTCGCTTCTTCCGCAGTAGCTTGTAAATAAGGGAACGCGGCGCATTGTTCAAATAGGAAAACAGGTACTTGTCCAATCTGCGGTTGGAGTTCTCGTGTGCTATTTTAATTACCATTAGCTTCCACTATTCTTGTGCAGCCATATAAGGTAGGCGTTTATGAAGGGGTCGATGTTTCCGTCCATTACGGCAGGGACATTGCCTGTTTCCTCGTTTGTGCGGTGGTCCTTCACTAGCGTGTACGGGCAGAACACGTAGGAGCGTATTTGACTGCCCCATGCGTTGTCCTTGATTTCGCCGCGTATGCCCGATAGCTTGGACAGCTGTTCCTCTTTTTGTTTCAAATATAGCTTGGAACGCAGCATTTTCATGGCGCGCTCGCGGTTTTGTATTTGACTGCGTTCGTTTTGGCACTGTACGACTATGCCAGACGGCATATGGGTAATGCGAATGGCGGATTCGGTCTTGTTGACGTGCTGGCCGCCTGCGCCGCCGGAGCGGTAGGTGTCGATTTTTAAGTCCTCGGAATTGATTTCCACGCCCACGGACTCGTCCATTTCGGGCATAACGTCACAGGAAGCAAAGGACGTGTGCCGCCGTCCACCAGAATCGAACGGAGAAATACGCACAAGCCTATGAATCCCTTTTTCACTGCGCATGTAGCCAAAAGCGTTTTCGCCGCTTATTTGAAAGGTCACGGATTTTACGCCTGCCTCGTCGCCGTCCAAAAGGTCTAAAATCTCGAATTTGAAGCCGCGTTTTTCCGCCCATTTGCCGTACATACGCAATAGCATAGAAACCCAGTCGCACGATTCCGTACCGCCTGCTCCAGGGTGAATGGAGATAATAGCGTTGCAAATGTCGTACTCGCCGCCCAGCAGGGTGTCCGTGCGTAGGCGTTCAAACGATTCGATAAATGTGTCGGCTTGCTCCTTGGCTTCGGGGACAAGCTCGCTGTCGTTGGCTTCTATTCCCATTTCCGCAAGCGTGACGGCATCGTCAAACAAGCCCTGCACCTTTTCAAAGGACGAGATTTTGTTTTTCAGCAGCTTGATTTTTTTCAAAACCGCCTGCGAATTAGTCTGGTCGTTCCAGAATGACGGGTCTTGCGTTTCGGCTTCCAGCGCGTCTACTTCTACCTTGGCATTAGCCAAGTCAAAGAGAGTTCCCCATTTCTGTTAGCTTCACCTTGTACGGTGTGAGGAGGCGTTTTAGTTCTTCTAGTTCTAGCATTATATATCAGCTCCCTTAAATAACCTCAACAAAGCGTTTCCCTGCGCCAACAATACTTAAACTACACCCCATGCCCATTAAGAACGAGGTAGCCTCATGCGGAAGCCCAAAAGCATGGCTTGTTATTAGTGAAACGGCGAGAATACCAACGCCTAGTCTTATAAGTTTTATTCCGTTGTACATGGTTGTCACTCCTTTAATATAATTGCCTTAATTTTATGATTTTTTTGCTAAAAAGCAGTTCGATGTCAAAGCATTGTAATATATTCAGACCGATAACACCGATAGAAAAACATTCTTCTGGGAAGCTGTGACCATATACGTCAACATTGTGCAGCTCGATAACGCCTATTTTAAACTTATCGAGCTTATAGCTTGGCACATACTCAATACTAGACGCGGTTGTCAGTGACACCTTAGCTTTTTCGAGAGGTTTATAGCCCAACCGTGCCAAAATTTCGGGCGATATTGTAGTTACGCTTGCCCCTGTGTCAAAGGTAAGATGTGTCCACCTATATCTGTTTTCAAGAACACTCCAAAGCTGAACGGCAACTTGGAGCGAACCCCCAAACGTGTCCATTTTTACGATAGTTTCGCTCATAGTAAAACGCTAACCCCCTCTGGCATTTTACCCGCATAAAATACCAGTGTGTCACTAATTTCGTCTTTATATCGCTCCATTTCGCAAAGCACTCTGTCACGGCGGTCATCGTATAATACAACCTCCCCGCCTGCAATGGAGTGAAAATCGTCCTCTATGCAATTGATAAGGAAAACCCATTTACCGTTGTATTCGTTATGAATTTGTTCGATTGTTTTATACATAACTACACCTCATTCATAAACCCCTTGTATCTTTCAAGAAGATTATTACAAATTTGCACACGTTCTTGTACATGTACATTTCCAAAGAAAACATTAGCTTGCTGATTATTATCACAGATTGCTTCCTTAAAAATGCCAACGGTTTTAATTATAGAAGCTGCGTCCTTGGCTGTTGCTTGCTCGTCCTTTGTTCCAAAATTACATACAAGGTCAATAAAAGATGAATCGCCTGTACCTGTTCTTTCTTTTGCTTCCAAAAATATCAACATCTGTAGCGGACGTATAATTGACCACTCATTATCAGTAAACCAAACTATTTTACCGCAGCTTATACACTTGCTGCCGTCTAAATCGTGCGATTCGCGTATTTCATTACAAATGGAGCATGTTTTTTCGCATTTGTTGGGAGTTTTTGAAAAATTATGCTGTTCGTTCCTTGTTTGTCCACAGCTATTACATTTGCAACCGTTCCAGTTATGCCCCTCGTCCCTAACCTTGCCGCATTTTGAACATTTGCAGCCGTCCCATTTATGACCGAATAAACACGCCATTTTGTTCCCTCCCATAAGATAATTTATTTATATAACACTAGAGGTGGGCTTGTCAGCAGCCAACTCCCTCTCAATCAACACCTTCGCAATACAAAACGCCTTAATCCGTCTTTTCGTCAGCGTGTGCGAGGCTGTCCCCTCTTTTAGCTTTCCAAGCGCTTTTTCGCATTTGTTTATGGTTGAGGATATAGCCCTGAGGGCTTCGTCTAGGTCGTGCTTTGTATAATTGTCCATGGCTGTAATCACCAAACCCAACCTACATTATATTTTTGAATGTTTTCGTCTGCTGTTATGAGTGTTGCGTTTTCAATAATTGCGGTAGAAATCAAAAGCCTGTCAAAGGGGTCATTGTGGTGGTAAGGCAATTTTGATAAGCCTAGTATATGCTCGGGCTTTACACATAAAATGGTTATATTGCTTTCCTGTATTTTTTCAATGAGCTCCTCAAGAGAAATACCCAAATCTAGCTTGCCCTTATTCACCTTTAAAGCAATTTCCCATAAAGAAATAATGCTTATTGCCAAGCTATTTAATCCGCTTAGAATCAACTCTTTGGATTTTGGCGACAATTTCCAATCGTCAATTCCAGTAAGCCAAATAATTACGTGTGTGTCCAGTAAATATTGCATTACATATAAGCCTCCATTTCTTCCAACGGAGCATCAAAATCATCGGCTACCCAACCGCCCTTATTTTTGGCACAGCCAAACAGAGGAAATCGTTCTTCTGTTTGAGTGGCATTTATTGTTAAATTTTCCGGCGGTACAGGCTTGTCAGTAACCACAACAAATACCTCTACATGGCTAGGAATCTTGGAGTGCTGCAATGGTACAAATCTATCTTCCAAAAAATACCCTTGAATGGTCTGTAGCATTTTAATCACCCCACCTTATTGATACAACACTGCTTAAACTTCCGCCCGCTCCCACAGGAACAAGGGTCATTCCTACCAACCTTGGCTTCCACCCTACGCGAGGGCTTTTTCACCGTAGCGGTTTCACTGCTGTTAGTAGATATTTTGTCCATGTCTACGGCCTGTTGCATTTGGGGCTGATTTTCGGTAACGATTGTTAGGTTAAACAAGCCGCGTACGGTGTCGAGCTGTATATTGTTGCTCATGTCCTCGAACATATCGTAGCTGGCGAATTTGTACTCGACCAGCGGGTCGCGCTGTGCGTAGGAGCGTAGGCTTATGCCCTGCCGCATTTGGTCCATTTCGTCTATGTGGTCCATCCAGCGGCGGTCGATTGCTTTCATCATTATGGCGCGTTCTACCTCGCGTATGCGTTCTGGCGTTATTTCCGCTTCCTTTTTTTCGTATATTTCTATGGCGGAAGCGATTAGGCGCTCCTTTAGCTCGTCCTTGGTGATTGTGTTCATGTCAGTAATTTCCACTGCGGGCTTGTGATATAGTACCATTAGCTCGTTGTTTAGGGCGGCTATGTCCCAGTTTTCGGGAATATCGCCCTCGGCTGTATGGGTGTCTACGGCGCGGCTCAATACGCCGCGTACCATGTTCAGAATATTCGGCCTAAGGTCTGCGCCTGCAATTACCTTGTTGCGTTCGCCGTAAATTACCTCGCGCTGTTCGTTCATTACCTGGTCGTATTGCAATAAATGCTTACGTATGCCGAAGTTGTTGGCTTCTACTTTTTTCTGCGCATTTTCTACTACGCGTGTCAACATGCCATATTCGAGAACGTCGTCCTCCGCCATGCCTACGCGTTCCATGATTGCTTTCATGCGGTCGCCGCCGAATAAACGCAAAAGCTCGTCCTCCGCCGACAGGTAGAACCGCGAAATGCCAGGGTCGCCCTGCCGTCCAGAACGTCCGCGAAGCTGATTATCTATACGCCGCGACTCGTGGCGTTCGCTGCCGATTACCTTTAGGCCGCCGAGCGCCACAACGCCCTCGCCGAGCATGATGTCCGTACCGCGCCCCGCCATATTGGTGGCAATGGTGACGTGTCCCTTTTGCCCTGCGAGCGCGATAATTTCGGCCTCGCGTTCGTGGTGCTTGGCGTTTAGTACCTCGTGGGGTATGCCTTTTTTTCGGAGCAAGGCGGAAACCAACTCCGACTTTTCGATACTAACCGTGCCGACTAGCACGGGCTGACCTATTCTGTGGCTTTCCGCCACATCGTTTACTATGGCGTTGTATTTTCCTGCCTCTGTACGGTAAATTACATCGTCCTTGTCCTCGCGAATCATAGGCATATTTGTGGGAATGGACACCACGTCCAGTCCGTAAATTTCTCTAAATTCGCCTTCCTCGGTAATAGCCGTACCTGTCGCGCCCGCTTTTTTGGCGTATCTGTTAAAGAAATTCTGAAAAGTAATGGTCGCAAGGGTTTTGCTTTCGCGTTGAACCTTTACGGCTTCCTTTGCCTCGATTGCCTGGTGAAGCCCATCAGAATACCGCCGCCCAGGCATTAAACGCCCTGTAAATTCGTCAACAATGATGATTTCGTCCTCCTTGTTTACGTAATTTACGTCGCGGTGCATGTTGTAATTAGCTTTAAGCGCGTTGTTTATATGGTGCTGAATTTCTAGGTTTTCGGGGTCTGATAGGTTTTCTATAACAAAATAACGCTCCGCTTTTTTTACGCCGTCCTGGGTTAGCGTTACCGTTTTCTTTTTTTCGTCAACAATGAAGTCGCCTTCCTCCTCTATAGCTTGGCGGAGCAGGGGATTGTTGGCTTCCTCCTCGTTCAGAACGCGCCCTTTTTTGAGGTTTTTTGCAAAGCGGTCAGCGATAAGATATAGCTGTGTGGACTTTCCGCTCGGGCCGCTGATAATAAGCGGCGTACGCGCTTCGTCTATTAAAATGGAGTCAACCTCGTCAATAATGGCGTAATGCAGACTGCGTTGTACCTTGTCCTTTTCAAAAACAACCATGTTGTCACGCAAATAGTCGAAGCCAAGCTCGTTATTTGTGGCATAGGTGATGTCGCAATGGTAGGCGGCGCGGCGTTCCTCGTTGGTAAGACCGTGCATTATACAGCCCACGCTTAGCCCAAGATAATTGTAAATAACGCCCATCATTTCCGCGTGGTAGGAGGCTAGGTATTCGTTTACCGTAACCAGATGCGCCCCGTGTCCTGCCAGCGCGTTCAAATATAGCGGCAACGCCACTGTTTGGGTTTTACCCTCACCAGTTTTCATTTCTGCAATCCGCCCTTGGTGCAAAACCGCGCCGCCTATAAGCTGTACCTTGAAGTGCCGTTTTTGTGTCAGGCGCGTTGTGGCTTCGCGGAAAACGGCAAACGCCTCCGGCAGTAGGTCGTCTAAGGTCGCGCCGTCCGCGAGCCGCTTCTTGAATATGTCCGTTTTGCCGCGCAGGTCGGCTTCGGACAGGGCTTGCATTTCGGGTTCTAGCGATTCGATTCTTTCAATCGTCGGCATAAGCCTTTTTATTTCCTTGTCGCTGTAGTTGCCAAAGATTTTTTCAAGGATTCCCATTATATAAAACACCTCGGATTTTTTGGTTTTTTGGTTGGTTATACCATTATCCGCTCAATGGGCGGATAATGGTATTAGTAAAGTGTACCAGTAGAATCACAACGACGCAAGGGGGGAGTGATTATCTATTATTTTTGTTGTTTACAAATATGTATATTAGGTGTATAATACAGATACAATAAAAAGAGAAACGCCTTATTTGGCGTAAGGCGTTCTCTTAGGCACTAACCGCTGTAAAGGCGGCAGGCTTGCTTGAATAATTGTAAAAAAATAGTCAGCTTACCTTAATCGAATAGGGCTGATTATTTTTTCGTGTTTTTCGTGTCGATATATCGTAGTGTAGCTACGAAGAATATACCCGCTTGGAACAGTAACGCAAGTGTTTCATATACCGTCATATATGCCGCCTCCCTTCCTGTCGGATTCTTCAACCCTCCTTTCAGGTAACGCAAGCCCACAAAAAACTCGCCCTTACGCGATGTGCTTGTTTGGATTATAAAACTTGGATTTTTATAAGTCAATAAAGAAAGTGTGCCACGACAAACGCAGGTTCTTGGGGAAAACATACAACAGGATTTGTAGGGGACGGATTTATCCGTCCCGAGATTACCTCGCTCTGCGTTGGTCGGCGTGCGGTGTTGTCTAAGAAAACCACTTAGACAACACCTTACTGCCTGCTTGATGGACGTTATCCCTACCCGAATTGACGAACGTGCGTACCTCGGGACGGATAAATCCGTCCCCTACAAAAGGCTATTAAACACGGATTTACACGGATTTAACGGATTTACGCGGATTACACGGATAAAAAAACGCGCCAGATAAAATCCGCGTAAATCCGTTAAATCCGTTAAATCCGTGTTTGACTTTGTAGGGGACGGATTTATCCGTCCCGAGATTACCTCGTTCTGTGTTAATGGGACGGTACCTGCCCCGAATTGACGAACGTGCGTACCTCGGGACGGATAAATCCGTCCCCTAAAAATTGTGCTGTTAAAGTTAGTTGTCCAATGTTGTATAATGTAGAAAATGCTTATTCGATACGTTATTCAAAACTTATAAAATGCTCAATATTTTCAGAAATATTTACTATTTTCTTCTTTACAAAAGTAGGATAAATCGTTAAATTTTTTAAGCTGTCAACTGTAACCCATTCAAGTAAAATGTTACAATTATCTTTATGAGATTCAAAATAATTATCAGGTATATCGGCTTCGTTTTTTAAAGATATAAGGTAATAAAAAGCAATTGTATGAGCGTTTTTATTTTCCCATTTCCAAAATGCTTCCTCAATCCAAATCATACGAGAACATAGAATATCCGCACCTGTTTCCTCCTTATACTCTCTTATAAGTGCTTGCTCAGAAGTTTCGCCAATGATTACATGACCGCCGGGTAAAGCGTACTCATTACCGTCTTTTTCTCGTTGAACAAGAATTTTATTGTTTCTTATAAGAACGCCAACCGTTCTATAATTGCAAATGCTGTCTTGATTATAAAATAACCAGTCTTTTTTCATATCAACACCTCAAACTCCAACGTCCCGCGCTCCGCACCATTAACAATAAGCGTGACCGCATGTGTCCCCAGATAATGCTTCCTCGCGCTAACCTCCGCAAACGAATGCTTCTTAACGTAGGCTCTGCTCGCGTTCGCCTGTAGCGGAATTTCCGATATTTGGAAAATTTTCCTATTGCGTTTTCCGTTAGCCCTTACGTAATCAATTCCATATTCGAGCCGCGCCTTGGTCGCTTCCTTTGCCCTTATGTTAAACGAGAACGACAAGGCTCCGCCTAGCGGAACGGATTCCGTCTGTATCGCGAAATCGCAAGCCTGCACGGCATCGGCGTTGTCATACCCAAAAATAGCCAAAGCCTCGCGCTCGCCCTTTTTAAGCAGTGTTCTACAGCCGCGCTTCACGACCCAATCGGTATGCTCGTGCTTGCCATACCATTCCCGCGCGAGCCTTGCGACTAGGTCGGGGTGCGTTTTGGAAATGTCATTTAAATTATTTGCGACACTTTTCCGTACATATAGCGAGGGGTCGGCCTTGAGCTTTTCCAGTATGGGCAAAATCGGCGCAGGCTCTTTCTTGAAGCTGACAAGCGCCTGTCCCCACGGCAGAGCGGGGCGGCAGCCCTCGCTTGCAAGCCTGCGTACTTCCTCGTTTTCATGCGTAGCCCAAGCGTACAGCTGTGCCATTGCGCGCTTCTCGTGCTTGATAATAAACGGCCGCACGGCAAATTCCGAGGTCGAGCCAATCGTGTATCGCGCCAACGCGCCCATGGACAAATCCCAGTGCCTTTCGTCCTGCCCGAAAACCTCAACAAAATCCGAAAAGGATAACCGCTCCATGCCGCGGCATTCATGCGCGATTTTGTCGAGAACGCCGAGGGCTTGCTCGTAAGCAGACGGCAGATATTTTGCCATGCTTAGCGTAACCTGCCGACCGCGCGCCTTTAGCTCCAAGCCGCCCCACCGCTCGTCCATTACCGAGCTGACAAAATCGTCTATGGGAAACGGGTCGTACGCCGATTTGATAGTCGCGGCAAATTCGCGGAGCGAGCTTGCGGTTAGCTTGTTTTTTAGTAATTCTGCCATTAGGATTCCCCCCTTGTCTTTTTTTCCCAAAACTCAGATAATAAGCTCGCCAGCTCCTGCGGCTGAGCCACATTTACCTCATGCCCTGCGTTCGCGATAAATCGTAGCTCTGCCCCCTGTATGCCCTGTGCCAAGCCCCTTGCCGCTTTTTTGTTCGCACTGTCCTTATCGCCGCAAGCAATAAGAGTGGGGCAGGAAATGTCCCGTAGCTTCTCGCTAAAATCTAAATCGAACATAGACCTAGTTAATGCAATGACTTCATGCCTCGCCAAGCCCATGCCTGCGAATACTGACCTAGGCATAATCTTAAAAACGCAGTTTTGAAGCCGTAGCAGAGCCTTTGGCATTTTGTACTGTGTGCCGATTAGCACTAGCGATTGCACTTTTTCGGGGTTTTCCACCGCATAATTAAGCGCGAGTACACCGCCCAAGGACAGCCCACAGAGATTAAGCGGCTCGGATAAATTGTTGCAATATTCCGAAAATGCGTCGTATAGGCTTTGGTAATTTGCTTCTGTGCCGTTTATTAAATCGAATAAGTCTGGGCAAAGCACGTTTGACAGGCTTGGGCAAAGCGTTATGAGCCTTTGCCAGCTTAAAGGGCTTTGCCCTAGCCCATGAATAAAAATATAACTCATAAGAACTCCTTAATCACTCCATACAGCTTGTCACTATTTACCACATAGCTGCTATGGCTTTCGCCCTCCAGAATATTTAAAACGCTGTTTGGTATACTTTTGGCAATAAGCCTTGTATGCTCGTCGGTGCAAAACTCGTCACTGCCTGCAAGCACAACGGTGGGCGTGGTGATTTTATTTAGGTCAGATACCTTGATGTCTGGCTGTGTGAGCATGAGTTTTAGCTTGCGGCTTCGCGTAAAAAAATAACCGAGCCTCATCAACCACAGCTCTTTTTTCTTAATACCCTGCGGACTAAGATTCGCGCCGCTAATAATTAGCCTGTCCAACAGCTCGGGGTATTTTATCGCCAGTAAAAGCCCGATAATGCCGCCGTCACTGAAGCCGTAAAGGATTGGCTTGATACCAAGCGCGCGGATAAATGCGGCGGTGTCCTGCATCATGTCGCTGTAATTTAACACGTCCACCCTGTCGCTTTTTCCGTGGTCGCGGCTGTCTAGGGCATAAACGGTATAGCTCGCGGACAGCTGCCTTGTCAGCACATCAAAAATGCTGTGTTCCTCGCCATTGCCATGAAGCAGGAGAATCGGCTTGCCTTGCCCTGTTTTTTTGTAGAATAGGCTTATGCCGTTTACGGTTATTTTCATTGCCGCCCCCCTTTATCCGCTTCTTTTTCCATATATACGAATTTGATTCCCGAAAGGTCGGTTTCTTCCCTAAACCGCGTGTAGCCCGCTTGTTCGTACAAATGCAGATTACGCTCGCTTTTTCCGCTTGTGAACAGCTCGAACCGCTTACGCAATATTTCGCTTTCAATCTCCGCAAGAAGCCGTTTTCCCAAGCCCTTCCCCTGCTCGCTGGGGTGAACAATTAGCTTGCCAACGTACACCGTATCGCCGTCCGCGTATGCCCTAACCGAGCCGATTATTTTTCCGTCACGCTCCGCCTTTAACACAACGCCCTTTTGGTATTCCATAAGAACCTCGTCCAGCGTTTGTGTCAGTGGCTGAATGGTAAAATCGTTGTGAATTTCCGCCTCGCTTTGGTATGCGGCGTATTGTAGGCGCAGTATTTCGGGTGCGTCTGCCTCTACTGATTTTTGTATGCTGTAATTCATTTATTCACCAAGACTTTCGCCATAAATTTTTCCGTGTCAACAATAACCCGCGTATGCGTACCTTTGCCGATTTCGTTTTTGCCGTCATTTGCCGCAACCGAAAACTCGATTTTTCTGCCAGAAACGCAATCAATTACAGCCGTTGCGGTTATTTCCGCGCCTAGCGGACTGGCGGCGGTATGCGCTACGTCTATTTTTGTGCCGACAGATGTCTGTCCGCTAGTCAAAGCCCCAGAAAGGCACTCGCAGGCGGCTTTTTCCATAATCGCAAGCATCATAGGCGTGGCAAATACGTCAAGGCTTCCGCTGCCTACCGCCCTTGCGGTGTTGGCGTGGGTAACGGTCGTTGTTGCGGTTGCAGCTTTGCCTACGAGTGGGCTACGCTCCGCGAAATAATCCTCGGCAAGAATGGCGTACCATGCCTTGTCAACCCATTCCTTGTCCACACGCGCCCAAAAAGCCTTGCGTTGCAAGCCCTCTCTACGCATACCGTTACGCTCCATTATTCTATACGAACCGCGATTTACAGCCGCACAAGAGGCGTAAATGCGCCCGAGCTTTAATTCCTCGAAGCCGTACCGAATCAATGCTCCGCACATTTCTGTGCCGTACCCGTGCTTCCAGTAGTCCTTATGCAAAACCCAACCCACATGTGCCATGTAGTTTTCTTCGTCTGCGACAATGCCACAACTCCCGATAACGGTATTTGTTTCTTTGAGAACAATGGCAAAGTCGCGACCCGCTTTTGTGGCTTTTAAGTAGTCCTTGGTCTGCTCCTCGGTGTTCGGCCCAAACGACACATAGCGTGTGTTGTCGGGGTTACTGCCCCATGAATGAGCCGCCTCAAAATCGTCCATTGTAAGCGGACGTAGTAGCAATCGTTTTGTTTCAAGTGTTGTTTTGTGGTTTTTCATTAGATGTTCCTCCTAGTGTGCGATACCCAATACACAGGTATGCCGTTTCCCCAGCGTTGGGTGTTCAAACGCCGTTGTTTCAAAGCCGCGCTTGCGATAAAAGCCGACTGCTCCGTCGCTTGTTTCGGCTTCTATCGGCAAGCCGTACAGCCCTTGCAAGGCGGTAATCATCGCACCGCCTACGCCCTGCCTTTGCTTGTCCTGCGCGACAGAAAGAAGGTCAATTTCCACCTTGTCGCCGTGAAGCTCAAACCCGCAAACGCCTAAAATCCTTTCGTTTGCAACCCAGCCGTAGAAGTGCAATTTTTCGGAGCGTAAATACCTCGCATATTTCATTACGCTCCAATCTTTATTTGCCGTAGAAGTGCAATTTTTCGGAGCGTAAATACCTCCCCGCCAGCTTTGCAACGCCGCTTGGCGAGCCGTCAAACGCGGCGTAGGATATAATTTTGGCTACCTCGGGCGTGGATATGTGGTGTTTT
>Ga0099364_10001769_pt1 | contig 35124 bp, 24 predicted proteins | sample TergutTh196P3_FD_73070 | JGI IMG/M metagenome (GOLD analysis project Ga0099364, IMG submission 73070) | Microcerotermes parvus P3 segment gut microbial communities from Pointe-Noire, Republic of the Congo - Th196 P3 | ecosystem: Host-associated > Arthropoda: Insects > Digestive system > Gut ... | reverse complement strand
CCCCCCCCCCCCCCCCCCCCCCCCCCCCCCCCCCCCCCCCCCCCCCCCCCCCCCCCCCCCCCCCCCCCCCCCCCCCCCCCCCCCCCCCCCCCCCCCCCCCCCCCCCAAAAAAACCCCCCCCCCCCCCCCCCCCCCCCCCCCCCCCCCCGCCGCTGCTTGTTACGGCGGGGGACTTTATTCTGTCCTGTACAATTTCGGTCCAGTGTAATCGTATGTTTCAATTTCGATGACATCAATATAAAACAATCTCAGGTTAGGGTTATCTACAGTTCCGTAATGGCGCCGGATGAACTCGCTGGCATAATTCGTACCGGCAAAAACACGATCCAACAGTTCCCTGTCATCGGTAAAAACGACTTGGCCGTTTAAAGACAAGACTGGCTCGAAATCCTCGGGAAAAATGCAATACGAAACATGAGGGTATGCCCGCAGTTGTGCATAGAGCGGCTTTTCGCTGCCGGTGCAAAAAAACACCCTGTTCCCTTCAACAAACTGAAATGACATTATCTGCGTCCGTAAATGCTCGCCGTTCCGGTTTGCCAAAACACCGTTTGGGTATGTTTCCAGCATCTCTGCAAAATCGCTGGCACTTCTGATGCCGTCATACACGGTTTCAGGTATTTCAGTTGTACTTTGCCCGCCCTGGCAATTTATTAACAGCAAAATTGCTATAATAAAGCAAAGTCTTGCTTTTGTTGTATTTCTCAAATATGTCTTCATAACATAGACCATACCAATAAAACCACATTATGAATAGCCAAGACCAAAATAATACGCTGCAGGGCTGGCAAAGTACATACCACACACCGAAGCGGCGGGAATTATCATCGCTGTTTCGGTTAGTCTCATGCCGCAGCGTTTTTCCGCTTCCAGCAGCTCAAAAGCGATACGTTTATCCTCGTGATTGGGGCAGGAGGGATAACCGAAGGCAGGGCGAATACCTGTGGGAGAATCGTTTGGCGCATAACCCCACCATTCACGGCGGATGCGAAGGTGGATTTCTTCAGCAAACGCTTCGGCAAGGGCATTTGCCAGGCTTTCCAGCAAAAGTGCGTTGTAGTCGTCATTGCGGCGGCGAAATGCCTCTGCTGCAGCGTCAATGCCGAACCCGGCGCTCAGGGCAAACAACCCCAGCCAATCCGGGCCTTCGTTCAACGGCTTGACGAAATCCGCCAGGCAGGGATTGTATTTCCCGTCCGGTTTCTTTTGCTGGTTACGAAAGAAACAAAAACGGTGACTGTCACCTATTACGACATCTTCGCCGTCAGATGCTGCGGGGAAAATACCGGCAACACCGCGTAGTTGCAAGAGCCCTTCTCCCGCAACCCGCTCCAGCAATGCCTGTGCGTGCTTAATTACCTTTCTTCCCTCTTCCTCACACAGAGGCACGGAGACACAGAGATTGGGGTATTGTTTCCATAGTACCGCGTCTTTCTCCTCTTCTTTGTGTCTCTGTGTCTCTGTGTCTCTGTGTGATGATTTTCGGGAAATATCTAATTGCCGGGAAAATGCCTGCCAATCAATGTGGGGGATGACTTTGTCCAGCGGGTAATTATTCAGATCGATGATGCCGGTGATTTTAGGCGCGGTTGGAGTGTATGCAGCCGGCGGTACTTTGTTGGAGCGGGCGGCTTCCGGTAGCAGCATCTCGCGGCCGGACTGAATCGCTTCATGCCGGCGAACGGCATCCTGATAATTTTTTTCCACACCTTGCAGAAAACGGGGGCGCTCAGTATCAGAGAGCAGTGAGCGGACGGTTTCGGCGGACTTTCCGGCATTGGGAACATACACCACCGGGCCTGAGTATTCCGGGAAAATGCGTAAAGCTGTGTGGATAAGGCTTGCCGCCGCCCCTCCTATGAGGAGCGGGATCTGCATGCGCCGTTTTTCCATTTCCCTTGCGACATGTGCCATCTCGTCCAGTGAAGGAGAGATAAGCGCTGAAAGACCGATAATGGCAGCCTGTTCTTTCTCTGCGGTTTCGAGTATCTGTTCCGCCGGAACCATTACCCCCAAGTCAATTATATGACAGCCGTTGCACGCCAGAACAATGCCTACAATATTTTTTCCAATGTCGTGAACATCGCCCTTAACCGTTGCAAGAATAATTTTTGGCGCATTAACTGCAGCATTGTTCTTTTGCATGAATGGCTCCAGCGCGGCAGCGGCTTTTTTCATCACCATCGCGCTGCGGATAACCTGGGGGAGGTACATGGTTCCATCATCAAAGCGCTTACCCACTTCCTTCATGCCATCCATCAGCGGACCTTCCACAATCTCCAGCGCCAACAGCCCTTCTGTATCTTTTAGTTCCAGTACGTCCGCTTCGATTGAATCGTCAATGCCGCGAATCACGGCGTTGATAATGCGGGATCGGGGATCAGGGATCAGAGATCGGGGACCGGGGACTGAGGAAAATGAGGAATGTTGTTCTGTAATCGGACAACAATCCTTGATCCCTGTACCTATTAACTCAAGTAGGCGATCCGTTGCATCGGGGCGGCGGTTGAGGATGGCATCTTCAACCGCGTTGCGGAGATTTTCTTCAATGTCGTTATACGCAATCATTGCTGCGGGGTTAACGATTGCCATGGTTAAACCGGCGGCCCGGGCGTGATAGAGAAAGACGCTGTGCATGGCTTCACGTACCGGGTTGTTCCCCCTGAAACTGTAAGAAAGGTTTGAAATGCCGCCGGAAATCTGAACGCCGGGGCAGTTATCCCGAATCCATTCACAGGCGCGAATAAAGTCAAGCGCGCAGGAATCATGCTCGCTGATTCCGGTTGCGACGGCAAGCACGTTGGGATCAAATACAATATTTTCCGGCGGAAAACCGGTTGCAACGAGCAGCCGGTAGGCGCGGGCGGCAATTTCGATTTTCCGCTCGTAACTGACTGCCTGCCCTTTTTCGTCAATGAGCATCACCACAACAGCCGCGCCATACCGCCTGACAAGCGCAGCGCGGAGCAGAAATTCTTCTTCACCGTCTTTCAGGTTTATTGAATTGACAATTCCTTTTCCCTGTAACCGCTTTAGACCGGCCTCAAGTACATTCCAGCGGGAACTATCGATCATCACAGGTACACGGGCAATTTCCGGATCGGATAGGGCCATGCCGAGAAAAGCGCACATTGATGTTTCTGCATCCAGCATGGCATCATCCATGCCCACACAAATGATTTCGGCGCCATCTTCAATCATGCTGCGGGTGAGAGCAAGCGCTTCATTGAATTTTTCCTCGCGGATTAATCGCAGAAATTTTTTACTGCCCGCCACATTGGTCCGTTCGCCGGTAAGTATCAGGTGTGATCTGTCAACGGTAAGCGGTTCAAGCCCGGCCAGAGTGAGTCTTCGTTTTGATGGTTCTGTCACGGAAGGCAGTGTACGCGGCTGATACAAAGCGGCTTTTTCCGCGATTGCCGCGATGTGATCCGGTGTGGAACCGCAGCACCCGCCAACGATATTCAGCAGGCCGTCCTGCAGATAGCGTTCTACAAGGGCGGCCATTGTGTGCGGACTTTCATCATAACCGCCGAACTGGTTGGGCAGCCCTGCGTTGGGGTGGGCGCTGACGAGGCAGGGTGCAATTGCAGCAATGCGGCGCAGGTGGGGCAGCAATTTTTCTGCTCCGAAGGAACAGTTTAGACCAACAGCCCACGGCGATGCATGCAGCACCGAGGCACAAAAGGCTTCAAGGGTCTGTCCGGCAAGCAGCCGCCCCGAGCCGCCGGAAACTGTCACGGAAATCATTATTGGAATATCAATGTTCCGTTCTTCCAGAAGCCGCCGGATTGCAAACAGGGCGGCTTTTGCGTTGAGCGTATCAAAGATAGTTTCCAGCAGCAGGATGTCAGCGCCGCCGTCCAGCAGCCCCCGCGCATTGTCATAAAAAGCAGCCTCAAGCTCGTCCCAGTTCCCGCTGCCGACAGACATGTCACACCGGGCGGGATCATCAACATGGGAGGAAAGGCTGGCGCTTTTACCGGTGGGGCCGATGCTCCCCGCAACAAAACGTGGTTTGTCCGCCGTTGAAAATGTGTCCGCTGCTTTCCGTGCCAGAGCTGCCGCCGCCGCGCTGATTTCGTAAGCAAACCCTTCCAAACCGTAATCGGCAAGCGAAACGGCAGTCGAGTTGAAGCTGCATGCAGAGATGATATCCGCACCTGCTGCAAGGTATGCTTCATGGATGGCGCTAATCGCCTCAGGCCTGGTAAGGCAAAGCAGGTCATTGCAGCCGAGCAGCGGCATTGGATGACCGGCAAAACGCCTGCCGCGAAAATCATCCTCGCCGAGGTTTTGCTTTTGTATCATTGAGCCCATAGCCCCGTCAAGTACCAGTATGCGCTGTGAGGCTATGGCATTGAGTTTTTCTCGTGCAGACATGGGAAAATTGTAGCAAAAAGGAGCTCACGCCGCTATATATCACTGACATTTTTATAATTTTTGCAAGAAAACTACTTTTTTATATACAAAATACGGAAAAATTGATTAAACTAGAATATATGGCACAATCATCCCAAAAGCTGCTGGATGAACTTAATCGGCTCATCACAGCTTTGGCAGCTGGCGATTCCAGTTTTTCCCTGAATGACAGCGGTCTATCCGGCAATGAAGCTGATAGTCTCCGTATGCTTACAGAAGCAATCAGTAAAAAACAGACAGCTTATGAATACGATATTATGAACTTACAACTTGCAAACAAGGCCTTGAATATTGCCCTGTGGCGTGTTGATATACTGACCCCGGTTTTGAAAAATATTGAAGACATAGGTGTGAATATATGGACATGGTCGCAGGAGTTTCGTACCATGCTGGGCTTTTCCGATGAAAATGATTTTCCTGACACGTTTGAGTCATTCTACAATGTAATTCATCCCGGAGATATTGAGAGCGCATTTACAGCATTCGCGGCACATTACAACGACCGCACAGGCAAAACCCAATATGATATTGAGTACCGCCTCCGGCATAAAAACGGTGAATACCGGTATTTTGACGGATTCGGGACAGCTTTGCGCAATGATGAAGGTATCCCGATCAGAATATCAGGTGCAATCAGGGATATAACCGAAAAGAAAATGATGGAACTTGAAATTGCTGCTGCCAATGAATTATACGATGCCGTAACGGAAGCAAGCCCCATCTCGTATGTATTGTTTGATGAGAATTTACAGGTAGTTGACTGTAATGAGGTAATATTGCGGCTTCTGGGCTGTAACGATAAGCAATATTTTCTGGATCATTACTGGGATACGTTTGTACCCAAAAATCAGCCCGGCGGAGATGACTCCTATGAAAAAGCAACGGCAAAAAGAGATGATGCGTTTTCCGAAGATCAGGCCAGGTTTGAATGGGTTCACCAGACTGTCAACGGGGAACTTATACCCATGGAAAATACGCTGACACGGGTAATGCACCGTGGCAAAAAATTTATTATTTCATTCAAGTACGACATACGCCGTATAAAAGAATTAAATGAAAATATACGCTCGCAAAGCGAATTGCTCAAAGAAGCGCTTGAAAAAGCAACAATGGCAAGCAAGGCGAAAAGCAATTTTCTTTCCAATATGAGCCATGAAATGCGCACCCCGTTAAACGCAATAATCGGCATGACGGCAATCGGAAAAGAAACAACTGCATTACAGCGTAAAAACTATGCGTTTAATAAAATTGAAAACGCATCAACGCATCTTTTGGGAGTAATAAACGATATTCTGGACATGTCAAAAATTGAAGCCAATAAATTTGAACTCTCGCTGACAGAGTTTTATTTTGAAAAAGTGATTCAAAGGATTGTCGATGTCATAAGTTTCCGGGCAGAAGAAAAACACCAAAAACTCACGGTAACCATTGATCCCGCAATTCCGGAAATTCTGATTGGAGACGATCAGCGCATTGCACAGGTTATTGCAAACCTTATGGGAAACGCAGTTAAATTCACGCCGGAAAAAGGTTCCGTCTGTCTGGAAGCGCGTTTGCTGGAAGAAAAAAACGATTTGTATACCATACAGGTTTCGGTCACCGACACGGGAATTGGCATAAGAGCCGATTTGCATGAACACCTGTTCAGATTTTTTGAACAGGTCGAAAACAATACAGCACGCAAATATGGAGGCACGGGACTGGGCCTGGCCATTTCCAAAAGTATTGTGGAGCTAATGGGCGGAACAATTTGGGTTGAATCCGAGCTTGGCAAAGGCTCTGCTTTTTTCTTTAGTATTCAGTTGAAGCGGGGAAATGTAAAAAAACATGGACAATTGGCTTCTACGGTAAATTGGGATAATGTCCGCATCATGGTGATTGACGATGATCCGGGTGTTCTAATCCATTTTAGATCAATCATTCAGCGGATTGGCGCAACCTGTGATACTGCCGCAAGCGGTGAAGAAGCGCTCAAGCTTATCGATAAAAACGGCGCCTATAATATATATTTTGTTGACTGGACCATGCCAGGAATTGACGGGATAGCATTAACTGCCGGGCTTAAGGCAGGAAAGTCAGGCTCTTTGAATACTGTTGCCATTATGATTTCCGCAACCGAATGGGAAAGAATTGAAGAGGACGCAAAAAAAGCCGGTGTTGATAAATTCCTGCCTAAACCCTTGTTTGCGTCGGCAATCATTGACATTATCAACGAATGTCTTGGCGTTGGAAAGATGAATGAAGAAGAAGCGCAGCCGGACAACACATTTGCCGGCAGCCGTATTCTTCTGGCTGAAGATATTGAAATAAACCGTGAAATAGTACTGACACTGCTTGAACCTATGCTTTTGAAAATAGATTGTGCAAAAAACGGCACAGAGGCAGTCCGTATGTTCTGCGAATCACCGCAAGGCTATGATTTAATTTTTATGGATCTGCAAATGCCCGAAATGGACGGCCTGGAAGCGGCACGCCGTATCAGAGCCAAAGAAGCGGAACTGCATTCTTCAAACACCGATAAACAGAAGATTCCGATAATTGCAATGACTGCGAATGTTTTCCGTGAAGACATAGAAAAATGCCTTGAAGCAGGCATGGACGACCATCTCGGAAAACCATTGGCTATGGACAAAGTGCTGGAAAAACTTCACCTTTATCTGCATAAGAAATAAAGATTTCCCGATGGTTATCCGCCCACGCATAAATCATTTTGGTTAAATCCGAAAACGGGAGATGCAGGAGAAATGTTTTCGTTTCACAGTGCTGCATGGTGGCGTAATCTGTGGGAAAAAACAGAAATTGCCGATATAACCTCCTGCTACGATATACCTGATCCGAAAAGTCTATGGTATCCCTGGGCATATTGGGCAAAAAAGAATTTCAAAGTAAAATTTGGGTTTGAATCCGATGATGTTGAATTTCTTGATGCGGATACGGAAAATCAAATTACACTAATTGCAATGACAGCGATAAAACGAGGGAAATAGCACCCTTTATCCGGTAACCTACGGCGATGATAGCATCGAGATTGTAGTGTTTTATGGGGCGCTTCACATTTCGATTGCCTTCCGTTTGAACTACCGAGAAATCCTCGGTAGTTGATATTTCATTCAATTCACCCTCTGTAAAAATATTCTGCAGATGCAGGGATATGTTGTCAGTGGAACAATCAAACAGAGTGGCCATAAGTTTTTGGCTTAGCCAGATGGTTCCGTCCTGTATGCGGACTTCTATGCCGTTTTCGCCCGCCTGTTTGGTGAAGATGAGGAATTCGGCGGTGCTGTTACGGATTTGCAGGGTTTTGGGTGGCATAAAGTTCTCCTTATTGATTTAATCTCTATCAATTGTGTGCTCTTTATCAATTATATTCTCAAGTTTAACAAAACGATCAAAATCACTTTCAAAAAGCCTGTCTTGTACAATACGGTACTTTTCAAACTCTGTTTCAGCATGAAGTTTAGCCTGCTCATGGGAAATTTTTCCGGCATCTGTTAAAATTTCATTACCATTGAATTCCAAAAAGCCGTCCAGCCGTTTTGCCCAATCTTCCATGGACATTGGTATTTTTCGCCTTGCCTGCAATTCTGCAAAATCAAGATAGAGTGACACAATACGTTCAAGATAATTCATTTCTTCTTCGTTAAGATAGTTTTTAGCAATAGATACATCGGCTTTAATTATTTTTCCATGAGGAGCAGCTTCCCATGTAGTTAATCCCATGTGCTCCTTTTCTGCATTGGCTCGCTCTGCAATTAATTCCGGAGCGGTGTGCCTGTGTACAGCCCAGTGCATTTTGTTTTGAACCATCTTAAAAAAATCTCTTGTGGTTTGAGCGTTTTTATCATAATCAAATGCAGTAGCATAAATGTCAGTGATTTTCTGATAAAATCTTCGTTCCGATAGGCGTATTTCACGGATATATTCCAGTTGACGTTCAAAAAAGTCATCTGTGAACATATGCCCTTTCTTTAACCTTTCAATATCCATTGTCCAACCCTGGATGGTATAATCTTTGACTATCTGATTCGCCCATTTACGAAATTGCACGGCTCGCTCATTGTTTACTTTAAAACCAACAGCTATTATTGCCTGGAGGCTATAGTGTTCTATATCTCGTTCTACCTGACGGCTTCCTTCGGTTTGAACTATTCTAAAATTTCGAATAGTTGCCCCCTCCGATAGTTCTGAATCCTCAAATATCTTCTTCAAATGATAATTAATTGTATTTACACCAACATCGTACAGTTCCGCCATCATTTTCTGGGTCAGCCAGATATTTTCATCTTCGTAACGCATTTCAACGCTTTTTTCATCATCACCTGTTGCCGCTACAAAGGTTAGATATTCAGCTGCTGAACTGCGTATGGTTACTTCTTTCTTTTTCTTCTTGCTCATTTGCTGTTCCTTCCATGAGTTTTTTACTTAACCAGATGGTTCCGTCTTGTACGCGGACTTCTATGCCGTTTTCGCCTGCTTGTTTGGTGAAGTTGAGGAATTCGGCGGTGCTGTTACGGATTTGCAGGGGTTTTGGTGGCACCTTGTGTTTATTCTCCTTCTTCTAATTGCAATCGGATAAAATCTTTCTCTCTTTCTATTTCTGAACGTAGTTGTTCCTCTGTGGGAAGATAAAGTTTATACTTTGTTGCAAATAGGTGTTCATTGCCTTTTAGAATTGAATATCGTGCAATATCTTTATCCGTTTCAGAACATAGTATAATACCAATGGTAGGATTATCACCCTCGCCTCGTTTCAGTTCGTCAAACATTTTAACATACATATCCATTTGACCAACGTCCTGATGCGTAATCCTATCTGTCTTTAGATCAATAAGGATAAAGCATTTTAAGATGTAATTATAAAATACCATGTCCACATAATAATCGGCTTGGTCTGTACGAATTAGCTGTTGCCGTTCTACAAAGGCAAAGCCCTTACCCAATTCAAGAAGAAACTGTTGAAGATGATCGATAATTACTTTTTCCAAGACTTTTTCTGTATAGCCTTTATTTTCGGATAAACCAAGAAACTCCAATACCGATGGATTCTTGAAATATTCCAGCTTATTCTTTTGGTATTTTTTTGTCTTTGATTGCATTTCTTTAATAACCGATTTCTTTACCTGAGACATAAGTAATCGCTCGTAATATCTTTTAAATACCATGCCCTAGCCTGCGGGTCAGAGACTCTCATTATTCTCTGGATATGTGTCCAATTTAGTATATGTTGTACTTCAGGGCCTTGAATTTGGCGATTAGCGATCGCCAAATTTGTTTTTGATTTTGTAGTTTCAATTGTGCGATCAGCGATCGCACTTTTTGCTGTATTTGTAGAAACTGCGATCAATGATCGCTTAATTGAAAATTTGGGGAACATTTGGTAAAATTGTCTGCATTGCCATATAGTTCTTTTTGAAAACCCTCTGCCAAATTCATCTGTAAGTGCTTTTGATACATTATTTATGACTTGTTCGCCGTAATTTGCTCTATTTTTCCCCTGTTGAATTTCTTCTACAATCCGCTTCCCAATAAGCCAATATGCTTCAACCATTGCATAGTTTACTGCTTTATAAGCCTTTGTTTTTGCTTCAATTAGGATTTGTTTGATTTCGGCAATGTATGCTTTTGATGTTTTTGGCATTAGGGGGTTCCTTGATTATAGTTTATCAGGTTGATTTTATTTTCCTTGCAAAACAATTCCATGGCATCATCACCAATGTGGTACAAAATAGATTTTTTAATTTTTTTAACCTCGTACTTTTTCTTGAACATAAATTCGCCAACAAGTATTTGGCCGATGACCACTCTGTTGAGTTTTTTCTTTACTTCGATAATTTCTACTTCATTTTTTGAGTCTTGAATTAACTTGAGAAAATAAGCCTTATTTTCATTATAATTATAAGGTTTTTTACTTTTACAACCATGAATAACCACTATATCTATTTTCCTGTCCGTACTATTTTTGCCGAAAATATTTTTACTACCTATAGAAACTTCAAGAAATATACATGAAGTTTGATTTTTTATAAATAGACTGGTTAAATCTGCTTCCTTAAATATTTTGGTAATTGTCATTTTAATCTCTTTTCCCTGAACTTATTTCTAATTGTATCGAATTTGCCATAATTACTTCTCCCTCTTTCCCCTCTTCTTCCCTCCCACAAACAACCCCTCCGTCATTCCCTGATAAAGGCCAAACAAATGGGTAACCCGCTCCGCATCTACGGTAAAACTTTTTCCATAAGCTGCCTCAACCGCTTTATCAAGTTTCTGGTGGGCTTTTAGAAGTTCTTTAGGCATTGTCAAAGGATTGTACAAGTCGGCAAGGCTGGAGTTGGGAAACTTCAACCTCGCATCTAAAATGCCCTGTGCTTCCCTGATAATTGCATCTTTCTGCTTTTCACTTGGACTTGGGAATGGAAAATTGTTGTAAGCAATGGTATTGGAATATCGGTAATCACTCTTTATTCTTCCGCATACATATTTTACCCAAGCCATGTGCATAGATGAAGTCAATAAACCAAAATCATAAATCGTAGCATCCGGAAGTATTGTAACAGCATCATTTACTAATATATTGGAGCTGACAAAACCGATGGGAATATAATCCCTACTTTCTGATGAGTGTCGGGGAATAATAATATAGTCTTTTTTGGGCTGACGTATTTCCTGAAATAATGCCGGTGTTTTAGCGCTTTCCTGTGTTGCTTTTTTGGTACTTGCAAGCCTGAATTGCCTGACCTTTTCAATTCTATCCATTACTAGGGGCATTTTCTTGAGTTCTGATGGTTCTGCATCTACCAGCCATAAACAATAACGGGCCTTATTATTGATATATTCCTCTGCCCCATAAATTTTTCTTATATACTTTTTTGCTCTTGGTTCTTTTGTAACAAAATCATCATATTCCTCAGCTTTGATGAATAAATTACCGTCATCAGTCGGTTTATTGCCATAAACCATTTTCGGAACATCGCATAAGGGCGAAGAACGTGCATTAATAAATACATTATCCGCATCAACCAAATAGGCGTTTATCTGCTTTGCAATAGTCTCCGATGGCTCGCTGGTAACTGTGGAATATTGATAGATTTTCTTTTTTGCCCTGTCCGATAGACCAAAACCTACAATAACACAATACACCGCCGCTTTTCCTTTTGCTTCATTGCTCCATTTGAATGTTTGGTGAGCAAAATTGATTTTTATATTGTGTTTGTTCATTAAATCTGCCCATAAGGCCGATACCTGTTCACCCTGACATATAGAATTCGTTGAAACAAAGGCCACTTCAATGTTTGTTCCCTGGATATACTGCGCCGCTTTTTTATACCAGCATGTAACATAATCAAGGACGCCGTAATTATTCATTTTGGAAAAAATTCGTTCAGCTTCTTCTTTCTGCTCTTTAGTCATCATACTAGCACCCACAAACGGCGGATTGCCCAATATATAACTCAAATCCTCTTTCGGCACAATTGTCTCCCAATCAATTGCCAACGCATTTCCCAAATTTATCGAAGGCGATGCCGTCAAAGGAATGCGGGCTATATATCTGCCAAATCGCTTCGACGCTTCCATGTTCATTAAGTGATCCATAAGCCACATTGCTGTTTGGGCTATGCGGGCCGGGAATTCTTCAATCTCAATACCATAAAACTGATCCACATTTACCCGCACCAACAGTTCAATATCAATGACCTGCTGCGATTGTAAGTATTCCGATAAAACTTCAATTTCCAGCGTGCGTAGTTCCCTATAGGTCACCACAAGGAAGTTGCCGCAGCCGCAAGCGGGGTCAAGGAACTTGAGCCCTTGCAGTTTGGTATGAAATTCCAGTAAGCGCTGCTGTTTAAGGGCAAAGGATAATTTTCTGATTTTTGCGTATTCTTCCCATAGCTCATCAAGAAACAAGGGCCTGATGAGTTTTAAGATATTGGTTTCGCTGGTGTAATGTTCGCCCAAAACCCGGCGTTTTTCTTTATCCTTTACGCTCTGGAACATTGCCCCGAAAATTTCAGGCTTAATTTTGCTCCAATCCAAAGAGCAGCATTTTAACAATGTTTTCCGCATGGTCGAATTGAAAGCGGCAATTTTCAGGCGTTCTTGAAAAAGATTGCCATTTATATACGGAAACTTTTGGAGGTCTTCATCAAGATTTTTCTGCCGATGCTCTGGTGGTTTATTGAGTACATCAAAGAGAAGGCCAAGGTGCATGGCTAAATCGCTGCCATCGGCATTGGTACGGTTTAACAGATAATTATGAAACTGATTTTTTTCGTCAAAAATGCCGGAATCATCGGCAAACAAACAGAACAGCAGCCTTACGAGATACATTTCCAGTTCGTGGCTGGTATAGTTATTTTCCTTCAGGGCATCGTACAACTCCCCCATGTGCTCGGCGGCCTGTATATCAACCGGGCTCACTTCTGCTAAAGGAATAGTTCTAAACCCCGCAAGATAACCAAAGAGCTCTACCTTTTCAGGCAATGCTTCAAGGGTAAAGGTTATCGGACCGTCCCCTTTTTCCAAATCGTAATAATCAAAGGAAACAAAATCAGAAACAAGAATGCCGATTGGCAATTCTTTGGGAGGAAGGTTTGCGGCATAATCTCTTGCCTGTTCGTAGGCTTTTTTCTTGTCCTTGCCGGGGCTTTTCATCTCGGTCATTATGTGTCCCTTCCAGAACAGGTCTATATAACCCCGCCTACCAGCCATGTCTACCCGATGTTCAAAGGTTGCTACCTGCCGCCGGGTAACGCCAAAAATATCTAAAAAGTCGGTCTGAAAATCCTGTGCATCCGCTTCTTCACGGGCTTTGGGGGCCTTTTCCTTCCATTCGTTGACGAAACGGGACGCTCTTAGCCGGATTTCATTCCATGACAGGGACATGGGCTATTTTACTATAGTTTGGACTTAGAGACCACTGCTCTTATCAATACTACGTCCATTAATTATAATGGTTTATGAGGTTTTTTCATGAATATTTCTGTACAACACATTACAAAAACATATAAAGCGGATAAAAAAGCACTGGACGATGTATCAATTGAAATGACCAGCCCAAGCATGATAGGCCTGGTAGGCCCTAACGGAGCCGGAAAAACCACATTAATGAAGCTGCTCGTTGCTGCCCTTCTGCCTACTGCCGGAAAAATAATGCTTGATAACGAACCTTTGCAAAAGAAGGAAAAATATCTTAAAAGTGTTTTAGGTTACCTGCCGCAATCATTTGGTCTGTATGACGAGCTTACTGTCTGGCAATTTCTGGATTATATGGCAGCATTAAAACAGATAACAGATAATAAAGAACAGATAACAAAAGTTTTACAGCAAACGAACCTTGAAGAAATAAAAAAACAGAAAATCAGGACTTTATCCGGAGGACAGAGACAGCGGGTTGGCATTGCTCAAGCTCTGTTAGGCGATCCGGCGCTGCTCATTCTTGATGAACCCACTGTCGGGCTTGACCCGGAAGAGCGAAGAAAATTCCGCAATTTGATTTCTCAAAGCGCTCAGGATAAAATCGTGCTGCTTTCAACGCATATTATCGAAGATGTATATCATATATGCGGCAGGATAATTGTTATAAACCACGGAAAAATATTATTCGACGGAAAACCGGAAGAGCTCATAAAGGCGGCGCAAGGGTATAAGGGTATCCTTGAACCATCACTGGAAGATGGTTATATGTATTTGATTGAAAAAGGCATTGAGCAATGAGTTTCTTACAATTAATTCGTGTAGAAATTTCAAGGATCTTCAGAGCGAGACTTACATGGCTCTTTGTGATTTTAACCGCCGTCTGTCCATTGTTTGGTTTTACCATTTTCAAAATGAACGATGTTGAAACAGCAGGAACTCAATTGATTATCAATCCTCTGTTAACCGGAGCAATTGGTTCTGCAATCCTGTTTGCGTTATTCACACTGTTGGAATTTGACAGGGTAAACAAATACCGGGTTGCGGCTTTTACAAACGCCATAGCATCACTTATTATACTCCATGTCGCAAAAATGATTGCGGTTTTGTGCATTGTGATTTTCACAGGGATTGTAACAATTTTTGCCTATTTCCCCTACACTATGTTTAAAATGGAATCTTTTGCAGACCCCATGCTGTATGTATCATCGTATGCTATTTTCATGATACCTGCCATGTTTTTTGCCAGCCTTTTTGCCGCTATCTTTCATCAAATATTCCGAAGGGCAGATATTTCCTTTGTGATGGTTTTAGCCTGCATATTGTTTAGTTTTCATTTTTTTTCGACCGGAGATATTTTGTTAACCTGGGTGATTACCAATATTCCGGTATATTCAGACGGTTTCGGCAACGTCAGACCCCTTCGAATGGGGCTGTACAACCGTTTGTTCTGGTTTTTATTTTTAACAGGGACATGGGTTATATCCCTGTTATGCACAAGAAAGTACGAAAAAAGCATTTTTGGTTCCTTAATATGCAACAGTAAAAAATGGTATCTGCCTGTATTAGGTGTGTGTTTGGTTGGGTTAAGCATAAACCATTATCGTAATCAGCCTTTTTTTAACAATGCCCCGCTGGAAATAGACTGGAGCGGGATTGATGCTGTTCAAAAATATAACGAGGGATTGAATATTGTATCGGCAACTGCTCACGTAAAGCCGAATTTAAGCAGGGGAACGCTGTTTGGTGAAATAAGATATATTCTAAGCGAAGACAGTACTTACGGTATAAAGAGAATGAACATCAACTGCGGGTATAGAATTTACCGCATCACTGCAGATAATAATCTTATTGCATTCACCGATTTAGCCAATGATCAATTTTACACAAAAAATATTGAATTTAATATTCCGGAAGAAACAAAAGAGTTAAAAATAGAATATGGCGGTTATCCCATGCTCTGGGGAGCATCAAAATTAGGTTTTTTAGGTGTAGAAATAAGCCGGCATAATGTGGAGCTTCGTGTGAGCTCGCTCCTTCCCGATCTGCGCCTCAATAATACCAATGTAGCGGTTAGTGTTGTTTTACCGGATAATTTAATTCCACTGACTTCGAGCCTGAATGCAGCAGTTGGTGATCCTGTTGATAATGGTGATGGTACCAAAACATGGGCAATCAACCATCTCCGAAGCGATTATATCGAAATTTTCTCAGCGGACTATGTCAGTAGAACGATCAATGCAGGATCAATTAATGTGGAATTTTTTTATCATAGAAACTTTCACCGTCTATTGGAAGAACATGGCATTGATGAGGTCTTAACCGATGTTATTAATTTTTGCACTAAGCATTTCGGGCCTTTACATTTTTTACATGATAATTATTTGAGATTGGTTATGACATCGGCATACAACTTTGGCGGCGGTGCGGTTTCCGGTATAAGCGACATGAGCGAAACCACTTTTTCTATATATTCGCTGACCGATCCCCGAAAAGGCGCAACAGGTATGGAAATTCTCGCCCATGAAATTATTCATCAGTGGTGGGGGCTCAACCGGGTAATTTGGGACGACTTTGATGATTTTCCCGCCTGGACATCAGAAGGCCTAACTGTGTATTCAACGTATCGATTGTACAAAGAAAAATACGGTGAAGAATACGGACGGATACACTATGTTGAAAAATGGAAGCAGGCTGTTGAAGAAATGAACCGCAATTTCTACCGCCGCCGCCCTGAATATCTGGAAATACTGCCGCGGTACTTTAGAGACACCATCAGTGTCAGTGAACGAGGTGTTTTAAGATACAGCTATATGCCATTGTTGATTCACCGGGCAGCGGAACTTATCGGCGGGGATGCGGCAATGGATGAGATATTGTTCGCTCTGGCGCAATCAAACAACTATGAAAATTTGACATTCCGGGAATTTTTGGATGCCTGCAGTTTAACATTGGAGGATTTGCTGTAATGTCAAGAATTTTTTGGTATGAACTGAAAATGTTAATTTTCAACAGATTATTTTTATCTCTTTTAATCATTACCGGTTTGTATAGTTACATGGTTCTAAGCAGGGAAATAATTCTTGGCATCGCCTTTACTGCACCATATTCGCCCTGGAGTTATAGCGCTTATCTTGCGAATATCCTTCCTTTACTGATGATAACCCTGCTGTTTTTTATTACCTTTATGCACTCAAACCATGAGAAACAAGTAATGCATTTGACATTCGTAACCCCTGTTGATCGTTTTAAGTTCTGTCTTGTTAAATGTATGGGCATAGCGGCAGGTTTTCTTATAATATCTTTATTTGTCATTATAATCAGTATGATATTTTATGTTGTACTGTTTCGTTTTACCAATTTTGGCGATTTTATCATACCTGTTGTTATAACATTAATTCCGTGCCTATTATTTATCATTGGATCGGGTTTGCTGCTGGGCTGCATACACGCAAATATTCTGTATGTTTTGATGATCGTTGTCCTGTCATTAAGATTTTTACCGCTGCCTCCATTTTTTGACTTGTATGGATCAAATGTTTTTACTACATACCCAATGTCATTATCTTTAGGTCCTGACGGTGAACCTCCATTTTTATTACCAATCGCCTTTATTATTGGCAGGATATTTTTCAGCGTTGTTGGCATTTTAATGGTATTACTTGGTATAAAAAGATATAAATCATACTTAATAACAAACGGTTAATCGTGACATGTACGTTCCGGGCCGGTATAGTCCGCCGCCACTCAATTGACACAATCCCGTCCTACAGAGACAATAAAGTAACATGAAGCTTCCCTGGACAGGCGGGCGTGCGGCGTTGGTATTCGCCGCCGCGAATGACCGGCGTTTCCGGTTTTTCCTGTGCTGTTTTACAACTATTGCGGCAGTCGCGTTTTCATTTTTAACTCCTCAAATTATCCGCTATACCATCGATTCGGGGTTGGGGAACGAGCCGTTACAGGCGCCGGCTTTTGTGCTGTCGCTGGTGGATCGCATGGGTGGCATGGATTTTATTCGCAGCAATATCTGGATTTGCGCTTTTTTTATTCTGGGAGCGGCACTGCTGTCGGCGGTTTGCCATGTGATTCGCCGGTATACCGGCTCCGAAATCGGGGAGACGGTGTCGTGGCGGCTGCATAATACCCTGTACGGCCATATCCAGAAATTGCCCTACGACTGGCATGTCGGCTGCCAAACCGGCGACATTATTCAGCGCTGCACTACCGATGTTGACAATATCCGCAACTTTATCCAAAACCAATTAAGCGAGCTTATGCGGACATTGTGTGTGTTTGTCGTTGCTCTGGTGATGATGTTTTCCATGGATGTATTCATGACTCTGGTGTCCCTGGCGCTCATTCCGGTAATTCTGGTGTTTTCGATGGTGTATTTTCGCAAGGTAAGCCGCGAGTTTGCCCGTGCCGATGAAGCTGAAGGGGTCATGCAGGCGGCTGCGCAGGAGAACTATACCGGTGTACGGGTTGTCCGCGCTTTTGGCAGGGAAGCGTACGAAATGGAAAAGTTTGCGGAAAAGACAAAAAACTATCAGGACATTTGGGTTCGTATCGGGAAGATGCTGGGGCTGTTCTGGGGTGCGGGGGATTTGTTCACCGGCCTGCAACTGGCGATTGTTATCGGCGCGGGGGTGTGGCGGAGCGTGCAGGGGCAGCTTTCACCGGGAACATTTCTTGCGTTTTACACGTACTGCAACTGGATGATCTGGCCGGTACGCTCGCTGGGGCGCATTCTGGCAGACCTTTCCAAAACGCTCGTGGCGGCAGGCCGCATCAAAGACATTCTCTGCGCCGAACCGGAAACCGATCCGCCCGAAGCCCTCACGCCCGATTTGAGAGGAGAGGTTTGTTTCAACAATGTGACGTTTGGGTACGAAGGAGCAGGGATCGGGGACCAGGGACCAGGGACCAGGGATTGTTGTTCGAAAGATAACGGTACTACCGAGATATTTGACGGTAGTCCGAATATAGAACCCCGGTCCCCGATCCCCGATCCCCGATCCCCGATCTTGCGGAATATTTCCTTTTCGCTGAAACCAGGCGAAAGTTTGGCGATACTTGGCGCTACCGGATCGGGGAAATCAACGCTGGTGCACTTGTTAAGCCGCCTGTATGATGTGCAGGAGGGCTGCGGCGAAATTACGATTAACGGTGTTGACATTCGACGAATTTCCCGGCACCATCTGCGGCGGCACATTGGATTGTGTTTGCAGGAACCGTTTCTGTTCTCCAAGACAATAAAAAACAATATCGCCATGGTACAACCGCAGATAACCGATGGTGAATTGAAAAGCGCCGCCGCTGCCGCTGTCGTCGACGATACCATCGAAAGTTTTGCCGAGGGGTACAATACCATCATCGGGGAGCGGGGTGTTACCCTTTCCGGCGGACAAAAACAGCGGGTGGCCATTGCACGGATGCTTGCCGGAAAACCTCCGGTGATGATTTTTGACGACAGTTTTTCTGCGGTGGACACCGAGACCGATGCAAAAATCCGCGCCGCGCTGCGCCAGCGTGTGAAAGAGGCGGCAGTTATCATCATCTCGCACCGTATATCAAGCCTCATGCAGGCGGATAAAATCCTCGTCCTCAAACATGGAACCGTCGAAGACATTGGATCGCACGAGGAATTACTGGAACGGGGCGGCAGTTACCGCCGTATCTTTGAATTACAGCGCGGCATTGCCGATGACAATGACGACACCGAAGGAACACTATAATGGCTGATACGGCTGAATACGAAGACATTGATTACAACAAACCGCTGTCAATAAGCATCTGGAAAAAGATGCTGCCGTTTATCGTGCCCCAGAAAAAACAGTTGATACAGTGCGGTATATTCATGCTCTTTATCGCGCTGATTGACGTTTTGCTACCTCTGCTGCTGGGGTATGCCATCAGGCACCACATTGAGCCGCGTAGCGCCGAAGGCATTTGGAAAATCCTTGCAGCGATGCTCTTGTTGATGGCCGCCCAGGGAATAAATGTTCGCTTTTTTGTGGCGCTGGGACTCCGCATAGAAATGGGCATTACCCGATCCTTGCGAAATGAAGTGTTTTTTCATCTCCAAAAGTTGGGACTTGCCTATTACAACAAAACCCCTGTTGGCTACATGATGGCACGGACGAACTCCGACACAACCCGCATCGGCGAACTGGTTGCATGGGGGCTGGTCGATTTTAGCTGGGCGGCGTTTTACTGCATTGGCGCGGTCATTGCCATGTTTATCGTTCATTGGAAAATGGCCCTCATTGTCTGCACCACCCTGCCGCTCCTGGCCCTGCTCACCTGGTTTTTCCAGAAACGCATCCTCGCGACAAACCGGATCATCCGTAAACTCAATTCAAAAATGACCGGGGCCATGAACGAGGGCATCACTGGATCGCGTACCGTCAAGGTGCTGGTTGCCGAGGAACTAAGCCTGGCGGGGTATTCCGGCATTACCGGAGAATACCGTATCCACGCAAACCGCATGGCGCGGCTTAAAGCGGTGTTTATCCCTGTGGTCATTTTTATCGGGACGGCGGCAACTGCGGCGGTGCTGGGTTTTGGCGGATGGGAAATTGCCGAGAAAACCCGCGCTGCCCTGGGAGCCGTAACCTTTGGGGCCGAGCTTGCCGTCCTTGCTATTTTCCTGCAATATGCCGGCAGTTTTTTTGAGCCCATTCAGCACATCGCAAATATCATGACCGAATTTGTATCGGCCCAGGCAAATATTGAGCGGGTAAGCGGCCTTTTGGAGCAAACCCCCGGCATTACCGACAAGCCGGAAGTAGTCGAGCAATACGGCGATACATTTACTCCCAAAAGAGAAAACTGGGAACCGCTGGAAGGCGATGTGGAATTCAAAGGCGTTACTTTCAAGTACCCCGACGGGACAGAGAATGTGCTGGAAAACTTTGATCTGCATGTTGCCAGAGGGACATACGTTGCCATTGTGGGGGAAACCGGCGCAGGTAAATCTACCCTGGTAAACCTGGTCTGCCGGTTTTACGAGCCAACCGCCGGGGAAATTCTGATAGACGGGCGGGATTACCGCGAGCGGAGCCAGCTCTGGCTGCACAGCAATTTGGGCTATGTCCTGCAAAGCCCCCACCTTTTCACCGGAACCATCCGCGACAATATCCGCTACGGGCGGCTCGATGCCACCGACGAAGAAGTTGAAGCCGCCGCCAAAATTGTCCACGCCGACGAGGTTATCACCAAGCTGGAAAAAGGCTACGACACCGAAGCCGGAGAAGGCGGCGATCGCCTTTCCACCGGAGAAAAGCAGCTGATCTCCTTTGCCCGCGCCGTCCTTGCCGACCCCCGTATTTTCATCCTTGACGAAGCCACCAGCTCTGTAGATACCGAAATGGAAATGGTCCTGCAAGACGCCATCCGCCGCCTGCTGGAAGGCCGCACAAGTTTTGTCATTGCCCATCGCCTTTCCACCATACGGAACGCCGACACTATCCTGGTTGTGGAGGACGGGAAAATCATCGAGCGCGGCACCCACCGCGCGCTCATGAAAGCCAGGGGGCATTACTATGAGCTGTACACCCGCCAGTTTGAAGAAGAAGCCGAGGAAGAGGTATTAAAATAAAAATTATTCATGTTTAAATCAACTTCAAAAGGCGGCTGAATTTATCAATGCCGCAGCCTGTTCCGCAGCTCCGTCAAAATCGCTGTGCAAAAACAGCATATTCCGGATTTTTTCAAGCGCAGTTGATGTTTCATTTTTCCATTTTTTTTCATTCAATCGGTCCAGCGCAGCATTCGCAGCAGTATCGTCATAATTCACGCAAGCTGACATGATAATGTGCAGCTGTCCGGTTAAGAATTCTGTATCTTCCCGCAGAGTGTTATCTTCAACCGCAGTTTCCGCCGGACGGAGGCTTTGCACAAGCGCTCCAAGCGATGCAATAAAACTATCAATATTGGCGGAGATAAATTCCATATCGCCTTTTAGTCCGGCATCTTCCAGCTTTGATGCCGCTTCTGATTTATCATGCTCACCAATATTCGCAAGCGCGGCTTTCATGGCATGAACAGTAGTGGTTAATAACTTAATATTAAAATTGGTGTATGTTTCCTGCAATGTTACCATCGCTTTTTCCGCATCCAGCCGAAACACCTCCAGCAGTTTTTGATTTACATCGTTTGACGCACTGCCGTTATTTAGCGTCTTCTCACTTTTCCCGGTTACCTTTTCACTTTTCCTTTCCGGGTGTTTATCACGAATATACTTGTTTAAAATATCATCCAGGTGCCGTACATCAATTGGTTTAGAAATGAAATCGTCAAATCCGTTATCCTTAAACATCTGTGCATTTCCCACCAGCGCATTGGCTGTCAGCGCCACTATTACACCGCTATATCCCATGGCGCGCAGTTTATTCGTTGTTTCTATTCCGTCCATCATTGGCATCATGTGATCCATAAATATAATGTCGTATAAATTACCGCTTTCCACTTTTTCCAGTACCGCAAAACCGCTGATTGCCTTATCGATTTTCATGCCATAAGATGCCATCAATCCTTCTGCAACAAATAAATTCGTTTCCAAATCGTCTACTATCAATACGTTTCCGTAAGACATTGTCTGGCGGAGAATCTGTTCATTAGTATGCTGTTTTTGAGAAGAATATGTGAAGTTTTGCAGCTGCCGGGCAAGTTCATGTCCGATTGGTTCACATTTCACGGATTTCTGTATGATCTTTACGGTAAATACGCTTCCTTTTCCGGGTTCACTTCGCACTTTAATGGTACCTCCCATCAAATCAACAAGGTTCCTCGTAATATTCAGGCCAATGCCTGTCCCTTCGGTTGCCCTGTTAGCTTCGATGTTAAAGCGTAAGTATTCCTCTGAAAAAAGTTTTTGGCAATCTTCCTGTGTCATGCCCTGGCCTGTGTCTTCAACGACAAAACGTAATATGATATTCCCGGAATCCGCATCCCCTGAATCAACAACTGAATGTCTTACCAGTAGTTTTACAAACCCTTTCTCCGTGTACTTAATGGAGTTTGAAAGCAAATTATTCAATATTTGTTTTATTCGCAGTTCATCGCCAATGAGTCTTAACGGCAGATCTTCTCTTATATAAAGCATGAACTCTATCGGTTTTGAACCTATCCGTACAATGTTTAACTGAACTGCATCGTAGATAAGACCCGGAACATCGTATTCAATGGGATTGATATCCATTTTCCCTGTTTCGATCTTTGACATATCAAGAACATCGTTAATAATCCCGAGCAGATTTTTTCCGGAGCTATTGATTTTTTCCAGCGATTCTGTTAATTCATCCGGCAGATCCTCTTTATACAGTTGTATTTGTGTTATTCCCAATATCGCGTTTAGAGGAGTGCGTATTTCGTGTGACATTGTCGCAAGAAAATTGCTTTTCGCCTTGTTTGCTTCCTCCGCTTTCCGGGCAAGAGCAGAAATGATTTGCGTGCTTTTCTGTTCCTTAACAACCATTTCCTGCAGTTCGTACCGTTGTTTCCAGGTTCTGTGCCTTAACCGGTCATGGACATAGTTAAGAACCAGGCTAAAAATAACGGCAACCAGCAAATCAGTAACGGAATAAAGTATATGGTCAGCATTAAAATCAAGATCGAAAAAATACCCCACTATTAGAAACAACACAACCGAAAATATACTTAAGAAAGCTTTGTATAAAAAGTAGAAAGGGCCGATTATCATTATCATAATAATAAACACATACCCGCCGATATAAGACGAAGCATACTGACCGGCTGTTGCTGTTACCAAAGATGTCGCTATATAAATATATCCTACAAAGACCATCAAAAGCGCCGAAGGTTTATGGTGAAATGTTTTTGTGAACCGGAGCAGGATTAAACAAACACTCAGCAGGCTTAACCCCAGTCTAATGGCAAGCGCCAGCATGGGCAGTTGATGAATTAATAAATCATGCCGGATATACGGTATCCAGATAACAAGGCCCAAAAAAATGGTAAAATACAGTTTCCCGGATTCGTAGATAAGCTCTTCTTTATAAGTGTCTCTGACTTTATCTCCGCCATACACCCCGAACCGCTCATGGTATTTCCGAATAATTTTTTTTATAAAATTTGATGCCATAAAATAAATCTTCTTAGATGCTTACCGAAGTAGCCCAAAAATCTTCTGCTACATTGAGGAAAACTTCAACGATTTTCGGGTCAAAGTGGGTACCGCTGTCTTTATTTATAATCTCCACCGCTTGTTCATGGGTGAATGCTTTTTTATAGGGGCGCTCAGATATCAGCGCGTCATAAACATCTGCAATTGCCATGAGCCTCCCCTCAAGAGGGATTTCCAAGCCGTTGAGTTTTCTGGGATACCCTGTTCCGTCCCATTTTTCGTGGTGATAACCGGCAAAGCGTTTTGCATGGAGTAAAAACCCGTCGTCACTTGTTTTACTAATGATGCGATCTATGGTTTTTTCTCCTTCAATACAATGGCTCTTCATTGAGTCAAATTCCTCGTTGGTAAGTTTACCTTGTTTGTTGAGTATCACATCACTGATGGTTATTTTGCCCACATCATGGAGCTGGGCAGATGGCAATACGAGGCTGAGATCCCAGCTTGCTATTTCATCGGTGTAGGTTTCTTTGCCGATAAGCTCATTGACCAGAATTTCCAGATAAGCCTGAGTGCGTTCAACGTGCCCGCCGGTTACTTTGTCCCGGTTTTCCACCATGTCCGCCAAAACACTGATGGTTGCGTTGTGGATGTCGCGCACAGCCCTTTGGCTTTCCTTTATCAGTTTATCTGTTTCAATGTGCATTTCAATTCGTTTGATTAATACAGGCGGAGAAAATGGTTTGTTAATAAAGTCCAGAGCGCCCAATTCAAAACCGCGTATTTCAGTAGATTCATCATTTTTCGCCGTAAGAAAAACTACGGGAATAGATTTCAAATTATTATCCGATTTCAACACCTGCATTGCCTCAAAACCATCCATTTCAGGCATATTTATATCAAGAAGAATAAGGTCGGGGACGATTTTTTCCGCAAGTTTAAACATTCTCGCCGCGGATGGCAAGGCAAAAGTTTTATACATGCCGTCCAGCGCAGTCTTTGCCGCCATCAAATTGGTATCATTGTCATCGACGATAAAAATTGTTTTCATAATAAATTTTTCTCTCCTTCAATATCTTTTCATTTATAATCAAAAAGCACTGCGGTATTTATTAATTCCAAAGCCTGTTCCGCCGCCCCGTCAAAATCGCTGTGTAAAAACAACAAGTTGCGAAGTTCTCCAAGAGCGGCAGAGGTTTCCTTTTTCCATGATTTTTCATTCAATCGGTCAAGCGCAGCGTAGGCTGCCTCATCGTCATAATCCTCGCAGGCGGACTTGATAATGTGCAGCTGCCCAACCAAAAACATCGTATCTTCCTGCAAAGTGTCATCGTCATTCACCGTTTCCGCAGGACTTAAGTCTAATATAAGTTTTTCAAGGGATACAATAAAGCTTTCCGTATTGGCGGCGATAAATTCCGTATCGCCGTTCAATCCCGCATGTTCCAGTGCGGACGCTGCCCGGGATTTTTCATGTTCTCCTATATTTGCCAATGCGGATTTCATGCCGTGAACAGTAATGGTAAACAGTTTTATATCACTTTCGGTATTTTTACCGTTGATCGTTGTTTTCCGTAAATAGACAACCGCTGATTGCGCATCTTCCCGAAACACCTTAAGCAGTTCGGCGTTTACCACATTTTTCTCTTTTTCATTTTCAATTTTTCCTTTTATCTTATCTTTTTCCGGTATCCAGCGATCAAGTATTTCATCAAGTTTTGAAACATCTATGGGCTTGGCAAGGAAGTCGTTAAAACCTTTTTCCAAAAACATTTCCCGCATGCCCAAAACGGCATTAGCCGTTAATGCTATAATTGTGATCGGGGATCGGGGATCGGGGACCAGGGGTGTTTGCTTCTGCTCCCAGTTACGAATGGCCAGGGTTGTTTCAATGCCATCCATTCCCGGCATCATGTGATCCATGAATATAATGTCATAGTTCTCGCCATGCATGATGCGCCGCTTTACCATTTCAATGGCTTCTTTTCCGTTTAAGCAGGTGTCAACTCTTGCCTGGTAAGGCGCAAGAAGACCTTCGGCAACTTTAATGTTGATGGCAGTGTCATCTACCACCAAAAATTGGCAGCGTGGAACGGTAAAAGAAACCGCGCCGCGGTTCCTTGGATTGTCAGCTCGTGCTTCATTGTCTTTATTGCTATTGAAGGCAGTAGCGATACCTTGCGGAATAATCACTGTAAAGGTGCTGCCCGCACCGTATTCGCTATCCATTTTTATATTTCCGCCCATGGCAACACAAAGACGTTTAGTAATCGAAAGGCCAAGGCCCGTCCCCTCAATGCCCCGGTTTTTTGCGGAATCAAGCTGAATAAACTCACCAAACAATTTTGCCTGGTCTTCGGGCTTAATACCATAACCGGTGTCGGCAACAGCGATTTTAAGCAGGATCTGTTCTATGCCCGGATTCTCTGCCGTAATGGATAAACTGATATGTCCTTTTTCCGTGTATTTTACCGCATTGGACAGGAGGTTAAGGAGTATCTGCCGCAGCCGTACTTCATCGCCGATAAGACTGTTGGGGATGCTGCTGTCTATTTCGGTTCTAAATTCGATGGGTTTTTCCGCAATCCTGGTACGGATTATATTCACCACATCGTTAACAAGAGACGAAAGCGTATAATTGACAGGAATTATTTCCAGTAAGCCGGCTTCAACTTTGGAAAAGTCCAGAATATCGTTGATGATGGATAAAAGATTAGCCCCCGCTTGCTTGATGGTAAGCACATACTCACGGACTGTATCGGACATTCCTTCCCGTAAAGCAAGTTCCGCCATGCCGGTGATGGCGTTCATGGGGGTGCGTATTTCATGGCTCATGCTGGCAAGGAATGATGACTTGGACTTGCTGTCTTCATCAGCCTGTATCTTTTCCGCAGAGAGACGCAGCAATATATACGAGAGCGTCAGAGAAAGGACAAGACCCAATACGATGAGGATGAGAGCGGTCACATAGAGATCACGGTAAAATTGATAAAAAGGAATTATTAGTCCAATATACCAGCCATTGGAAATAGGGTTAAAAAAAGCAATGGCGGAACTTCCGTTTGAATCCTCTATCCGGCGGGCGGACACATAACCGCCGCTGTGTAAAATCCGGGCGATTTCATTATAGGAATCGCCCAGTACCTGAAGCATCCTGCCCATAAGATCGCTATTGGGATGGGTCATGAAGGTCAAATTCTCGCTGAGGAGTATACCGTAACCGCCGGCAGCCGGTGAAAGAGAACTGACATATTCTACCAGCCAGCTGATGTTAATATCTACAGAGAGAACTCCTACCATCACATTATTAACATTAATGCTCCGTACTGCAGACAATATAAGGTCTCCGGTATGCTCATCAACATAAGGAGCGGTATAAGCCACGGAATCACCGCTCCTTATTGCCAGCTGATACCAGGGCCGCATCTGCGGGACATACTCGCTGCCCGGATCCATACCTATGCTGTCATAGAATTCTCCTTGAATAAAACCGTAAATACTGTAAAAGCCAAGCATCCCCTGATCATGTTGCTGCATCCATTCCGTTGTAGCGCTCAGATAATCCAGTATTTCCTGTTTCGATGCGTCTCGTTCCAGCATATCAATTACAACATGATAGGAATTCAATAATATTGTTTCTGCTGATGACAGCCCCGCTCTGACATTCGCATCGGCGGTATACATTATTTCTTCTGTCCTGTCTGAAAGACGGCCGCGGAGAATACGCCCTATGGAGATATTTGCTGCCACCACCAGCACGGTAAAAGCCAAAAATACAAAGATAAGCTCGCGGAAATTGTGTTGTAATGCGGCGCGGCTGATTTTTTTCATTTATCCCAGTATAAGCACAAAATATCAATTCTGTATATATCATATTACTTTCATATGAAATCAGGCTTGTTCATATCAGCAAAAGTCTTTATAGTGGTAAAATGCGAATTATAGTAATAAATGTGCTCCTGGCGGTATTACTATTATCCATTGGCGGCTGTTCACGAAAGGACAGAGTAACCTCTGACAAGGTATATTTTGCCTGGGTTGGGCCCCTCACCGGCTCCGCCAGGCAATACGGGTTAACTCAAATGATGGCAGTAGAAATCGCCCTAGAGGATATCAATGCTGCCGGCGGCATCCTTGATGGCAGGGAAGTAGTAGTAAATTTCTACGATGATCAAAACGATGCGGACGAGGCAGTAATAATTGCCAACAGAATCGTTCGTGCAAGAAGATACTCTGCTGTTATTGGTCATTTTGCTTCCACTCCCTCCATGGCTGCCGCGCCTGTTTATAATGAAGCAGAATTGATTATGTATTCCCCAACTGCTTCACATGCGGATTTTTCTTCTCTGGGCGGGTATATTTTCCGCAATACCCCCACCCAGGCTCTTGAAACCACCGCATACGCTGAATTTGTCTTTAATAATTTAGATATCAAAACCGTTGGTATACTTAATGTACATGATGATTGGGGTAATAACATTACCAGTATCTTTACCGATACATTTGAGGCGCTGGGGGGTACGATTATTCTTTCGGAAAGTTTTCAAATTGACGAAACCAGGGATTTTACCCCCATGATCACCAGAATGATGCATGAGAATCCCCAGGCCTTTTTCCCGGTTGCCTATTCTTCTGAATCCGCCCGGATTATCATCCAAATGAATTCTTTGCAGTACCGGCCGGAATTGGTCATTCTGACCAGTTCAGCCCTTGGGCAGCAGTTGCTTGATATTACTGGCGAAATGGCGAATGGTGCCTTTCTCATGAGCGCTTTTACTCCCGATATCCAGGGGGATGACTTTGCACGGGTTATGCAGGCTTACCGGGAAAAAACCGGAGGAAGAGAAGGGGATCATTTCCTTATGCAGACGTATGATGTGGTCCGCCAGCTTGCCGAGGTTATTAACCAGGCCAATTCGGCTGATTCCCGGGTTATGCGGCCCGTACTTGCGGCGATGAGTAATTATCCTGCCCTGGCCGGCCCTTACGGCATGAACGATGCGGGGGATGCGATTCGCAGGCTTCAGCCCATTTTTATTGAAGATCGCAGATTTGTAAATGTTTCAGACCGTTACTAGGCTATAGCGTTATATGCCGTGCTCATACTATGAATAATCTTTTATCCCATATCTGTATGTTGAATTACTTTAATTACGTTTTCAAATTCTTGGGTGAGTTCTTTGGATATTACAGAAAGTTCCTTGCCAACTTTGCTGACTTCAACAAATGTAGTATTTTGTTCTTCGATATGGTATGATGTGGTTTCGGTTGCCCTTTCTGTCATGTTTATTATATTCATTAATTCCTTTACAGAATCCGAAATTTCATTTACGAATGACAATAGCTCAGATATAGTGTTTGTTCCGGCTTCTATGTCTTTTTCAGTAACAGCAAATGATGTATTTACATCTTTAATAAGCTCATTAATATCCTTTACCGTACTGTTTATCGAATTGGCTGATTCATTAGAATTTTTTGATAATTCTCTAATACCATCAGCTACGACCTTAAATCCTCTGCCTGATTCACCTGCATGAGCGGCTTCAATAGAGGCGTTTATAGATAGTAAATTGGTTTTTGATGATATTTCCTGTATCATTTTAATAAATTCTACGATCGCTTCAGATTTATTTTTTAATGAAGATATTTTATCCACAGAAAATTTCATAGAATCATTAATGCTATTAATATTTTCTTGGACATTACTAATATATTTACTGCTGTCGTCAGCTTTTCTACTCACAGCGATGCCGGTCTCAACTCCAATTTTTATGTCGGAAAGCGATTCCGCTGATTTATCGGACACTTTCCGGGAGACGGTGTTTACTTGTTCCATTGCTGTACTGAGATGCCCGGATGCAGCATCTATTTTTTTTATTATTTCACTGATTGAGTTCATAGTATTTTGAACTATCGTATTAATTGTATTATCCTTTACAATTTCAACGGCACCTATTGGATTTCCGTCTTCATCATATACGCCAGCGTTTGATACAAGACAGTGTATTGTTTCGCCGTTTTTGTGAAAAACATCAACCGCAACATCTCTTAAAAACTGTCTGGTCTGAACACAACGTTGGGTTGGACATTCAGCTACCGGAGGGCATACACAAGCTCTATACATTTCATAACATTTTAGCTTTTTGGCCTCTTCTTCGGAAAATCCTGTAAGTTTTGCTATTGCAGGAGGCCATAGAACAACATTATAATCCATATCCCGTACATAATACGGATCTGGCATAGCCGATTTTATTCCTTCAAGCTGTGCCAGCTTTAGTTCATTGTATTTTAATTTGCTTTTTAAACTCTCATTTTCAGATTGGAAGGGATTGTCCAATTGGGATGCTTTTTTTGACGTTACGAACATATTTTATACACCTCTTTTATATTACTAAGAAATACTTTACGAAAAACTCATTTTTGTCAATACGTTTTTAATTCGCTTTTTAGCAAGTTTTATATATTCGGTTTCTTTTTCGATTCCAATAAAATTACGTTTTAATTTCTTTGCAACAGCGCCGGTTGTTCAATTGGCATTTTTGGGGAATATTTATGCCCTTTCCATAATTTGTAAAACTGGCACATAACGTTGAAGTTCTTACAAATACACCAATTTTTAATCTTTCCTATCTGTTTACTTGCACTATTTCATTTTGCAATGCTCGCAAAATTTCCTCCCGCCCGGGCATTTGGGGGAGACGGTCGCCGGAGCTTGGCGCGGTTACAGGCGGGTAGACTTGCCATGCTTCGCGTATGGGGATTAGCTCTGCTTCTGCGCCGGTGCTGTGCCATTGCTGTGCGCCGATGCGCCAGGCGCGGGTAAAGCCTTCGCCGGGGACGGTGATTTCTATGGGCAGCCAGCGGCGGCGGATTCCGTCACTATCTTCGAGTTCGATAATATTATTATTGCTCACCTGCCAGTTGTCATCGCCGACTTCAACGGCTATGTAGATGTGGCCGGGTATGGTGATAAAAGCGCTTGCTATGTCTAAGGCTTCCAGCATGGAACAAAATAAAATTGCAAGATAGGAGCAGTCCCCGCCCCGGTAGTACAATGCCTGATAGGGGAAGCTGACATTATCAAGCGCCGATTCATCGGCAGATACATGTGCAAACGATGTGGCGGGAACTACGACATAGCTTATGCCGTACAAACGCAATGCTTCGAATAAAGCCGCCGCATGCACAACATTAGCTGGAATAGTACTCAACGCTCCCAAACCCCCAGTTCGCCCTTCTCTGTTCACTATTACCTGTTCACTGTTAACTGCCGAAGCTACATGGCGGGCAAACATTCGGGCTGCGCTGTCCCTGGGGGATACGAAGGCGGCGGCGCGGCGGTCATCGTCCCATGAGAGGGTGTTGCGATGGAAGATGGGCATTTGTATTGGCGTTGCTGTTTCCTTGCGCGCACCAAGGCTGCGGTACTGCATTTGAATAACACCGTTTGCGTTAACCGTTTCGGTGAGGTTCATCATGGCTTCATTGAATAAGGCAGTTACGGGTAACTCAATGCTTTCGCCGGGGGTAAGACGGGGCACTACAGCGAAAGTCCAGGGGCGGCTCATGTAACTGTCCATGAAGAATGAAATGTTGACATCGGTTATGGTGTTGGGTTCATCATTGGTGATCTGTACCATTGCCACAGGGTTATGTTCATACCATGCCCACGATACGGGAAATACCCTGTGCTGCTGCGTTTTCTCTATGTTCACTCGTGATCTGCCGCCCATTATTTCTGATAGGTTAAGGCGTAAACCGATAGCCGCATTAAAGGTGTTCAGGGAGCGGGAAGCGAAGGCGCGACGGGTGAAGCCGCCTTCGGCGTACAGAGAAAAATACGGCGACAGGTGAAATTGCGCGCCTAATGATCCGCCGAATAACCCGCTTGTGTCGCTATTCTCTCCCCTTGAATACTGGTATAGACCGCCGTTCATGCCGGCCTGAAACGCCCAGCGTTCAGCGTGTTTCCACAGGAGATATGAGGGACGCCAGCGGAGAAATAATCCCACATTGCCTTCAAACAGGGTGAGGGGGTCACCGACTTGTACGGGTAAACTTGCAAATGCGCCGCCTGCGTTTGCACCGAGGGTAAAGTAAGGGGCAAAATCCCAGAAAGCCCAATCAAGCGAAACATTCGCCCCTATGCCGGGGTTTATGAGTTCTTCTGCGAGCGGCACTTGCAAGGCAGGCGCTATGCGTAACGAAAATTCACTTTCAGCAAACAAAAGGGAGTGGGGAGCAGGGAGCAGGGAGTAGATAATAACTAACAGTATACATTTTTTCATTGTTCATTCCTTATGGGTTATTTCTCTGTCAAATTTGTTACACCGTCCCAATCGGGCGGCGGGGGTTCCTGTAAATATGATTCGCTGCGCCATGCGTATAACGCTGCAACCTGGTCATCGGGGCGCTGGTTTTTGAGTTTGGTGAACAGGCTTTTGGCTATGGCAAATCTGCCGTTTTCCATGCTGTCGATTGCTTGTTCCCATTCGGCTGCCCATTCCTGCTGCCGGCTGTCCGTTTCGCTTGCATGGGATAACAATTCATAGAGGCGCAGCGGCGTGGTAACGCCCATCACCCGAACCAGATCGAGCCGGCGGCAGATAAACTCCGCGCCGATTGCTGTATGGGTGTACTCGCTTATCAATATGCCGCCGGTTTTATATAACTTGTTTACCCCTTCCAGCCGGGCGGCAAGGTTGACGGCGTTACCCATTATCGTATAGTCCATTTTTTTCTCCGCGCCCATGTTGCCTACTACCATATCCCCGGTGTTGATGCCGATGCGGGTAAACAGCGGCACGGGGCTTAGGCTTTCTTCCAGAAATTGTTTGTTTAATGCTGTTTCCGCTCGTTTCATTGCAAGGGCGCTGCGGCAGGCAAGGGCGGCATGGTCGTCTCGGGGAAGGGGCGCTCCCCAAAAAGCAATGATGGCGTCTCCTTCGTACTTGTCTACTGTTCCGGTGTGTTCCATGATTATATCGCTCATGGCGGTAAGGTATTTGTTTAAGAGCAGTACCAGAGCGCCCGGGTCAAGCTGTTCGCTGATGCCGGCAAAGCCCTGCAAGTCGGTAAACATGGCGGTTAATACCCGTCTCTCGCCGCCCAGGTTCAGCTTGTCCGGATCGTTGATAATTTCTGAAATTATTTCCGGCGCAAGGTAGCGGGAGAAAGCGTTATGCAAAAATGTCTTCTCGCGGCCCTCCAAAAGGAATCTGACTGCCAGCATTAACACAAATGTTAATAATGCGGAAGACAACGGGACTGCAAAACCAATGTATATGTTACTAATAATAAAGAACCCCATAAAAAACCCGCTCAAAAGAACAAGACCTGAAATGCCGGTCATGATGTACAATTGCGTATCAATGCGGTTTAACAAAAAGCCAATCAACAGGGCGTAAAAAAGCGCAATTAATGCCGAAACATACCAGGGAGCATCATTGATAAATTCGCCTGCAAGCAGCATATTGGCAACAGCCGCGTATGTCCCCACGAGCGGAAAATTTTCCTGAAAAGCGGTATGGCCGACATCCAGCATTGCCGTTGCGTCGGATCCTATTATACAGAAGCCGTCTTTCAGGACAGCGGCTTTTTCACGAATTTCCGCCATCCGGTTATACTGACTTCGGGTAGTATCGAAAAATTCACGTACATAGGCAGCTAAAACCGGATCGCCGCCGACATCGGCAAGTATTATTTCTTCATAAGGGCCGTTCAGGAAGGCATCACTGCTTGTTATAAAATCCCGCCGGGCACTCAGCCAGTCATCACCAGCCGCTCTGTTTTCCGCAAAGGCATTGTTTTTTATGCTTTCTGCAATCAGGTAATATTCCCAGGGAGACAGATTGCCGCTCCAATAATGGAAAAATCCCGCAATAAACATTGATTCAAGATTATTTGCAAATGCTTTTTCAATAATATTATATTGCACGATTTCATCAAGGGACATTATCCGGTAATCGTAAAATGTTTTTTTCGGCCATTTAATCAGAATTGAGCCATTCTGCGAACGGGGAATTCGCAAAGTTCCGCCGTCGCGCATGGCGAGGGTTATCGCCCTGTTGTCTGCCTCAATTGATGTATACCCAAGTTTTTCACGTATTGCTGCGAAGGCTAATTGCCCGTAATACTCTCCTTGATATTTTAACAGAAGATGCACCCGCCGTATGATGCCGTCCGAATCACGAGATGCGTTTACAAACCCTGATCCTTTTGCCCTCAAAAAAAGTTTATCAATATTCGTTAAAACTCTTCCCATTTCGGGAGTCTTTGTGTCGCCCATGGTAATAACATTATTTAATGCAATATTTTCTGAAAGATACCGGTCTGTTTCTTTATCTGTTGCATATTCAACATCGTCAAGTAAATCATGGGGTGAAATAAATGTGAGTGTAAGCCAGGCATTACCGGAAAAACCAAGAGCCTGGGCAAAATACTCATCAACATCCCTGCCCAGCAATGCAAGGGATTCATCCAGCCCGTATCCCGAATCATAATGCCTGAGGTAAAAATCTTCACCATAAATTTCTTCAAAGCGCCGGGCTGCGTATTCCCGATCAAACCGGGGGGCACTCTCATCAAGAAAACTTACATCAAAAGCAATAGTTTCAACGCCAAACTCTTTTAACAAGACGACAATATCGGCTATTACTTCACGCCTAAACGGAAAACCTCCTGCTTGAATCAGGGTGTCATCGGTTATTGTCAGGACTATTACATTTTCATGTTCAGTCAGCGAAGGGAGAAAGCGCAGGAACAGGTCAAACAGCTTGTTATCCAAAGAGGTAAAAAACAACAATGAGGACAGAGCAAAAGCGCTCAGAGAAAAAATGATGAAAGGTTCGTTGTGCTTTGCTCTGCCCATAGTATACTGCTTTATGCTGCATGGAAGCTGTATTTTCAGCACTATTCCGCAGTTATATCATCGTCTTCGGCAGCTTCGGCTGAACGGGTAGAAGCGGTCTGGGTGTGGCCCCTGATATTTCCTGCGGCGCCGGTATCAACCTGGACCACATTCCCGCCGATTCGAATCCCCGAACCTGAGGTAACCAGCTCCGCAAGCCTTTTCCCGTTTTGCGCTGCGGGGATGGTAACGGTTCTTTCGCCGTCATGTAACACCAGCGCCGCGCCGATGCCGGTGTGGATAACCGTATCTGCGGAGAGTACATCGCCTACAGCAATATCAATGCGGCTATTGCCCGCTTCGCGCTGTACCCTTCCTGTTACACTCTGCACAGTGTATGTCTGTGCCGAGATTGTTGCTGTAACCGCTAGTGCGATTAACATTACAAAAGCAATCTTTTTCATCTGATACCTCCAAAAAATTTTATTCACAAATTCTTCACACAGAGGCACAGAGAACACGGAGATAGATGAAGGAGGATATGCCTTTTCTCTGTGCCTTTTGTGAACCCCGTGCCTCTGTGTGAGGATTTTGCAAGTGAATTCATCTTGCACCTGCAATTCGTTCTATTCCGCGCAGGGCGGCTCTGTTTTGGGACTCTCTTTGCAGGGCTTGTCTGAACCAGCGTTCGGCTGTTGCAAAGTCCCGTTCTATCAGCGCGAGGTTGCCGCGGTTGGTCATGGCGGGGACGGAGCCCATGCCGGCGGCGCGTTCGTAGGCGGCGCGCGCTTCGGGTAAACGGCCGGCGCGGGCGTATAAAATGCCTAACCTGTTTTGGCCTGCGGCT